>WNFC01000001.1_pt1 | contig 317321 bp, 265 predicted proteins | sample 5400541 | NCBI WGS metagenome assembly WNFC01 (sample SAMN13153342, study PRJNA577476) | soil metagenome | isolation source: 120 cm saprolite under Douglas fir tree site 2 hole 2 replicate 1 | place: USA:California | collected 2015-04-18
TGGGAACGGCATCGAGAGGGAGTTCTCTGTGCAATTCCGGGCCGTTCAAGTGGATCTCAGCGAAGAGGGCTCTATCGATAAGATTAAAGACGCCACCCGGGATCTGGATATCGGCCTCATTGTATCGAATGCCGGAGCTGTAAAGGCCGGGGAGTTCATGACTATGCCGTTGAAGGATCTGCATGACCAGATTTCCATTAACGTCGTGGCCCATATGGAACTGGTCCGCTACTTTGCCCCACGATTGGTGAAACGCGCACGAGGGGGGGTGATGCTCGTCGGTGCTATGGGGGTGTCCCATGGGATTCCCTACATAGCCAACCCCAGTGCCACCAAGGCGTATATCTCGGCGCTCGGCGAGGCCCTTCATGACGAATTGGAAAAACACGGAGTTGCCGTGACCGTGTTGACCCCTGGATTAACGGATACCGCTGCGGTGCCGGAGATTATGGTTGATCCGGGAGCGCTGCCGATGAAGCCGATGTCAGTGGCTCAGGTCGCGTCCGAAGGTATCGCTGCGATTCAAGCAAACAAGACTCTATGTGTGCCGGGGGCACTCAATCGTTTCATAAATCGCGTTGTGCCGGCTTCCATTACCCGCAAGATGGAGGCCAAGCTACTCAAGAAATAAGACTGTGCCGGAAGAAGCCGCCGTAGAACGGGCTCTTAAAATTACTGTTGACCGGTGCGACGGGAGCTTCCGACGGAGTCCCTTATATGGCGAACGAAGCGGGAACTAAAGGCTACGTTCTTAGCCTGGGAAGCGCCTGGCTAGAAAAGCCCTCCGGCGCCCATCTCTATTGCTCTTTCTCAAATGTTGAGCTCAACATTACAGGTACCAAGATCGTCCCCCCAAGCGGCGAGCTCGGGCACGATGCTCGAGCGGAGTACTCGTCTTGGGCCGGGCCGCAGCGCGTCAGTCGGCGTCGATCTTCTGCAGCAGGATCAGCGACCGCGCTGCCGCGTCGATCTTGCCGCCCGCCCCGACTTCCTGCTGGCCCTGGCGCCGATCGCGGCGGCGCGGCCGCTCGTTGGTGTCGATCAGCTTGAGCCAGTTCTGCGCGAAGCTCTTGTCCGGCATGGTGAACTGCAGCGGCTCGTGGTGCGCGTTGAAGATGAAGTAGAAGCTGTCGTCGGTGACGCGATCGCCGTACATGTCGGTGCTGGCGATGGCGTCGCCGTTCAAGAAGACGCCGAGCGACTTGGCGAAGCCGGCCTTCCAGTCCTCCTCGCTCATCTCTGTCGCCTGGGGCGTGAACCAGGCGATGTCCTTCACCCCGGTCCCGTGCAGCGGGCGGCCCTGGAACCAGCGCCTCCGGGCGAAGATGCGGTGCTTGCGGCGCAGCGCGATCAGGTTGCGGGTGAAGTGGAGCAGGGCCTCGTCGAGGTTCTCCCAGTCGAACCAGGAAAGCTCGTTGTCCTGGCAGTAGGCGTTGTTGTTGCCCTTCTGCGAGCGCCCGATCTCGTCCCCGCCGCTGATCATCGGGACCCCTTGCGAGAGCAGCAGGGTGGTGAGGAAATTGCGCTGCTGCCTGGCGCGGAGCGCATTGATGCCGTCGTCGTTCGTCGGTCCTTCGGCGCCGCAGTTCCACGAGCGGTTGTGGCTCTCGCCGTCGCGGTTCTCCTCGCCGTTCGCCTCGTTGTGCTTCTCGTTGTAGGAGACCAGGTCCTTGAGCGTGAAGCCGTCGTGCGCGGTGACGAAGTTGATGCTCGCGTACGGCCGGCGGCCGGTCGAGGCGTACAGGTCCGAGCTTCCGGTGAACCGGTAGGCGAACTCGCCCAGGGTGGCGTCCTGGCCCCGCCAGTAGTCGCGAACGCTATCGCGGTACTTGCCGTTCCATTCCGACCAGAGCGGCGGGAAGTTCCCCACGTGGTATCCACCCTCGCCCACGTCCCACGGCTCGGCGATGAGCTTCACCTGGCTGACCACCGGGTCCTGCTGGATGAGGTCGAAGAAGGCCGACAGCCGGTCCACGTCGTGCAGCTCGCGCGCGAGCGCCGCCGCCAGGTCGAAGCGGAACCCGTCCACGTGCATCTCCTGGATCCAGTACCGCAGGCTGTCCATGATCATCTGCAATACTTGAGGGTGCCTCATGTTCAGGCTGTTCCCGGTCCCGGTGTAATCCATGTAGAAGCGCCGGTCGTTCGTGGTCCGGTAATAGGCCAGGTTGTCGATCCCCTTGAACGACAGCGTCGGCCCCAGGTGGTTCCCTTCGCAGGTGTGGTTGAAGACCACGTCGAGGATCACTTCGATGCCCGCCTGGTGCAGCGTCTTCACCATCCACTTGAACTCGCGCACCTGGTCGCCGCGCTGCCCGTACGCGGCGTACTCGTTGTGCGGGGCGAAGAAGCCGATCGAATCGTAGCCCCAGTAGTTGCGCAGCCCCCGATCCATCAGGAGCTGCGAGTGGACGAACTGGTGGATCGGCAGCAGCTCCACCGCAGTGATGCCGAGTTGCTTGAAGTACTGGATGGCGGGAGGCGAGGCGAGTCCGGCATAGGTGCCGCGCACGTTCTCGGGCAGTCCGGGGTGGCGCTTGGTGAATCCCTTGACGTGCACCTCGTAGACGATGGTGTCGTTCCACCCCCACCGCGGCGGGCGGTCGTCGGACCAATCGAACCAGGGATTGACCACCACCGATCGCGGCATGAACGGAGCGCTGTCGACTCCGTTGGGCGCTCCGTCCTGGTCGTTGAAGTGGTAGCCGTACAGCGCCTCGTTCCACTGCGGGTGCCCCTCGATGGCGCGGGAGTACGGGTCGACGAGCAGCTTGTACCGGTTGCAGCGCTTCCCCTCCGCGGGGTTGTACGGGCCGTGTACGCGGAAGCCGTACCGCTGGCCGGGGGCGGCTCCCGGCGCGTATCCGTGCCAGACGAATCCGGTCACCTCGGGAAGGTCGACGCGCGTCTCCTTCCCCGCGTCGTCGAACAGGCACAGCTCGACGCGCTCGGCGAGCTCGGAGAACAGCGAGAAATTGGTGCCGGCGCCGTCGAAGCTGGCGCCGAGAGGATACCTGCGGCCGGGTTGGAGCTTCATCCACGGAGAGTATGGACGATGCATGCGGCGCGCGACCTGCAGAGAGACCCGTCCGGCGACTGCCTGCGCGCCCGCGCGACCGCGGCGAGCGGCCGTCTGCTCGAATCGCCTCAGGCGGGCTTGAGCGGCAGGCGCAGCCGGGCCCGCGCACCGGCGCGGTCGCCCCGGTTCTCGAGCGAGAGCGTCCCCTGGTGCAGCTCAGCGATCTGCCGGCTCAGGGCGAGCCCGATCCCGGTCCCCTTCGGCTTGGTGGTGAAGAACGGGACGAACAGGTTCGAGGCGTCGGCGATCCCCGGCCCCTCGTCGAGCACCGAAACTTCGACGTGGGCAGCCCCCGCGTTCCAGGTCACGGTCACGCCGCCCCGCGTCTCGAGCGATGCGTCCACCGCGTTGCGCACCAGGTTGATGAGCAGCTGGTCGAGCTGGTCGGCATCCGCCTCGATGCGCACCTCCGGCCCGGGCGCGACGCCGACGGGGAGGCGGTTCTCCAGCGCGGCGATCCGCCGGACCCATTCCTCCACCTCGACCGGACCGAAGCGCGGCGGCGGCAGCCGCGCCAACCGGGCGTAGCTGGTCATGAACCGCGAGAGCGACTCCGCCCGCCGTTCGATCACCTGGAGCCCGGAGGCGACGTCCTCCTTCCAACCGTCGTGCGGCGAGGGCGCGCGCAGCGTCTCCTGCACGCTCTGCGCGATGGAGTGGATCGGCGCCAGGGAATTGTTGATCTCGTGCCCCAGCACCCGGACCAGCCGCTGCCAGGCCTGCCGCTCCTCTTCGCGCAGCGCGCGCCGGAGGTCCGCCAGCACGAGTAGCTGGTGCGGCTTGCCCCCCAGCCGGAAGGTGCTGCGGCGAAGCTCGAACTTCCCCGCCCCACCCGGAAGGGTCAGCTCTACGTTGCGCGGGGAATGCCCGAGGAGAGCGGCGCCCAGCCCCAGCTGGCGCGCGTCGCTGGAGGGAAGGCGCGACAGCTCGGCGCCGAGCAACCTCTCCCCGGCGCGGTTGGCCAACACCGCCCGCCCCACCTCGTCGAAGGCGAACACCGCCACTTCGATCTCGTCCATCACCTTCTTCAGTAAAGCCCCAGCCTCCAGCGACCCCAGCCGCTGCTCGCGCAGCACGCCCGACAGCTCGTTCAGCTCCAGCATCAGCTCGCCCAGCGGATCGCCCAGGCGGGCGCCCCGCCCGCGCACTGAAAAGTCTCCCTCCCGCAGGGCCGCGACCAGGTTGGACGAGGTCTGCAGCGGCCGGAGAACGCGTTCGCGGACCGCGGCCGAGACGGCCAGCCAGACCACGACCACCAAGGCTCCCACCGTCCAGGTGACCTTCGCGGAGTAGTCGCCCGCGGCGAGCAGCCCCAAAGTGGCGAGCACCGCGGGGAGCCCGGCGAGGAGCGAGAGGTAGAAGATGCGGACGTCGTGCGGCTGCGGGTGGCGCTTCACGACGGAACGCATCCCATACCGTCCGCGCTATGAAAAGCACAGCGCCGCCGAGTACGGCGGCGACTGCTCATCCCTGCGCCTTGAGGCCGTGGTGCTGCAGCCTGCGGTAGAGCGCGCTGCGCGAGACGCCCAGCTCGCGGGCGGCCTCGCTCACGTTGCCCGCGCAGCGCGAGAGCGCCCGCTGGATCAGGTGGCGCTCCGCCTCGTCCAACGTCATCGACTCGTAGAGCTGGCCCGCCTCCCGGCGCGCGCCGGGCGAGAGGAACAGGTCCTCCGCCGCGATCCGCTCGCCGCGCGCCATCAGGACCGACCGCTCCACCGCGTGCTCCAGCTCGCGCACGTTGCCGGTCCACGGGTGGCGCACCAACGCTTCCAGCGCGTCGGGCCCGAATCCTTTCAGCGCCTTGCCGTACTTCGCCGCCTGCTGGCCGAGGAACTGCTGCGCGAGGTGCGGGATGTCCTCCGCCCTCTCGCGCAAGGCAGGCAGGTGGATCTCCACCGTGTTCAGCCGGTAGAGCAGGTCCTCGCGGAAGCGGCCCTGGGCCACCTCGTCGGCCAGGCGGGCGTTGGTGGCCGCGACCACGCGCACGTCGGCCTTCTTCACCTTGGAGGAGCCGACCGGGTTGAACTCTCCGATCTGCAGCACGCGGAGCAGCTTGGCCTGCTGCGCCAGCGGCATGTTGCCCACCTCGTCGAGGAAGAGCGTGCCGCCGTCGGCCAGCTCGAACGCGCCGGTGCGGTCGGTCTTCGCGTCGGTGAACGCGCCGCGCACGTGCCCGAACAGCTCGCTCTCGAAGACGCCTTCGGAGAGCCCTCCGGCGTTGACCACCACCATCGCCCGGCCAGCCCGCTTGCTGCTCTGGTGGAGCCAGCGCGCCACCACTTCCTTCCCGGTGCCGTGCTCGCCGGTCACCAGCACGTTCGCGTCGCTGGGCCCCACCCTCTGCAAGAGGCGCAGCACCGGCTGCATGGCGGGTGCGTGCGCCACCAGCGGCGGCAAGTTGCCGCGCAGCCGCGAGTTCTCCTCCTCCAGGCGGCGGCTGCGGCGCAGCGCGCGCCCCAGCTCGACCTGCGTGCGCAGCGTGGTGAGCAGGCGGGCGTTGTCCCAGGGCTTCTGCACGTAGTCGCGAGCGCCGCGCCGCATCGCTTCCACCGCGCCTTCCACGCTGCCCCAGGCGGTCATCACTACCACTGGAAGCGAGGCGTCCTGGCCGCGCACCTGGGCGAGCAGGTCGAGCCCCTCCTTGCCGGAGGTGGTGTCGCGCGTGTAGTTCAGGTCCATCAGCACCGCGTCGAAGTCCGACTCTTGCAGCGCGGCCAGCGTGCCCGCGGGCGAGGCGGCGGGCACGAATTCGAACCCTTCGCGCCGCAGCAGGAGCCGGAGCGCCTCGAGCACGTCGGGCTGATCGTCCGCGACCAGGATCTTCACTTCTCTATCCACCCGTCGCGCAGGCGCACGATGCGGTTGCCGTACGAGGCGTTCTTCTCGGAGTGGGTGACTTGCACGATGGTGGTGCCCGCGCGGTTCAGCTCGCTGAACAGCTGCATGATCTCGTCCGCCTGCGCGGAGTGAAGGTTGCCCGTGGGCTCGTCCGCGAGCAAGAGGGGGGGCTTGGCGATCACCGCGCGCGCCACGCCCACCAGCTGCTGCTGCCCGCCCGACAGCTGGGTCGGGTACAGGTCCTTCTTCCCCACCATGCGGAACCGGTCGAGCGCGTCGGCGACCAGCGCCTGCCGCTCCTTCGACGACAGGCCGCGGTAGCTCAGCGGCACTTCCAGGTTCTCCGCCACGGTGAGCCCGTCCAGCAGGTGGTACTGCTGGAAGACGAATCCGATCGCTTTCTTGCCCAGCTCGCCTCTCGCCTTGGGCGAGAGCTGGTCGACGCGCTCGCCCAACAGCTCGTACTCGCCGGTCCATCCCGCGTCGAGCAGGCCGAGGATGGCGAGCAGCGTGGACTTGCCCGCCCCCGAGGGGCCCATCACGGTGACGAATTCGCCGCGGTCGATGTCCAGGTCGATGCGGCGGAGCAGGAAGAGCTGCCCGCTGCCTTGCTTGACCGCCTTCTCCAGGTTGCGCAACCGGATCATCGTTCACTCCGCCCGCAGGGCGATCATGGGGTTCTGCGCCTCGAAGTTGCCGCGCACCGCGACCAGCCGGCTCTCCTCGCCCCAGCCGAGGGAACGCAGCAGGACCGCGTGGACCACGCTGAAGATGCCCGTCGTCGCGCCGATCCCCAGCGCCAGCGCCAGGACCGCCGCGGCGGTGACGCCCGGGGTGCGCAAGAGCATCCGGACCGCGTAACGCAGGTCGCGCAGGACGGCATCCATGGGGCCTCCTCAGGCGGACGGAGAAAGCGCTCCCTCGCCGCCGGGCACGCTGGACTCGTCGACGATGCGCCCGTCGAACAGCGTGACCGTGCGCGAGGCGAGCCGCGCGTAGGCGGGATCGTGCGTCACCATGATCAGCGTCGAGCCGGATTGGTGCAGCTCGCGGAGCAGCTTCATCACCGTCTGGCCGTTCTTCGAGTCGAGGTTCCCGGTGGGCTCGTCGGCCAGCAGGATGAGGGGGTCGCCCGCCACCGCGCGCGCGACCGCGACACGCTGCTGCTGGCCGCCGGAGAGCTGCCCGGGCATGTGCCTGGCCCGGTGCGACATGCCCACCCGCTCCAGCGCCTGCTCGACGCGCTTCTTCCGTTCGTCGGGCGCCATGCCGCGGTAGGTGAGCGGCAGCTCGACGTTCTCGAACACCGTCAGGTCGCCGATCAGGTTGAAGCTCTGGAAGATGAACCCGATGTGCTTGTTGCGGACGTGCGCGCGGTCGGCGGGCGAGAGGTCCTGCACCGGCTTCGAGTCGAGCAGGAAGGTCCCGGCGGTGGGCGTGTCGAGCAGCCCGAGGAGGGCGAGCAGGGTGGTCTTGCCCGATCCGGAGGGCCCCACGATGGCGAGCCACTCGCCCTTCTTGACGGCGAGGTGGACGTCGGAGAGCGCGTGCGTCTCCACCTCGTCGGTGAGGAACACCTTGCGGATGCCCTGCAGCTCCAAGAGCGTCGGGGCGGGTCCCGTGACGAGATGAGGTCCGGCGACGGCGGGGGTCTGGTTCGTCTCCATTCAGCGCAGCCTCACTCGTTCGGCGTTGTCGTACTGGTTCATGTCGGAGAGGACGACCACATCGCCCTCGGCTAGTCCGTCGCGCACCTCGATGGTGCTGACTGAGCTGCGGCCCAGGTGCACCTTGGTACGGATGGCGAGGTCGCCATCTTTCGTCAGCTTGAACAGCTCCACGGTGGCGTCGGGCTGCGCGCCGGCCGGGCGGCCCACGTAAAGCACGTCGTCGAGCTTCTCCAGCTCGATGGTCCCCTCGATGGTCAGGTCGGGTCGCGCCCCTTTGGGCAGCTCGGCCGGCAGCGCCACCTCCACCTCGACCGACCCCTGGTTCGCCGACGGCGCGATGCGCGCCACTTTGCCCTGCACCACGCCGTTGCGGGTGTCGATCTCCGCCTTCTGCTGCAATGCGACGTCGCGCGCCTGGGTCTCGGGGATGCGCACGATCGCCTTGAGGCGCTCGGGCTTGACCACCTTCGCCAGCAGCGCGCCCGGCGTCACCCACTGCCCCAGCTCCAGGGGCAGCTCGCTCAGCACGCCCTCGTCGATCGACTTCACCTTCATCGAGTCGACCTGCTTCTGGCGGAAGGCGACGACGGCCTTGAGCCGCTGGATCTGCTCCTCTTGAGCGCGCACCTGGTCGCGGAGGCTGCCCTGCATCACCAAGAGGCGCTGCTCCTCGATCTCCGTGCGCCGGGCCAGCTCGTCCGCCCGGTCCATCTGCTGCTTCAGCTCGATCTCCGAGACCACGCCCTTCAAGTCGCGGATCGCGTCCGCCTTGCGGCGCGCGTCCTGGGCGTCTGTGCGCAGGGTGGCCATGCTCGCGCGCTGGGCCAGGGCCTGCGTGTGCAGCGAGTTGCGCAGGTTGATGAGGTCCACGCCGGCCTGCGCGAGCTGCCGCTCGGCGTCCAGCTCCTGTAGCATCACGTCGGGGTTCGACAGCTCCAGCAGGATGGTGCCTGGCTCCACCTTCGCGCCCGGCCGCAGGGGCAGCCGCTCCACCCGCCCGGCGGTATCGGCGGTGATCCAGCGGATCTGCTCGGGGACGAGAGTTCCGGGCCCCTTCACCTGGCGGAGCATCGAGCCGCGCTTCACCGCGTCGGTCCAGACCGACCCCCGGTCCACCGTGGGCGCCGCCGCCTTCAGGCGCGACAGCCCTACCGTGATGCCCACCACCGCCAACACTCCGCCTGCCGCGAGCGCGACGTTGCGCCGCGTCTTGGGGACCTTCTTGCGCGGGATGTCCACCACGCTGCCGGGCGATCTACCCGCGATCTGCTCGTTCCCCTGCATCGCGGCCTGTAGGAGCGAAGTTCGTGCCAGCGCCAGAACGGCTCGAATCCCGCGTTAAATGCCGATCCAAGGCCATTTTGCGCCCGACCCTGGGATCTGGCGATCCCAGAAGCGGACAGGTGCCCTTACTGCGAAGCGGGCGGCGTTTTCCCGGCGGGCGGCGCCTGCGGTGCAGCCGGTTTCGCAGGGGCGGGAGCCGCTGGAGGGGAGGCGGGCAGGTCCTTCCGGTACTCGGCCCGGTAGGGTCCCGCGGGGATCCCCGGCCCCGGATACGCCAGCGCGCGCTTGTTGGCGTCTCGCGCCAGAGGCATGTAGTTGGGCGCTGCCTTGGTGACGGCCGCGGCGGCGAGCGAGCCGATGAGCGCACCGAGGAGCCCGCCGCTGCTGCCACCGCTGTTGGCGGAGCTCGAATCGAACACGCCCGCCTGGTGCTCCCTCCACAGCTCCTCGCCGGTCCGGCCGTCCTTGAGCACGTAGTCGAACTTCACCGTCACCTGGGTGGAGAGGACGACGTACTTAGCAGTCCACTGCTGGATGGTGACGAAGAGCACGGCATCCGCACCGAACAAGCTGCACAGCCGCACCGGGTCCGCGCTGTGCACAAGGGCGGCGTCGGACAGCCCGTCGTCCTCGAGCATCCGCTTCACAAGATTTACCGGGAACACGTAGTAGCCGCGCTCCGCCAGCGGAACCGACAGCGTGGAGAGGAAGTAGTCGGCGGCGTCGACGTCGACGCTCTTGTTGACGACGGGCACTACCAGGATCGCGCGGGGGTTCGAAGAGACGAGCTTGGAGTAGTCCTTCTGCGCAGGCTTCGCGCAGGCGGCGGCGAGCGCGGCGACGATCAAGAGGCGTCTCATTTCTTTGCCTCCTCAGGCGCGGAGGCCGGCACCGCCGCCGCAGTGGTAGGCGCCGGCGCCTTGGCGCGAGCCGCGTTCCGGATGAGCTTTTCCATCAACGGCCGCGACTCGGGCCAACGCTTGCTCTCCTTCTCGAAGTACACCACGGCCTCGGCGGTGCGGCCCTCCTCGTAGAGCGCCCAGCCGTACTCCGCGTAGCACCCGGGGGGGACCACTCCTCCACTCTTCTCGGCCTCCTCGATCACGCCCGACAGCTTGGCGACGAACTCGTCGCGCTTCTGCGGATTCTTGTAGTGGTCGTAGAGCGCCTCGTCGTAGCCGCTCCACCGGTAGAGCGTATTGGAGGCGCAGCCGAACGGGGCGGCCGCGGCCGCGAGGGCGAGGGCGCCCGGCAGGATGTTGAGGCGCATGGTCAGCGCACCTGGATGGTCTTGGTTTCGCTCTCGACGAACACCGTCTGCCGGAAGAGCACCCTGCCCGACGTGTCGCGCACGTCGACCACGTGCGTGCCCGGCTCGACGAGGAGCACCGCCGGCCGGCCGTCGTACGCGCCGGCGTCTCCCACGTTGTTCCCGTCGACGAAGAGCTGCGATCCGCGCGGGGCCCCTTCGACGGCCAGGCTGGGCCGGGTGTCCGTGGTCCGCACGGTGGTCGAGGGCATCGAGCAGGCGGCGATCGCCAGCGCAGTCGCTGCGAGGAGGCGCGTCATTGCATCCCTCCGTAGGAAAGCTCGGCCACGTAGAGCGTCGCGAGCGCGCCGGTGTCCACCGCGCCGGAGGTCACCTCGCAGACGGAGCCCTCGTTGGTCTCGCTGTCGCCGAACACGCTGACCACCCTCACCGTCGCCACCTGCCTGGGCGGCAGGGTGATCTCGAAACCGGACTGCTTGCTCTTCGCCGTTCCGGTCGCCTGCAGCACCGACAGGCGATCGCCCGGCCTGAGGCCCTGGCGCTCCCCGCCCGCGATGAAGAGCTGGGTCCCGCGCACCTCGAGGATGTCGGTGCGCCAGGGGCGGTCGTACAGCTTGTCGACCAGCCGGTCGACCACGTCCGAGATTGCCGCAGCGATGGCGCGGTCGTTCAACGTGGCGTCGTACTCGGCGCGGCTCCCGAACCCGGCGATCTCGCCGCTCTCGGTGCTCGCCTCGCCGGACCCGTTCGCCGAGAAGTAGGCGAGGCCGGTCTTCACGTCGACCAGGCGGATGTCGACCTTCGCCTTCGCGGTCTGCACCTTCGTGCTGCTCAAGAAACCGGACTTGCCTCCCACCGAGCGGCCGAATTCGGTGACCGAGCCGGCGATGACCGTGTCCGCGCCGATCAGCGATCCGCCCCCGAGCTGCTGCTCGCGTTCCAGCTTGGCCGCGTCCGGGCGCTCCAGGACCAGGAACTTCCCCGAGAGCACCAGGCGCGACATGAGCATGTCGCCCGCCTGCTTGCCGATCCGGTCCAGGTCCTGGTCGGTGAGCAGCGACCGGCCGTAGTTGCTCTCGTTGGTGAATCGGGCGATCGCGATCTTCGTCTTGTACCGGTGCCCGGCCGGCGCCTGGGCGGCGGATTGAGCGGCGATCTGCGTGCCGCGCGAGACCGGCGCCTCGACGGGCGCGGGCCTTTCGGAGACGGTGGCGCAGGCCGAGAGCAAGACGCCCAGGAGGGCGACGCGAAGCTTGTGCATGGTGGAGCCTCCCCTTGAGGAGCAATCTAGCCCACCCGGCCAAGGACCGAGAAGGGGGGCGGTCGGTCACTCGGCTGGGGAGCTGCGTTGGCTCGCGTGCGCCCCGATGTGTAGGCTGCCTGCATGGCCAAAGGGATCGGAGAAAATCCGGCGCGCAGCCCCGCAGCGCACCTCCAGGCAATCGAGTATCCCGCCTCCCGCGACGAGATCGTGCAGACCGCCGCCGACAACGACGCTCCGGCCGAGGTGATCAACTTCCTGAAGTCGCTCCCGAAGCAGCGCTACGACTCCTACGAGGCGGTGCTGCGCGATTTCGCCGAAGCGGAGCGCCGCTTCGCCGCGGGCAACCTGGTCGAAGGCCCCAGCCGCGAAGACATCGGCAAGAAGGCCATCGAATCCCCGGACGCCCCGACCCACCACCCATAGAGCCAGTTCGCGGCTCGGCCTCCGTCGCTTTTCAAGGCAGAGTCGATCGATTGCTTTCCGGGGCGGAGTCGAAGGAAGCGGCAGCATGATCGGTGCGCATTCGGCGTCGGAGCACGAACGACCATTGTCTCCCTTGCTTTCCAGGGGGAGTTTGTTCGAAGGCAGCGGCGGTAACGTCGATCCAATGAGTGCCACGGCGGCTCTGCAGCAAGCGACCGCGCAGTTGGCGGCTACTCCGTTGACGCGCCGCGTCCCGTCCCGGGACGGGACGCGCTGCGTTACATCTCGCGTGCTGCTCGAACGACCGCGCGGCATTCGAAGAAGCACCGTTCGCGCGCGAGTCGGGTTCCGCGCCCGCTGCTGCGCCTGACCCTTCCCCTGAAAAGCAACGGAGACCGCCCGTCGATTTGTCGTCGCCGTGGAGTCGCTGCTGAAACTCCGCTCGAGCGAGTCACGCGGAATGCGACGAATCGCGAGTCCCGGAACAGGTTCACGCGTCAGCGCGACGGCGGGCGCTGCCGCACGACTCATCACTTTTCCAGTCGCGCGCGGGAACGGGTTCCGATGCAACAAGATTGAACTCTCCGCGTCCCAGCACGAATCGACGCGCGTTTCGGTTGCTTTTCAAGGGCTGTCGGACGCATGGACGGCCAGCAATCCGGTCACGCGCTGGGGTGCTTATTGATTGGTCACTACCGCTGTCTCCCACGTCGAGTTCACTGAAAGACATTTGGTTCAGCCGGCTGAACCAACGTCGACGAAGGCGCTAACCCAGCTCGAGCAAGTCACGCGCACGAGGCTACGCGTCTCGACTTGTCCCAGGACGGGACGCGGCGCGTTGAGGGCGGCAGCTCAGGACTAGCTCGCTCTGAAAAGCAATCGAGACCAACCGTCGCTCTTCTTCGGACGTTGGATTCGCGAGCAGACCCCGCTCGGCACTCGCGATAGCTCTTCGAGCTCACTTCGGTTCGGCGACTCCGCGGGGCGGTTCGCCGATCCTGCCCGGGGGCGGTTGGTACTCGGGGGCGGGCTCCTCGAGCTGCGAGGGGAGGTCGGTGCCGAAAGGGGCGCCGGCCGGAGTGGCGAGCGGGAAGCGGGTGGCCACGTCGGCCACGGTGAGCGAGATGATCAGGGCGACGAACACGAACGAGGTCGCGATCACGATCCGGTTGGCGCCCTTCTGCTCCCACAGATGCATGAAGAAGAGGATGACCAGGAGGGCCTTGGTCACCGCGATGATCAGCGCCAGCGGCAGCGCCCAGGTGCCCAGGTGCTTGGTGCCCGTCACGTAGGTCGTGACGGTCAGGACGATCAGCGCCACCCAGACGAGCAAGTAGGGCAGGGCGGAGTCGTGCTCGCCGTTCTCGGCCAAGGCTTCGAGCCTCCTAGATCAGGTACAGGAGCGGAAAGAGGAAGATCCAGATCAGGTCGACCAGGTGCCAGTACAGCCCGGCCAGCTCGATGCCGACGTAGTAGTGCGGGCTGTAGTAGGCGTGCGCCGTCCGCCAGGTGATGACGCCGAGCACGGTCATCCCGACCAGCACGTGCAGCGCGTGCAGACCGGTCATCAGGAAGTACAAGGCCCAATACATCTGCGCGCCCGGCAGGCGCACGCCTTCGAAGCGGTAGTACCGTCCCGGCAGCTGGTGCTCGTGGAAGTGCGCCGTGTACTCGATGGTCTTGATGCCCAAGAAAGCGAGCGCGAAGAAGAGGGTGATTCCCAGGCAGACCACCGCGGCCCGCTGCCGGCCGGTGCGGACGAAGTGGATGGCCAGCGCGACGGTCAGCGAGCTGGTGATCAGCACCAACGTGTTGACGGCCCCCGCCCAGATCTCGCTGCTCCGGGACGACGCCGCGAACGCCGCCGGGAACGAGTACCGGTAGACCGAGTAGCCGACGAACAGGCCGGCGAACAGCAACACCTCGGTGCAGAGGAAGAGCCACATCCCCAGGCGGGAGGCGTCCACCTGCCTCTCCAGGCTTGAGAAGTGGTGGGCGAGGTGCGGGTCGACCCCGCGGACCGGATGCTCTCCGGGCAGCGCGGCGGCTTCAGACATCGGCGTACACCCCGCTGGGCACGTGCGTCCGGTAGTCGTGCGGATCCTGGGTGATGTGGGGGATCTTGTCGAAATTGTGCGTGGGTGGCGGCGACGGCGTCAGCCACTCGAATCCCTTCGAGCGCCAGGGGTTCTCCTCGCAGCGCTGTCCCCAGCGCAGCGCGATCACCAGGTAGATGAAGATGATGAGGAAGCCGAAGCCCAGCAGCGTCGCGCCGGCGGTGGAGGCGACGTTCAACGCCTGGAAGTGCTCCGGGTACTGGTAGTAGCGGCGCGGCATCCCGTTGTTGCCCAGGAGGAACTGCGGGATGAAGGTGGCGTTGAACCCGAGGATGATCAGCGACGCGGCCACCAGGCCCCACCCCTCGTGGTAGGAGCGGCCGAACATCTTCGGGAACCAATAGTGGAGGCCGGCGAGGAAGGCCATGATCGTCGCTCCGACCATGATGAAGTGGAAGTGCGCGACCACGAAGTAGGTGTCGTGCCAGTGGACGTCGAGCGCGACGGTGGCCAGGGCGACCCCTGTCATCCCGCCGAAGACCAGGAAGAAGAGGAAGCCGCAGATGTACGCGAACGGCGTCTTGAAGCTGATCGCGCCCCGGTACATGGTTCCGATCCAGTTGAACACTTTGATGGCGGTGAAGATCCCCACGAACATCGAGAGGACGCCGAAGACGCCGTTGTCGAAGACCGATTGGCCGGCGACGAAGAGGTGGTGTCCCCAGGTGAAGAACCCCACGAAGGCGATGCCCAGCGAGGAATACGCGATCGCCTTGTAGCCGAACGGGTTCTTGCGCGAGAACGTCGCCACCACCTCGCTGATCACCGCCATGGCCGGCAGCACCATGATGTAGACGGCGGGGTGGGAGTAGAACCAGAAGAAGTGCTGGAAGAGCACCGGGTCGCCGCCGCGCGCGGGATCGAAGATGCCGAAGTGCAGCACCCGTTCGAGCGCCACCAGGAAAACGGTGAGGGTCAAGACCGGCGTGGCCAGTACCTGGATGATGCTGGTCGCGTAGATGCTCCAGACGAAGAGCGGCAGGCGCATCCAGCCGATGCCGGGCGCGCGCAGCGTGTGCACCGTCACGATGAAGTTGATGCCCGTCAGGATCGAGGAGAAGCCGATCACGAAGATGCCCACCAGCAGCGGGAACAGCATGGTGGGCGTCGTGGTGCTGTACGGCGTGTAGAACGTCCAGCCGGTGTCCGCGCCGCCGTGGATCATTGCCCAGATGGCGAGCAGCGCGCCGGCCACGTAGACGTAGAAGGAGGCCAGGTTGAGGCGCGGGAAGGCGACGTCGCGGGCGCCGATCATCAGCGGCAGGACGAAGTTGCCGAAGGCCGAGGGGATGGCCGGGATCATGAACAGGAAGATCATCGTCACGCCGTGCAGCGTGAACAGGCGGTTGTAGGTCAGCGCGTCGAAGAGGAAAGGCCCGGGGTAGAGCAGCTTCAGGCGGAGCGCCATGGCGAAGATGCCGCCCAGGAAGAAGAAGCACACCACCGCGACCAGGAACATCACCCCGATGCGCTTGTGGTCGCGGGTGTTGAGCCAGCTCATCACGGTGGTGCCGTCGGTCAAGTAGCTCTCGGCGGAGGGCTGCCCGCCCAGCTTGTCCCTATCTTCCTCGGACTGGCGCATAGGCCGGACCCTCCGATGGTCCCGTGCGGACGGCGTCGCTCTGCAAGGACTTGATGTACTCGACGATGGCGGCCACTTCCGGCCCGGCCAGCTTGTTGGCGAAGCTGGGCATCACCGGCTTGAACCCGTCCACGATTTTGGCGAACGGATCCATCATCGACTCGGTGATGTATCCCTCGTCCACAGTGATGATGCGGCCGTCGGTCAGCTTCTCGCGGCGGCCGTACAGATCGAGCCAGGTGGGGCCGATGTGTTGCGAGCCGTCGATGCTGTGGCACTTCACGCAGCCCTGCTCCTGCGCCAGGCGCCGGCCCTGGTCGACCAGGTTGCCGAGCGGCGGTGCGAAGTCGAGCGCGGTGGGCGGGCCGTCCTGCTTGGTGGCCAGGCCGCGGTGCTGCGCGCTCACCCAGTCTTCGTACTCCTCGGCCTTGAGCACGATCACCTCGCCCCGCATGATCGAGTGGCCCGCGCCGCAGTACTCGGCGCAGAGGATCTGGTAGCGCCCCGGCATCGTGGCGTTGAACCAGACTTGCGAGTACCGGCCGGGGAGCACGTCCTGCTTCACCCGGAACTCGGGCACGTAGAAGGAGTGGATCACATCGCGCGAGGTCATCAAGAGCCGCACCGGGCGGCCGGAGGGCACCCGCAGCACGTTCACCGAATTGGGACCGCCCGGATAGGCGAACTTCCACATCCACTTCTTCCCCTGCACGTAGATGTCCATCGAGTCGATCGGGGGCGTGGAGAGTTCGATCGCGGTGCGATAGCCCGTCACCCACCAGAGCAGGAAGAAGGAGAGCGGCACGATCACGAAGGCGGCCTCGAGCATCGACGAGGGCTCGATGTGCGGAGTGGTCTGCGTCTCGCTGCGCCGGCGGTACAGGACGAAGAAGAAGATCGCGGTGAGACCCACCGCGGTCGACATGACGAAGGTGGTGAGGATGACGAAATAGTGCAGGTGATCCACCCGCAAGGCGAAGGTGGACGCCTGATCGGGGAGGAACAGGAAGCGGCGCAGCGTCTCGTTCATGCCGCGTCCCTCTTCCGCTTCCATTCCTGGCGCCAGAGGAACGCCAGCCCGGCGGCCAGCCCCAGCCCGGCGAGCAGCGCGCCGCCGCGGATGAAGTTGGTCGCATAGACCCGGTAACGCCCGGTGCCCGGATCGTATCGGAAGCACTTGAGCAGGACGCGGTCGAAGCTGGTCCCCACCCTGCCGCCGCTCGCCTCGACCAGCGCGAGCCGCAGATCGCGGCCGGGGAAATCCACGCCGTACAAGTAGCGGGAGATGCGGCCCTCGGGCGTGAGCACGAAAGCCACCGCGGGATGAGCGAACTGCCGGGTGGGCTCGTCGTAGCGGTACTTGAAGCCCAACGCCTCGGCCAGCCCGTGCGAGTTTGCCTCGCCGCCGGTGAGGAACGGCCAATCCTGCGCGTGGGCGCGGTCCAGCCCCTGTACTCCCGCCAGGTATCCGCGCTGCGCCTCGGCCGCCGCGCGGGGCGTGTCCTTCGGATCGAAGCTGACGGTGATGCCCTGGTAGTCCTTGCCCAGCTGCAGTCCGGTCTGGTTGAGCCCCTTGATCAAGCCTTTGAGCACCAGGCTGCAGAGCATGGGGCACTCGAAATAGACCAGCGTGACCACCGCAGGCTTGCCCTGGCCGAGGAAGTCCTTCAGCGCCACCTGGTTGTGGAAGGAGTCGTAGAAGCGGAGATCGGCCGGGACCGGCTCGCCGAGCCGCTCGACCACGTCGACGCTCTCGTCTCCGATCTGGCGGAGCGGCTCGTAGCCGTACCCGCCTCCAGCGGCCGGCGCGGCCCCGGTCCCGATCGAGATGGCCAGCAGGAGCGCGGTCACGGCTTCTTTCCCTGCTGCTCGGCCAGGAGCTGCTCGATGGCTTTCTCGATCGGCACGTGGATGATCCCTTTCGCGGGATCCACCCAGCCGTAGCTGTTCAGCCTCTGCAGCTGCTCGCGCCGGTAGTGCTCCGCGCCGCGGGTGGTCTCGAACGGCGTCTGGTCGACGATGCCGATCTCGGCCTTGCCGATCTCCTTGCCGATCGGAAGCGGGCCGGCCGGCGAGAGCGTCCGCGCAGTGCGGTCGAGAATCCGCGAAGACCACCAGGTGGCCGCGCCGAAGACAACCAGCGCGGTCACGCCGATCGCCACGACCTTGAAGCCGGCGACGTGCTCGTCGGCTTGCGCCTCGGGAGGCGGCAGGTGCTCCGTGCTGTGGGACGGCTCTTGGCTCATGGCTGCACGTACCTCAACGAATCCTCGAGATAGGGATCGCCGATCGGCACCAGGTAATTGCCGCGCAGGCGCCAGAGGGCGAACGCGCCCCACACGCCGCCGACGCCGACCATCGCGGGAAGGAGCGTCCAGGGCAGCTCCAAGCCCACGGGCGCCCAGCGCGTCCCGAGATCGTGCAGTGGCGCGGCGGGCATCACCAGCCAGACCAGGTCGACGAAATGGATGAAGAGGAGCCAGCCCGCCACCACCGAGAGGGCCTTGGGCTTGAGCTTCAGGTCGCGCGAGAGCAGCGCGAAGAACGGCACGATGAAATGCCCCAGAACCAGGAGCATCGAGACGGGCTTCCAGGGGCCGCGCGTCCGCACCAGGAACCACGGCACCTCCTCGGGGAGGTTGGCGTGGTACATCAGCATGTATTGCGAGAACCCGATGTAACCCCAGAAAGCGACGAACGCGAGCAGCAGCTTCCCCAGGTTGTGGAAGTGCGGCTTGGCGGCGAGAGCGCCGAACGATCCAGGCTGGCGCCAGAAGGTGAGGATCAGCACCAACAGGCCCAGCGAGGCGAGGAAGAACCCGGTGATGAAGTAGACGCCGAACAGCGTCGAGAACCAGGTCGGGTTCAAGGACATCAGCCAGTCGAAAGAGGCGAACGTGGCGGCGAAGCCTGCCAGCGGCAGCCCCACCGACCCCCAGCGCCGGTTGCTCGCCGTCCAGTGAGGCGCGCCGTCCTCGTCTTGCGCGATCGAGCGGCGGTAGAGCAGCTCGGAGATCAAGAGCCAGATGGCGAAGTACGCCGCCGACCGCCAGAGGAACCCGGGGAAGTTCAGGTAGCCGTGCTTGAATTCGATGTTCTCCAGCACTTGCTTGCCCAGCGAGGCGGGCGGGTCGATCCAGACGTACAGGTGCTTCGCCGTCAGCGCGATGGGGAGGAAGAGCGCCACGAAGATCGGCAGCGGGGCGTGCACCGCCTCGATCGCGCGGCGCAGGACGATGTGCCACCTCGCGCGGGACGCGTACTGCGCCATGTTGAGCGCCAGCATTCCCAGCGAGAGCCCGAGGAAATAGAGGAAGGCGACCAGGTAGGAGAGCATGGTGCGCCGCGGGTCGAAGGCATATCCGACGGCGGTCAGCGCGAGCCCGGCCGCGCCGGCCACGGCGCAGGCCAAAAGCGCGGTCCGGCCGCCATGCCAGCGAGGCAACTCGCCCAGCGAGAGGGGGCCTTCGTTCATGGCCGCTTCTCCTTGGACAGCCTCTCGCGCTCCGCGGGGGGCGCGAGCGCGAGCGGAGCGCCCTGACTGAGCTGCAGCGCGCGCAGATACGCCACCACCGCCCAGCGCTCCTGCACGCTGAGCTCCGCCGCGTACCCGGGCATCAGCCCGAAGCCGTTCGAGATCACCTGGTAGTAGTGCCCGACCGCCATGCCGACCCGATCGTGCAGGTTGGGCGGCAGCCGCAGCGCCATGTTGTCCGCCACCGGGCTGCGCCCGTCGCCGACGAGCCCGTGGCAGGTGGCGCAATAGATGTCGAACTTGCGGTGCCCCAAGTCGAGCAGGGGGCGGGTCAGCGGCAGCGGCATCTCGGTGACGTCTCGATCGCCGACGCGTCCCTGTGTCAGCGCCGGGTTCTGCACGATCCGCTCGCGCGGGACCGTCCCGAATGGCGGCTGGCGCATCGCCCGGCCGTCCTCGAAGAAGGGGTTGGCCGCGAAAGCGCGGGCCTTCGGCTGGCGCTCCATCGGGTCGACGATGGTGGTGTCGCCGCAGGCGGCGAGGAGCGCGCAGGCGAGGAGGGCGGGGGAGGCGCGCATCATTTCGCCTCGCTCACGTGGGTGACGCGCCGGGCGCCCATCTCACGCAGGGTCCGTTCCAGGGCCTGGGGCTCTTCCCCCTCGGCCAGCTCGGCGCTGATCCAGAACTTGTCGAGCGACGCGCTGCGGAACTCCTCCGCCTCGAATACGGGGTGGTACGTGCGGGGAAGGCCGAAGAAATAGAAGAGGCTGCCGAAGAAGAGCGTCAGCGCGCAGACCAGGACGCCCGATTCGAAAGTGACCGGGATGTTCGTGGGCCACGCATGCGGCGGACGGTTGGCGACGTTGATCTCGTAGTCCACCGCGTTGGTCCACCACTGCAGCACGTACCCTCCGATTGCACCGCTGAGCCCGGCGATCAGCGCCACCAGGGGGACCTTCGATCGCGGCAGGTCCAGCGCCTGGTCGATTCCGTGCACCGGATACGGCGAGTACGCGTCGAGGCCTCCGCGGCCCGCCTCGCGCAGCTTGCGCGCCGCCTCCACCATCGGATCCGGCTCGGCGAACTCGGCCAGGACGAAGCGCTTCATCTCCGGTCCTCCTCGCCCACTTCCAGCTCCATCAGGTGGATCGCCTCCTGGGAGAATTCGGGAATCTCGTGGCGCTCGTGCTCCCGGTGCAGCTCGTGGCGCAGCTCCTTCACCTCCTGCACGGCCACCGCGGGCAGGAACTTGAGGAACAGGAGGAAGAGCAGGGCGAAGAAGCAGATGGTGCCCGTGAGGAGCGACAGGTCCACCCAGGTCGGCTTGTAGATCGCCCAGCTCGAGGGCAGGAAGTCGCGGTGGAGCGAGATCACCACGATGACGAATCGCTCGCACCACATCCCGATGTTGATGAAGATGGACGCGACCCACATCACGTAGACGTTGGTGCGGCCCCACTTCGACCAGAAGACGCTGGGCACCACCACGTTGCAGAAGACCATCAGCCAGAAGACGGGGATGTACGGATCCTGGGCGGCGGAGCGGAAGGGACCGTGCAGGATCCCGCGGCGGTTCGCGTATTGATAGAAGTCGTAGGGGTTGCCGCCGTACCAGGAAAGGAAGTGCTCCATCAGGTAGCCGTAGCCGACGATCAGGCTGGTCGCGAGCATGATCTTGCACATCGCCTCGAGGTGCCGGGCGGTGACCACGTGCTTGAGCTTCATGAAGCGGCGCGCCGGCACCATCAGCGCCATGACCATCGCGAATCCGCAGAAGACGGCGCCCGCGACGAAGTAAGGCGGAAAGATCGTCTCGTGCCAGCCGGGCACCAGCGACACGGCGAAGTCGTAGCTGACGATGGTGTGCACCGACAGCACCAGGGGCGTCGCCAGCCCGGCCAGCAGCAGGTAGGCGATCTTGTAGTGGTGCCAGTGGCGCGCCGACCCGCGCCAGCCGAAGGACAGCACCCCGTAGATGCGGCGCATCCAGCGCGAGGTGGAGCTGTCGCGCAGCGCGGCCAGGTCGGGGATCAGCCCCAGGTACCAGAAGAGGAGCGAGGTGATGAAGTAGGTGCTGACCGCGAACACGTCCCACATCAGCGGGCTCTTGAACTGCGGCCAGATGCGGTTGGTGCTCGGATAGGGGAACAGCCAGTAGATGGCGAACCAGGGACGCCCGGTGTGCAGCACCGGGAAGAGCGCGGCCTGCATGACCGCGAACAGGGTCATCGCCTCGGCGAAGCGGTTGATGCTGGTGCGCCACTTCTGCTGGAAGAGGAGGAGGATTGCGGAGATCAGCGTCCCGGCGTGGCCGATGCCGATCCACCAGACGAAGTTGATGATGCCGAAGGCCCAGGCGACCGGGATGTTGTTGCCCCACAGCCCGATGCCCTTCGCGACCGTCAGCACCACCGCGAAGGTGAGCAGGCCCGTCCCAGCGAGACCGATCCCGACCAGCAGCAGCCATCCCTTGCCGGGCTTGCGCCAGACGTAGTTGAACAGCGTCTTGTTGATGGTGCCGTCGTCCTGCACGCCCTCGAGGAGCGGCAAGGGCTCGAGGGTGCGGCGGGCTTCGAGGCGCGCGGCGGCGGAGACGGCCATGGCGCTAGGTCAGCTCCGGGTTGGGGTTGCGCACGCGGGCCAGGTAGGCAGTCCGCGGGCGGGTGCCGAGGTCGTTGAGCACGAAGTAGTGGCGCTCGTCGGCGTGCTTCTTCGTCACCTCCTGGGTGCGGTCGTGGAGGTTGCCGAAGACGATGGCGTGGGCCGGGCAGGCCTGCTGGCAGGCCGTCTGCACCTCCTTCTCCGCGATCGCGCGCTCCTGCACGCGCGAGTCGATCCGCGCGCGCTCGATGCGCTGCACGCAGTACGTGCACTTCTCCATGACGCCGCGGCTGCGCACCGTGACGTCCGGGTTGTTGTGCAGCTTCTCGATGTCGGTCCGGTCGTACGTGTAGTTGAAGAAGTTGAAGCGCCGCACCTTGTACGGGCAGTTGTTCGAGCAATACCGGGTGCCGATGCAGCGGTTGTAGACCATCTCGTTGAGGCCCTCGTCCGAGTGGACGGTGGCGTTCACCGGGCACACGTACTCGCAGGGCGCGGTCTCGCAGTGGACGCACAGCATCGGCTGGGTGATCGCGCGCGGCTCGTCCTCGTCGCCGGCGAAGTATCGGTCGAGGCGCAGCCAGTGCATCTCGCGCGACTTCTCCACGTTCGTCTTGCCGACCACCGGAACGTTGTTCTCGGCCTGGCAGGCGACCATGCACGCGCTGCATCCCGTGCACCGGGCCAGATCGATCGCCATGCCCCACTTGTAAGGGACCTTCGAGTAGTCCCAGGGCGTGTGCATCGTCGCCACCGGGGCGCGGCCTTCCTCGATGCGCTCCCGGCCGTGGCCCTGGTAGTCGCGGAGATCCAGATCGAGCGCGGGATCCCGTCCCTCCATCGACCAGTGTTCCTGCGTGATCGCGAGCGGGCGGCGCCGTCCCAGCCTGGTCACGGTGAGCCCGCGCGCTCCCCAAGGCGCATCGGCACGCCGCAAGGGCGCGACGTCGAAGCCGACTCCGGCGGCGTTCTGCTCGCTGCCCGACCGGCCGTATCCGAGGGCGACGGTGACGGCTCCGTCGGCGTGCCCGGGCACCACCAGGACCGATGCGGTCACAGGCGGCCCTTGCAGCCCGAGGTCCACCGCGTCGTGCGTCCGGACGCCCAGCTCGCGGGCCGTCCTGGGGCTCACCAGCGCTGCGTTGTCCCAGGTCAGCTTGGTGACGGGATCGGGCGTCTCCTGCAGCCAGACGTTGTTGGCGAACCGGCCGTCGTAGAGGCGGTAGTCCGGGACCACGTTCAGCTCGAGTCCGGTGGACGGCTCGAAGCGCGCCGCCCGCGCGGCCGCGGCCACCGCGTCCGCGTCGAGCCGCGGCGATTCGGAGGCGATCGCGGTCCCCTGGATGAACCCGTCGGAGATCCATTTCTCCCAGGCAGCCTCCGCGTCGGCGCGCGCGGACTGCCAGTACGCGCGCAGCAGCGCGTAAGGGGACTTGTCGCCCTCGCCGAGGAACGCGGCGAGCACCTGCACTTCGGTGATGCCGTTGAAGAGCGGCTGCACCAGCGGCTGCAGGAAGGTCACCGTCCCGTCGTGCGCGCGGGAATCGCCCCATTCCTCGAGCGGATGGGTGGCGGGGACGAACCAGGCGCAGCGCCGCGAGGTCTCGTCCTCGTACATCCCGCGGTAGATGGAGTTCGGCACCGCATCGAGGGCCTTGGCGAGGTTCAGATCGTAGGGCGCGGTGTGGACCGGATTGGCCGCGGTGACCACCAGCGTGTCCACCGAGCCGGAACGGATCTCGGCGGCCAGCTCCCGCAGGCCCTCCGCGCCCGTCACCGCATCGTGCAAGAGCGGCTTCTGGTGGCGGACCGCGTCGCTCGAGAGGGACGCGTTCATCGCGTGCGCCAGCGCGTGCACCAGCGGGGAGCTCCGCGGGCCTGCCATCACCACTGCCTGGCGGCCAGCGCGGGAAAGGTCGCGCGCAAGCACGTCCACGAATCGTTGCTGCCGCGGCTCCAGCCTGGCCTTGGCGCCGAGCGCGGCGAAGGGCGCCAGCGCCCCGCCTTGCGCGCCGAGTCGCGCGGCCAGTGCGAGGGCGAAGGGCGCCAGCTGCGAGGGGCGGATGCGCAGCCGGTGGTCGGCGTTCATGCCCGTCACGCTGAGGGCGCACTCCACCGCGTACAGGCGGTTCATCTGTGGGCCCGGCTCGCGCCGGTCCGCCCAGGCGCGGAGCGCCGGGATCGACCCCGGCCAGGGATGGAGAGGGTCGGCCTCGAGGCAGGCGATCACGCGCGCCTTGGACAGATCGAACCGCGTCTCCACCGCGCTGCCGAAGGCGAGCCGCGCGCCCTGCAGGGCCGCGTCGTCGGAGACGGCCGAATAGCTGCGGAACCGCGCGTTGGGGAACAGCTTCTGGATGCGCGCGCGCAGCTCCCCGATCAGCGGCGAGGAGCCGGGCTCCAGCAGGAAGCGGAGCCCCGCCCCGCCGTCTCTCGCCCGCAGTGCGTTGGCGCGGTCGTGCTGCGCGGCGAGGAACTCCCGCCAGGAGCGCGGCCGCCCCTTTTCTTGGAGCACCGCCGCGCGGTTCGGATCGTAGAGCTGCAGGATCGACGCCTGCTCGAACAGGCCGGTTGCGCCCAGGCTGGAGGGGTGCTCGGGGTTTCCCTCCACCTTGGTGGGGTGCCCCTCGAAGGCGGTGACCAGAAGGCCGGTGGCGCGCCCGCCCAGGGTGGACGCTGTCGCGTAGTGCAGCGGCCGGCCCGGCACGATCTCCTCCGGCTGGCGGGTGTAGGGCAGGACCTGCTCGGGCGGAAGCTTCAGGCATCCGGCCGCGCCGGCGAACGCCATCGACGCGCCGAGCAGCTGCACGAACTCCCGCCGCGACGTGCCGCCGATCTCGGAGGCGCCCGGCGGGAACTCGCCCTCGGGGGCAAGGCCGCGCTCGCGCTCCTCCAGGCTGCGCCACTGCGCGCGCGGCGCCGCGGGCGGTGAAGCGGCGGCTCCGGCGATGGGGAGTTTCAGCGATGACATGTCGAGCAGCTCGTTCGGGTGGCCACGTGGTATTCCGCCTTGAGCCGCTCGCCCAGCGCGAGCTGCTCTTTCTCGCCGCCGGGAGTGAAGGTCATGCTGATGACCTCCTCCCGCGGCCGCAGGAAGCGCTCCGGGTTCCGGTGGCAATCGAGGCACCAGCCCATGGTGAGCGGCGCCCACTTCTCCACCTGTGCCATCTGGTCGATCCGCCCGTGGCAGGTGACGCAACCGACGCCCTGCTTCACGTGGATCGAATGGTTGAAGTAGACGAAGTGAGGGAGCTTGTTGACCTTGTTCCAGACGATCGGCCGGTCGGAGAAGAAGCTCTCCCGGACCGGCGCGAGCTTGGGACTCTTGTTCCAGATCTGCGAGTGGCAATTGAGACACACCGCTGTCGCCGGGATCCCCGCGAAGTTCGATTTCTCCACCGAGCTGTGGCAGTAGCGGCAGTCGATCCCCTCGTCGCCGACGTGGTGGCGGTGGTCGAACTGCACCGGCTGATCGATCGGATCCTGCTGCTGCGTGTAGAGCGGGCTACGGACGTAGATCATGGGCCCGGCGATCAGCCCCCCCGTGAACAGCAGCGCCAGCGCGAACAGGGCAAGTCGAAACGCCGTGTTGGTCCAGGGCTGGAAGAGAGCGCTCATTCGTTCGTGCAGGGCGTGGGGGGGCGGACGATCCCACTGCCCGAGCGGGTTGGCAAGGCAAGACGGCCCAAGGGCCCACCGGATGTGTCCGGCAACGCGCGATCGCAGTGTCTACCGTCCACGATCGGGAGACGGCGCGATGGCACAGACGGTCGGCGAGTATTTCGGGCGACCGTGGTGCGGTACTCCCCGCCGGTGGATGCCTCTCGAAGCCGAAGTAATCCCACGCGACACCCTGTCGCGGCTCTCTCACTCAAGCGACGAGCCCATGCGCGTCGCGCAGGAGCTCTCGGAGCCGTCCCCAAGGAATGCGTCCCTGGAGCTTGAAGGAGACCCATCCCTGCTGCCCGATGTAAGGCGTGCGGTAGAAGCGCGCGTCCGTGGCGATCAATGCGCGCTGGTGCTCAGGCTCCGCCTTGAGCGCCACGCTCCAGTCTCCGCGATATCTCTCGAACACCGCGAACGTCTTCTTGCGTGCCTTCCATGTCGGGTGCCCGTAGGAGGACGTTTCGATCACGTCGGGCAACCCCAGGCAGATGGCCCGCACCTTGTCGAGCGCTCCTTTGGGCGCCTCGTCCATGCCGAGGCAGTCGAGCAGTGCGAGGGATCCGCGTCAAGCCCGGGCCTCCTGCCCACCCGGGGCAGACGGAGGTAATCTGTTGACGGAGGTGGCCCCATGTCCACGCCCGGCTCCCTGCTCGAGGGGCGCGCGACGCCCTCGGCGACGGCGGCCTACGCCCGCGAAGCGACTGCGGCCAAGGGGCACTTCCGCGAAGCTCTGGGCGTCACTGTCTCCTCGCTCGGGATCGGGACGTACCTGGGCCGCGACGACGACTGGACCGACGGGGCCTACACGGTCGCGGTCCGCCGCGCGCTGCAGCTCGGCATCAACGTGGTGGACAGCGCAATCAATTATCGCAACCAGCGCAGCGAACGCGCGGTCGGACGCGCGTTGCTCCAGGGCGGCACGCCCCGCGAGCGGGTGGTCGTCTGCACCAAGGGCGGGTTCCTCCCCTTCGACGGGGCCCGGCCGCGCGATCCGCGCTCGTTCGTGGAGGAGACCTACGTTCGCCCCGGCCTGCTCCGCTGGGACGAGGTGGTCGACGGCGTGCACTGCCTGTCGCCGCGCTTCCTTTCCGACCAGATCGATCGCAGCCGCCGCAACCTGGGCGTCGCCACCATCGACCTCTACTACCTGCACAATCCCGAGACGCAGCTCGGCGAGGTGCCTCGCGACGAGTTCCTGCGCCGCCTGCGCGCCGCCTTCGCCGAGCTGGAGCGAGCCTGCGACGAAGAGCGCATCGCCGCGTACGGGACCGCCACCTGGAACGGCTATCGCTTGCCCGAAGACGATCCCGAGCATCTCTCGCTGGAGGACGTGCTCGCCTGCGCTCGGGAAGTGGCCGGCGCGCGGCACCGCTTCCGGGCCGTGCAGCTCCCCTTCAACCTGGAAATGGACGAGGCGGCTTCGCTGGCGAATCAAGGCGGCCGGACGTTTCTGCAGGCGGCCGCCGAAGCCGGCATCGCGGTGCTCGCCTCCGCCCCGGTGCTGCAGGGCCGGCTGGCCCATCTCTCACCGGCTGAGCGCGCACGCCTCTCGGGGCTCGACACCGACGCGCAGCGTGCGCTGCAGTTCGTGCGCGGAACAAAGGGGATCACCTGCGCGCTGGTGGGCACCCGGTCGGTGGCCCACGTCGAGGAGAACGCGGCCGTCGCGAGGATCGCGCCGGCCGCCTGAGAAGCGGGCCGGCGCAATCTCCGTCCTCAGATGCTCAGCGTGCCGGTGCGGATCAGGTAGGCCAGCTGGGCGCGCTGCTGGGAATCCAGCACCGCGTGCATGCGGGCCAGCGCCTTGAGCACCGCGTCGCGGAGCCGCTCCGAGCTCTTCACGCGCAGCGCCCCTGCATCCGCCGCCTTCACGGCGTCGAACTGGTCGAGGCCCAGCGCGTCCGCGAAGCCCGAGGTGACGCGGCGGTCGTCGACGGCGGCCTGGGCGCGCTCGGTCTTCAGCTCGTCGAGGATCTTCGCCAGCTCCTCGACCTGCGTCTCGTTGAGGTTCAAGCGGTAGGCGAGAAACCGCAGCGGACGCCGGACGCCGAAGGAGCCGCCGCCGCCGAGATCGTCGCCGCCGGGGTGAAAGCTGAAGCCCTCACCGGACGGGCCCCGGCCGGCCTGAGGGCCGCAAGCACCGGCCCGGCGCGCATTCCGCCACCAATGCAGCATTCCTGGGTACATGACTTTCCTCTCTCGCCGAGGCAGTGCGCTCCCGGCGGGTGTTGCAGGCGCGTGGGCACCATGCCTCACGCAAGGTTGGAGGCTAACGCGCAGGCCACCGAAGTTCAAGCCAGGGTGGGTCACGCCCGCACCACGGCGCACTTCGGAGCAATTCGGCACACGCCCGCTCTGCTTGCGGAAATTTCGGTAACCTAGAACGGCTGCGATACTGATTTTTCGCGGAGGTTGCGCTCCCCTTTGATCACGCTGCACGACATCCTCGAGCGCGCGCGTGCGTCCGGCCAGAAGCTGGCCGCGGGCGAGGCGCTTTGGCTGTTCGCCGCGGTCACCCGGCTGGCGGCGGCGCAGGGCGGGACCGTGCGATCCCGCCTGGTACAGATGGATCCGTCGGGCGCCATCCTGCTCGCCCGATTCGACGAGAAGCGCGCCGACGACGAGACGGGCTACCACGCGCCAGAGCTGCTCGAGCGCGGCGCTCCAGCCAAGACGGAGCCGCGCGTGCAGGTCTATGCCGCCGGGGCGTTGGGGTACGAGCTGCTCACCGGGCAGCCGGCTCCCGATCCGCGCAAAGGCCCCGGCCCGGAGCTCGCGGGTCCCTTCGGCGACCTGGTGCGCATCGCCATGGCCCGCGACCGGCGAGAGCGGTTCGGCGATCTGCAGCAGCTACGCGAGGCGGTGGACGGGCTGCAGCGCCCCGCCGGGGCGGACAGCGAGCGCCAGGCGTTCGCGGCGCTGGTGGTCCGGGCCGAGAAATGGGCCGGCATGCCGGATCTGGATCGCGCAGCCCTGGCCAAGTTGATCGATCACGTCTCGCACGTCGACCGGCAGATCAGCGCGGTGCGCAGCGGCATGGCCGACGTTCAACGCGACCAGCAGGACCTGAACACGCGGCTGAGCGCGATCGAGTCGCGCGGCCCCGGGCAGTCGGTGCACGTCCGATCGGGCTCCGGGTTTACGTCTGGCCTGATCGGCGGCCTCTTGGGTGCGGCGCTCTGCGCCGGGGCGCTGTACGCGGCGGGAGTCCTGAACCCGGCGGCCATCCGCGCTCTCGCGGGGCAGCGGCCGGCGGGGCGCGCGCCTGCCCAGGTCGATCCGCCTCCCGCGGCTACGAGCATCGCGCCGGTGGCGCCAACCTCGACCGCCCCCTCGACTTCGACCTTACCCTCAACCTCGACCTCTCCCTCGACCTCGACCTCTCCCTCGACCTTACCCTCAACCTCGACCTTGCCCTCGACCTCACCCTCGGCCTCATCCTCGCGCTCCGCCCGTCTCTCCCCCGCCAACCAGGCCCGCGCCGCCGCCGAGGTGCTGGTCAAGCGGGGCGACGCAGAGCTGGAGCGCGGTAGCTACGAGTCGGCGGCAGAGAACTTCCAGGCGGCGCTCAACAACGACTCGACCGTGGCCGTCGCCTGGCGCGGCCTCGGCATCGCCCACCTGATGCGCCACGACGAGGAAGCCGCTCGCAAGGCATACGAGAAGTATCTGCAGCTCGCCCCTTCGGCTCCCGACGCGCGGGACATCCGCAAGGCCATCGCCGAGCTGAACGCTCGCGCCAAGATTGGCGCCGGCGCGGAGAAGTGACTCCGCTTCAGGCGGCGAGCATTCTCTGGAACTGCTCGGCGAACCGCGGGCCGCGGGCTTCGTCCTCGTGCTTGAAGTAGCAGTACACGTCGCGCTCGAACCCGGCCCCCCGCACCCAGTCGGCCCAGTCGCGAAGCCGGGCTTCGTCGTAGTCGGCCCGACGCAGCCGGAGGTACCCGAACGGCGCGGTGCGCACCCGCGGCGTGGCCAGCTCGTCGCTCTCCGCCAGGCACAAGGCGGCGGCGGAGTCCTGCAGCGCGCGGAAGGTGTCGTCGCCGAACCAGCTCTGGTGGCGGAACTCGAATGCGGCCGGCAGGTCGCGCGGCAGATGGTTGAGGAAGTCCCGTAGGAGGGGCACGTCGGATTTCAGATTCGGCGGCAGCTGGTAGAGGATCGGCGCCAGACGAGGTCCGAGGGTCCTCGCCGAGTCCGTGAACGATGCCGCCAGCTCCGGCTCGCGCAGCCGCGCTTGGTGGGTGATGCGCTGCCAGGCCTTGAGGGCGAAGCGGAAGCGCTCGGGCACCTGCGCGGCCCAACCTTCGAGCAGCTTCGTGGTCGGCCTCCGGTAGAAGCTGTAGTTGATCTCCACCGTGTCGAAGCGCGACGCGTAATAAGGCAGCATCTTCGACTTCGGCAGGTCCTCCGGATAGAACGGCCCGCGCCAGGGCTCGTAGTTGTACCCGCTGGTCCCGCTCAGCACGCGCATCAGGCGTGGCCGGTGAGCGCGCGGTAGGTGCGCAGGTGCCGCAGCGCCGGCGCTCCCTGCCCGAGGTGCTCGTAGAGGCGAGACAGGTTGTAGTGCGCGTCGGCGCAGTGGGGATCGGTGGCGATCGCCAGCCGATACGCGTCGATCGCTTCCGCCCGCCGGCCCAGGTCCTCCAGCGCGACGCCCAGGTTGAAGGCGGCCGTGCTGTCCTCGGGCCTGGCCTCGAGCGCGCGGCGGTAATGCTCGGCCGCGCTCGCTGCTTCCCCTGCCTCGTGAAGCAGCCGGCCCAGGTTGACGTGCGCGCCGGCGTGGCCGGAGTTCAGCTCCAGCGCCCGCTGGTACGCCGCGCGCGCGGCGGCCGGGTCCGCCTCCTCGAGGTCGCACCCGCGCTCGTACAGCCCGTCGGCGTCGAGGGCATTCGACCGCTTGCGCGCGAGCGGCGCGATGCGCCGGGCCAGCTCGGCGGTGCCGAAGTCGAACAGGACCTGGCCGTCCTCGGCGCTCCACTTGCGCGCGCCGTCGCCGACCACGATGCGGTCTCCCTCGGCCCGGATGTGCACGTCGCGCAGCGTCCGTCCGTCGGGCAGCTCGGAGCGCAGCTTGCGCAGCGCAGCGCGGACCCGCCGCGGCGCGATGCGCGCGCCGATCAGCCCCTGCGCGGTCCGCAGCAGCACCAGGTCCTGGAAGCTGAAGCGCAGCTCGCGGCGGGGGCCGCGGGCAGGGTGCAGGAACCCGGCCCGCACGTACGACCGCAGCTGTCCGACCGACAGCCCGAGCATCCGGGACACTTCGCGCGACCCGTAGCCGGTCATCGCGCGGAGGTTCGCACGCCGGACCTACTTGCGGGAAGCCTTGGCCGCCCTCTCCGTCCGGGGGGCGCGCTTGGCGGGCTTGCGGTCCGCAGAGACCGGCTCCGCGGCCTGCTCGCCGCGCGCCGCGAGAGACGCCTTGAGCGCCTCCATCAGGTCGATGACCTGCGTGCGCGGCTGCTCCGCCGGCGTCAGGTCGATCTCCTGGCCCTCCACCTTCCGCTGGATCTGCTCCTGGATGCGCTTCTTCACGTCGTCTTCGTACTTCTCCGGCTTGAAGTCGTCCTCGGCGATCTGACTGATGATCTGCTTGGCCAGCTCCAGCTCGGCGGGCTTCACCTCGCCCTGCGGCACCTCGACCTCCGAGAAGGGCCGCACTTCGTCGGAGTACATGAGCTGCTGCAGGACCAGGCCGCCGCCTTCGATCGGCCGCAGCTGCACCAGGTATTGCTTGCCTCGCGCGGCGTAGCGGGCGAGCGCCGTGCGCCCGGTGGCCCGCATCGCCTCGGAGAGCAGCCGGTAGGCGCGCTCGGCGCCCTTCTCGGGTCCCAAGTAGTACGCCTTGTCGAAGTACACCGGGTCGATCTTCTCGCTGGGCACGAACTCGCTGATCTCGATCTGCTGCGACGCCTTCTCCTCCAGCGCCTTCAGCTCCTCGGGAGTGAAGGTGACGTACTGGTCCTTGCCGAACTCGTAGCCCTTCACCATGTCGTTGCGCTCGACGATCATGTTGTCGTCGCGGGGACAGATGTACTGCTGCTTGAGCCGCCCCTTGCACTTGGAGTGCAGCAGGTTGAACGAGATTGCGGCCTGGCTCTGCGTCGCCGAGAAGAGCTTCACCGGGATGGAAACCAGGCCGAACGAGATCGTCCCCGAGGCGATGGAGCGAGCGGGCATGCGCGCGATGATAACCTGCTCGTGGTCATGCCCAACTTCCCGGACGAGCGGGCGGGCAGGCGGTTCGCCGTCGTGCGGCAGACCGGCGCGCGTCCCGGATATGCGCTTCACCTGGAAACGGACGGGGTTCTGCGGTCCTGGGCGGTCCCCAAGGGGCCCTCGCCCGACCCCGCGGATCGGCGATTCGCCGTGGAAATGGAGGCGGGCGGGGCGGCGGAAGGAGAGGCTTGGGACTTCGGCGGCTGCACGCCCGTGCAGGATTTCTCCGACGGGATACGCGAGGGGAAGCTCCTCTTCGAGTTGCGCGGCTACAAGATGCGCGGCGCCTGGACGCTGGTGCGCACCCGCGGCAGGGAGTGGCTGCTGATCAAGGAGACGAGCGACGCGCACGTCCGCAGGGGCGGAAGCCTCTCCGATGCGCCGGTGCTGCCGACGCCGGCAGGCGCCGCGGCGGTCCGCGACGCGCTCCGGGCGCTGAAGCCGCCGCGGCAGCGCGTGCGCGCCGCGGAGATGCAGCCGATGCTGGCCGAGGTGCAGCCGAAGCCGTTCACCGATCCCGCCTGGCTCTTCGAGCTGAAGTACGACGGGTTCCGCGCACTGGCGGGGCGCGAGGACGGTCGCGCGGTGATCCACTACCGCCGCGGGGCGGACGCGACGCGGGTGCATCCCGACCTCGCGGCCGCGTTGCGCGCGTTGCCGGCCGAGCAATTGGTGCTGGACGGCGAGATCGTCGTCCTCGACGACTCGGGACGGCCGAGCTTCCAGCGCCTGCAGAAGCGCGCGCTGCTCACCGCTCCCCGCGACCTGGAGCGCGCCGCGCAGGAGCTTCCCGCCACGTTGTTCTGCTTCGACCTGCTCGGGTTCGAGGAGTTCGACTTGCGGACGCTGCCGCTGGCCGAGCGCAAGCGCCTCCTGCGGCTCCTGCTGCCCGACCTGGGTCCGCTGCGGTACGTGGATCACCTGGAGGGGCGCGGGGAAGAGATGTTCCGCGGTGTGCGGGAGCTGGGGCTCGAGGGCGTGATGGCCAAGCGCGCGGACTCCCCCTACCGCTCCGGCCGCTCGCGAGACTGGATCAAGATCCGCTCCGATCGGACCGCGGATTTCGCCGTGGTCGGCTTCTCGGCCGGAGAGGGGTCCCGCACCGGGTTCGGCTCGCTGCATCTCGCCTACGCCGAGGGCGGAGGATTCGTCTACGCGGGCCGCGCGGGCAGCGGCTTCAGCGAGACGGAGCTGCGCACGCTGCGCGAGGAGTTGGAGCGCGACCGCGTCTCGAAGCCGCCCTGCAGCGGCCCGCTTCCCAAAGGCCCGGGCCACTCCTGGGTGACCCCGCGCCGGGTGGTGGAGGTCCGCTACAAGGAGATCACCGAGGAAGGCCTCCTCCGCGCTCCCGTCTTCCTCCGCTTCCGCGACGACAAGCCTCCGTCGGATTGCGTGCGCCCGGGCGCTCCGGCGGCGGAGCCCGCGCACGCGCCCGCGCGCGAGCTGGCCTCTTCGAACCTCGAGAAGGTGTTCTGGCCCGAGGAGGGCTACACCAAGGGAGATCTGCTCGAGTACTACCGGGCGGTGTCGCCATGGCTCTTGCCTTGGTTGCGGGACCGACCCGTGGTGTTGACCCGATTTCCCGACGGCATCGCGGGCAAGTCGTTCTTCCAGAAGGACGCGCCCGACTACATCCCCGGCTGGATCCGCACCGCCAGGATGCGGACCGACGAAGGCCGGGACATCGACCACTTCGTCTGCGACGACGTCGAGACGCTGCTCTACGTCGCGAACCTGGCCGCCATCCCGCTGCACATCTATGCGGGACGGGCGGGCGCTCCGGACCGCGCCGACTGGTCGGTCATCGACTTGGACCCCAAGGGCGCTCCCTTTGCCTGGGTCGCCCGACTCGCCGGCGCGCTGCACGAGCTGTGCGAGGAGATCGGGTTGCCGTCGTTCTGCAAGACCAGCGGGCAGGCCGGCCTGCACGTCCTGCTGCCGCTCGGCTCCAGGTGCACGCACGACCAGGCCCGCGACCTGGCGGTGGTGCTCGCGCACGTAGTCGAGCGGGAGCACCCGGACATCTCCACGCTGGTGCGGGCGCCCATCCAGGCGCGCAAGGGCCGCGTCTACCTCGACTGCTTCCAGAACGGCTACGGGAAGACCATCGCGGCCCCGTTCTCCGCGCGCCCGGTGCCCGGAGCGACCGTGTCGATGCCTCTGCGTTGGAGCGAGGTGGACGAGAAGCTGGATCCGCGGGCGTTCACGCTCAAGTCGGCACCGGCGCGGATGCGGAAGCTGAAGCGGGATCCGCTGGCGAAGGTGCTGGAGTTGGATCCGGACGTGTCCGATGCGCTCGATCGGCTGAGGAAGCGCCTGGGTGCGTGAAGCCGGCTTCAGCGCGGGGGGCGAGCGGCTGGACGCGCTGCTTTTGCGCCCGGAAGGCGCGCGCCTCCTCTACGTCCTCGCGCACGGCGCGGGCGCCGGAATGCGGCATGCCTGGTTGCAGCGGATGGCCGAGGCGCTGGCGGGGGAGGGCGTCGCCACGTTCCGCTACCAGTTCCCGTACACGCAAGCCGGCCGCAAGCGCATCGATCCGCCGGCCGTGCTCCACGGCGCCGTCCGGGCAGCCGTCGAAGCCGCGCGCGAGGCGGCACCCGACCTGCCGCTCATCGCGGGAGGCAAGTCGATGGGCGGCCGGATGACCACCCAGGCCCAGGCCGAAGCGCCGCTGCCTGGCGTCCGCGGCATCGTGCTGCTCGGCTTTCCGCTCCACGCCGCGGGAGCGCCGTCGGTGAAGCGCGCGGAGCACCTTGATCGGGTGCAAGTCCCGTTGCTCTTCCTGCAGGGCACGCGCGACGACCTGGCTGACATGGCGCTGCTCCGCCCGATCGTTGAGCAGCTTCCGCGCGCACATCTGCGGATCATCGACGGAGCCGACCATTCCTTCCACGTCCTGAAGCGCAGCGGCCGCACCGACGCAGAGGTGCTGCGGGAGTTGGCGAGCGCATTGGCGGAATGGGGGAGCGCGCTGTAGCCTGGAATCGCTTGGGACAGCAGCCCTGATGAGAAGACTTCCGATCCTCACATGTATCGTCGCGATTCTCTCGAGCGCCTGCTGCGAGGAAACTACCGTTCATAGCGCGAGATCAGTCGACGGCACCAGTGCGAAGGTCGTGAGTCGCGGATGCGGCGCTACCGTTGGATTCGTGACGAGGGTCATGCTCGGTTCCAACGAAGTGTTACGAATGAATGCGGATGCGAGAACCGTCTCCGTTGCATGGGGAGACGACGGCAAGACCTTGTTCGTCTCGATTCCTGAGGACGTGGCAACACGCGATATCTTCGTGAAGGAGAGCAAGGCCGCCGGGCGAAACATCCTCTACAGAAGGCGAGCGCTACCGCGCGACGAGGAGCAGTCGACGACGCGCTGACACTCTGTTGAAACCACGAGTCTCGCTAACGCGCTGCGTCCCGTCCCGGGACGGGACGCACCGTGTCAAACGGCATCGCGATCAATTTTTACACTGAATGGAATACACTCGGGCGAATAATGTACTCGGCGCGACTACGGCGTGCGCAGCTTCGGGTCGACGCCCATCGCCTTGGCGGCAGAGTTCAGCTCGTCCCGGGACGAGTCGAGAGATTTGTAGACCTCGCGGATGACGCTCTGGCCGGCCTGGACCTGGCCTCCGCCGGTGCGCAGAGGGACGGACAGCGAGCGGAGCTGCGTCTGGACGCGGACCATGGTGGCACGGGCGCGGGAGAGCGGGTCGCGGGCGTCGGGCCAGTTGCGCTGGGCGAGCCCCTGCAACTCGGCGAGCTGGCGATCGGCGTCGGTCAACGCGTTTTGCGCCTGGGTGAACAGCGCCACGCCGTGCTCGCGATCCCAAGTGCTCGACGGACCCGCCAGGCCGTACAGGCCCGCCAGGTAGAGCCGGGCCACCTCGAGATGGATGCCGGCCACGTCGACGTCCTTCTTCGCCTGCTCGGACGCCTGCGCGGCAGCCTTCTCGCGCGGAGTCAGCGGCGCGGCGCCCGGAGCTTCCGGCGGACCGGCGTCCGGCTGCGCCGTGGCTGTGGGCTGCTGCGGCCGCTCCGGCGTCTGCGCGACTGCCAGGGGCGACGCCAGCAGTGCCGCCGCGGCGAACCACTTCACGTTGCTCATCGACTCGAAGCTAGGCACGCGCCTCGCGGGAGTCGACCACTTCGGCGAACGCCCGGCGGAGCGCGTCGAGAGGAATCGCCCCGGTGACCGGCGCATAGCCGGGCAGGACCAGCGCCGGAATGCCCTGCACCCCCGCGTCGAGTCCTTCCTGGTGCTCCGCGAACACGCGATCGCGCAGCGCCGGGTCGGCCAGCGCGCGATCCACCAACCCTTCGGCGACACCCGCGGCGCGCGCCGCCGCCCGCAGCTCTTCGGGATCGGAGATGTCGCGCAACTCGCGGAACATCGCGCCGAAGAGTTGGTCCTCCAACGCCTCGAGCCGTTCCGGCTGCTCGTCCTTCACCGCCGCCGCCACCAGCTGCGCGGGGACGCTGGAGCCCGGGTACTTCTGACCGACCTTCGGGATGGCGAATCCGAGCTCGGGCATCATGCCGGCCGCCCGGACGCGGTGGGACACCACGTACTCGTCGTAGGCGGGGCGTTGCCCTTCTCCCGGGAGGAGGAGGTAGGCGCGGCGGTCGAACTGGACCTTGCCGTCCAGCTCCCGCTCGAGCGTGCGGCGGCGCCCGGCCGCCACGTAGCACCACGGTCAGAGGAAGTCGTCCCAGTAGCGTACGTGGACCATGGCCGGAACCTAACGCGCCGCCGCGCGACCGACCACCATGAACAGGCCGCCCTCGTGGGACAGGGTGCGCGCCCAAGACAGCTGGGCGAGCACGTTCTCGACCGGCCAGTCGTCCCCGGCGGCCTGGAACAAGCCGTCGCCGGTCAGCTGTTCCGCCGCGAGCAGCGTGTCCGGGTACGCGCGCAGGTACTCGACTCCGTTCTCGCGGAACCAGCCCTGCACTTCGCCCAGCGTGTGGCGGTGCTCCTCGACGTGCCGATATTGGTCGCGCAGCCACGCCTCGCGGCGGGCCGGCTCCGCGCTCCGCTCGCGCAGCACCGGGTCCCAGGGGATCCAGCGGAAGCCGGTCAGGCGGGCCATGCCGCGCCGCAAGCGGTGCGGCAGGCGCGCGAAGGCGTTGTAGAGGCCGATCACTACCGTTCCGCCCGGCCGGAGAAGGCGGGCCACCGCGGCGAAGGAGGCGCGGGGATCCGGAGTGTGATGCAGTACTCCGCTGGAGTAGACGACGTCGAAGGCGCCGGCGCGCAGCCCGGGAGAGCGCAGGTCGGTCTCGACGAAGAGAGCGCGCTCGATGCCGTAGCGCCGGCGGGCGTCCTCGGCCAGCTCGAGCGAGGCGCGGGTCAGGTCCGCCCCGATCATCAGCCGATCGGCGGTGGCCAGGAACAAGCTCATCTGGCCGGTGCCACAGCCGACTTCCACGATGCGCGCGTCTCCGGAGATCGCCTGGTCGAGCAGGCGGGCCAGCTCGCTTCGTCCCGCGCGGGCGCGCAGCCACCCGTAGCTGTCCCGCGCCGGATAGCCCGGGAACGGAGCCTGCGCGTAGAACTCTCGGACCGTCTCGGTGCGCTCGTCGGCAGGGAGCCGCAGATCCGGAATGCCGCCCGGCGCGCCGTACTCCGCGGCGCAGGAGGAGCAGCGCAAGTCCGCGCCTAGCCGACCCGCGCAGCGCGGGCAGGCCAGCAGGTCGAGCGCCTCTTGCAGCATTGGCGGTCAGAAAATGGCGTAGATGAACGGCGCCAGCGCCTGGACGCCAGCCGCCACCACCAGGACGAGGCCGGTGACGCAGAGGAACACGACCAACGGGACGAGCCACTTCCGCCCGGCATCGCTGCGCCACAGCCCGCGGGCGCCGTCGGCGATGGAAGGACCCGCGCTGCCGAGCACGATCAGCATGCGCGCGATGCGGGAACGCCGCTTGATCATGCGACCGCCTCCTCCGCGCCGCCGGTAGCGGCCCGCTTCTTCGCCACCAGCACCGGCCCACAGACGAGCAAGTCGATGCCCGAGCGGCGGAAGGTGGAGTACGCCTCGACCGCGCGATTCACGATCGGCTCGCCGGCCAGGTTGAAGCTGGTGTTGAGCAGCACCGGCACGCCGGTGCGGCGGCCGACCTCCTCGAGCAAGGCATGGAATCGCGGCGCCATCTCGCGCTCGACGGTCTGCACGCGGGCGGTGCCGTCCACGTGCGTGACCGCGGCGAGCCGATCGCGCCATTCGCGCCGGACCGGGAAGACGCCCGACATGAAGCGGCCGAGCCGCTCGCCGCCGGGAGGTAGCTCGAAATAGCGCGAGGCTGACTCGATCGGCACCGCCGGGGCGAACGGCCGGAACTCCTCGCGGAACTTGATGCTCCGGTTCAGCTTGTCGCGCATCGCCGCGTCGCGCGGCGCGGCCAGGATGCTGCGGTGGCCGAGCGCGCGCGGCCCGAGCTCGCAAGCTCCGTCGACCCATCCCACGATCCGGCCGGCGCACAGCTCGTCCGCGACGCGCGCGAGCAGCTCCGCCTCGGAGACTTCCTCGGCGGGCAACCCGTCCTCGCCCGCGACGCGCAAGAGCTCGGCGGGCTCCGGCTCGGGTCCCCAGAAGGGATGGTCGGGCACTTCGCGCCAGGGGTTTCCGAAGTGCACGCGGTCCACGTACAGGGCGGCGCCCAGGGCGCAGCCCGCGTCGCCCGGAGCGGACGGGACGAAGACGCGCTCGAACCCGCTCTCGCGCAAGATGCGCGCGTTCGCGCAGCCGTTCAGGGCCACCCCTCCGCCCAGGCAGAGGTCCGGCAAGCGGGTCTCCGCGCGCAGCGAGGCGGCCAGATCGACCAGCGTGTCTTCCAGGACCCGCTGCACGGACGCGGCGACGTCGGCGCAGTGGCGCCCGCGCTCGGTGGACAGGTCGATCGGTTCCCACGGTTCGCGCGGCGGGCCGAACACGAACACGAACTTTTCCGAGTAGGAGGTTCGCGCCGAGAGGTGGTAGTCGAAATAGGACAGGTCGAGCGCGAATCCGCCGTCGGCCGTTCGCGGCAGGATCTTGCGGACCTCCGCGGCGTAGGACGGGCGCCCGTAGGCGGCCAGGCCCATCACCTTGTATTCGCCTTCGTTCACGGGGAAGCCGAGCCAGGCGGTGAAGGTCGAGTAGAGCATCCCGAGCGAGTGCGGAAAGCGGATCTCGCGCAGCGCCTCCAAATCCGTCCGGCCGCCGGCGTCCACCGACCCGCGGCCCATCGAGAAGGTCGCCCACTCGCCCACGCCGTCGGCGGTGAGGATGGCGGCCGCCTTCGTGGGGGACGTAAGGAACGCTGCCGCGGCGTGCGCCTCGTGGTGCTCGGTGAAGAGGATCTTGCGGCCGGGGATCCCCAGGTGCGAGCCGATGATTCCCTTGACCCAGAGCTTCTCGCCCAGGGAATTCTTCATCGCGCGCGGGAAGCTTCGCCACGTCCGCGGGAACCCGCGCAGCGCCATGGTCAGGATGCGCTCGAACTTCAGCATCGGCTTTTCGTAGAACACCACCGCGTCCAGCTCTTCCGGCTCGAGCCCGGCGCGCTCCAAGCACCACTCGACGGCGGCGAGCGGAAATGCAGCATCGTTCTTGCGCCGGGAGAGCCGCTCCTCCTGGACCGAGCAGACGGGCACGCCGTCGACGACCAGCGCCGCCGCGGAGTCGTGATAGTGCGCAGAGATGCCCAGGATGCGCATCAGTACTGGCTCGTGATTGCCGACTTGCGGCGCGGGGTGGCGAAGCCCGCCAGTTCGCGCCTCGCGGCGCGGCGGGCGAGGAGCACGAATGGTGGGAGCACGATGAAGTACTGGATTCGCAAGAACAGCGTCCCCAGGACGGAGGCCAGGGCCGCGGCCGCGCGCAGGTAGGCCTTCCACAGCCGCCCGAATCTGGCCCGCCAGAGGCGCGCGCGGGAGCCTCCGTCGGCGACGCGCGCGAGCTGCGTCTTCGTATAAGTCATGTGGAACGCCTCGTCCTGGAGCACGTCGTCGAACACCTCTCGCGTGGCCGGGTCGTGCGCGAGCACCTGGCGGTACAGCGCGAAACGCTGGGCAGCCACTTTCTCAGATAGATGCAGGAACGCGAGCAACGAATCGTCGTGCTCGTCCGCGACTCGCAAATCGTCGAGCCCGCGCTCTCCCGGAGCCAGCCAGTTCGCCTCGAACCCGGCGCCGGCGCGCGGCAGCTCGCGGAGCAGCGCGCGGCCGCGGGCCCGGAACAGCGCCGCATGCCGGAACTCATCCTCGGCGTGGCGGAGGTAGAGCCTTCGCAGCAGGGGATCGCGGGTCAGCTCCGCCGCGCGGGACAGATCGCGCCCGCCGTCCGCCTCGGTCTCCGCGAAGCGCAGGAGCTTGCGCGCGCGGCGGTGCGGATCTCGCCAGACCCAGCCGTGCAGCGGGCGCAGCGCGCGATCGAGCGCGGAGGGACGGACCAGTTCACCCATGCGAGCGACGCTAGCACAGGGTAGGCTCGGGGTAACTTGCGCTGGATTGCGACCACGGTCTGCGGCGCGTGCGGAGCCGCGCTGCTCCTGCTTGCGCGCGCGATGGACTACCCGTGGTTCGAGCGCCACGTGCTCATCCCGGCCTACTACCCGTGGGCGCCAGGCTGGCTGCCGCGCGACGTGCGCATCGCGGTCGCGGCCTTGGGCGTGGCGCTCGCCGCCGCCGCGTGGCCGATCGGGCGGGCGCTCGCCCGGGCCACGATCGGCGGCACCGCGCGCGTCGCGCTCGCGGTGGTGCTGGCGCTCTGCGTGTCCGAGCTGATCCTCCACCGCGGGAAAGGTCCGGCGGCGCCGTGGCGCGCGGACAGGGTCGAGTTCCGCGCCGGCCGGCTGGATCCCCGCTATGGCTGGGGGATGCTGCCTTCGCGGGCCACGGTGATCGGGACGCCGGAGCCGCGCGTCTTGTACGCGATCGACGAATGGGGCGACCGCGCGGCCTCGCCGCGAGGAGCGCCGGATCCCGATCTGCCGTCGCTGGTCGTCGCCGGCGAATCGATCGCGGCGGGCCACGGCATCGCGTACGAGGACACTTTCGCCGCGGTGATGGGCAAGGATCTGGGGCTCCAGGTGGTGAACGTCGGCTGCGGCGGCTACGGATCGGACCAGGCGCTGCTCCGACTCGCCGATGCCCTCGATCGCCTGAAGCGCCCCGCGGCGGCGGTGATCACGTTCGTTCCGATCATGCTCTCCCGCAACCTGCAGGACTACCGCCCCCGGCTGGCGCTGCGGGGCGGTGCGCTGCAGCCGGTCCCGCTCGCGGACGGGCTTTTCGCCCACCTCCGGTTGCGCGATCTGGTGGTGAACGAGGTGCCCTACCTGGGAGAGCGCGCGCTCCGCGAGTCGATCCAGCTGACCGCCGCCATCCTGCGGGAGACGGATCGGACGGTGCGCAGCCACCGCGCCGAGCCTCTCTTCGCGGTGTTCTCGGTCGGGCCCCGGCGCAGCCTCGACGAGCACCCGGAGGGCGCTTTGATCCGCCAGCTCTTCGTCGACCAGGGCCTCCCCTACGAGCTCATCGACGTCGACCGCGGAGACCTGGTGCCGGTGGACGGGCACCCCGACCCCGCGGCCCATCGCCATGCGGCCGTGGTGCTGGAGGCCGCTCTTCGCCCCCGGCTGTCGCCGGCTCAGTAGACGAGCTCGTTCTGCGCGCGCACGGCGGTCATCGCCGCCAGGTTCACCACGTCCTGCACGCTGGCTCCCTGCTGCAGGACGTTCACCGGCCGAGCCATTCCCATGAGCACCGGTCCGATGACTTCGGCGCCGCCCAGCCGCCAGAGCAGCTTGTAGCCGATGTTGCCGCTGTTCAGGTCGGGGAAGACGAGCACGTTGGCGTCGCCGGTGAGGCGGGTGAAGGGGAACTCCTGCTCGCGCACGCTCTCCACCACCGCCGGGTCGACCTGCATCTCCCCGTCGATCTCCAGGTCCGGCCGCCGCTGCCGGACCAGGTCGAGCGCCCGGCGCACCTTGCCGGGCGATCCGGCGCGATCGGTGCCGAAGTTCGAATACGACAGCATCGCCACGCGCGGGACGAGCTCGAATTCGCGGGCCAGCTCGGCGGTGGAGATGGCGATGTCGGCCAGCTGCTCCGCGGTGGGATCGGCGATGACCGTGCAGTCGGCGAAGAGCTTGAGACCGTGTTTGAAGGCGAGGATATAGGTCCCGGCGGCGAAGCGGCCGGGCATGGTGCGCACGATCTGCAGCGCGGGCCGGATCGCCTCCGGATAGCTGCGGGTGAGGCCCGTCACCACGCCGTCCACCGCGCCCTCCTGCAGCATCATGGCGGCGAACACGCTGCGCTGGCGGATGCGGTACGCCGCCTCGGCGAAGGACATCCCCGAGCGCTGGCGCAGGCTGTAGAGGAGCTGCGTGTAGTGCTGGATGTCGGGGCTGGTGACCGGGTCGATCACTTCCAGATCCGCGATCGCCGAGAGGCCTGCCTCGTCGGCGATCGCCTGGATCTCCTCGCGCTTGCCCATCAGCACCGGCCGGCAGATGCGCTCTTCGGCGAGTATCTGCGCGGCGCGGAGGATGCGCGGATGGTTCCCTTCCGGGAAGGCGATACGGGTCTGCTTGCGCCGGGCCTTGCCCACCACCACGCTCATCACCTCGTAGGTGCGGCCCTGCCGCTTCCGGAGCTGCTCGACGTACTCGGCGCGGTCCAGCCGGATGCGCGCCGCGCCGGAGTCCATCGCCGCCTGCGCCACGGCCGGCGCCACCGCGGTGAGCACCCGCGGATCGAAGGGCTTGGGGATGATGTAGTCGCGCCCGAACTTGAAGCTCTGCCCCCCGTAGGCTGCGGACACGCTCTCCGGGACGTCCTGCCGGGCCAGCTGCGCCAGGGCATGCGAGGCCGCGAGCTTCATCTCCTCGTTGATGGCGTTGGCGCGCACGTCGAGGGCGCCGCGGAAGATGCCCGGGAACCCGAGCACGTTGTTCACTTGGTTGGGGTAGTCGCTCCTTCCCGTCGCCATGATCACGTCGTCGCGCACCTCCTGGACCTGCTCCGGGAGGATCTCCGGGACCGGGTTCGCCAGCGCGAACAGGATGGGATCCGGGGCCAGCGACCGCGCCATCTCCGGCGTGATCACCCCCGCCGCCGAGAGGCCCACCACCACGTCGGCGCCCCGGATCACGTCCGCCAGCGCTCTGGGCGTCTCGCCCTGGGCGAAGGCGCCCTTCCACTCGTCCATGTCCTCCGGCCGGCCGCGGTAGACCAGCCCGTACTTGTCGCAGAGGAAGATGTTCTGGCGCGGGACGCCGAGCGCGACGTACTGCTCGGCGCAGGCCACCGCCGCCGCGCCCGCTCCCACGAAGACCACCTTCACCTGGTCGATCCGCTTGCCCGCCAGCTCCAGCGCGTTGATCAGCGCCGCGCCGGTGATGATCGCGGTGCCGTGCTGGTCGTCGTGGAAGACCGGGATGCCCATGCTCGCGCGCAGCTTGCGTTCGATCACGAAGCACTCCGGGCTCTTCACGTCCTCCAGGTTGATGCCGCCGAAGGTGGGCTCCAGCCCCTTGACCACTGCGCAGAAGCCGTCGATGTCCTTCGCGTTCACTTCCAGGTCGAAGACGTCGATGTCGGCGAATTTCTTGAAGAGGACGCCCTTTCCCTCCATTACCGGCTTCGCCGCCCAGGGCCCGATGTCACCCAGGCCCAGCACCGCGGTGCCGTTGGTGATGACCGCCACCAGGTTGCCTCGCGCCGTGTACTTGTAGGAGAGGTCCCGGTCCTCGGCGATGGCGAGGCAGGGCTCGGCGACGCCGGGGCTGTAGGCGAGCGTGAGCTGGCGCGCGGTCGCCACCGGCTTGGTGGGAACCACCTCGATCTTCCCGCGCGGCCAGGCGGAGTGGTAGTCGAGCGCTTCCTGCCGCCCGACTTTCTGCGGCTGGGAATCGAACGTCGTGGCCATGGGCGGGGTGTACCACGGCACTCGACGCATCCGTGTGAATCCGGAACGTCCGCGGTGGTGGGGTAGCGCCGCCCTATCGGCGGCGGCTAATCTCGAGGCATGGCCGTCAGTCCGGAGAAATACCAGCGCGGGCGCGTGACCTGGCGCAAGGACTACGCCAGCGATCTGTGGTCGGTGCGGGTCGCTCCGGAGGAGCGAATCGAGTTCCAGCCCGGACAGTACGTGACGCTCGGACTCGAAGACCACGGCGCGGGCAAGATGCTCGAGCGCGCCTATTCGGTCTGCTCCGCCCCGCACGAGGAGGAGCTGGAGTTCTTCTTCGAGCTGGTCCCTCACGGGCTGCTCACGCCCAGGCTGTACGAGCTGAAGCCGGGCGCCGACGTGTGGATGCGCCACCGCGCGAAGGGGACGTTCACGCTGGACGGAAAGAGCGGCCGGCGCAACCACTTCATGATGACCACGGTGACCGGCGTCGCGCCGGCGGTGAGCATGGTGCGCGCGCTGCGCCGGCAGAAGCCCGACCTGCGGCTGTTCATCGTGCAGGCGGGGAGCCGGTCCCACGAGCTCGGATACCTCGAGGAGCTGGAGCGGGCCGCGGCGGAGTCGGGCGGCTGGCTGACCTACGTTCCGGCGGTGAGCCGTCCCTGGGAGGACCCCGGCTGGAAGGGCGAGCGCGGGCGGGCGGAGGACGTTCTGCGCAAGCACCTGGACGTCGCGGGGTTCACTCCAGAGGACAGCACCGCTTACCTCTGCGGCCACCCGCAGATGATCGAGAACGGAAAGGGCATCCTGCTGCGCCGCGGCTTCGACCGAGCGCAGATCCACGTCGAGGTGTATTGGATGCCGCCGAAGGCGGAGAAAGCTGCGGCGACATGATGCGCGAGATCCTGCCCGGGATCCTCACCTGGCCCTGGTTCTCGGAGCGCCACGGGTACGACTTCAACGGCTACCTGGTGCGCCTGCCGGGCGGAAACCTGTGCGTCGATCCGGTGGAGATGCCGGACGAGGTGCTGGGAGAGATCGCGGCGGCGGGCGTGCAGCGCATCGTTCTCACCAACCGCAACCACTTCCGCGCCAGCATGAAGGTGAAGCAGCGCACCGGCGCTCCCATCGCCATCCACCCCGCCGACGCCGCGTTCGCCCGGGAGAAGGGAACGGCCCTGGACGAGGAGCTGCGCGCCGGCCAGCGCCTCGGCCCGATCGAGGTGGTCGCGGCGCCGGGGAAGTCGCCCGGCGAGGTAGCGCTGCATTGGCCGGAGCGGCGGCTGCTCCTGGTGGGCGACGCGTGCGTGGGAAAGCCGCCCGGGTCGTGCGCGCTCTTGCCCGACGCCGTGATCGACGACAAGCGGCGGCTGCTGGATTCGCTGCGGGCGCTGGCGCAGCTCGACTTCGATGCGCTGCTCCTGGGGGACGGGGCGCCGATCCTCGCCGGGGGGCGCGCCGCCCTGCGCCGCCTGCTGGAGGGGTTTGCAGCATGACCGCCGAGGACCTCCTCGCCACGATGTTCCAGGCGCATCCGTGGCACGGCGTCGCGCCCGGCGATCCGGAAGGCGTGGTCAACGCGTACATCGAGATCGTCCCCAGCGGCGTGGTCAAGTACGAGTTGGACAAGCCGTCCGGGCACCTGCGCATCGACCGGCCGCAACGCTATTCGAGCCTGACTCCGTCGCTATACGGATTCATCCCGCAGACGTATTGCGGCGACCTGGTCGCGGCGCGCTGCTCGGAGCGCACGGGGATCCCTGGCTTGCGCGGCGACCAGGACCCGATGGACATCTGCGTCCTGACCGAGAAGGCGATCGCGCACGGCGGGTTCCTGCTCCACGCCCGGACGGTGGGCGGGCTGCGCATGCTGGACGGCAACGAGGCCGACGACAAGCTGCTGGCGGTGCTCGAGCAGGACCTCGTGTTCGGCAAGATGGAGGACGTCTCGCAGGTCCCGAAGGGCCTGGTGGATCGCCTGCGCCACTACTTCCTCAGCTACAAGCAGCTTCCCGGCGCGGGCGCCCGCAAGGTCCACATCGCCGAGGTGTACGGGCGCGAGGAGGCGGTGGAAGTCCTCCGCCGCAGTCTCGAGGACTACCGCGCGAAGTTCGGCGCGCCCGAGGAGCGAGCGCGCAAGCTCCGCGAGATGCTCGGAGGCGGGCGGTGAACCTGGGTCCCCGAGGCCTGGGGCCGCAGATGAGCTACCCTCCGGTGGAGCCGCCCGCGGCGCGCGTCGAGCTGCCCGACGCGAGGCGCGCGAACCGGGAAGGCATCGTCGCCCTCTCGCGGACCCTGACGCCGGGCCTGGTCCTGCAGGCGTACCGGAAGGGCATCTTCCCTTGGCCGATCATGCAGGGGGTCGTGCCTTGGGCGAGCCCGGACCCGCGGGCCATCTTCCCGTTGCATCCCGTGCGGGCGTGGCCCCGCCACGTCAAGCGTGCGCTGAAGCTCGCCTGCGAGCTCACCTTCGACCAGGCGTTCCGAGAGGTGATCATCGCCTGTGGAGACGCGCGGGCCGAGGGGACCTGGATCACCGCCGACGTCCTCGCCACGTACACCGAGCTGCACGCGCTCGGCTGGGCGCACAGCGTGGAAGTGTGGGCGGAGGGCCAGCTTGCGGGCGGGCTCTATGGCCTGGCCGTCGGATCGCTGTACGCCGGCGAGTCGATGTTCCACCGGCGCACCGGCGCCTCGAAGGTGGCCTTCGCCGCCGTGGTCGATCGCCTGAGGGAGCGCGGCTTCACCTTGTTCGACGTGCAGGTGATGTCGCCCCACCTCGCCACCCTGGGCTGCGTGGAGATCCCCCGCTCCGAGTACTTGCGCCTGGTCGAAGCCGCCGTTGAACAGCCGCGGCAGTTCTAGCGAAGCACCGCGGAGGCGCGGAGAGCGCGGAGATCTCTGGATCAAGGAACCTCCGCGCCCTCCGCGCCTCCGCGGTGATCTGTTGGTCGTTCTCGGCAGTGGGCGCGCGAGCCGCGGTGGCGTAGATTGTCCGCGGTATGAGGCTGGGGATCGACTTCGGGACGACGCACACCGTGGTCGCGGCGGTGGACCGCGGGAACTACCCGATCGTCTCGTTCGAGCATGCCGACTTCGTTCCTTCGCTGGCCGCGGCGGCGGAGGACGGCACGCTACGCTTCGGGGCCCAGGCCGCGGCGGTGGCGCACGATCCGGCGTGGACCGTCCTGCGCTCGTTCAAGCGCCTGCTGAACGACGCCGGGCCCGAGTCCGAGGTGAGCGCGGGACCCCGGACGATCAGGCTGGTCGACCTGCTCACCTCGTTCTTGGCGCACTTGCGCAACGAGCTCCGTCTGCGGTCGAACGCGCACCCGCGCGAGGGTGAGCCGCTGAAGGCGGCGGTGAGCGTCCCAGCCAACGCGTCCAGCGCGCAGCGCATCCTGACGGTCGATGCCTTCCGCCGGGCCGGCTTCGACGTCGTCTCCCTGCTCAACGAGCCCAGCGCGGCGGGATTCGAGTACGCGCACCGCTTTCGCGAGACGGTGACCAGCAAGCGCGAGTACGTGCTGGTCTACGACCTGGGCGGGGGGACCTTCGACGCCTCGCTGATCAAGATGGAAGGGCGGGCGAACGAAGTGGTCACCTCCTCCGGAGTCGCCCGGCTGGGGGGTGACGATTTCGACGACGCGATCCTGAAGCTGGTCGAGGCGAAGCTGGGCACGGCGACTTCGGCGCGGGAGCGCAGCCTCCTGCTCGACGAGTGCCGGCTGCAGAAGGAGTCGGTGAACCCGAACACCCGGAAGCTGGTGGTGGATCTCTCCGCCCTCGGCCGCCACGAGCCGCTGGTGCTGCAGGTCGACGAGGTGTACGCCGCTTGCGCCCCGCTGGTGCAGCAGACCCTCGACGCGGTGGAGCCGGCGATGCGCGATCCGCGGCGCGAGCAGGAGGGCGTCGACTGGAACGAGCTGGCCGGCATCTACGTGGTGGGCGGCGCGAGCGCGTTCCCGCCGGTGTACCGCCACCTGCGCGAGCGCTTCGGCTCTCACCGCGTGCGCCGCTCGCCGCATCCGTTCGGCTCCACGGCCATCGGGCTCGCCATCACGCTGGACGAGCGGGCCGGCTACTCGCTGGCGGAGCGGCTCACCCGGCACTTCGGCGTGTTCCGCGAGGAGAGCGCCGGCGCGGAGGTCTCTTTCGACGTGCTCCTGCCCAAGGACACGCGCCTGCCCACCCCGGGAGGACCGCCGCTCAGCGTGACCCGCCGCTACCGCGCGGCGCACAACCTGGGCCACTTCCGCTTCGTGGAGTGCGCGCGGGTCGAGCAGGGCCGGCCGGAAGGAAACCTGGCGATGTGGGACGAGGTGCTGTTTCCCTTCGACCCGCGCCTGCGCGGCGTCCGCGACCTGACCTCCGTGCCCGTGCGGCGGCTCGACCGGGACGGCCCCCAGGTGGAGGAGACGGTCCGCTGCGACGCGGAGGGCGAGCTGGAAGTGCAGCTCCGCGTGCTGGACGACGGGTTCAGCAACACCGTCCGCATCGCCCGCCGCGGAGTCGCTTGAGGAGGGGACACCATCAAAATGGTGTCCCCCATCGGCCTGATCGCGGGGGCGCCGGACGGCGCGCCCCCGCGCGGCCTGCTTCAGGGCAGGTTGGTCGCGGTCACCGAGGTGACCTTCGTGTACGTCTGCGTGGTGGAGGCCTTGCTCCCGCAGAGCGCGTTCGCGTCGGTGACGGTGGCGAACAGCGTCTGCGCAGCGCAGAAGTTCGAGTCGCTCGGATCGATGAGGCAATTCGACCCGGAGCAGATGATGGCCGGGCTGCCGGTCCAGGTGATCGTGTTCACTCCGGAGCCTCCGCCGACGGTGGCGTGATAGGTGACCGCGTCGCTGGTCATGCCGGGGCACGACAGGCCCGTCGCGCTGGGCGTCAGCGTGATGGTCAGCGGCGAGAACGGCGTGACGGGCGCCGATGCCGACGCGGTGCAGACGAGCCCGTCGGAGCGGCCGGTATCCGTCACCGTGATCGCCCCTGTGTAGGTGACGCCACCAGTGCCGACCGCGACCGAGCCGCTCTTGGTCGTCGACGAAGACGGGTTCACCGTGCCGGGCCCGGAGAATGCCCAGGCGTACGAGAACGACCCCGTGCCGCCACCCGCGGTGGCGTCATAGGTGAAGCTGTTGGTGCAGGTCGCCCCGAGGGACGGCGATACCGTGACCGGGTTGAAGTTGGTGATCTGGTTGGTGGTCGCCGTCGTCGAGCAGGAGGCCGGAGCCGAAGGATCGGTCACCGTTACTGTGGCCGTGTGCGTGCCGGCAGGCAGATCGATCGACCCGCTGCAGGTGCTCGCCGTGGCCGCGCCGTTGTCGAAGGACCAGGAGCAGCTGGGATTCGCGACTGGCTTCCCGTCGAACCCCGTCGCGCTCGTCAGCTGGAACCCCACCGACAGGCCGCAGGTCGCTGTCAGGGAGGCGGTGGCGTTCAGGTTCCCGAAGTTGAACTGCGCGGGGCCGGCGAGGTCCTTCAAGTCGGGGCTGGTGCCGCCGGACCCCGACGACCGGGTGATGACCGAGCCGAAGAACGACGCGCCGCAGACGGATCCGGTCGTGAACGCGGTGATCGGCACGGCGGCTTCGGCGAAGACCTCCGGCTGCAGGTTGCCGCCCGTGAGGGCGATCACGCCGTCGCTGCCCCAGCTGCCGGGGGCGGTGGGAGTCGTGTTCACTGCGACGGCGGCGACGCCGGACGGATCCTCCAGCCAGAGGCTGCTGGTGAAGTCGACCGCGTCGACGGCCGTGACGTTGCTCGCGTCGCGCGTGGCGTGGAAGACGCGCAGCAGAGGGGTCCCGTTGGGATGAAAATGGCCGCCCAGGAGGACGTCGCCGACCGATCCGGCGCTCGGGCCGCTGATGTCGTAGAGCAGCTGCTGCTGGTCGGCCTTGCAGGGCCCCTGGCCGAAGGTGAGGTGCGGCGTCTTCCGGGTGAACAGCCAGTAGTAACCGGCATCGCCGTTGTTGTTCGAGCGTTGCACGGCGAAATACGCGTAGGTCGCGTTGTTCGCGACCCCGACGTAGGTCAAGTCCATCTTGCTCAGCACCTGGCTGGAGCCGACGCACTCGTTCGATTGCGGGAACGAAGTGGGATCCTTGCCCGTAGTGGCATCGCCCAGCTTGTGGTTCGCGAGGTCGCCTCCCAAATCGTTCCAGTCGATGAAGGTGGCGGGACCGCCGGTCGGCTTCTGGGCCGAGGCGCTTCCGTCGGCGGGATCGGCGCCGACGAACAAGTTGGCGTCGTCGGGAGACAGCCCCGTGCCGAGCTGATCGATCTCGATGGACTTGTTGATGAACGTATTCAGTACCGGCGTCGCCGCCGCATCCAGGCTCGTGGTCGTGGTGGCGCGCTTGGAGAGATCGGCATTACCAGCCTTTTCGCTGCCTTCGCCGCATCCGGCGAACGTCAGCAGCCCGACGGCGAGACACACCTCGACCGCTCTCGTCCATTTTGTGTGCATGATTCCCCCCGTCGCGACGGCGTGGCCGCATCGAGCCAGAGCGGATTCTCCGGCCGGTTCACCAGATGTGGAATTGCCCCCTCGCCCTCGCGACGGGCGCATTTAGAGACTTACGTCGGAAGAAATCAATAGACAGCTTCTGGACGATGACAAGGCGTGCCTTGCAAGAACGCACGCGGCGAGATCAATGAAGCGCGGCCGTTCCCGTCGCGGCTTCCTCGAACGGCAGGATTTTCGCCGCGGGGTGAATTCGGCGGATGAAGTCGAGCACGCTGCGGCCGGGGCCGCACTGGACGAACTCGTCGACGCCGCGCTCGACCAGGAAGCGCAGGCTCTCCTCGAAGAGCACGGGCGCGCTCACCTGGAGCACCAGCGACCGCCGCACCGAGGCAGCGTCGGTCAGCGGCCGCGCGCCTACGTTGTCGACGACGGGGACCCGTGGGTCGCGGAAAGACGCCTTCTCCACCAGCGCGGTGAACGGCGGAACCATCGGCTCGAGCAGCGCGGTGTGAAATGGCGCGGAGACCGGCAGCTCGACGACCGTTGCGCCGGCAGCCCTGCAGAGCGTCCCGGCCTCGGTCACGGCCGCGCGTTCGCCCGAGATCACGGTGTGGCCCGGCGCATTGTGCGAGGCGATCCCCACCACCCCGCCGACCGTCCGGCACAGTTTGCGGATCTCGGCCCGGTCGAGTCCGAGGATAGCCGCCATCGCGCCGACTCCGTCGGGCACGGCCTCCTGCATGAGGAGCCCCCGCTCGCGAACCAGGTGGATGGCCTCTTCGAAGGGAAGCGACTCCGCCACCACCAGGGCCGAGTATTGGCCCACGCTATGTCCCGCCAGCCAATCGGCCCCCCGGCCCAAGGCGCGCAAGTGGCGCGCTTGGGCAACCTCCAGCGCCAGCAAGGCTGGCTGCAGGATCGCCGTGTGGCGCAGGTCGTCGGCCGAGCCCTCCCACATGGCCCGCCGCAGCGGGAACTTCAGCACCTCGTCGGCGCGCTCGAAGAGGGCCGCGCAGTGCGGGCAGGAGGAGGCGAGGGGCTTGCCCATGCCGACGGACTGGCTGCCCTGTCCGGCGAAGAGGAACGCGGTCGGCATGCGGCGGGCAGTTGTGCACCAGGAAGGGCCCCGGGTCAACGCGACCGTGGCCGGACGGCGATCCTGCAGCCGGCCGCGCAGCGCTTTCCGCAGTGCGGCATTGTGCGATGCGTTGTAGAAACGGCCATGGCCGAGACGATCCTTCCCGCCAGCGAGTCCAGACAGCGCGCAGCCGAGGTGCAACGGGGCACGGCGCGCGCAGCGGTGCTCGGCGTGAGCGACGGCCTGGTCACCAACGTCGCGCTGATCCTCGGCGTGGCCGCCGCGGAGGCCAGCCCCGCAGTGGTGCGGCTCGCCGGGCTCGCCAGCCTGGTGGCCGGGGCTTGCTCGATGGCCGTGGGCGAATACGTCTCGATGCGCGCGCAAGTGGAATTGCTCGAGGGGCTGCTGATGGAGGAAGCGCGGCGGCTGCGCGAGAACCCCGAGGGCGCTCGCGCGGAGCTCGAGCAGTTCATCGTGCGCGCCGGGGTTTCGCGCCGCACCGCCAGGCAGGCCTCGCGGGAGCTGGCGCGCGATCCCGCGCACGCGATGTCCACGTATGCCCGCTCGATCGGCCTCAACCCGGAGGAGTTGGGCTCTCCCTGGGCCGCCGCGTTCTCTTCGCTCCTGACCTTCGCGGCCGGGGCGCTGGTACCGCTCGTTCCCTGGTTCTTGGGAGGAGGGCGCAGGGCCCAGCTCGCGTCGGTGGCCCTGGCAGGCGCGGCCTCGCTCGGGATCGGAGGGGTCCTCGCCCGGCTGGGCGGCCGTCCCTGGCCGTGGGTCGCCTTCCGGCAGCTGCTGGTGATCGCGCTGGCGGCCGGCGCGACCGTGCTGGTCGGACGCCTGTTCCACGTCCCCGTAAGCTGACCGGCTCCTCACCGGCGCGGCGGCTCGTCGGCCGGGCGCAGGTGGGCGAATTGCCGGAAGAGGAGCAGGTCATAGGCGGCCTTGAGGGCGCCGGCGCAGAGGAGCGGCCAGCCGAAGCTGGTGCGGTCGAGCAGGATCCCCGACAAGAGCGGCGAGAGCGCCGCGGCCAGGCTGCGGGGGACGTTGGTGACGCTGGAGGCAGCGGCCCGCTCCTCGCGCGGCACCATGGCCATCACGTACGCCTGGCGCGCGGGGACGTCCATCGAGGAGAGCGAGGTCCGGAGCAGCAGGAAGAGCACCGCCAGCGGAGCGGTCGGCATCAGCCCGGCCAGCAGCAGGAACAGATTCGCGGGGAGGTGCGTGAACACCATCGTGCGCACGTGACCGATGCGCGCGGCCAGGCGCGCGGCGACGAATTGCGAGAACGCCGCCAGGAGGCCCGCCGCGAAGAAAATTGCGCCCGCCACGTGCACCGGCAGCGCGAAGCGCCGGAACAGCCACAGCACCAGCAGCGACTGCACGACGAATCCGCCCCCGAACGAATCGAGGCTGAACAGCGCCGAAAGCTGGAGCACGATCCCGCGCGAGCGCGCCAGAGGCCGCGCCGGAGCGGAGGTGTCGTGCTCTACCGCCGGAGAGAGGCGCGCGTAGGCCAGGGCCGCGATCAGTCCCAGCGCGGAATAGAGAAGGAACCCCGCGCGCTCGGCCTGCGCCGCGTCGATGCCGAGGCGACCCGCCGCCGCATCCGGAAAGCCGGCGGCAAGGGCGCCCGCGGCACCTGCGAAGGTGCCGGTCAGGTTGTACCAGGCGAAGAGGCCCGTGCGGTCGCTGGCCTCGGAAGCCTCGGCGAGCACCGCCTGTTCGGTGGGAAGGAAGAGCGTCACGTCGCCGGCGGAAGGGTTGACCGTGCCGACGAACGCGACCGCCAGGAGCGGCCAGAAGGAGGTGACGCCGGCGAAACCCAGCCCGGTGGCGACCATCAGGCCGGCCGCGCCCAGGAGCACCGCGCGCCGGCGGAATCGATGGCCGGCCAGGCCGATGACGAGGGTCAGCGCCGCGGACCCCAGGAGCGTGGCGGTCACGATGGCGCCGATCTGCACCGGGGTGAACCCCAGCCGGCCCAGATAGCTCGCCAAGAGGACGCTGACGACGCCGTCGGCGAACCCGCGAGCGCCGCGCGTGAAAAGCAGCATCCGCGCGTCGCGCGTCGCGCTGTCCGGAAGCACCGGCGGAGTATGCGCGACGGTGCCTGGTCAGGCTAGGCGGCGGCTACCGCTCCAGCGCTCAGTTCAGTTTCGTGGATCTCCGTCTTGCTTTCAGGGCAGCACCTCGCGGTGATTTTCGGCCGTCAGGTGCGGAGCGAGCAGGCGCAGCCCCGTGAGGTGGACTTGCCCGGACCGTATCGCCTCGATCATGGCCGGGAACCGTCTCGCTGCGCGTGCCACCAGGATCCGGCTGTAAGCCGCATCCTCGGAGAAGTGCAGCTCGTGGACGCAAAACTCGAACATGGAGGCACCTTTCGTAGCATGGCGGTTTTCTCGCTCTCTGCGCCGCGCGCTGGTACACGCGCGGTGACGAGGGGACACGTAGAGTGGAAGTCGATCGCTGCGCGCAAGAGAACGCGTGCTGGGCGCTCAGGGCGCAGGATTCCGCGATCGTCGGAGCGCGGATCCAAGCGCTCCGCTGAACTCGTCAACTGGAAAAAGCAAGCATCGGTCAGATGACCGATGATCGCCCTCGCCTCGAGGACGCGGTTACTTGTTCTGGGGCGGGCCGCAGCGCGTCAAAATTGCGGGCCGCGGAAGTCACGTTGCCGTCTTCCTGGCGTGCCAACCGGACTCCCGTTGCCGGTTCCCTCTCTCTCCTGCAAAGCAATCGAGATCCTCGACGCTCATTTCTCGAACGCGGTGGGTGCGGGGTCAATAGATCGCGAGCAAGCGGACGCGGGAGTGCACCAGCTTTTGCAGCGGATGCCAGCAGTTCTTCGGGATGAAGTCCTGGAGCGAGCAGCCGACGATGGGGACCGGCGGAATCTGCGAGAAGTCGGTCTCGAAGGCCCAGAGCGTCTCCAGCCCTTGCCGCGGAGGCCCGAGCTGCAGCGTGGCCAGCGACCGCGCCTGCCCGAGCACCAGCCGGTCGTAAGCGGCGCTGCCGCTGGTCCCGCGCAGCTCGATGGAGAAGAGCGAGCCGTCCTCCCGCTGCGTGATTCGCACCAAGGCGACGAGCCGGTAGCTCCAGGCGTTGCCTGAGACGGCGGCTTCCGCGCGGACAACGCCCAGGGGCTGAAGCTTCGTGCCCAGGCTCACACTGCCGAGCCCGCGATCCTCGTTGGCGAGCTCGATGAATTCGTCGTGCAGCGGCTTGTGCGCGCCTGGCCCGCCGGGGTCCGCGGACGGATTGCCCGACCTCCCATACGCCTGCGCCTGCCTCTTCCAGGACTCGATGAACCCCCGAAGGAACGATCCCGCCGCATTCCGCGGCGCCTGGTCGAGTACGTCCCAGCCCGGGTTGAACCCCCGGCCGAGCGCGTCCTCGATGGACTGCCAGTACTCGTCCCGCGCCTGCGCGCGCGCCTTTGCCTTTACGTCCGAAGCCCAGCCCTCCAATCGCTTCTGGACGACGGCTTTTTCCTCCGCGAGCCGCGCCTCGGGCGACTTCTCCCGGACCAGGCCCGCGGAACCGTCGCTCTGCCGATCGCCGCCGGGCTCGAGCGCGCGCTCCGGGTGGTCGAGCCGCAACGAGAGACCGCCCGAGCCGTCGATGCCTTCCGCGGTTCGCCAGTCGCGCGACCACGCCGGGGGCGCAGGTTGCGGGGGCGTTTCCGCGGATGGCGTCTGGGTAGGGCCAGGCCCGGGGATCGCTTTGGCTTTCGCGGTCGGTTGGGGGAGCGCCGGCGCCTTCTGCTCGCTCGCCGGGGCGCGGCCCGGCGGGGAGATCCGGCGCAGGTCTATCGGCACCACCTTCCGCGGCGGGACGACCACCGGCGGGCGCGGCAGGAGCATCAACCCGAGCAGGAGGAGAGCGTGGAGCGCCAGCGCTCCCGCCGCCGCCAGACAGAGGCGATGCATCCTGCGCCGCGCGCCGCCCATGCCGTGCTCCTCAGTTGCTGTTTACGGTCGGCTTCCCGTCCGGACCGATGTTGGTCCCCTTGCACGCGCAGACCTCGCAGCCGCGCTGCTTGTCGATCGCGCAAGTCTGCCCTCCGAGGCAGCGCTGACCGCGGTACTCCGGACAGATCGTTCGATCGTCCTTGGCGTGTGCGCAGGCGCAGAAGAGCAGGGCGGCGGCAACCAAGGCGCGCATCAAGAACACCTCCTTCGCTCACGCTACAACGGGGCTGGCGAGGGTGCGAGCTATAGAGCGGCGGCGGCGCTGCGGATGCGCTCCATTGCCTCGCTCAGCACTTCCGGGGCGCTCACGTACGAAATGCGGAGGTGGCCGTCTCCGCCCGGTCCGAAGGCGGATCCGGAGAGCGTCGCGACACCGTGCTCCGCAAGGAGCCGGGAGGCGAAATCGTCGGAAGAAACGGGAAGGCCCCGGACGTCGGGGAAGGCATAGAAGGCGCCGGCGGGCATCGCGCAGCGCACGCCCGGAATGGCCCGCAGGGAGGAAACCACCAGGTCCCGGCGGCGGCGGTACTCCGCCACCATCCGGTCCACCGCATCCTGCGGTCCGCGCAGCGCGGCGAGGCCGGCGAGCTGCACGAAGGCCGCGGTGCAGGAGTTGGAGTTGATCACCAGCCGGGTGAGCGGCTCGGCCAGCCGGCGAGGCACCGCGCCGAAGCCGAGCCGCCAGCCGGTCATCGCGTACGCCTTGGAGAATCCGTCCGAGAGGATCGTCCGCTCGCGCATCCCCGGGAGCGCCGCGATGGAGCGGTGCGGCTCTTCGTACGAGATGCGGGCGTAGATCTCGTCCGCGAGGACCCACAGGTCGTGCCGCTCGGCCAGGGCGGCGATGCGCTCCAGATCGCGCGGCGTGGTGGCGCCGCCCGTCGGGTTCGCCGGACTGTTGAAGATGAGCATCCGGGTCCGGGACGTGACCAGGCGCTCCGCGGCGTCGACGTCGAAGGAGAAGCCGCTCTCCTCGCGGACCGGCACCGGGACCACCCGTGCGCCGGCGAAACGCACTACGGACTCGTAGATGGGAAAGCCTGGGTCCGGCACCAGCACTTCGTCGCCGGGACCGACCGTGGCCAGCAGCGCGAGGAACAGGATGGGTTTGGCGCCGGGCGTCACGACTACTTCGTCGGGCGCGGCGCGCACGCCGCGCTCCGCCAGCAGGCGCTCGCAGATCGCCTCGCGCAGGGCCGGCAGTCCCGGCGGCGGGCCGTAGCGGGTATGGCCGTCGCGCAGCGCCTGGACGCCTGCCTCCACCACGTGCGGCGGAGTCGGGAAGTCCGGCTCGCCGATCTCCAGGTGGAGCACGCGGCGGCCCTGCGCCTCCAGGGCGCGGGCCCGGGCGAGCACGTCGAACGCAGTCTCCGTCCCCAGATCGGCCATCCGGGAAGCGAGGTCGCGCATCGCGGCAGTGTACCAAGCCTCCTCTTACCCGATAGTCGTACCCCTGCTACAGTCCGCTGCCGCTGGAACCGGGACATCGATGGCCCTGCTGGAAGTCGCGCATCTGTCGTTGCGATTCGGCGGCGTCACGGCGCTGCAGGACGTCAGCTTCGCGGTAGAGCCCGGCGCGCTCTCCGCGATCATCGGACCGAACGGCGCGGGAAAGACGAGCCTCCTCAACTGCATCAGCGGCGTCTACCGCCCGCAGCAGGGCGCCGTCCGCTTCGACGGCCGGGACGTGACCCACTTGCGTCCGGCCGCGCGCACCCGCCTGGGCATCGCGCGGACCTTCCAGAACATCGCACTGTTCAAGGGCATGACGGTGCTCGACAACCTGCTCATCGGGCGCCACTGCCACCAGAAGACCGGCGTGCTGGGCGGCGGTCTGTACTACGGGCTGGGAGAGCGGGAGGAGATCCGCGACCGCGAGCGCATCGAGGAGATCATCGATTTCCTCGAGATCCAGCCGGTGCGCAAGCAGGTGGTGCACACGCTCGCCTACGGTCTGCAGAAGCGCGTCGAGCTGGCTCGCGCCCTCGCGCTCGAGCCGCGCCTCCTGCTGCTCGACGAGCCGATGGCGGGCATGAATGCGGAAGAGAAGGAGGACATGGCCCGCTTCATCCTCGACCTGAGCGAGGAGCGCGGCACCACGATCGTGATGATCGAGCACGACATGGGCGTGGTGATGGACCTCTCGCACCGCGTGGTGGTGCTCAACTTCGGGCAGAAGATCGCCGACGGAACGCCGGAGGAGGTGCAGCGGAGCAGAGAGGTGCAGCTCGCCTACCTGGGCGGGGAGGCCGCCGCGTGACCGGACCCTCCAGCGAGGCGGACACCTTTCCCAAGCTGCTCGCGCGCAACGCCGGGCGGCTCGCGGGAAAGGCGGCGCTGCGCGAGAAGGACTTCGGCATCTGGCGGGAGACGAGCTGGCGCGACTACCACGATCGGGTGCGCGACTTCTCCCTCGGCTTGATCGCGCTGGGGCTCGCCCGGGGCGGCACGGTGGCCATCGTCGGCGACAACCGGCCCGAGTGGGTGATCGCCGAGCTCGCCGCCCAGGCCGCCGGGGCTGCTTCGGTCGGCATCTACCAGGACTCGAACCTGACCGAGGTGGCGTACGTCATCGACCACTGCGACGCGCGGTTCGTGGTCGCCGAGGACCAGGAGCAGGTCGACAAGATCCTGGGCATGATCGACCAGCTGCCCAAGGTGGTGCACGTCATCTACTCGGATCCTCGGGGGCTGCGCCGCTACCGGCAGGAGAAGCTGCTCTCGTTCGGTGAAGTCGAGGAGCGCGGACGCGCGCTTGCTCGGGAGAAGCCCGGGCTGTTCGCGGAGAGCGTCGGGCGGGGCAAGGGCAGCGACCTGGCGATGATCTGCTACACCTCGGGCACCACCGGCCAGCCGAAGGGGGCGATGCTCTCCTTCGAGAACCTGCTCGCCATGGCGCTGAGCCTGCACCAGGTGGATCCGCGCAAGGCGAGCGACGAGTTCGTCTCCTTCCTGCCGCTCGCCTGGATCGGCGAGCAGATGATGTCCGTGGCCAGCGCTCTGGCGATGGGGTTCACCATCAACTTCCCTGAGGAACCGGAGACGGCCCTGCACGACATTCGCGAGATCGGACCGCACGTCCTGTTCGCCCCTCCGCGCATCTGGGAGGGGCTCAACTCGACCGTGCAGGTGAAGATCATGGACACGACGCCCCTCAAGCGCTTCCTCTACCAGCGGCTGATGCCCATCGGCACCAAGGTCGCCGACCTGCGGCTGAAGCACGGGCGCGTGCCGCTTCCCTGGCGCGCCATGTACTTCCTCGCCGACCTGCTCCTGTTCCGCGCGCTCAAGGATCGCCTGGGCCTGCTCCGCCTGCGCAGCGCCACCACCGGCGGCGCGGCGCTGGGACCCGACGTGTTCCGCTTCTTCCATGCGATGGGCGTGCGGCTTAAGCAGATCTACGGCCAGACGGAGATCAGCGGGATCTCCTGCATCCACCCCGACGACGCGATCAAGTTCCACACCGTGGGCAAGCCCATCCCGGGCACCGAGGTGCGCATCAGCGAGCGCGGCGAGATCCTCTCGCGCAGCCCGTCGGTGTTCCTGGGCTACTACAAGAACGAGGAGGCGGCGCGGGAAGCCCTGGCGGGCGGCTGGCTGCATTCGGGCGACGCCGGCTACCTGGAGGAGGACGGCCAACTGGTGGTGATCGACCGGCTGAAGGACGTCCTCCGGCTTTCCGACGGGACCCGGTTCTCGCCGCAGTACATCGAGAACCGGCTCAAGTTCTCGCCGTTCGTGAAGGAAGCCGTGGTGATCGGCAAGGACCGGCCGTACCTCACCGCGCTGGTGTGCATCGACTCGGCGGTGGTGGGGAAGTGGGCCGAGAAGCAGAAGATCTCCTACACCACGTACACGGATCTCTCGGCCAAGGGCCAAGTCTACGACCTGCTCCAGAAGGAGATCGACAGGGTCAACGAAACGCTCCCCGCCGCGGCCCGGATCCGCAAGTTCGTGCTGCTCTACAAGGAGCTGGACGCCGACGACGAGGAGCTGACCCGCACCCGAAAGGTGCGGCGCGCCTTCGTCGAGGAGCGCTACCGCGGGATCATCGCTGCGCTCTACGGCGACGAGGAGCGCATCGCCGTCGACACCACCATCAAGTTCCAGGACGGGAAGACCGCGCGCATCCAGGCGAACCTGTCGGTGCGCCGCCTCGAGGCCGGGGGCGCGTGATGGAGTTCTTCCTGCAGCTGGTCCTGAACGGGCTGGTGGTGGGAAGCATCTACTCGCTGGTCGCGCTGGGCTTCGTCATCATCTTCAAGGCGAGCGGCGTGCTCAACTTCGCCCAGGGAGAGTTCCTGCTCCTCGGCGCCTACGTCTTCCTCGCCATCTCCAGCGCCCATGCCCCGATCGGCGCCGCGCTGCTGCTCACCTTCGCATTCTCCGCCATCCTGGGCATCTTGCTGGAGCGGCTGGTGCTGCGCCCCCTCATCGGCGAGCCGATCATCTCGGTCATCATGGTGACGCTGGGCCTCTCCAGCGTGCTGCGGGCCATCGTGCAGGGGATCTGGGGGACCGACACCCGGCCCCTCCCTTCGGTGTTCTCGCTCGATCCGATCCAGTTCGGCCCTCTGCCGATCGCGCGCGGCTACCTGTACAGCGCGGCTTGCGTGGCGGTGCTGCTGGTGGTGCTGACGCTGTTCTTCAAGTTCGCGCGCCCCGGCATCGCCATGCGCGCCACGGCCGACTCGCAGCAGGTGGCGCTCTCGATGGGCATCTCGGTCCGGCGCATCTTCGCGCTCTCCTGGAGCATCGCCGCCGTGGTGTCCGCGGTGGGAGGCATCCTGCTCGCCACCATGCGCGGGGGCGTGGACGGGTCGCTGGCGATCCTGGGTCTCAAGGTGCTGCCGGCGGTGATCGTGGGCGGCTTGGACAGCATCGGAGGAGCCATCCTGGGCGGGCTCCTGATCGGCGTCCTGGAGAACCTCTCGGGCGGCTACCTCGACCCCGTGTTCGGCGGCGGGGTGAAGGAGGTCGCTCCGTTCGTAGCGCTGGTGCTCATCCTCATGGTCCGGCCGTACGGCTTCTTCGGCAAGGTCCGGATCGAGCGGGTCTGACATGCGCAGCGGCGAGTTCCACGTCAGCTACCGGGCGGACATGGCCATCTTCGAGACGGCCCGCGCCCGGTGGGTGCTCGCCGTCTTCCTGGCGGTGCTCTTCGTCCTGCCGCTCTTCGGTTCGTCGTACTGGCTCGACGTGCTCAACCGCGCCGCCATCGCGGTGATCGCCGCCACCGGGCTCAACATCCTGACCGGTTTCACGGGACAGATCTCGCTGGGGAACGCTGCGTTCCTCGCCATCGGCGCCTATGCCACCGCGTACCTCGCGGCGAGCGGCTTGCCCTTCGTGCTGGTGATCCCGGCGGCCGGGATCCTGGCTGCCCTGGCCGGGATGATCTTCGGCGTCCCTTCGTTGCGCCTCAAGGGTCTGTACCTCGCCATGGCTACCCTGGCGGCCCACTTCATCGTCGAGTTCACGGTGACGCATTGGGACTCGGTGACCGGGGGAGTGAATGGCACCAGCGTGCCACCTCCGTCGGTGTTCGGGCTCGCGCTGGCGAACGATCGCTCGCTGGCCTTCCTCATCCTGCCTGTCTGCATCGCTTTCCTCTGGTTTGCGAAGAACCTCTTCCGCACCCGGGTCGGAAAGGCGTTCGTCGCCATCCGCGATCAGGACATCTCCGCGGAGGTGATGGGGGTCGAGGTGTTCCGCTTCAAGCTGCTCGCCTTCGGGGTCAGCTCCTTCTACGTGGGAGTGGCGGGCTCCTTGCTCGCGTACCAGGCCCGCATCATCAGCCCCGAGAACTTCCCGCTCTCCCTGGCCATCGACCAACTCGGGATGATCATCATCGGCGGCCTGGGGAGCGTCCTCGGCTCGATCCTGGGCGCGGTCTTCCTGACGCTGCTCCCCGAGGTGCTGCGCCTTCTCACCAGCGCGCTGTCCGGGCAGTTCCCGGCGCTGATCCAGCTCTTCGCTCCGCTGAAGCTGGGGGTGTTCGGCATCACCATCGTCCTGTTCCTCATCTTCGAGCCCGACGGGCTGGCGGCGCGCTGGAGGCGGATCCGCAACTACTTCCGGCTGTATCCTTTCTCGTACTGACCTCAAGGAGGAGTCCCATGCATTCGTTCCGGACGGCGCTCTTGGTTCTCTGCGCGGCCGCCGCCGCGCGCGCGCAGGCGCCCGCGGGCGGCGAGATCAAGGTGGGCGGCATCTTCGACCTGACCGGCATCACCTCGGACGTCGGGAAGCCGTTCGCGCAAGGCGTGCGCGACGGGGTCGCATGGACGAACGAGAACGGCGGCATCAACGGAAAGAAGATCCGCCTGGTCGACGTGGACTACGGCTACAAGATCCCGGAGGCGGTCGCCGCGTACAAGCGGATGGTGGGCGACGACAAGGTGATCATGATCAACGGCTGGGGCACCGGCGACACCGAGGGGCTCAAGGCGCAGGTGAACCAGGACAAGATCCCCTACCTGTCCGCCTCGTTCTCCGGGCACCTCACCGATCCGTCGAAGACGCCGTACAACTTCTTCGTCGCGCCCAGCTACTCCGATCAGCTCCGCGCCTGGTTGCACTGGGTGAAGGACGACTGGAAGGACAAGTCGCGCAACCCCAAGGTGGCCTTCTTCTACGGCGACAACGCGTATGGAAAGGCGCCGATCGAGGCGGGGCGGAGGTACTGCAAGGAGATCGGCATCGACCTGGTGGACGAGGAGATCGTCCCCGGAGCGTTCCAGGACGCCACCAGCCAGCTGCTCAACATGAAGCAGAAGGGCGCGGACTACGCGTACATCAACGTCACGACGACCGGCGTCTCGACCATCCTGCGCGACGCCAAGAAGCTGGGCCTCGCCACCAGGTTCGGCTCCAATCCGTACGGGTTCAGCGAGGCACTGCCGCAGGTGGCGAAGGAGGCGGCCGAGGGCGTCACCGGCGTCATGCCCCACGTCCCCTTCGGCGAGAAGGTGCCGGGGATGAAGCGCTTGATGGACTACCACCAGAAGAACCATCCGCAGGACACGCACGACGCGCTCTACGTGCGCGGCTGGACCTACGTGCTGGTGTGGACCGAGGCGCTCAAGCGCGCCGACAAGGCCAAGGCGCTCACGGGGGAGGGAGTGAAGTCGGCGCTGGAGACGTTCAAGGACTTCGACCTGGGCGGGCTCACCGAGCCGGTGACCTACTCGCCCAGCGACCACCGTCCGTCGACGAAGACGCCCATCTACCAGGTGAAGGGTGGCAAGCTGGTCAAGGTGGCGGAGTACGAAATGCCTCGCAAGCCCGAATGGCTCGGGCTGTAGCCGCTCTCGCGCCGAAAGGCGCGAGTTTGCGGCTATTCGCGCGGAGCGCGACTGTGGTTGTCTCCGGAAACGGAGACAGCCTCCTGGAAGGAGCTCGAGGTGCTCCGGCTCAGCAACGTCGAGGTCATCTACGACGACGTCATCCTGGTGCTGAAGGGCCTCTCCCTCGAGGTGCCCCACGGGAAGATCGTCGCGCTCCTCGGGTCCAACGGCGCGGGCAAGAGCACCACGCTGAAGGCCATCTCGGGCCTTCTGCGCGCCGAGGAAGGCGAGGTGACCGACGGCGCCATCGAGCTGGGCGGCGAGCGGATCGAGGAGCTTCCGCCGGAGCAGATCGTCCGGCGCGGGATCTTCCAGGTGATGGAGGGCCGCCGCGTGTTCGAGGACCTGACCGTGGACGAGAACCTGACCATGGGCGGGTACACGCGCCGGGACCGCGCCGGGCTCAAGCGGGACCGCGATCTCTGCTTCGACTATTTCCCCCGGCTGCGCGAGCGGCGGGGGCAGATCGCCGGATACCTGTCCGGCGGGGAGCAGCAGATGCTCGCGATCAGCCGCGCGCTCATGGCCCGGCCGCGGCTGATCCTGCTCGACGAGCCCTCGCTGGGCCTCGCGCCGCTCCTGGTGCTGGAGATCTTCCGCATCATCGGGAAGATCAACGCCGAGGAGAAGACCACCATGCTCCTGGTCGAGCAGAACGCGAACGTGGCGCTCTCCATCGCGCATTTCGGCTACATCATGGAGAACGGGCGGATCGTGCTGGAAGGCGATCCGGAGAAGCTGCGGAGCAACGAGGACGTGCGCGAGTTCTACCTGGGCGGCGGCGAGGCGAAGAAGAGCTACAAGGCGGTCAAGTCCTACCGGCGCCGCAAGCGCTGGCTGTCCTAGTTCCGGGGCCGCTCGCCAGCGCTGGCGTGCATCGCTTCACAGCAGCCTGGGTTGAGAACTCGTCCCGGGACGAGTCGAGGTTCGCGCCGAGCGTGCTCGTTCCATGAAAGCCCGTCCGTACATCCGCTCAGCTTCGTATTGGTTGTGAGCTCGGCAGAGGAGCCGGATCCGATCTGCCTGGTGCTGGTGTGTCCGGGCGAATCCGTCGACGTGATCGAGTTCTATAGCGCCGGTCTCGGTGCACTGCCGGCCGTGCTCGTCCTCGAACGTGCAGCGCCCGCGATCGCGTTCATGCACCGTGCGCCTGATTTCGTCGGGAACGTGGCGGGAGCAAGATTCTTGCGGAGCTTCGGACGACGGGCGCCGAGGCTTTCGACCGATTGCGAATCTCTCCTTCTTCACCTGCTCGATGAGGAGATCGAGTGCCTTCTCGACAATCGTCGGCAGGTCTCCGTCGCGAACGCGGTGGCGAAGCAGGTCCTGGGCCTGGCGCAGCTTGTCGCGCAACGCACGGCTCGCGGTGAACTGGACCTTGAAGGTCTCCTCGCTGAGCGGCGCCACGACGGGAGGCTGCTCTCGGCGCTCCGGCGCTCTTGCGGGCGGTGGTCGAGAGCAAGCGGAAGCGGCTCTGGCGAGGCCTCCACAGTTTGCGCTGAAAGTTTCCGGATCGACGGCAGGACGGGGGGCTGGGGCGCGAGCCGCGCAACCAACTCCTCGATCGCGCGCTTCGTCTTGCCCGCCGCCTCCGCCAGCACATCGCGGTGGTTCTCAGCCGTGAGATGCGGCACCAGCAGTCGCAGCCCGCCGAGGTGCACCTCCCCGGTGCGCAGCGCTTCGATCACGGCTGGCAAGCGCCGTCCTGCGCGCGCCACCATGATGCGGTTGTAGGCCGCCTCCTCAGAGAAGCCGTACTCGCCGACGCAGAACATGAACATCGAAGGAAACGCACGCTCGAGATAGAGCCTCCGCTCGTCGATCTCGCCGAGGTACACCAGAAGGTCTGCTTCGACCCTCCGAGAATGCTCGACGAGTTGGCGCGTTCGAGCGAGGAGCTCCGCAGTGCTGAGCGCTGCGAGACCGGATTGTGAGTTCATCATGAAGAGGTTCGTAGCACGGCCGTTTTCGCACCTCCTGCGGCGGCCGCAGGTGCGCGCTCGACGAAAAGATGGTCGAAAGCCTGGCACCGCGGTCCGCGCTCGCCTGGACGCGTCCGGGGCGGCCAGGGCCACGCGTTCAATCCGCACCTCGACGGGCGTCTCTGATGAGCTCGCAGAAGCGTCAACAAGAAAAGAGCCGTATCGGTCGGATGACCGATGCTCGCTCGGAATTCGGTTCGCCGCGCGCGAGCGCGAACTCGTCCCGGGACGAGTTGGAGTGGACGCGGCCGATCGCCCGCATCGATGCCGGCAGCGCTGCGCCATTGGAGAGCCGGTCGGACGGCGTTATGCTCTTGGAATCGCGGACGCCATGGAGTGCGTGGCGGGAGGATGCGATGCGCGCGAGCGCGATCCTCGATCCGACCCTGGAGCAACAGGATCCCGCCGCCAGGCGGGTCTACCTGGGGGCGCGGCTCCGGGAGACCGTGGCTTGGGCGCACGCTCGCGCCCAGCACGTGCGGCGTGCTTTCGACAAGGCGGGCGTCGGGCCGGACAAGGCGGCGATCGGGCCGGAGGACGTGACGTCGCTCGACGACCTCGCCAAGATTCCGATCACGCGCAAGGACGATCTCCCCGCGCTGCAGGCCGGGGACCTGCCCTTCGGCGGCCTGCTGGCGGCCGAGCCGGGGCGCTTGCAGCGCATCTTCGCCTCGCCCGGACCGATCTTCGACCCGCAAGGGGAGGGCGACGACTTCTGGCGGTTCCGCATGGCGCTCGCCGCCGCGGGCTTCCGCCGCGGGGACATCGCGATCAATTCCGCCTCGTACCACCTCACGCCGTTGGGCTTCATGCTCGACAACGCCGCCCGCAGCCTGGGGTGCGTGGTCGTTCCCGCGGGCGTAGGACAGACCGACCTCCAGGTTCGTATCGCCGCCGCGCTGAGCGCGACCTGCTACCTGGGCACGCCGAGCTTCTTGTACACGCTCGTCAAGCGCGGCCGCGAGCTGGGGACGCCCCTCTCCATCGAGGTCGCGTTCGTCACCGCCGAGATGTTCCCCGAGTCCCTGCGCGCCGAGCTGGAGAAGGAGTTCGGCGTGCGCGCGCTGCAGGGCTACGGCACCGCCGACCAGGGTTGCCTCGCCTACGAGTGTCCCGAACGCGGCGGCATGCACCTGCATCCGGAGTGCATCGTCGAAGTGCTCGACCTGGAGACGCACAGGCCGGCCGCGCCCGGACAGCCCGGCGAGATCGTCGCCACCACCTTCGATCCGGCGTACCCGCTGCTGCGCTTCGCCACCGGCGACATCGGCACGCTGGCGCCGCCTTCGACCTGTCCCTGCATGCGCACCGCGCCCAAGCTGGCCGGCCTGGTCGGGCGCGTCGGCGACGCGGTGAAAGTGAAGGGCATGTTCATCCGGGGCGCCGAGATCGCCAAGGCGCTCGAAGCGTTCCCCGCGGTCGCCCGCTTCCAGGCGGTGGTCACCCGCGACCAGCACCAGGACCAGCTCGCTTACGTGCTCGAGCTGGCCGAAGGCGCGCGGCCGGAACCGGGGCTCGAAGCTCGCATCGCGGAAAGCCTGCGCGAGGCCATCAAGGTCCGCGGCGAGGTCCGCATCTCGCCTCCGGGGACCCTCGCTCCCGGCGCGAAGCGCATCGACGATCGCCGCACCTGGCTCTGACCCGGGTTGACCCGGGGGGAGGCGGGTGCTAACCGATCGGGCTTCGCGGGATCGAGCTTTGGGGGCCCGCGAGAGCACGAGCATCTCCGCGAAAAGGAGGCTCCGTGACTTCCGTCAGCATCGACGTCAATGGAACGAGCCAGGCTCGGGAGGTCGAGCCGCGGCTCCTGCTGGTCCACTTCCTCCGCGAGACGCTGGGGCTCACCGGCACGCACGTCGGATGCGACACGAGCCAGTGCGGCGCGTGCACCGTGCTGCTGGACGGCGAAGCGGTGAAGTCCTGCACGCTGTTCGCGGTGCAGGCCGACGGCCGGTCGGTGACCACCATCGAGGGGCTGGCCAAGGACGGCAAGCTGCACCCGATGCAGGAGGGCTTCTGGGAGCAGCACGGTCTGCAGTGCGGGTTCTGCACGCCGGGGATGATCATCTCCGCGTGCCAGATCCTGGAGCGCAACCCGAGCCCGACCGAGGCGGAGATCCGGCACGGCCTGGAAGGCAACCTGTGCCGCTGCACGGGCTACGCCAACATCGTCAAGGCCGTGCAGCACGCCGCCAACAAGATGGCCGACCGCGGAGAGAGGTGACCCATGGCCGCGACGGAACGCCTGTTCGGCTCCAGCATCAAGCGCCGGGAGGATCCCCGGCTGATCACCGGCAGGGGAGTCTTCGTCGACGACGTGAAGCTCCCCGGCACCACCTACGCCTCCTTCGTGCGCAGCCCCCACGCCCACGCGCGCATCCTCGGCATCGACTCGAGCGCCGCGCGCAAGCTGCCCGGCGTGGCCGCGGTGTACACGGGCAAGGAGCTTTCGGCGGGCGGCGTGAAGTCGCTTCCGGTCGGTTGGCTCCTCCCCAACATCAAGCTGCCTCCGCACCTGCCGCTGGCCGTGGACCGCGTGCGCTACATGGGCGACGCGGTGGCGGTCGTCATCGCGGAATCGCCGTACGCGGCGCGCGACGCGGCCGACCTGGTCGAGGTCGACTACGAGCCGCTCGAGGTGGTGGTCGACGCGGTGCGCGCGATCCAGCCGGGAGCGCCCAAGCTGCACGACGAGGCCCCGGACAACGTCGCCTTCCGCTGGTCCTTGGGCGACAAGGACAAGACGGACGCCGCCTTCCGCGGCGCGGCCCGGGTGGTGAAGGAGCACTTCGTCAACCACCGGCTGATCCCCAACGCGATCGAGCCGCGGGCCGCGCTCGCCAGCGCGAATCCCGCCACGGGCGAGATCACCCTGTGGGTCACCACCCAGAACCCGCACGTCCACCGCCTGCTGATGGCGGCGTTCATCCTCGGCATCCCGGAGCACAAGCTGCGGGTGATCTCGCCCGACGTGGGTGGAGGATTCGGTTCGAAGATCTTCGTCTACCCCGAGGAGTGCGTGGTGACCTGGGCCTCCCGGGTCTTGGGCCGGCCGGTGAAGTGGACGGCGGAGCGGCGCGAGAGCTTCATGACCGACGCGCACGGCCGCGATCACCAGACCGACGCGGAGATGGCGCTCGACGCCGATGGCCGCATCCTCGGCCTGCGCGTCCAGTCGACCGTCAACCTCGGCGCGTACCTCTCGCTCTTCGCTCCTTCGGTGCCGACGTACCTGTACGGCACGCTGCTGGCCGGCGCGTACAAGACGCCGGCCATCCACGTCGAGGTCACGGCGGCCTTCACCAATACCACGCCCGTCGACGCCTACCGCGGCGCTGGCCGCCCCGAGGCCTGCTACGTGGTGGAGCGCATGGTCGACCTGGCTGCCAACGAGCTGGAGGTCGATCCGGTGGAGCTGAGGCGGCGCAACTTCATCGGCCCCGATCAGTTCCCGTACCAGACGCCGGTCGCCGTGATGTACGACAGCGGCAACTACGCGGGCGCCCTGGACAAGGCGCTGGAGATCCTCAACTACGGCGCGTTCCGCCGCGAGCAGGACAAGCTGAGGCAGCAGGGACGCTACCTCGGCGTCGGCTTCTCCACCTACGTCGAGGCGTGCGGTCTTGCGCCCTCGCAGGTCGCGGGCGCGCTCGGCGCGCAGGCCGGCCTCTACGAGAGCGCAACGGTCCGCGTGCACCCCACGGGCAAGGTGACGGTCTTCACCGGATCGCACTCGCACGGCCAGGGGCACGAGACGACGTTCGCCCAGATCGCCGCCGACGAGCTGGGCCTGCCGATGGAGGACATCGAGATCGTGCACGGCGACACCGGCCAGGTGCCCTTCGGGATGGGCACCTACGGCAGCCGCAGCGGCCCGGTCGGGGGAGCGGCGATCTACCTCGGCCTGCAGAAGATCAAGGAGAAGGGCAAGAAGATCGCCGCGCACCTCCTGGAGGCGAGTGAGAACGACGTCGTCTACGAAGGCGGCAAGTTCTCGGTGAAGGGCTCTCCCAACCGGTTCAAGACCTTCGGCGACGTGGCGTTGATGGCCTACCTGGCGCACAACCTGCCCAAGGGGTTGGAGCCGGGCCTGGAGGCGATCAGCTTCTTCGACCCGGGCAACTTCGTCTTCCCCTTCGGGACGCACATCGCGGTGGTCGAGGTCGAGCGCGACACCGGGAAGGTGAAGCTGGTCCGCTACGTCGCGGTGGACGACCTCGGGCGCGTCATCAACCCGATGATCGTCGACGGAATGGTGCAGGGCGGGATCGTCCAGGGCGTGTCGCAAGCGCTCTGGGAAGAGGCCATCTACGACGAGAACGGCCAGCTGGTGACGGGCTCGATGATGAACTACGCGCTGCCGAAGGCGGACGACGTGGTGAGCGCGGAGCTGGGCCGTACCGAGACGCCCACGCCGGTCAATCCGCTGGGCATCAAGGGCGCGGGCGAGACGGGCACCATCGCCTCCACCGCCGCGGTGGCGAACGCGGTGCTCGACGCGCTGGCGCCGTTCGGAATCAAGCACCTCGACATGCCTTTCACGCCCGGCAAGGTGTGGGAAGCGATCCGGTCCTCGGGCCGCTGACGACGGAGGCGACGATGTATCCGGCTCCTTTCGAGTACCACGTCCCCAGCACGGTGGCCGAGGCGGTCGCGCTGCTCGGCCGGTGGCAGGACGACGCCAAGGTGATCGCGGGCAGCCAGAGCCTGGTCCCGATGATGAAGCTGCGCCTCTCGCAGCCGAAGCACGTCATCGACCTGCGCAAAGTGCCGGGCCTGTCGGGGATCTCCGAGGAAGGCGGAGCGCTGGTGATCGGGGCGCTCACCACCCATCGCGACGTCGAGGCGTCCGGGATCGCTCGCTCGCGGCTGCCGATCCTGTCCGAGGCGGCCGGAGGCATCGGCGACGCGCAGGTGCGGAACCTGGGCACCATCGGGGGCAGCCTGGCTCACGCCGATCCCGCGGCGGATTGGCCGGCGGTCGCCATCGCCTTGGACGCGAGCGTACGGGTGGCGGGTCCCCGCAGCGGCCGGACCGTGCCGGTGGAGCAGCTCATCACAGGTCCCCTCACCACGGTGCTCGAGCCGGGCGAGATCCTGGTGCAGGTGGTGGTTCCGATTCCGGGAGCTCGCAGCGGCAGTGCCTACGAGAAATTGCCGCACCCGGCCTCTCGCTTCGCCATCGTCGGAGTGGCGGCCGCGGTCGCGCTGGACGCAAAGGGCGCCGTGCAGCGTGCGCGAATCGCGGTGTCCGGCCTGGGGCCGAAGGCGACGCGTGCAGCGGCCGTAGAGCAAGCGCTGCAGGGCAAGGCAACGAGCGCCGACCAACTCAAGGCGGCGTCGAGGCGCGCCGCGGACGGCCTGGAGCTGCGCGCCGACTCGATCGGCTCGGCGGACTACAAGGCCCACCTCGCCACTCTGTACACCGAGCGTGCCCTGCTCCGCGCGGTCGCTCGCGCCGCCAAGAGCTAGACGGGCTAGACGATCTCTCGCAGCGCCCGTAGCGAAGTCTCGACGTCCGCCGGCGAGGTGAGCAGGCTGGGCGAGAGCCGGGCGGTGTGCATTTCGTAGCCGCGCGGGGTGACGCTGGCGATCACCTTGCGCTTCTGCAGGCCAAGGGCCACCGCCTCGGGCGAGATCCCGTCGACCTCGAAGCAGATGATGCCGGCCGAAAGGTCCGAGGACAGCGGCGTGTGGACCGTGACTCGTGGGATCCCCAGAAGGCCCCGCTTGCACTGCTCGTTGAGCTCGTGGATGCGCCGGGCCACGCGAGCCTTGCCGATCGCCTGGTGGAAGCGGAAGGCCTCGGCCAGCGCCCAGCGGTGCTCGAACGAATGGAAGCCGCCCGGAGTCATCCATCCCGCGGGTGGCATCTCGGGTTCATGCCGCCACATCCGGTCGAACGACGGGATGGTCGGGCTGGACAAGGACCACGCCGCCGCGTTCGCGCACAGAACTCCCGTTCCGCGGGGCCCGAAGATCCATTTGTGCGAGCCGGCGGCGAACATGTCGCAGCCCAGCGAGGCCATCGTCTCGTCCTCCACGCCGAAGCCGTGCACGCCGTCGACGCAGAGAATGGCGCGGTCCCGCTCGGTCCGCCCGCGATTCGCCGCGGCCACGGCCTGGGCGAAGCGGGCGATGGGAGTCCGCACCCCCGTGCCCGAGTGGACCCACGTCACCGCCACCACCCGCGTGGCGGGGCGGATCTCGCGAGCCAGGGCTTCCGTCATCTGATCGGGATCGGCGGAGCTCGGCTTCTGGTAGAGCGCGATGCGGCGCACGGCTGCGCCGGTGCGCGCGGCGGCGTGGTCGAGCGATCGGTGGGTCGCCGCCGGATGATCGTGCTTGGTCGTGAGGATTTCCTGAACGGGCGAAAGCTTCAGGCCGCCGTAGAACAGCCCCAGCCCCATGGTGGTGCTGTCGGTCATCGCCAGGTCGTCGCGCCGGCAACCCAGGTATGCCGCCGCGGCGTCGCGCGTCGCCGCTTCGCACTTCTCGACGTTCTCCTCGATATAGAGGGCCGGGTTCAGATCGAGCCCGCGGCGGTGCGCGTCGATGGCGGTCCGCACCGGCAACGGGTGGGACGTCATCAGGAACTGCGCCATGTGCACCCAGGAGTAGTCCAGGAGGAACTGCCGCCGGACCTGCTCCCAGTCGCCCAGGTCGGCGGCGGCGCCGGCCGGAGCTGCGGCTGCGCCTTCGTGCGCCCGGCACGCGTGCAGGAGCGGGGCGGCGCCGGCAGCGGCCGCCCCCGCGAGAAAGGCACGTCGTCTCATGGCGTCCCCCTTTCGGGCCTCGCGGCCCACTGCGGTGGATCATTCGGGGTCCAGCTGGCCGCGCGGGCTGCCGGTCCGGTAAGGCGCCAGGCGCCACGATACCTCGGCCGTGATCAGGCCGCCGGCCCCGAGAGACGCGACGGCGGTGCGCGAGAGTCGCTCTCCGGTGAGCAGTGGAGGCAGCAGCAGATCGAGCGCGGTGGCCTTGGCGAACAGCCCGCACGACGGCGCGCCCACGATGGGCACCGCGCCCGCGTAGGCGAGCCACACGAGCGTCCCGGGCTGCGCCGGGATGCCGTGTTTCTCCATCCTGGCGCCGGCCCGCTCCAGCGCGAGCAGCGCGGGGTCCAGGGGATCCATCGGATTGCCGCCCGCCAGGATCACCAGCTCCGCGCGGGACCGGAGCGCGGCGCGCAGCGCGTCCGCCAAGGCGTCGGTGGACATGCGGACGCGCTCGACCGCCGCCAGGTCCGAGCCGAAGAAGGCGAGCTTCTCTTCGAGCGCCCGCCGCGCCCGCGAGAGCACCCGTTCCTCTACTCCGTCCTCGACCAGGACGGCGACGCGCACCGGGAGGAAGCGGCGGACGCGCAGCAGGCCGCCCGAAGCGATGCGCTCGGCGGCGCCCAGGCGCTCCTCCCTGGTCACGAACGGGATGATCTTTGCGCCGCCGATGCGTTCGCGCTCGCCCGCGACGGATCCGGCCGGCCGCGCATAGACCGCCAGGTCGTCGATCTCGTTGAGGCGGGCGAGCAGCGCGGGGTCGTACTCGAGCAGGCCGCGGTGTCGCGCGACCAGCGGGAAGGCGCCGGCCGAAAGCGGCTCCACGTCCACCCCGTCGCCGGCGAGCGCGGCGGCGAGGCGCCGCCCCGCTTCCTCCTCGTGCACGTCGCCCGGCTCCAAGGCGATGAGGTGGAGCTCCGACCAGGGCAGCTCGGAGAGCCGCTGGAGCTCCTCGGCCCCGAGCACGGCGCCCTTGTCCAGCGCAACGCGGCCGTCGGGTCCGGGCACGTTCTGCGCCAGCACGGCGCCCGCCGGCGGAAGCTGTCCCTTCTCCAGCCGCATCGCCCTCACGGAGCTCCCTCCGCGAGCCCGGCTCCGGACCGCCGGTTGCGCGAGGCCACGATCTGCGCCACGACGCTGAGCGCGATTTCGGCCGCCGTCCGCGCGCCGATGTCCAGTCCGACCGGCACCTGGATCCGCGCGAGCTGCTCGGCCGGGACGCCTTGCTGGCGGAGCGTCTCCAGCACGCCCCGGCCGCGCTTGCGGCTCCCGAGCATGCCGACGTACCCGGCCTCGCTCGAGACCACGGCGCGGAGGACCGGCACCTCGACCTCGAAGTCGTGGATGGTGAGCACCACCGCGGTGGATGGCAAAAGCGGAAGCTCCGCGACGATCCGCGACGGGTCCCCGACGCGCAGCTCGTCTGCGTCGGGGAAGCGCTCTGGCGTGGCGAAGCGCTGGCGGGGATCCACGACCGTGGTGTGAAAGCCCAGCGCGCGCGCGAGCGAGACGAGCGGCATGGACATGTGCCCGGCGCCGACGGCGATCAGGTGAGGGCGGGGCACGTGCATCTCGAAGAACGCCTCGGTCCCTTCCCCGGCGATCGGCTGCGTCACCGGAAGGCCCGCGGGAAAGAGCTGCGCCGCCAGGCGGATCGCCGCCCGATCGCGCTCCACGTCCCCGAGAGATCCCTCGGTCGTTCCGTCCTGCGCAACCAGCAGGAAGTGCGCGGGATCGTGGAGTGGCCTGACCAGGCAGGCGGCGCGGCCGCGCCCGAGCTCGGAGGCGATCCGCCGATAGGCGAGGACCACGGGCGAGGGGCGCGGGTCCAGCTCCAACGCCTCCACCAGGACGTCCAGGATCCCGCCGCACGCGAGGCCCATGTCCCAGGCGTCCTCGTCCGGGAGGCTGACCCTCAGGAGGCGCGGCTCTCCGGTGGCGAAGACGCCCCGCGACTCCGCGATCACCTTCGCGTCCACGGGACCGCCGATGGTCGCAGGTCCCAGGGCGCGCCCGCCCTCGCCCACCCACATCCGGTGGCCTTCCTTCTTCGGCGTGGCCCCCCTCGTCGCCACCACCGTAGCCATCACCACCCGCCCCTCGCTGTTCGCGATCGCCTCTAGCTGCCGATGCAGGTCTTCCATCGCCGCTCCAGTCCCATATTAGCGCCTACAACCGTTTCACGCGGAGGGCGCAGAGGAAGGGGAGGGCGCGGAGGAGATCAGGTGATCAAACGGATCCTCCGCGCCCTCGCTGTTGCTCCTCCGCGACCTCTGCGTGAAACGCTTCTGGTCTGCTACGACGGCTAGGAGAGGAGGTGTTTTTCGAGGGAGCGGAGGCTGGAGAGGTCGTGGGCGGAGGCGAAGACGCTGACGTGGGGGAGGGCGGCCTCCATGCCGCGGGCGATCGGCTGGTAGCCGGGGCTGCCCAGCAGGGGATTCAGCCAGACCAGGCGGCGGCAGCGCGACTTGAGCAGCTCGAGCTGCGCGGCCAGCTCGGCCGGATCGCCCGTGTCCCAGCCGTCGCTCAGGATGACGACCACAGTGCGGCGGTCGACGAGCTTGCCCCAATCGGCGTTGAAGGAGGACAGGCAGGCGCCGATCCGCGTCCCGCCCGACCAGTCGTGCACGCGCTCGGAGAGCCCCCGCAGGGCGGTCGAGAAGGGCCGCTCGCGGAGCGAGTCGGTGATGCGGAGCAGCGAAGTGGAGAAAGCGAAGCTTTCCACCCGAGCGACGGAGCCGTGCAGCGCGTACAGGAACTGCAGGAGAAGGCGGCTGTACAGGTCCATCGAGCCGGAGACGTCGCAGAGGGCCACGATGCGCGTCCTGCGCGGCTTGCGGCGGCGGAACCGCAGGTCGAGCGGCTCCGCACCGGTGGACAGCGACCTTCGCACGGTCCTGCGGAGATCGACGCGCGCGCCGCGCTTCGAAGGCTTCCAGCGCCGCCCGGGGCGCGCGGCCAGGCGGCGGGCGAGGCGCGCGGCGATCCGCTCGATCTCGTCCAGATCGCCTTCGGCGAAGGAAGCGAAGTCCTTGCGCACCAGCGAGCTGTGGTCGCTGGCCCCGGGGACCTCCTCGGTCTCGTCGCCGGAGCCCTCTTCGCCCTGTTGCAGCCACCGGGAGAGCGAGGGGTGAGCGGGGCCGCGGGGCTCGCGCGGGCCCCGGCGCGCCGCGGAAGCTGCGTCCGCCGTCCGGTCCTCGCGACCCCTGGGGGTGAACGCAATCCAGAAGAGGTCGTCGAAAGTGGCGAAATCCTCCGGGCGAGAGACGAGGACGCAGCGCAGCGCGAGGTATGCGTGGTCGCGCGAGAGCACCGCTCCGGCCCGCAGGGCGCGGATCGCGTCGGTGGCGTGGCTGGTGGTGACCGCGAGCCCCCGGGCGCGAAGCGCGCGGCAGAGCCAGACGACGCGCGAGACGAGGTCCTCCGTCACGCGGCGCTTCCCACCGCCAGCCGTCCGGCCTCGATCTCGGCGCGCACCTTGCGGAGGTCGCCCTCGTCCTTCACCAGGCACCCCAGCGTCTCCTCCACCAGCTGGGGTTGCAGCCGGGCGGCGTGGAGCGCGACCAGCGCATCGGCCCAGTCCAACGTCTCGGACACGCCCGGCACCTTGGCCAGCTTCGCGCGCCGCAGCTGTTGCACCAGGCCCACGATCTGCGCCGCAAGCTCGTCGCTCGCGCCCGGGACCTTGCGGCGCACGATCGCCAGCTCCTTCTCGAAGGGCGGATAGTCGATCCAGAGGTACAGGCACCTGCGGCGCAGCGCGTCCGACAGATCGCGCGACCGATTCGAGGTGAGCACGACGTGGGGCCGGGCCGGGGCCCGGATGGTGCCCAGCTCCGGCACGGAGACCTGGAAGTCGGAGAGGACCTCGAGCAGGAACGCCTCGAACTCCTCGTCGCTGCGGTCGATCTCGTCCACCAGCAGCACCGGGGCGCGGCCCTTGTGCGCGATGGCCTGGAGGAGCGGCCGCTTGAGCAGGAATTCCTCCCCGAAGATCCGCGCCTCGGACTCCGCGGCGGGTTTCCCGTCGCGCTCCTGGAGGCGGATGTGGAGGAGCTGCTTGGGATAGTTCCACTCGTACAGCGCGGTCGAGGCGTCGAGGCCTTCGTAGCACTGCAGCCGGATGAGGTCCGCTTCCAGCATCCGGGCCAGCACCTTGGCGATCTCCGTCTTGCCCACTCCCGCGTGTCCCTCGACCAGGAGCGGCTTCTTCAGCGTCAGCGACAGCCAGAGCGAGGTCGCGATGGCCGGGTCCGCCACGTACGCTTCGCGATCGAGGCGTTCGAGCAACTGGGGGATGGCGGCGTCCACGGACCTTCGACTGAAGCATGCGCGCGCTCGGGGCGTCAAATCGCGGGGTGTTTCGGGGCAAGGTATCCTGCCGGAGTGAGCCGCACGCGCAGGGTGGCCCGCATCGCTCCGCACCGCGCGGTGGCCCGCAGCGGGATCGCCCTCGGCGTGGGAACCGCCGCGGGGCTTGCGCTCTCGCTGCGGTACTCGACGGCGGTCGCCGTCCTGGGTGGATGGAACGCGGGCGGGCTGGCGCTCCTGGCGCTCGCCTGGATGATCATCCTGAGCTGCGACGCGCGCGCGACGGGGCAGCGGGCAGCCGCCGAGGACCCGGGGCGCACCGCGGTGACCGTCCTGGTCCTCCTCGCCTCGCTGGCGGGCGTGCTCGCGGTGACCGTCCTGGTCCGGACGCCGGAGGCGATCGCGCCGAAGGAGCACATCGAGCTGGTGGCGCTCTGCCTCGCCACCGTGATCGTCTCCTGGACGCTCACGCATACCGCGTTCACCCTGCGGTATGCCCACCTCTATTACCGCGAGGACCAAGAGGGGATTGGAGGCGCCGATTTTCCCGGGGGCGCCCGGCCCAGCTACCTGGACTTCGCCTATCTCGCCTTCACCGTCGGCATGACCTTCCAGGTCTCCGACACGCAGGTCTCCAGCAAGCACATCCGGCACACCGTGCTCGTGCACGGGGTGCTTTCCTTCGTCTATTCGACCGCGATCCTCGCCTTCATCTTGAACCTGATCGCGGGGATGGCCGGCTGAGAGCCGCTCAGACCACCAGGGCCCGGACGCGCTCCGCCAGGGCCAGCGCCGCGGTGAGCCCCGGCGACTCGATCCCCACCAGGTCGATGAAGCCGGGCAGGTCCTCCGAGAGCACGAAGTCCTTCTCCTCCGGATCTCCGGGCGCGCGCAGCTTCGGCCGGATGCCACAGCCGTCGTAGGCGAGCTGTTCCGCCCGCACCTCGCCGAGCAGCGCCCTGGCGGCCGCGAGGAAGGCGGGCAGCTTGTCCTCGCGGGGAGCGTGATCGTCCTTGCGCGCGACGTGTTCCACGTCCGGGCCGAGCCGGCATCGGCCCGCCAGGTCGAGCGTGAGGTGCACGCCCAGGCCCGCCGCCCCGCGGGGTCGCACGGGATAGATCAGATGGCGGTGGGGAGCGGCGGGCGTGAAACGGAAGTAGTCGCCTCGCCACGGGTGTACCCGGTACCGGGTCACGCCGGCCAGCGCAGCCACCTCGTCCGCGTGCAGCCCGGCCGCGTTCACCACCCGTCCGGCGCGGACGGGGCCGCGCGCGGTGTCCAGCTGGTAGGCGGAACCTCGCCGGCCGATTCCGGAAACCCGCGCCTGCGTGATGACGAGCGCGCCGTTGCGGGCGGCATCGGCGGCCAGCGACCTGGCCAGCTCCACGGCGTCGACGATCCCGGTCTGCGGGCACCATAGCGCCGCTACGGCCGCGACCGCGGGCTCGCGCGCTCGGACGAACTCCGAGGTGACGAGCTCCACTCCCCGGGCGCCGCTCTGGCGAGCATTGGCCGCGAGGGCCTCCAGCGCGGGCAGGGCGGCGGGGTCGTTCGCGACGACCAGCTTGCCCGGCCTTCCGTGCGGCACCCCGTGCTCGCGCGCCCATTCGTACAGGAGCGCGTTGCCCCGCACGCACGCCTGCGCCTTCAGGCTCGCTGGCGGGTAGTAGAGGCCGCTGTGGACAACGCCGCTGTTCCGGCTGGTCACGCCATCACCCAACCGTCCTTCCGCCTCGAGGAGGAGGACGCTGCGCTGGGCGCGGGCGAGCGCCGAGGCGACGGCGCACCCGACCACGCCCCCGCCGATGATCGCGACGTCGACCTCCTGATCCATGGTTCGCTGAAGATAACCTACCCCGGATCGGGCCGATCCCGCCCATTGACTGGCTGTCCAGAGGGGTGCACACACTGCGAGTGCGGGGGGCCATCGGCCCGAGGATGACGGATCGGAAGCACTCCGAACGGACGACGTACCCGCGGTTGCTCGCACCCGTCTACTTCACCCACGCAGGGCCTCTGTCCTGGTGGTTGCATGGGCGTGTGGCTGTGGGCGACGGTCTGGGCGGCGTCAGCGTGTTCACCGACGAACGACCTGCGGAAGGTGCTCGGCTGCGCCTCGAGATCTTCCTGGCGGACGGCACCAGCGTGACCTGCGGGTCGGCCGTTGCCTGGGTCCACCCGCTGCCCGACGGCGCTCCAGCCCGGTACGACGTAGGCCTCAAATTCATCGCTCTGCGGCCAGATGATCGCGAGCGTCTCTCGGCCTTCCTCACGCCCCCGTAGGGCGCGACTGGCTGGACGACGACCTGGTGGACCAGCCGAGCGCTCCACGCTCCGATCGCCTCCCGGCAGCGCCGCCATCCCCCGGAGACCGCAACGGTAGGGCCACGCACTTTTGTAAGAAATGCGGTGCCAGGGACGACGGAATTGACACTTTTTTACGGCCTGCTACACAGCCGCGGTCGCTCCGGCCGCTTGAGCGCGGCGGATTCGTTCGAAATGCCGACATTTTTTGGTCTTGTCTGATTTTGGCAAGCGCCTTGCTCACGAGAGTTTCGAAAGCCCGTGATTCGAGGCGTGAAATGCTCCCGTTGGACAGCAGCGCCTTCCCTCGGAACCACGATGGCAACGTTTCCATTCGAAGCAACCCGCCGGAAGCACGGTAGGAGGCGTTTCAAATGGACATCGCGGGGACAGAGCTCGGCTCCGCCGGCGCAGGGACGCAGGAGTTGCCCAGGGATGTCGCCGGCGGCGACGACCGGGGGGGCTCCGAGAGGCCGATCGGCAACGAGAGTTTTGCGCCGGCGGAAGCGGCGCAGGTCGCCGAGGCGGTCTGCCGGCAAATGGAAGCGGGAGAACTGGCGCTGGCTGCCGACTCCGCCTCGATCCCGGCACCGGGCCACGATCCCGACGCTTTCGAGCGGGAGTTCCGGGACTTCGAGCTCGAGCTCTCCACGCTCGTCCGGTTGTCGCTCAAGCGCGCGTTCGACGTCCTCGCCTCGGCGGCGGCGCTGCTGGTGCTCTTGCCGCTCCTTCTCCTCATCGGCCTCCTGGTCAAGCTGAGCGACGGCGGGCCGGTGTTCTTCGCCCAGCTGCGCGTCGGAATGCGGGGTCGGACGTTCCGGATGCTGAAGTTCCGGTCCATGGTCGTCCACGCCGAAAGGCTGCGTCCGAGGCTGGAGGTCCGGAACGAATCCAGCGGGCCGGTCTTCAAGATGAAGCTCGATCCGAGGGTCACGACGGTGGGCAAGCTCATCCGCAGGTATTCGCTCGACGAGCTGCCGCAGCTCCTCAACATCCTGATGGGGGACATGAGCATCGTCGGTCCCCGCCCGTCGCTGCCCTCCGAGGTGGTGAAGTACGAGCCCTGGCAGTACCGGCGGTTTGCCGTCCGCCCGGGCCTGACCTGCTATTGGCAGGTCTCTCCCAGCCGGTACCAGATGTCGTTCGACGATTGGATGCGCCTCGATCTCAAGTACGTCGAGGACTGGAGCCTGGGCCTCGACTTCAATCTGATCTTCCGCACGTTCGGAGTCGTGGCTGCGGGAACGGGAGAGTAGCCGCGGCGCTCGAGCGGGCTGGAATGGATCAGCCGGTCGCATCCGTCTGCGCCGCGGCGGGGGGAGGCCTGCGGCGGAGCAGGCCGCGGAGCAGATCGAGGATCTCGGGATCGAGGCCGCCGAGCGCCCAGAGGATGCAGGCGTACGCGGCGACGGAGAGCGTGACCGCGAGATAGGGAAGCGCCTGCAGAGCGAATCCGACCGAGGCCATCCCCAGCGCCGCGGCCGACGCACGAGCGACTGTCGCGGCAAGGGAACGATCGACAACCCCGCGCGGCAGGATGAAGACACCGGCGGCAACCATCGCCACCTCCGCGATCACGACCGAGGTGCTGACCCCAAGTCCCCCGTTCCCCGCCGAGCGCTCGAACCGCGGAATGAGGATCGGGTCCAGGACCAGGCTCACCACCAGGCAAAAGCTCTGCGCGAAAGCATAGACGACCTGCCGGCCGGCTGCGGCGATGCCGATCCCCAGCATGATGCTCGCGTACACGAGCAGGACGTAGACGGCGAGGATGCGCAGGTTCCCCGCCGCCGGCCCGAACCGCTGTCCCCCGTACACGACGTCGACAGCGATCCCGGCGAACAGGGCGGTGCCCGTGGCCGCGAAGATGCCGACGATGGCGATCGCGCGCAGGCCCAGCCGCACAAGTGGCGCGTAGGAGGGCCGGTCCTCGGTCCACAGCCGCGTGATGGTCGGGTAGATGGCGAACGACAGCGTCGTCGCCGGGAAGAGCAGCACGCCGACGATCCGGTTGGCCGCGCTGTACCAACCCATCGCCTCCGGGCGCGCGAGCCTGGAGAGGAAGCTGGCGTCGATGTAAGGCTGCAGGCGCAGGACCAGGTCGAGCACCAGGAATCCGAGCCCCCCGCGCAACAGGCCCGGGATCGCGCCCGGTTTGAATTGCGGCCGGCCGATCCCCAGCCGCACGACCAGCGCGATCTGCACGGCGGTAGCGATGGAGGCGGCGACGAGCTGGGCGACGAGCGCGGCGCGAAGCCTGCCGCCGAGCAGAAGCGTGGGGATGAGCACGCTCGCCTCCAGCACGTTGGCGAACACGGCCGTGCGGGCGTTCCAGCTGAGCCTCTCGAAACCGCGGTACATCGCGCTGCACACCGAGCCGATGCTCGCGATGGCCATCCGGCCGGCGCAGAGCAGGAGGACGATCTCCACGCGGCGGTCGTAACCGAGGAGCGACGAGGCGGTGGGAATGAGCAGGAGCACGATCGCGGAGAACGCCAATCGCTGGGCAGCGGCGGCGCCGAACAGCTCCCCGGCCTTGGACCGGTTCCGCGCCACCTCGCCCGCGAGGAACTGGCTCCCCCACTCGACGAAGAGGAAGGCGACGAGCAGGACCGTGTTCGCGAAGTAGATGACGCCGAAGTCGGCGGCCCCGAGCGACCGCGCGAGGACCGCGTTGACCACGATCGACACCGGCGTGGTGACAAACTGGGAGAACACCAGCGCGAGCATGTTGCGCGCCACCAGACCGCCGGCCCGCGCAGGTGCGGGCGTTTCCAGCGGCGCGGTGCGCTCGGGCTCTGTGCCGGCAGGCCCCGCCGTGGAGATCGTCATCTCCGGTCCCGAATAACACGATCCTGCCGTCCGCCCGAAACGCGGCTGCGGCGGCTGGCGCAAGGACGACGGGCGCTTCAGGTGACGCGGCTTCTCAGTTTCCCGAGGCCGCTGCGGGCCAGTCTGCGCGCCTTGTTGAAGGCGCGCCTTGGAACGCTTCGAATTCCACGATGGTGCCGTCGCTGCATTCGGGAACCCACGATCGCAGGATGGTCTGGATGGTCGGCAAGGCATTCGTCAGCCGCACGGATACCTCGCCTGGAATTGCCAAGCGCCAACCCAACATCATCGCCGACGGCAAGGTCGCGGCAAGAAAGGCTTGCGCGTCCGTTGCTATTGGACCTTCCGAGACCCGGTACCAGATTTCGATCCCCCGAGTTGAAAATCGTACGGATAAGCGGTCACGTCCGTCAAGTCGTGGAGATTTTCAGGCGTAGACGCGGTTCCGGTGGCACCACCGGACCAGAACGTACAGCCCCCACACGCGTGACCAGTACATGCCGGGAGCGCCGTCGAGGAAGGCCTGCCACAGACGGGCGACTGCTTCAGGAGAGAGGCCTGCGCTGCGGACAGCGCTTGCGTCCCGCAGGGTCCCGTCCATCGTCTTGCGCAGCCCGCGGCGGATCCACCGCTCGAAGGGGAGCACGAAGCCGCTCTTCGGCCTTTCGAAGAGAACCGGGTCGAGGCCCCGCAAGCCCATCCGACGCAGCTCGGCCTTGCGGCCGATCGGCCTGTACCTGGTCGCATCGTCGAGGCGATCCACGGCCTCGAACAGCGTCTGATCCACCAGCGGCACGCGTTGCTCCAGTGAGGCGGCCATGCTGGCGGCATCGTTGTCACGCAAGAGCCGCTCGCCGAGGAAGAGGCGGTGCTCCAGGACGCTGATCGCCGAAAGTGGCGAGCGTTCGCGCGTCTCCGCCTCCAGCCGCTGGTGCATGGCGCGCGGGAGCCCGTCGAGCAGGGCACCCGCGAACTCGTCGCCGAGCAGTTCCCGCTGGAATTCGGGGAGGAAGAGCGCATAGGCGAGCTGGTAGAGCGCCCGGATGTCGTCGCCGCGCTCGATCATGTCCGGGAGCTTGGCCCAGCGGGTCTGCGGCGGAATCGCGCCCCCCGAGCGCCGAAGCGGGGAGGTGGCGAGGCGCGCCGCAGAGACCAGCAGCTCCCGGGGAACAGCGCGGAGGCGCCGGGACCAACGATGAAGGACCGGCAGGTCCCGAAACGACGAATAGCCGCCGAAGAGCTCGTCGCCGCCCGTTCCCGACAGCGCGACGGTGAAGCCTGCCGAGCGGATGGCACGAGACATGTAGTAGGCGTTCAAGCCGTCGAAGGTCGGCTGATCGAGGCTGTCCAGCGCGGCGTCGAGGTGCTCGACGAATTGGGGCTCGGTCAGCGCGACCTCGGTGTGCTGCGTTCCGATCTCCTCGGCGATCCGCCGAGCGATGGGGCCTTCGTTGAGCTCTTGCTCCTCGAAAGCGAGGGTGAACGTGTGGATGGGAGTACGCTGGGCGCGCTGCGCCAGATTCGCAACGACGGACGAATCGACGCCTCCGGAGAGAAACACGGCGAGGGGGACGTCGCTGGCGAGGTGCAGACGAACGTCCTCTTCGAGGACGTCGGCGAGGGAGACGTCATCCGGTGCACCGTTGCGCGGGCCGGCCGGAACCATCCAGAAATCCTCGCAGCGCGTTTCGCGGCCACGTGCGTCGAACTCGAGCAGGCGACCGGGCCAGAGGAGCTCGACGCCGGAGACGGCCGTGCCCGGTCCGACCACGAATCCGTTCCAGACGGTCGACGCAACGGCTTGCGGGTCGAGACGGGGCGTTCCGAGCAGGCCGGACGCCAGCAGCGCCCGGACCTCGGAGGCGAACGCGACGGACCACGCCGCGGCCGGATCGCGGTTGCGAGTCAAGTACAGTGGCTTGATGCCGAGCGGATCGCGCGCGAGCCGGAGGAGGCGGGTATCGGCGTCCCACATGGCGAAGGCGAACATCCCGCGCAACCAGCCGACTGCAGCGGGTCCGTGGAGGCCCAGGGTCCGCAGCATCACCGCGGTGTCTCCCGTCGACTCGAGCTCGCTTCCATCGGGGCCGAGGCGCCGCCGGAGATCGACGTAGTTGTAGATCTCTCCGTTGTAGACGATCACGTCGCCGGTGAGCGGGTCGATCATCGGCTGCGCCCCCGCCGGCGAAAGGTCGAGGATGGAAAGGCGCCGATGCGCCAGCATGGCGCCGCGCCCGTCACCGTCAGGGGGCGACGTCCAGAAGCCCTCGGCATCGGGGCCCCGGTGAACCAGCGCGCCATTCATCCGTCGCAACGCCGTCGCATTGGTCTCGTCGAGCCGGCCGATGATCCCAGCGATGCCGCACATCGTGCTTCTCTCCGAAAGAACGTTCGAGCCGCCGGGTGGCGGGAAGCCACGCCCCGCAAACCGGCCCGGGGGCTTCAGGCACCCGGATGGATGCGGTGGTGCAGTAAGTGTACAGGATCGGCAGCGAAAGATGAACCCGGAGCGCCTGAACATCCTCTGCGTGTCGCAGATGCCGCCGAGCCCGCCGCACTTCGGCGCCGAGGCGCGCATGCACGGCGTCGCTTCCGGTCTCTGCTGAGCAGATCTGGGATGTGAAGCGTCTAGTCCGCGCGCTCAAGCCGCAGCAGGCTGCTGGACGAGGGTCCTTGTCACCGGAGCAACGACGTGCTTTTGTCGAGCGCTGCTTCTCTGGGGGGACGGAGAAGCCCACGCCTGAACCGAGGCGCGCGCTGTCCGGCCGGCCGGGGTTGCACCTTTCCAGTAGTAGCCGGGACCACGGATGCTCACTCACAAGCACCTGTTCTCACGATGAGAATCGATCGGACACTGGCTATGGTTCTACGAAGCCGATCGCTGCGTGCGGCTTCCCGTTCAGGCCCGATTGTAGGTGCTGCAACCCTCGCCGTGCAGTCCGACCCGGAGGCAAGATGCAAACACGAGTCCTCGCCCTGGTTGCGCTCTTCGCGGCGGTCAGCGTCTCCGACACTGGCTGCGGCGGTGGCGCGCAGGCCCCGATGCTCGTCGTTGTCACCGTGACTCCGCACACCGCTTCGGTGCTGGTCGGAGGGACCGTGGCTTTCGCCGCCGTGGTCAACGGCGCCCCCGTGACCGGCGTCGCCTGGTCGGTGCAGGAAGCGGGCGGCGGCTCCATCGATACGAGCGGGTACTATACGGCGCCCTCTTCGACCGGAACGTTCCACGTGGTGGCGACCAGCGTCGCTGACGGCACGAAGCACGACACCGCCATCGTCGCCGTGACCACGACCGCGTCGTCGGTCGCCGTCTCGATCTCGCCGAAGACCGCCTCGACACTGACAGGCGGCACGCTGAAGTTCGCCGCCACGGTCACCGGGGTCACCGCCGGACAGTCGACGGCAGTGACGTGGTCAGTGCAGGAGGCGGGCGGCGGGACGGTGGACCAACAGGGAAATTACGCCGCTCCCAGCAGCACCGGCCCCTATCACGTGGTGGTCACCTCGGTAGCGGACACGTCGAAGAAGGACACGGCGACGGTGTCGGTGACGGCGACGCCGGTGATCGCGGTGTCGGTGACGCCGCAGGTCGCTTCCGTCGCGCCTGCAGGTACGGTGAGCTTCACGGCCACCGTCACGGGCACCACGGGCGCGCAGTCGAAAGCGGTGACGTGGTCGGTGCAGGAGACGGGCGGCGGCACGGTCGACTCCGCCGGCAACTACACCGCGCCGGCCATCGTCGGGACCTATCACGTGTCTGCCACCTCGGTGGCGGACACCTCGAAGCGCGACACGGCGACGGTGTTCGTTGCCACGTTCACGCTCGTGCCGCCGGACCGCCTCACCCTCTGGAACCCGGGAATCCCGGGCGGCGTCCCCACCCGGACCACGGTGTGCGCGACCATCAACGCCTCCACCTATGGCAATGGAACCACGGATGCGACGGCGGGCATTCAGAGCGCCCTCGACGCTTGCCCGGCAGGTCAGGTCGTGCAACTGTCGGCAGGCAATTTCAAGATCACCGGCACGCTGACGATCACGAAAGGCATCGTGCTCCGCGGCCAGGGGCCGACGCAGACCAAGCTCCTGATGCCGGTGGGGACGAACGCGAGCCTCATCACCGTGGGGACGATGTTCTTCAAGACCACCCAGTCGGTCAACCTGGCGGCAGACGCGCCCAAGGGAAGCATGTTGGTCACCCTGGCGAGCAACCCGGGGCTGAAGGTGGGCGAGATCGTCGAGATCGACGAAATCACGGATCCCAGCATCACCGAGTTCAACCCGGTGACCTCGACATTGCCTACCGACCCCTCGCGGGGGTGGTTCACGCGGCAGAACCGGATGGTGGGGCAAACCCTTGAGATAGCCTCCGTCATCGGGAACGTCGTGACCTTCACCACTCCGCTCCACATCGGCTTCAAAACGGCCTTCACGGCGCAGTTGTCGCGGTTCTCGAATTTCGACCAGGGGCCGCAGGTCGACGTGGTGAAAAATGCTGGAGTCGAGGACCTGTACGTCTATGGTGGCGGGGACGGCAACCTCAAGCTGGCGAATGCCGCCTACAGCTGGGTCAAGAACGTCGAATCGGACTACCAGAAAGGCGAGGGCATCGCCATCGATGGGTCGTTCCGCTGCGTGGTTCGCGACTCGTATGTGCACAGCACGCAGGACCCGAACCCCGGAGGCGGGGGCTATGGGTTCTCGTTCTCCTTCTACTCGTCCGACAACCTCCTCGAGAACAACATCTCCTGGAACATGAACAAGGTAATGGTGATGCGGGCCTCGGGAGGCGGGAACGTGATCGGCTACAACTACATGGAGGACGGCTGGATCAGCTACGCAACGGGTTTCGTCGAGGTGGGCCTGAATGCTTCGCACATGACCACCCCGCACTACGAGCTGTTCGAGGGGAATCAGTCGTTCAACTTCGACGGCGACAACACCTGGGGCAACGCCGTCTACATCACCGTGTTCCGTAATCACCTGACCGGCAAGCGCCGGTCGATCGCTCCTTTGCTGCTCACCGACCAGGGCAACCCGCGGGCAATCGGGCTCATGGAAGGTCACCAGTGGTACAACTTCGTGGGCAACGTGCTGGGAACCGCCAATCAGAATCCTTCGCCGAATACGAGCTACACCTACGAAACCACATGGCCGTGGAACGATAACCCGGTTGGCATGTGGCGCCTGGGCTACAACAACAGCGACTGGACCGCGCTAGAGGACCTGAGGGTTAGGAACACCATGATCCGCGAGGGGAACTTCGACTACTTCACGAATACGGTCAAGTGGACGCAGACGGCGCAGGCTCTGCCCGTCTCGCTCTACCTGACGAGCAAGCCGGCATTCTTCGGTAGCAACCCCTGGCCCTGGGTGGACGCTACCGGAACCACCAAGGTCGCTACTCTACCGGCTCGGGCCCGCTTCGACGCCCTGCACCCGTAGCGTTCAGCGGTAGAGCGCCTCGCAGCCGCGTGCGGATCTCGACTGGCGCCCAGCGTCTCCGGGGCGGTAGCTTCTCGTCCCGGGACATGGGGTCTCACCGCCACCATTGATATATCATGCGTGGCTCAGAACCGGATTGCGGGGGGGGGACATGATCAGGGCTGGTTTGGTAGGGCTCGGGAAGATGGGACTCTCCCACTGCGCGATCCTGGGAGCACACCCGCGCGTGAAAATATCGGCGATCTGTGACAGCGCCATGTACGTCACCTCGGCGTTCCGCAAGCACACCGGCATCGACACCTTCAAGGACTACCGCAAGATGATCGACTCGGCGGGGCTCGACTGCTTGTTCGTGGCCACGCCCACCTCGAGCCACTTCGAGGCGGCTTCCTACGCCCTGGAACGCGGGCTGCACGTGTTCGTGGAGAAACCGCTCTGCCTCGATCCGGTCCAGAGCAAGCGCCTCGCCGACTTGGCGAGGGAAAACAACCGCGCCAATCAGGTCGGCTACCACAACCGCTTCATCGGTACCTTCCGTGAGACGCGGCGCCTCGTGCGCGCGGGCGCCCTGGGCGAGGTCTACCACATCAGCGGCAACGCATTCGGCCAGGTAGTGATCCGCCCGAAGAGCGGCAGCACCTGGCGCTCGAAGAAGTCCGAAGGGGGCGGCTGCCTGCACGACTACGCCTCCCACGTGGTCGACTTGATGAACTTCATCGTCGGCCCCCCCGAGCAGGTCCTCGGTGCGCACCTGCGCAGCATCTACTCCAAGGACGTCGAGGACGCGGTCTACGCCACTTTCCGTTATCCCGGCGGCGCGAGCGGCCAGCTCGAGACCAACTGGAGCGACGATGCGTGTCGAAAGATGAGCACCACCGTCATCGTGTACGGCACCCAGGGGAAGATCATCGCTGACAGACAGGAGTGCCGGGTCTACCTGCGCCAGGGCGCCGAGTTCGAGCAGTACCCGGCGGGCTGGACCACTCGCTACATTACCGACCTCCAGGCGCCGGTGGCGTACTACCTGCGCGGCGAGGAGTATTCGGCCCAGATCGACGCGTTCGTAGACGCGGCCGAGCGCGTCACCGCCGACCACGAGAACTGCTTCGCGAGCGCCTACGAGACCGATCGGGTCATCAACTTGATCCAGAAGGCCGGGCGGGGCGGGAACTAGCCGTGGATCGCATCCTCTTCGGCGACAACCAGTTCTTCGGCGTGAACCACCTGTCCGAGGAGAAGGCGCGCGCGCAGGCCATCAAGTTCAAGGACATCGCATCGATCATGCGCGTCCTCGACTCCGCCTACGATCTCGGCATCAGGGTATTCATGTGCACGACCCACGACCGAGCGGGCGAGATCGCCGACATCGTCCGCGAGAACCCGCGGCGATACCCGGACTTTCACTTCTATCCGTGCATGCCCTACGCCCACAAGTACGCGAACTCCGTGGGCGAGGTGGGCATCATCGAGACCATCCGGCGCTTCGCCCCGGGCGGCATCGTCGAGACGCTGATCAAGGGAGGCATCTCGCTGGTGACCCAGGATCTGGAGAAGCTGATGAAGCTTCTCGTGGACACGGAGATGAAGCGGTTCGCGAGTGTGAAAACGCCCGTCGTGTTCATCCAGAACGTGGTGACGGACCTCCTGCTCGGCCTCAAGCTCCACGACATGTTCGCAGCCTTCGCACGGCACATTCGGGAGAAGTACGGGGCCGAGGCGGGCTTCATCACCATGAACCTCCCGATGCTGGTCGACGCGCTGGAGCGGGTCGGGATCCAGAACCCGATCGTCTGCGCCAACATCAACAAGATCGGCTTCCGCATGTCGGGAGGCGTCGAAGCGTACCGGGACCTGCTCCGGTCCGGCAGGTGCCGGGCGATCGCGATGTCGATCTTCGCCTCCGGGGCCATCCCGCCCCAGGAGGCGATCGAGTGGGTCTGCGGCCTGGAAGGACTGCACGCCATCGTCTTCGGCGCCTCCTCGGCAGGCAACATCCGGCAGAGTAAAGAGCTGATCGAGCGGGCGTGGGGTCTCGGACAGTCTCGGGGCGCCGAGGCGACGAACCCGGATGGCGACTCATCCCGGCGCATGCGAGCGACCGAGGGCGAGGGATCGAAGCGATGCGCAAGCGAGTGAGGCTCCTCAACGTCGAGGTCGACGACATCACGATGGACGAGCTCGTCGACTCGTTCAGGGAGGGTCTCCTGCTGACCCTCCACGTCGACATGATCATGAAGCTGCAGAAGGATCGGGAGTTCTACGAGATCCTGCCGCACTTCGACGTGGTCACCTGCGACAGCCAGATCCTGACCACCGCCGCGAAGATGCTCGGCACGCCGCTCCGGGAGCGGGTGTCGGGCTCCGACTTCTTCCCCCGCTTCTACACCAGGCACAAGGACGACCCGAGCGTCACCGTGTTCATCTGTGGAGGCGCCCCGGGCGTGGCCGAGATCGCCCGGAAGAAACTGAATGCGAAGGTGGGCCGGGAGATGGTTGTCGGGACCGACTCGCCCCCCGTCGACTTCGATCGGAAGCCGTACGTGATCGAGAGGATGATCGCCAAGATCAACGAGTCGAAGGCGAGCGTGCTCCTGGTCGGGTTGGACGCGGGCCGGCAAGAGAAGTTCATCGTCAAGTATCGGGATCGCTTTTCGCACGTGAAGACTTTCTTGCCGCTCGGCGGCACCATCGACTACGAGGCGAACACCCTGAGGCGCCCCGCACCGTGGGTCACCAACACCGGCCTGGAGTGGCTCTATCGCCTCCTGCGTGAGCCGCGGAAGCGCTGGCGTCGCTACCTGGTGCACCAGCCGCCGGTCCTGTACCGCCTCGCCCAGCAACGGCTCGGGCTGTATCGAAACCCCTTCGCCGGCGCCGCGAGCCAGCTGCAGGCGTCGGCCCCTCGTTAGACGACCCGCCTTCCTCGAGGACGATTACACGTTCGGATTCCAGCGGCTCGCCTGGCGGGCGTTGAGCTGCGCCGTTGCGCGGCGTTTGCCCTTGAGCAGGCAGGCCCATTGGTAGCTGCGCAAGAAGCGCCGGAACTGCTCGTCGCCGTAGCGCGGTTTGCGGCTGAGGAGGCTCTGGAAGTAGCCGACCGCCATGCCGAGGCCGCCGACGACGAGCGGCGGGCGCGTCATCCGGTACGCGGCGCTGGCCAGCATGTACACGGGGGAAGTGCCCATGAAGTGCTGCCCGAACCCGTGCCGCTTGCGGCCCGTCCACCAGCTCTTGTGGCTGCTGCCCATCGGGCGCAGGTGCACGAAGCGCAGCTCGGGGTCGTCCCAGGAGACGGCGATCCACCCGAGTTGGCGGCAACGATGTCCGTCGATCCCGTCCCACATCACCTCGCGCACGAACCCGCCGATCTGGCGGAAGCAGCTCGTCCGATAGAACTTGGTCATGCCGAGCGAGTTCTCGTCGCCGATCATCTCGGAGACCACTCCCGAGCTCTGGCCGAGGGGAAACGGCACCTTTGCGTCGGACACGCCGGGCGGCACGAAGTAGGACTTTCCCGAGCAGGTGCCGATGCGCGGTTCGCCCTCCATGCGGTCCATCAGGATGGCGAAATAGCGAGGCGGCAGATCGAGATCCAGGTCGAGCTTGCAGATGTAGTCGTACGCTCCGGGGTCGATGGTGTCGTAACCCTGATAAAAGGCGTCGATGACCCCGCCGCCGACCCTGCGGACGCCGCGGTCCGGCCGCCGGACCAGGCGCACGTAGGGCAGCCGCGCGGCGTAGGCCTCGAGGATCTTCGGCGTGTCGTCCGTCGACCCGTCGTCGACGATGACCCAGAGCGCTGGCGGCTCGGTCTGGCGCGCCACCGCCTCCAGGGTGCGGTGCGCGTACTTCGCCTCGTCGCGGCAGGGAGTGATCAGACAGTAGTGGCGCGAGCTCATCAGGATGCTCCGCACCGCTGGTACCAGCGGGCTGCTCCGCTTGACCGCGGCGCGGTTGCCCGCGTTGGGGCGTCCGAATCAGAACGGCGATGCCACGCGTCGCTCGCTCTTGGTTACCACAAAGAACGGGAGTCATGCATCGCGGCGCGAGTCACGCGTCTTCTGGAGAGGATGGGAAAGCCGTCGACCGTTGCGAGCGAACTGAGGGGCGTGGTCTCATGTCCCCTGGGTGGGGAGACCTGAGACAGGGGTCGATAGGATGGGACGGGCGGGCGCCGTTCTTCGAGGACTCAGCGCGGCAGCGACCGTGACGTTCGCTCCGATGCTCGCTCCAGGCTTTGCCGACGCGCCGCCCGGCGCAACCGCGAGCGCTGGGGCGAGCGTTCCTGCCGGTGCAATCGACCTGTCGATCCTGCCGCCGGACCGTCGGACCACATGGAGCCCCGGCATTCCGGGGGGTGTGCCGCATTATGGCATGGTCCACACTACCGTCGACGTCGGAACCTTTGGCAGGGGGACCACCGACGCGACTGCGGCCATCAACAACGCCATTCAGGCGGCCGGTCGCGTCGCGACCGCCGAGAGTCCCCGGGTCGTCTACCTGCCGGCGGGCGTCTACCTGATCTCCGGCACCCTGGTGCTCGACCGCTCGTATGTCGTGTTGCGGGGAGCCGGCAAGGGAAAGACCATCATCCGGATGACCGCCACCGGCCGGCCGGCACTGGCGCTGGGCCGGATCCGCCCGTACACGGGGCTGGTGAACGTGGTCGGAAACGTGCCCAAGGGGGCGACCCGACTGACGGTGGCGGACGCGCGGAACATCGATCCAGGCGACGTATTGCAAATCGATCAGATCGAAGACGGGAATGCGTTCGGCACCAAGGGATGGGTCTGGCGCTTCGACAGCCAGTGGTTCATGCGAGGGCCTCGCGGGCATGAGGACACCAGCGGCCCGGACTCTCCCAGCGGGTACCGCCCCATCGGCCAGCAGATCGAGATCGCATCCAAGTCCGGGAACGTAGTGACGCTTGCGAACACCATCCACATCGATTTCGCCGCCTCCCAGATTCCCCAGGTCTTCCACACCGCCACGGCGAGGGAGGGACAACCCGGGATCCGGTATTCAGGGATAGAGGACCTGACGGCCCAGGGCGGTACCTACAATATGTTCGCCCTGTTGAATGCAGCTTACTGCTGGCTGAAGAACGTCGAATCCGACGGCTCCTACCCCACCTTCGGCGGGACGCACGTCACTCTCTTCCACTGCTATCGGTGCGAGGTGCGCGAGTCGTACGCGCACCATTCGAGCCACTACTATCCGGGCGGCAACGCCTACGGGATATCCATCGAGGGGCAATCCACCGATTGCCTGGTCGAGAACAACGTCGTGTACATGCTGAACAAACCGATTCTCGGCCGGGCGACCGGTGGCGGCAACGTCGTCGCGTACAACTACGTGGACGAGGCGGTCCTGGGCCTCCCGACCGACGCATGGCAGGAGACCGCGATCGACGCGAGCCACGCCGCGTTCAGCCATTGGGATCTGTATGAGGGGAACCTCGCGCCCAACATCGGCACGGACTCCACGCACGGGAATAGCGGCTGGATCGTTTTCTTCCGCAACTGGGCGTTCGGCAGGAACACGAGCGGCTACACGAGCGGCAATCTCCGGGCGGTCGGCATCGACGGCTGGAACCGGGAGTACACGACGATCGGCAATGTGCTGCTTCAGCCAGGCATGACGACCTGGCGCGACCTGCGGAGAAAGACCGGGTCACTCCTCAGGAGAATGAGGAGCACCGTCCGGGAACTCTTGATCGCGTTCGGGTTGCATTCTCCGCCGGCCATTTCTTCCCCGGTGCAGCTCAGCGCGACCAGCGCCACGCTCGACAATCCCGCGGCCTACCGGATCGGGGCGGATTGCTGGGACAGGAACACCGGCCGCGGTCCCGAATATGGGCGCTGGGACGACGGCACGGCACTCCGCCTGTTCTACCGACATATGGACTTCGATTACGCCACGAATTCCGTCTACTACAACCCCGAGAGTCGCGTGCACACACTCCCGGACTCGCTCTATCTCACTGGAAAGCCTCCATTCTTCGGCAGTCTCCCCTGGCCATGGGTGGATCCGCTCGGAAAGACGAAGGCCTACACGCTTCCTGCCAAGGCGCGCTTCGACGCCGGCACACCGTAGCCAGTGACGACGCACGACGCACACGGAGCCCCCTCACGCTCTGCTACATCGACTCGACTCCGCGCACATTCACGCGGTTTGTGTGGATGCTTCGCGGCAGGGTTCCGACTAACGTTGCGGAAGCAGGACGCATTTTCAGATGCGCGGGAATTTTCCTGCGGCGGTGTTTTCCGCCCCCGGGGGGAGTGGAGGCAGAAAATGCAGGCGCGTGCATGCATCGCATCCGGGCTCCTCGCGGCAGCAGCAGCAGCAGCAGCAGGCTCTCTCGCGCTCGGCTGTGGCCAACCGGATGTCATGCCGGTCACCGGCGTTTCGGTCGTCGTGACTCCGCGCCTAGCCAGTGTAGGCCCGGGCGGCGCTGTTTCGTTCACGGCTGCCGTCAGCGGAGCGCCAACCCCCGACGTCAGCTGGTCCGTGCGCGAGGCCGGGGGAGGCACGGTCGACTCCTCGGGCAGGTACAAGGCGCCCGCGAATCTGGGAACCTTCCACGTGGTGGCCACCAGCGTGGTGGACCCCTCCAAGGCCGACGCCGCGACCGTCACGGTGACCTCGGCGACCGTCGTCGCTGTCTCCGTCTCGCCCCACGTCGCTTCTGCGGTGACCGGGGGATCGGTGTCGTTCACGGCCAGCGTCACCGGGACCAGCGCAGGGCAGTCGACGGCGGTGACCTGGTCCGTGCAGGAGACGGGAGGGGGCACCGTGGACAACTTGGGCCACTACGTCGCGCCCGGAACCACCGGGACCTACCACGTGGTGGCGACCAGCGTGGCAGACACCTCCAAGAGCGACGCCGCGACGGCCACGGTGGCGTCGACTCCGGTGGTCACGGTCTCGATCTCACCCCAGACCGCTTCAGTGGTCACCGGCGGAGCGCTCACGTTCACGGCGACGGTCACCGGGACGACCCCCGGGCAGTCCACTGCGGTGACGTGGTCGGTGCAGGAGGCGGGCGGTGGGTCGGTGGACGCGTCGGGTCACTACACCGCGCCCGGCGCGGCAGGGACGTACCACGTGGTGGCGACCAGCGTGGCGGACGCCACGAAGAAGAGCACTGCGACGGTGACGGTGACGCCGCCGCCCCCGATCGCGGTCTCGATCTCGCCCCAGATCGCTTCAGTGGTCATCCGCGGGACGCTCGCGTTCACGGCGACTGTCACCGGGACTAGCAATACCTCCGTCACCTGGAGCGTGCAGGAGGGCCCGACCGGCGGTAGCGTGGACTCGACCGGCCACTACACGGCCCCCGCCTCCAGCGGCACCTTCCACGTCGTCGTTACCAGCGTCGCCGACCCGACCAAGAGCGCCCAGGCGACCGTGATCGTGACGGCGAGCCCGCCGCCGGGCGGGGCCACTGCGATGGCTCTGATCAGCAGGACGGTGCCCGCGACCTCGTCGTCCGGGACCGCCTCGTGGGCCCAGGACACCTCGTACGGCGGGATCGAGTGGGGCTTCCACACGGCCGAAATCGGCGTCGGCTGGGTGACCTACGATTTGTCGGCCGTCCCTGCGGCACAGCGCCGGCAGCTCCTGGTGGCCCTCTATCTTGGTAAGGGCGACCAGTACTACCAGCTCAACTACCGGGCCGCCGTGTGGACCCCCGAATTCATCCCGGACGCCTATGTGCTGGAGGGAGCCACCTCGAGCTCCGGTCCGTGGACTGCGCTCGTCACCGTCACTGTGAACAACAACCCGTTCAAATCGCATCTCATCGGCGACTTCAGCCCCTACTCGTTTCTCCGCTTCCGTGTCACCAGCAGCGCCAACGGCTGCCGCGTAAAGATGGACGTGTACGACGCAAGCCAGGGCATCGGCGACGGCTTCGTTTTCTACGGCGACTCGATCACCACCAACATCTTCTCTGGCGGCTTCATCGGATACGGGCCGGAGTGGTTTTCGAAGCCCATCCAAGCAAGCCATTCCGCCTTCTTCCCGTTCCTCCTGGGCGGCGGCTACCCGTTCATCACCTCGGGTGACGGGGTCGATCTGATCGTCACCGACTCCGGGACCAACTTCTCGGCCGGGCTTTCCACCCCGCTCAAGACCATATTCCAGTACGCAAAGTTCGCTGCCCTCATCTTCGGGGCCAACGACGCACCGGCGCAATCGCTGGTGGACCAGTTCCGCGCCAACTACACGCAGATCATCAACGCCCTGCGTGGGAACGGACAAACGGTGGTGCTGGCCGCGCCGACCTGGGCCACCGACTCGACACGACAGGCCGGCCTGGTCCAGATCCGCGCCGCAATCGGCTTCCAGCTCCCGAACTGGGCGGCGGGCTCCTTCACGAGCGGTACCTATGTCTGGAACGGCACCAGGGCCTACCTCTGCACCACGAGCGGCACCAGCATGACGGGCCCGACAGGCACCGGCACGAACATCGCGGATGGCGGAACCGCGCGTTGGAGCTACGTGCCGAGCTTGCGGGAAGACTACGCGAGCGACCCGGGCGTCATCGGTGGTCCGGATCTCTACTCGGTCTTCCTGAACCATCCCGAGTGGCTCAACCCGGACGGGCTGCACCCGAACACCGCGGGCGAGGTGCAGTGGCGCGCCGCCTGGATCAACTGGGCCCTCGCCAACGTCTACCGGTGATTCTTCGGTACCGGCAGCGCGAGGGTCTCAGACTGCGCTGAAGCGCTTCCGCAGCCGCCCGAAGGGTCTCTCCACGCACACGTACATCGCCAGCGAGAACCCCAGCGAGATCGCGAGCGCGATGAGCGACAGGAGGGCCGGGTGCCAGGTGGGAAAGTGGTGGTGGACCGTGTAGAGCACGACGTGGTGTACGAGATAGAGCGAGTAGGTGAGCACGCCGACGAAGGCGAGCACCCTGTTATTGAGGATGCGGAACGGTCCCCACGTCGGGAACCGCATCGCCGCAATGAATACCGGAGTCAGCCCGATCCCCTGCAGCGTGTACCGGATGGACTCGCGAAACCAGGGTGCCCGGTACAGGAAAGTAAGGAGCAGGAGCGCGACGGCCGCCGGGAAGAGAACCCTCTTCCACAGCCGGTCGCTCCCGACGGGGCCATCCACCATGGGGTTCATCGCCACGGCCAGCGCGCAGCCGAAGAGGATCGAGTCGAAGCGCGTATCGCTCGCGAGGTAGGTCCGGTCCTCGGGTACGCCGTAGCGCAGGACGAGGAGGGAGCGCCACACGACGATGGCGCCGCAGAGGAGCAGGAAGAAGAGCCCCTGGCGCCTTCCCGCCAGGCCCAACCGCCGAGTGACGAGGTAAAGGAGGGGGAAGAGAAGGTAGAAGTGCTCCTCCACCGCGAGCGACCAGTACACCGCGGTGCCCGCGGGCACGCCGGAGCCGCCGTGGTAGACGAACCAGTAGTTCCCGAAGTGGAACATCAGCGCAGCCATGGGAGTGGCCTCGAGCTTCCCTGGGACGAGGCCGACCAGGGCGAGTCCTGTGGCCAGGATGAGCGTCAGGTAGAAGGGTGGCAGGATTCGGAAGATGCGGCGCAGGTAGAAGCCCTTCAGGCTCACCGTGCCCGTCTTTCGATCCTCGAGCCGCATCAGCGTGGTGATGAGGAAGCCCGAGAGGAAGAAGAAGGTAGTGACGCCGAAGCCTCCCGGCACGACCTTGTCGAGCCCGGAGTGGGCGACGAAGACGAGCAGGAAGCTCACGGCGCGGAGCCCGTCCAGCGACGGAATCTGCAGCGACGGCTTGGACACTCGTTCGCGATGCCGGCTATCGGTCTGCGACGGCATCGGCCGGTCCCGATCGTCGTGGTAATCGTGTGGGTCGCGTTCCGGCCCGCGCCGTCGACTGCCCGTCTTCACGCTCTATCCGTTCGGCTTCCCGGCGTCCCGGCGCGCCTTGGCTGGTAACGTGTAGCTGGCAGATCTCCAGTGCTGGGTACGAGCGATTTCATCGAACGAATAGCCGGAGTCTATCACGGCGGAGCCCGGCGCCCCGGTCGGTTCTTCGCCCACCATTGCGCGAAGTAGAGGTTGTAGAGGGTCACGCCCTGCCACTCGATATCCACCTCGTTGGTGGACCAGCTGTCATTGTCGGTGAAGCGCCCGTCGAGCGGTGTCGACGAGTCGCGCGGCATGGCTGGATCGCCCCAGTACCCCCAGATCGCTGGCCTGGCGTGGGGGAAGGACACGTCATCCGGCTCCGGCCGCTCCGACGGGCCGCCGGCCACCAGCCCCGGGAAGAGGAACGGCTTCGCGTCGAGCGCGGCCAGCCACTGGTGGAAGGCGCGGACCCGGCCGTGGGTCACCCCGGGAAGGCCGCTCACGTAGCAGAACCGGCGGTAGTTCCTTCCGAGCGCGTAGTGCACGTTGGCAAGCACCTGCTCGCAGTCGGCGCGCGCCCGCACCGGATCCTCGAAGCAAACCTTCGCGTTGAAGGCACCGGTTCGCTGGAAGCCGGCGCCAATGGAACCCCAGAAGTACCGGCTTGCCCACTGGAAGGGGTGCCGGTCCCCATCGGACCTGGCCAGATCCGCGTGGATGCGCAGCCGCGCCCGTATTCGCCGCCGGCGTTCCCGGTCCCCCGCCGCAGCCCGCAAGTAGAGCAGCGCTGCGTAACCGTTCGTGCGCTTGAAGCTAGGGTCGCCCTCGATCTCCTGGTAATTCGCCTCGAAGTCGTCTCGGAAACGGCCCTCGTCGGTGGCGAGCAGCATCCCGGCAGCGGCATACATGCGCACGTCACGTCCCACCTGCGCGTCTCCGTCCTGTCTCATGGCCGGGCAGGTGGGGCCATCCGTATTCTCGTCCCGGTGAGTCTCCAGATAGCGATAGCCGCGCCTGGCGGCCTCGAGGCAGCGTTCGGCGAAGGCGGGATCGTACGAGCGGTAGATCGCCGAAGCGTAGGCGAGCGTCCCCACGGCGCGTGCGGTGGCGATCGTGCCCACCTCGCCCGAGCGGTACGGCGCAACTCGGTCGGGCCTGTTCGTCCCGTAGCGCCCGTAGTGCTCCTGGCAGGTGGTGTTGCGAAACCCGCCGGAGGGCCCCTGCACCGAGAGCATCCACTCGAGCCCCCAGCGCGCCTCGTCGAGCAGGTCCGGTACGCCGTTTCCGGACTCGGGTATGTTCGTGTCGTCGGCCGTCGGAGAGAAGTCGCTGTACGTCTCCAGGAGCCAGTAGAGCGTGGTCGTCGTCGAGGCGTTGTAGAGGGAGAAGTCGCCGGCGTCGTGCCACCCTTTGGCCTCGCCCGCCGGGGCCCTGTCCGCGTCGCTGGCGTGGATCCAGGGCCCCCCGGAGTGCGCCGCGTCGATGGCCGTGAAGGCGCGCTGGAAGTAGAGCGCGCGTTGCACGGCGCGGACCGCATCGTCGTACACACCAGTGCCTACGTTGAAAGGCTGGCTCGAGAGGCCGTCGTCCGCGACGATGCGGTACCGTCCGGGCTCGTCCACCGCCGTGAAGTCCCCGATCCATACCGTCCGGATGGCCCCCAGGATGTTCGTGGGGATGGCTCGGACCGGCGGGCCGCCCCGGAACACCACCGAGCCGCGCGACTCGCTCACCACGTCGAAGGACCGGAAGCTGCGTGGCGAGCTGAACTGCTTCCGCGCCGACGGCGCATACCCGACCTGCGAAGCGGCCAGCCCGGCGAAGGGCGTCTGCTCGGCTCTGGCAGCCGCACGCTGGCGCCAGGCCGGGTAGCCGACCACCTTCTTCGCCGCTCCCTTCAGAAGGTCCAGCGCGCGGGGCCCCAAAGCCACCGAGGCGACCACAGCGCCGACCAGCGCGGCCATGGCAACGAAGCGCGCTCGCAGGTCCGCCCGTCTCACTCGATCGACACGGTGCCGGAACCAGCGGATCGCACGTAGGAGGCACCGATTGAAATCACGAGATCGGCCCGCGTCACCCAGCAAGTCTCGCCAACGGGAAACGGGAAGATTCCTCGACGTTGCGAAGGCACCATGATCAGGCGACCCGTGGAGGGGCTTGCGAGAAGGCGGGATGAGGAATCATCGCATTCGAGGATCGGTCGTGCGAACTGCGTCCGCAACCGCGCGTGCTCGACAGTGTCCACAACCGCGTGTCATAAGGGCCGCAGCCACGGCGACGATGGGCCGCGATCGACTGAACCTCCTCTACGTTTCGCAGTTCCCGCCTGCTCCGCCGACCTTCGGGGCGCAGAGGCGCATGCAAGGCCTCATGGCCGCGCTCGCGCGCCGTCATGATCTCACCGCCGTCTCCCTCATCTCCCCCGATCTCGACACCGCCACCGTCGAACGCGCCCTGCGCGCGTACTGCCGGGAGGTGGTGCTGGTGCCCGGCTGGCCGTGGCAGGGTCCGCACAAGCGGCTACGCCAGCTGCGTTCACTCTTGTCGATCCGCAGCTTCGAGCGCGGGTTCTACGACATGCCTGCCTTGCGCCGCGCCTTGGACTCGCTGCTCTCGCGGCGCGCCTTCGACGTCGTCAACGTCGAGTTTCCCTTCCTCGCGCTGCAGCGGCTGGCCAGGGCGCCGGTGGGCCGACCGCGGCCGCGGCTGGTCCTGGACGAGCACAACATCGAGTTCGACCTTGCGCGGCAGCAGACGCGGGGCGAGCTCGGCCTCTCGCGTCGGCTCTACAACTCGATCAACTGGCGAAAGATCCGGCGCGAAGAGCTGGAGGTCTGGCGACGGTTCGACGGAGTAACCTTCTGCTCCGCCGGGGACGAGGCGCGCGCGCGCGCGCTGGTGCCGGAGATCCGTTCAGCGGTGATCGCCAACGCGGTCGACCCGGAGTACTTCAGGCTGCGGCCGGAGGATCCGCCCTCCGACGGGCGCACCGTCCTCTTCTTCGGCGCCATCAACTACTTCCCGAACGTGGACGGGATCCTCTACCTGCTTCGCGAGGTGTGGCCCCGGATCGCCGAAAGCCACCCGGGCGCGCGGCTCGAGATCGTCGGACAGCACCCGACGCCGGAGATCCTCGCCTTCCGGGGGCCGCGCGTCGAGGTGGTCGGCATGGTGGATGACCTGCGCCCGCACCTGGCGCGCGCGGCGGTCTCGGTCGTGCCGCTGCGCATCGGCGGAGGCACCCGATTCAAGATCCTTGAGGCGATGGCCATGGTCCGACCTGTCGTGTCCACCTCGCTCGGCGCGGAGGGGATCGAGGCCGAACCGGGCCGGCACCTGCTGCTGGCCGACGATCCCGCCGGGTTCGCGGCGGCGGTCGGGCGCATCCTGGACGATGCGCAACTCGGGGCGCGGCTGGGTCGCGAAGGGCGGGCGCTGGTCGAACGGCGCTACTCGTGGCAGGCGGCCGCAGACCGTCTCGACGTGTTCTTCCGCGAGCTTCTCGCCGCGTAGATAGCCGGCGCAGATCCGGTGGCCTGTTGTGTGGATGACATCAGGTGGGCCCGGGCAGCGAGCTCCTCTCGTCCGCCCCGAGACGTCAGCGGCGGACGCCGTTGCGCACGCCGAGAACCTCGACGACCAAGGTCCAGTCGTTCGCTCCGCCGCCGTTGGTGCCCGGCGTCCGTAGGTCGACGCCGGCGGAAGGGGGCAGGGTCTCGGGGATCTGGACGGACGCTCCCGTGGTCGGGTCGTACCAGCGACCGGCGCCCGCGGAGCGCATCCTCGAGAGGTCGACCGAGAAGGTCCGCGGCCCGGTGCCGCTGGGCGGAACGTACGCGACGAACAAGTCTCCTTCGGGCGTGTCCGCCGCCGCGATGTGCTTCTGGCCCCACCGCTGACCCGACGCGATCAGCGCGCGGCTGCCCGCCGGCTCCAGGCGATGCCAGGGCAACCCCTCGAAGAGCGTGTGCAGATGGATTGCTTCGAAGGTGCCCGGCGATTCGAGCTCGGCCATCCACGACGAGACCGCATGGTCGACATCGCCGTAGTCGATGCGATGATCGCCGCGCGCGGACTCGCACAGCCAGAGGAACGCGTTGCTCCACAGGACGCCGGAGCCGCCGGAGGTCATCGCCCACCACCACGCCTTGCGGAAGGGCTGCGTATCGCTGGCCGGGTGCTCGTGCTCGTAGGTGCTCTCGAGGAGAAAGACCGGCCTCGGCGGCTGCGCGTGGTAGGCGCGACCCGTGTACCTGTACGGATTGGCGTACTGGTACACGCCGTCGAGCGCCATCGATTCCCGGAACCGGGCCTGGTCGGTGGAGATGCCACCCTGGTGCTCGAAGTTCCAGTGGCCGGTCCACGGCTGCGAGGCTCCCGCCTGGCGGATGCCGTTCAGGATCTCCCAATGGCGCGCCTCGCCCTCGGATCCGGCGGGAGGGGCGAAGTCGCCGCCGGCCAGCCACAACACGTTCTTCTTGCCCTTGAAGCGCGACCCGAGGTAGCGGCCGAAGGCCGCGCAGACGGGACGCGTATTGACCGGATCGGTGAGCTCCTTCCACCACCCCTCGTGCCCTCCGTCGAAGCCCAGGTAGAGGGGGGCGATGAGCACCGCGATCCCGTGGGCGGCGGCGCGATCGACGAAGGCCACTGCCCGGTCGAAGTAGGCGTCGTCGGGCGTGGAGAAATCGCCCGCCTTCGAGAAGGGGCGCTCGCCGGCGCGGTTGCCGGGCGGCGCGGGACTCGGGCTCGACGTGTAATCGTGGTTCACGAGCATCACTTCGACCAGGTTGAATCCCTTCGCGCTGCGGTCGGCGAGGTACTTCTCCTGCTCCGCTTCGGTCAGGTTGACGAGGGCGAGCCACGCCGTCTCGCCCTTGATCAGGAACGGCCTGCCGCGTTGGTCGGCGAGATGCCGTCCACCAGGGGCGATCCGCAACGGGTATTCGTAGAGGCGGCCACGGGTGCGGACCACGACGTTCAGGCTGCGCCGATCCGTCAAGCCTGATGCGGTGGCCGCGAGCGCGATTGCGCAGGCGCCAGGGGCGGTCGCCGTCCACTCCGTCGAGGCTGCGCCCGGGTCGGCAAAGCTTCCGCAACCCGCGGGCGCGGCGGTCCAGGCGAAGGACGTCCGCCCCGTCTGTTGCGCCTGCGCCTGCAGGAGCATCCGGTCGCCCAGGACCACGGAATTGTGCGGCGCGACGAGCGCGGTGACGAGGGAGCGCTCGGACGTGCCTCCTCCGGCGGCTATCGTCGCGTCGACCTCCGCTGGAGACCCTCGCGCAGCGGCCACGGTGACCACCGTGCTCCCGAGCAGGGCGCCGGCGGGACCTACGGCCTCGATCCGCACCGCGTGCACGCCGGGGCGGACCGCGATCGCGCCGCTCCATTCGCCCTCGGAGCCGCCGCTCCGCAAGGCCGTGGCCGCCTCGGCCGACGCGGCCACGCGCGCGACGCGCGCCCCGGTGGGCAGGACCCGCACGGTCAGCTCCACCAGGCTGCCGGGGTAGGGTGGTGGCCGCGCCGACCGGCACGCCAGCGGAAGCGTCAGAAAAGCTCCCAGGCAGGCAGCCGCCGGTTTGAGGTGCGCCTTCCCTGGAGGTAGCCTGTAAAGATGCGCGCCGACGCGAACCGGGTCCGGATCACCGGCCACCTGCCGGGGCTGGACGGCGTCCGGGGGCTCGCCATCCTCATGGTGATGGCGGTCCACTTCGTGGGCGACGCCACGCCGCGCAACTGGGGCGAGCGCCTCGCGGTCAAGCTGGGCAGCTACGGCGTGCTCGGCGTCGATCTCTTCTTCGTCCTGTCCGGCTTTCTCATCACCGGCCTGCTCCTCGACTCGAAAGGCGGCCTGCACTATTTCCGCAACTTCTATGCGCGCCGAACGCTGCGCATCTTCCCCCTCTACTACACGGTGCTGGCGCTGCTCTTCATCGTGCTTCCGCTCTTCGTCGCGCTTCCGCCGCCCCTCGAGGAAGCGCGGCCGCACCAGGCCTGGCTTTGGACCTACACCACCAACTTCTATCTCGCGGCCAAGGCCTCGTGGTCGTTGACCTACGTCAGCCACTTCTGGTCGCTGGCCATCGAGGAGCATTTCTATCTCCTCTGGCCGCTGGTGGTGTTCAGCTTCCGCCGGGAGACGCTCGAGCGGATCTGCCTGGGCGTCATCGGCGTCGCGCTCGCCCTGCGTCTCGCGCTGTCGCTGGCAGGGGTGAGCGAGCTCTCCATCTCGGTCCTGACGCCCTGCCGGGTCGACACCCTCTGTTTCGGCGCGCTGCTCGCGACCGTTGTGCGGCGCGAGGCCGGTGCCGATCTCCTCATCAGACGCAGCGGGCGGGCTGCCCTCGCTGTCGCTGCCGCCACGGTGGTGGTCTCGGGGTGGTGCGCAGCCACGAAGATCGGCCTTCCAATACTCCATCCCGTCCGGGGCACCCTCTACGCCATGTTCTTCGGGGCGCTCACGCTGATGAGCGTCCAGCGCGCGGAGCAGAGCCTGGTGGCGGGCTTCTTCCAGAGCTCCTGGTTGCGCATGTTCGGCAAATACAGCTACGGATTGTACGTCTACCACGGCGTCCTCTCCTGGCACATGCTGGAGCTGCGCGTGGGGGAGCGGCTCGAGGCGTTGCTCGGCAACAATTCGCTCGCCATCGCGGCCCGGGCGCTGCTCGGCGTCGGCGTCTCGCTGCTGGTTGCGGCCGTCAGCTACGAGTTCTTCGAGAAGCGGTTCCTCGCCCTGAAGAGGCTCTTCGAGCCGGGGAAGGCGCCCCCCGCTCCCCTCGCCGCTACTGCCGCGGCGGCGGCGCCTGCGGTCTGGCCTTCGACGGCGACGACCAGCAGCAGCGGCGAGGCTCCCCGGAGTTGACCCCTCTCTTCAGTCGCTACAAGCGCACGGTCGCCGCGATGGACGGCACGCCGTTCGTGTCCACCAGGAAGAGCATGTAGTTCCCCGGCGTCGCGAGATTCGCGTTCGCGGGGGCAACGACGCTCAGCGACCCGGTCCCGGCCGTGAAGGTCAGCGGAACGAAGCGCTGGGCCATGTTGATGGCGTGGGTGACGCTTCCGAAGCGCAACAACGCGACGCTCGCGATGCGCGCGGCGTCGGGGGTCTGCACGCTGAATGCCTGCCCGAACTGGAGGGTCGCCGGCGCCGACGAGATGACCGGGCGCGGCCCCTTGAACAGATACGGAGGCGCGAAGAACTCCGCATTGAACTGATCGGTCGAGACCGTCGAATCGTCGAACCGGCCTCCGCCCAGGACGAGGACCCGCGCGTCGGGCATGAGAATGGCTGACGAGTGGTAGAGACGCGGAGCGCTCATCGCGCCGAGCGTGGTCCAGGTCTCGGTCCCCGGCGACCAGAGCTCGGCAGCGAGGATGGCTTGGGCGGTATCGGTCGGAGCAGTGGTGGGACCGCCTCCCGTGACCAGCACGTTCCCATCAGGCAGGATCGTCAGCGTGTGATAGGTCCGCGCGAACTTCATCGACGCTACCGGCCGCCAGGTGGGAGAGGGCTGGGTGGTGTCGAGGACGTAGGCCGTCGCGGCAGACGGGACGCTCACCTGGTCGGGATCGACCGAGGTGCCGGTCTTGAGGATCTTGCCGGGCCGGTACATGGCCGAGCTGCCGCCATCGACGGCGGGCCCGCCGATAGCCGTCCACGTGTGCAGGTTGAGATCGAACAACTGGCTGACGATGGGATCCTCGGACGTGCCCGCGACCAGGACGCGGCCGTCGGGAAGCACGTAGACGTGCGGGTAGTAGGGGAACGAGAACGGCGCGTCGGTGAGGTGGGCCCAGGAATTCGTGGCCGGCGTGTAGATCTCGGGGATCAGCACCTCGCATTCCGGGCAGGACGACTCGCCCGCCAGCACCAGGAGGCGGCCGTCGGGAAGGGCCGTCGCGGTCGGATACCATCGCGGATTGTTCATGTCGGGAAGCACCGTCCACGACTGCGTGCCCAGGTCGAAGGCGTTGGCGGCGGTGAGCCCGAGATGGGCGCCGCCGTTGTGACCTCCGGCGACGAAGATGCGCCCGTCCGGCATCTGCTCGTGCGCGCTGCAGAACTCGTTCACCGGGATGGGGGCTCCGGTGACGTTGTTGGTCGCGGTGTCCCAGACCCTGCCGTCGTTGCCCTGCGACTGTCCGTCCCACATGAGGATCCTTCCGCCCGCCAGCTGGGCCACGTGGACCGGGACGATGGGAAGCGGAATGGTCCCGGACCACAGGCCCGTGACGGCCGGATTGCCCGGGCTGGCGTTGGAGAACGTCACTGTCACGGGCGCCGCGTAGCCGACGTTGCGGGCGGAGTCCATGGCCGTCGCACCGAGCGAGTGGGTGCCGTTGCTGAACTTCCTGGTGTCGACCGAGAGCGAGTACGGGCTGGAGGCGTCCGGGGACGAGGCAGGTACGCCATCGACCTGCGCTTGCGTCGCCTCGATCCCCGATTCCGCGTCCGAGGCGGTCACGGTCACCGTCGCCGTCCCGCTCAGCGTTGCGCTGGCGGCGGGCGAGGTGACGGTCACCACCGGGGGATTCGTGTCCGGCGGCGGCGCGACGGCGGAGGCCTTGAACGCGACCAGTTGCATGATCCACCAGCCGCCTGCCGTGTTCAGCGGCGCCGTCGCACTGTAGGAGCCCGTCGCCGTCACCACCCGATCCTCGACGATGTCGCCGTCCGGGCTGGTGAGCATCCGGGTGGTGAACCCGGCTCCGGGGCCCGTGGTCAGCGCCTGGACGATGTTGGCTCCGATCAAGAGGTCGATGCCGTTCGTGGTGAGCACAGGTCCATCGCTACTCGAATTGCTGGTACCGGTGCCCGCCACCGCCACGTCCACCGGGCTGGTCGCGGCGATGCCTCTGTATTCGAGGATGCGGATGTCCGGGTACTGCGCGGCGGCCGTGAAGGTGACCGTCACCTTGTTCTCGCTCGCGTTGGCGTTGGCGATGTTGCTGGCGTAGTAGATCGTCTGCGACAGGCCGCCGCTCACCACCGCCGGGCCTGCGGCCACTGCGTAGACGTTGCGCTTGGTATCCACCACGGAGGTGACGCCCGCGTTGGCGTCGTTCCATCCCACCACCACGACGTTCAAGTCGCCCGACCATTGCGCCGCCGTGTAGGTCACCGTGACCGACGACGCGGCTGACTGTGGCGTCGCATAGTTTCCCTGCATGAAGGTCGGGGTGAAGGGCACACTGGGGGTCGTCGCGCTGGCGACGTTGGAATAGCCGCTCAGGTTACCGGCTGCGTCGGTCGCCCGGACGCGATAACTGTAGGCGGTCGACGCGCTCAGCCCGGCGTCACCGTAGGCGGTGCTCGCGGTCGATCCGATCTGCGCGAACGTCGAGCAGCCCGCCCCCTGGCAGCGCTCGACCAGGTAACCGGTCACGCCCACGTTGTCGGTCGAGGCCGTCCAGCTCAAGTTGATCTGGCCGCTCGACGCGGCGGTCGCCGCCAGGTTGGACGGGCTCGTGGGCGGCTGCGTGTCCGGGGTCAGCGTCGTCGCGCTGGCCGTGTTCGAATATGCGCTGAGGTTGCCCGCCGCGTCGGTCGCGCGCACGCGATAGCCGTAGCTGGTCGAAGCCTGAAGCCCTGTGTTGCTGTAGGACGTACCGGCCACGGTTGCGATCTGAGCGTAGTTCGTGCAACCGGCCCCAGGGCAGCTCTCCACCAGGTACCCCGTTACGCCGACGTTGTCGGTCGAGGCGGTCCACGACAGGTTGATCTGGCTGGTGGAGACGGCGCTCGCGGTCAGATTGGACGGGCTGGTGGGTGGCTGCGTATCCGGCGCCAGCGTCGTCGCGCTGGCGACGTTCGAGTAGCCGCTCAGGTTGCCGGCCGCATCCGTGGCGCGGACGCGGTAGGAGTAGGGCGTCGAAGGCGCGAGCGCCGTGTTGCTGAAGGCGGTGCCCGTGACGGTGGCAATCTGCGAAAAGGTGGTGCAGCCCGCCCCGGTGCAGCTCTCGACGAGATAGCCCGTCACCCCGACGTTGTCGGTGGAGGCGGTCCAGGACAGGTTGATCTGGCTGGTGGAGACGGCGGCCGCGGTCAGGTTGGACGGGCTGGTCGGCGGCTGCGTGTCCGGTCCGGCCGATCGGAACGCCACCATCTGCATCACCCACCCGGCCTGGCTCAACAGCGGCGCGGTCGAGGTGTACGAGCCGGTCACGGACACCGTCCGGTCCTCGGCGATGTCGCCGTCGGGGTTCGTGATCACGCGGTTCGTCCATCCGTTCCCGGCACCTCCCGTCAACGAGGTCACGATGTTCGCGGCGAAGAGCAGGTCGGACGCATTGGCGGTGGTGACGGCCGGCGTGCTGCTCGTGCTGCTGATGCCCGTGGAGGAGGCCGTGACGTCGACGGGGTTGGTTTGATCGAGCCCGCTGTACTCCAGGATGCGGATGTCGGGCCACTGCGCCGGGGCGGTGAACGTCACCCTGACCGAGTTGGCGCCGGCGCCCGCCGCGGCGATGTTCTTCGCGCAATAGATGGACTGCGTGAGCGTGTCGGTCAGCGCGGTGGGTCCGACCGTTAGCTGATAACCGTTCCCCTTGGCGTCGCTGACCGAAGCGACCTGCGCAGTGGTGTCGTTCCAGCCGACCACGACGATGTTCAGGTTCCCTGCGGACTGCGCCGCGGTGAACGGCACGGTGACCGTACTCACCGGCGTCTGTGGAGTCGCGTAGTCCATTTGAACGAAGGCGATGGCGGCAAGGGCCCGCCCCTCGGACGTGGTCTGGCCCTTGTCCGGGCGGCCGCAACCGGCGACGGCGACCGCATAGAGGAGCGAGAACGCGACTCCTGACGCGCTGCGGCCCAGCGCCCGTTCCGGCATGAGAACGAGATAGGGCCTGGCCTTTGGATAATCGAACATCTGCGGACCTCCCCCCCGGGTCGATCAATCCGCTTCCCCGGCGATCTGTGCCAGGGTTGTCGGAAAAGTGCGTAGCAGGATGGAGGCCGTCGCCTGGGAATGTCCAGCGGTCGAAGGTCTGGGTAGTGGGTCAGTTTGCAAACTGACCCACTACCAAGGTCTGTGGCACGCCCGCTCCGGCTTCAACCGCCCGTCTTTCCCGGCGCGGCGTCCTCGAGCAGCACGCAGCAGAGGATGCGCTCCGGGCCGACCGCCGCGATCGTGTCGCGCACGGAGACGATCCGGTCGCGGCCGCGCCGCACGCACAGCACGATGCCGTCGGCGGCAAGCGAAATCGGAACCACCAGGGGGTTGGCCAGCGGACACTCCAGGGCCACGATCGTCCTCGTGATCGGCAGGCTCCAGCTCGAGGACTGGAAGGACTCATCGCCGGCGGGCCCGTTCATCTTTCCCAAAGCTCCGAGCCGCGCGATCAGGTGCGTCGAGGCCTCCAGGTCCATCTCCTTCCCTTCGAGAAACTCGATCGGATGGATGGAAAAGCGGGTGCCGACCTGGTAGAGCGCCCGCGCGAAGCCCGACGTGGAGAAGCCCGGCTCGGCGGGCAGGATGACGAGCGACGACCAGTCGGAGCGCAACTGCACCCACAACGCGGTCAGCTCATGGCTGTACCGAAGCTGCTCCCGGAACGGCGGCTGCCGATCGCCCCAAGCGTCATCGAGGCGAGGGCGCGGTACCAGCGCCGTGGTCGGACCCTCGGTCGGATTCTTCGGGCGCCTGGACATTGCCATCACTCGGGAGGCGGCAGCTGGCCGATCGGCGGCCAAGGGAGGCGCACGTTGACGATGGTGAGCGCCGGCAGGAGATCCTCCACCTGCCACCGCTCTAGCACGACCCCGGCGCGGACGTCAGCGGCGGTGGTGGCGAGGAGCGCCAGAAACAACCCCGCCACGGCCGCGGCCACGATCACCAGCGGCGCCTTCGGCGTGATCGGTCCGCGCGGCACCTGCGGCGGCGCGACCACCGCGTAGCGATACTTGAACGCCGCTCGCGCGGTGTCGAGATCGATGCGGGCGGTGTTGATCCGCTCGCGCATGGCCGCGTATTGCTGGACGGCGTAGCGAAGCTGGGCCCGGGCGTACTCGACCGGCGCGTCCTCCGTACCCGGGTCGCGGAACAGCTCCGGCGGGATGCTCGGGCCGCCCGAGTCGGTCTGGGGATCGTCGGAGTACGCGGAGAGCCGCCCGCGCAGCTCGGCTTCCTCCTGCCGGAGGGTGGTGAGCTGCGGCGAATCCCGCCGGAACGACTCGATGCTGCGTTGCAGGTCGAGCACGATGGGGTGGGTCTCCGAGTAGATGGCCCTCTGCTCCGCCAGCTTCGTCTGCAGCTCGACCATGTGCCGGCGCCAGAATTCCTCCAGGTCGGCGATCGCGCGGCGCTTGGCGTTGAGCATGACGCGGAGGTTGAGCGCTTCCGGGTCGACCAACCGGGCTGGCGCAGGAGGCGGCGCGGGACGGATTCCTTTTGCCGCGGAATGCTCGCGAAGCCGCTGCAGCTCCGCGACCTGAGCGTCGATGTCGGCCTTGAGCTTTTCCTGGTGCCCTTCGAGGATCGAGATCTGCTCGACGATGGTCGAGACCTCGAGCACGTGCCGCTTCTCGAGGAAGTTCTGCTGGGCGGCGTCCACCAGCCGGTAGGCCATCACCGGGTCGGGCCAGTGCAGCCGGATCGTCACTGCTCCGGCCTGAGTTGTCCAGACGGTGAGGTTCTTCTCCAGCAGAAGGGCCAGGCCTTGGGCCAGCTCCTTCTCGGAGGGCGCCCGGTGGAGGACCCGCAAGAGCGAATCCTTCGCGCGGAGGATGGGGGCGCGGTGCTTGAACCATTCCTGCAGGAGCTCCGTCTGCTGCATGAGCGCATACAGGTTGTCGCGCTGGATGATCGTCTCCGCCGCGGCCCGGGTCGGCTCCACCTGGGTGGAGTCGGCACGTACCGCCAGCACCGCGTTCCTCTGCGTCAGCAGGCGGGCCTCGACCTCGTAGGTCTTCGGCAACACGGCCAGCGCGCCCGCCGCGAGAAGGACCATCCCTGCCCAGACGAAGAGGAACAAGGGCCACCGCCGGCGGATGGAGCGCAAGGAAAGCACGGCGTACCGGCGCACCTTCTGCCAATCGAAGAGGTCCTCATGCGGAACGTCATTCCCCGGCCGCTGCGAACGGATCGCGCGCGCCTCGACGTACTGGCGGACACCGCTCATTGCGCGGCCAGCGGCGCGTCGTGCACGGACGGGGACGGCCACGACTGCGCGCCCCGCGAGGCGGCCCCCCTGCTCAGCAACCGCATCGAGCGGATGGTAACACCGACTGGATCCGAACGGTCGCCTCTCCCGCGGAACGCCTGCGCCGGCAGGCAGCAGTGCCGCATCGGTCGATCGGCGAAAGGCGAATCGTGCGTGCTTGTCAAGGGCATACGGGTATTCACGGATTCGGAGGGAAGTTTTGGACAGTCCAACGATTCGCGGTTGACGCGCGTTGACCGATCCTCATAATGCATGTAGTCAATTGTGACGAAGTTCACGACGCAACAGTAGCCATTGCGGGCATTTCAACGCCCCGGGGGGGGCATGGCAGGTTCGACCAGCGAGGCAGTACCGACTTGCGTAATTGCGCCGTCGGCAGAATCCTCCAGATCTGCCACCGCCGGGGACGGCGCTGCGAGGGACGGCACCGCTGCCGTAGGAACGGCTCAACCGGGCGATCGAAGCCGCATTTCCACGGCGTTCCGGGCGCGGCACTCGCGCTTGAACCTGGCCGTGGACGTGTCGCTTGTCAGCTTCCTCGTGCTGGTGGACGGCCTCGGAAACGTCCCGGATCGCAGCGCCCTGCCGGCACTCTTGCTCCTCACGCTACTCGTCGCCGCCGCGTGGGTGATCACCGGATCGGCGCTGGGCTACTACGACGCGCCGGCAAACGGGCGCAAGCCGCTCGACGACGCGGCGCTCGCCGCGACGATGGTGTTGGGGATGATGTTCCTCGCTGCCGCCTTCAACCTCGCCACGCCGCTGTCGCCGCCGTTCAGGCGCATCCTCCTCCTCTGCTGGCCGCTCGCCATCCTGGTGCGGATCGCGTTCTTCCGCCCTCCCACCAGCCAGGAGCGGACCGTCGAACAGGCGCTGATCGTCGGAACCGGCGCGCTGGCCCGCATCACCGCGGAGGATCTCGAACGGCGCGGACGTCAGCGCGTGATCGGGCATCTGTTCTTCCCTGACGAGCTGCGCTCGCACGTGCTCCGGCCGCCGTTCCTCGGCACTTGGATGGACCTCGAGAGCTCCCTGCGGACCAAGCCGGTCAGCGAGGTCTACATCGCCGGGGACGGGCCTGCGCAGGCCCCAGCGGTGCAGCAGGCCATCTCGGTCTGCGAGGAGCTGGGCGTGCCCTTCGCCCTTCCGGCGTACACGTTCCGCCTGCAGCGCGCCCGGCCGGTGCCGAACAAGGCGGTCGCCGACGGATACCTCCACTACGCCGTCGTCGACTCGTCGGCGCCTCAGCGCGCGGTGAAGCGGATCTGCGATCTCTTGATCGCCTCCGCCGCCCTGTGGCTGCTCGCGCCCCTGTTCGTCGTGGTGGCCGCGCTCATCAAGGCGACCTCGCGGGGTCCGGTGTTCTTCAAGCAGGCGCGCTGCGGCCTGCACGGCCAGACCTTCGAGATGATCAAGTTCCGATCCATGCTGGCCGATGCGGAGCAGCGGCGGAAGACCCTCGACGCGCTCAACGAGCGGAGCGGCCCGGTCTTCAAGATGCGCAACGATCCGCGGGTGACGGGCGTGGGCGCCATCCTGCGCAAGTTTTCCATCGACGAGCTTCCGCAGCTCATCAACGTGCTGCGCGGCGAGATGAGCATCGTCGGGCCGCGGCCGCCGCTTCCCGACGAGGTGGCGAAGTACCAGCCGTGGCAGCTGCGCCGGCTCTCGGTGCGCCCCGGCCTGACGTGCATCTGGCAGATCGCCTCCGGGCGCCACCAGATGTCGTTCGACGAATGGATGTACCTGGACCTCCAGTACGTCGACCACTTCAGCCTGCTCAAGGACATGGAGATCATCATGCGCACGATTCCGGTGGTGGCCACCGGAAGCGGAGAGCCGGCGCGGGCGGCCGGCGGCGCCGCACGCTACAACGTCAAGGCCTCGGCGCGCTGAACGCGGGGCTGGACGGTCAGGTCGCGCTCTTCGCGCGCGGAAGCGCGAGCAGCCGCCGCACCTCGGCATCGAACTCGGACCAGTTGAACGGCTTCACCACGTATCCCGATGCCCCGGCCCGCTCGGCCTGGGCCCGATCCTCGGGGAGGGTCCGGCCGCTGAGCACGAGGACGGGCACGTCGTGATGCCTGGGCGAGCTGCGGATGGCCTCGCAGATCTGCAGGCCGCTCACGTCCGGAAGCATCAGGTCGAGGCAGACCAGATCGAGGTGGGCCTCGCCGAGCCGGCGCATCGCGCTCCGGCCGTCGGCTGCTTCCAGGACGTGGAAGGCGAGCCGGTGGAGCTGGTGCTTCACCAAGAGCCGCTCCGATCGATAATCCTCGATCACCAGCGCGGTATAGGTTGGCGTCCTCATTCTCGGTACGTCGGGGCTGGCACGATAACATGGAATCGCAGGCGGACTTGCTTCGTCGAGCGCCGCGGACGGGCCGATTTATGTAGACCTACCGATTCGTTACCGTGACCCTGAAATGTAAAACCGTAAGCCGTTGATGGATTTGAACAAATGGGAATCCTGCCGCTCGGGCGATCAGCTCCGCCCCCAGGCAGGGAGCGCGCCGACGATGGTCTCCACGGTCACTCCGGAGCGCCTTGCCCGCCGGAGCTGGCGATCCCGCCAGATCGTATAGAGCACCGGAATGACTTCCAGCGTGAGGAACGCGCTGGTCAAGAGGCCTCCGATCATCGGAGCCGCGACGCGCCTCATGATCTCGGCTCCGCCGCCTTGCGCCCAGAGCAGCGGCAACAGACCGGCCGCCATGGTGGCGACCGTCATGATCTTGGGCCGCAGGCGCCGGATGGTTCCCTCGGCATGCGCGGCGACCACGTCCTCGCGGCTGCGCAGGCGCCCTTCACCGAGGCGCCGGTAGAACGCCTCGTCGATGTAGACCACCATGACCACACCCGTCTGCATCGCCAGGCCCGCGACCGAGAGCAGTCCGACCCAGACCGGCGCCGACAGCGGGTAGCCCAGCCAGAACAGGGTCCACACGCTGCCCACCAGCGCGAACGGCACGGAGACCAGGACGATGAGCGCCTCGGTCAGGCTGCGGAATTGAAGGTACAGGAGGCCGAGCATGGAGAGCGCCACGATGGGGACGATCCAGCGGAGCCGTCGCGTCCCGGCGACCAGCAATGGGTACTGGCCCCTCCAATCGATCCGCTCGCCATTCGTCAGGCGCAGCTCGCCCGCGGCGAGGGCGCGCTGCAGCTCGCGCCGGCCGCGCTCGACGTACGCGAGGAGGTCGGTCCCGGCGGTGAGATCGACGTTCACGTAGGCGACCAGCTCGCCCTGCTCGGTGCGGAGCATCGCCGGCCGCGAGGCGTAGACCGGATGCCCGAGCAAGGCGAGCGGCACCGGCTGCAGAAGGCCCCGCTCCCCCGCGCGCACCGTGATCTCGCGGATCCGATCCGCCGGAGCCCGGAGGTTCAAGTCCTGCACCAGGCGGACGCGGAGACGGCGGCCTTCCTTCTCCAGCTCGCCGACCTGCCCGCCGCCGAGGAGCAGGTCCGCCGTGGTCCTGGCCAGCGCAGGGTCGACGTGATGCGCGGCGAGCGCGTTCCGGTCGAGAGCGAACTCGAGCCGCGCCTCGCCGCCCAAAGGCTCGAAGACCGCGCTCCGGGTGCCGGGTACCCGCATCGCGACCGTCCGCACCGCCGCACCCAAGGCGGCCAGGCGATCCGGGTCCGTAGCAGCGATGCGGAGGGCCACCGGCGTGCGGACGCCCGTCGCCATCATGTCCATGCGCGCACGCGCTGGCGCGGTCCAGGCGTTGGTCCAGCCGGGCAGGCGGGCCGCGCGATCGAGCACCTCGATCAGCTCGCTCGTCGTCGCCGGCGACTCTTCCGGCCAGAGGAGCCCGAGGATGCGCCGGAAGGGCGGAGGCGCCCATCCCGAGTACCAGCGCCGCCGGGGCAACCTGGGCCATTCTTCCCGGGGACGGAGCTGGATCGTCGTCTCGGCCATCGAGAGCGGCGCCGGATCGGTCGCCGTGTCCGCGCGGCCGATCTTCCCGAACACGGTGGCGACTTCCTTCACCTCCGCGAGGGAGCGATCCTGCAGCCGCAGCTGGGGGGCGAGCTCCTCCATCGGCGCGCCGGGCAACGTGGTCGGCATGAAGAGCAGATCTCCCTCCTCGATGCGCGGGAGGAACTCTCCGCCGAGCCGGAGGGCGATGGGGACGGAAGAGACGAGTGCGAGCACCGCGACCAGGAGCGTCAGCGCCGGCCGCCGCAAGGCGAAGTGCACGAACGGCCGATAGACCGTCACCAGCGCGCGGGTGAGAGGGTTGTCGAACTCCGGCGTGATGCGGCCCCGCAGCAGGCGGTCGCGGAGCGCCGGAGCGAGGGTGAGAGTCACCAGCGCCGCCGAGGCGATCACCAGCGTCTTGGTGAGCGCGAGCGGACGCAGCAGGCGGCCCGTCTCGCCGGTGAACGCGAGCACCGGGAGGAAGCTGAGCGCGGTGATGAGCAAGGAGACGAGGATGGCAGGCGCGAAGGAGCCGGCCGCGGAGAGAATGTGCGCGCGCCGCTCCTCGCCGGCCGGGGTCGCGCCGGCGGTCTCGAGCTTGCGGTGGCATGCCTCCAGGGCGACGACGTCGGCGTCGACCGCCATGCCCAGCGCGATGCCGATCCCGCCGAGGCTCATGATCGACGCCGGGACTCGCAGGAGCCACATCGCGGCGAACGTCAGGAGAAGGACCACGGGCAGGGTCGCAAGCGGCACCAGCGCGCTGCGCCAGTGCAGGAGGAAGATCAGGATCACGAAGGCGACGACCGCGACCTCCTCGCACAAGGCGCGCGCCAGCGTGCGCTGGATCCGATCGATCAGGTTCCCCCGATTGTAGACGGTGACGAGCTTGACCCCGCCGCGCAGCCGCGGCCGCTCCCGATCGAGAGCCCCCTGCACGCGCCCGAGCAGCGAGGGAAGGTCCGCGTCGCGGCGGGCGATCACGATCCCCCCCACCGCAGGCAATTCGCCTGCGAGATCCGCCAGGCCGCCGGGCATGTCGTGGGCGAGGCGCACCTGGGCGACGTCCCGCAGCCGGAGCTCGCCGGCCCCGCCCGGGCCCGCGATGGGGGCGGACTGCAGATCGGCAAGGCTCGGGGAAGGGGTCGCGGCCAGCGCGGAGCGCACCGCGGCGACCACGTCGGTGAACGCGAGGCCTCGTTCGCGAAGGTTCTGCGACTTCGCGTCGATCAGCACCTGCTCGGTCTCTCCGCCCACCGACGCGACCTCCGCCACGCCAGGGATGCCAGCCAGCGCCGGACGGAGGACGTCGTCCTGGAAGCGTCGCAGCGTGAGGGGGGTCTCGCCGTGGGTGGGGTCCACCAGCGCATACTGGAGCACCCACCCGGTGCTCGACGCGTCAGGAGCGATCTGCAGCCGCAAGCCAGGAGGGAGCCGGGGCCGGACCGCGGCGAGGCGCTCGAGGACCGTCCGGCGGCCGCTCTCGAGATTGGAGCCCGACGTCAGGACGATCTCGACGTAGGCCATGTCGGACATCGACGTTCCGCGCACGGCGCTGGAGCCCGGGAGACCGTCGAGCGCGCCCGTCAGGACGCTGGTGACCGCCGTCGCGACCTCTGTCGCGGGGTGCCCCATCCACTCGGCGACCAGCGAGATCTGCGGGTCGGACAGCTCGGGAAGCACGTCGCGCGACAGTGCCCGGCGGGCGAGCTCTCCGGCTGTCGCGACGACGAGCGCCGCACCGATCACGATCCAGGGATGGCGCGCGCTCCATCCCACCGCGCGGCCGATCACTGGTCGACCGCCATGCCCGCTTCCGTCCCCGCGCCGAAGCGCGCCTCGGCCTCGAGGAAGAAGGCGCTCCGGACGGCGATACGCTCCTGCTCGCTCACGCCGGAGACGACGACTGTGAGACCGAACAGGCTGCTTCCGGTCTCGACGGGTCGTCTGGTGAAGGTCCGGCCGTCCGGGGACGCGGCGAGGACGTAGGGGCCGTCGCCAGACTGGAGGACCGCCGTCGAGGGAACGACCAGCACCGGGCGTGCCCGGGCAGCCAGCTCCAGCCAGCCGGTGGTCCCGACCCGGGGGGCCGGGGCTCCGTCCACCTGGAAGTCGATCCGTGACATCGACGCGTCCCACGCCGCCGGCCCGCCGGCGAGATGGACGGCGACGCGCGTGCCGGGCGCTGCCGACGGCCGGAACACTCCCTTCTCTCCGGGCAAGAGGCTCGCGATCTCGTCGCGGTAGACGAGGGCCTGGACGATCCCCTCGCGCTCCAGCCAGCCTGGCGCCAGCACCTCCCGGGAGAAGATCCGCCGCTTGGGAACGTCGAGGATGCCCGGCTGCCGCAACGCCGGGACTTCGCGGAGCTGTGTCAGCGCCGGGCCGGCGACCTCTCGAAGCGCCATGCCGCAGATCGGGCATTCGCCAGGCGTGGCCGAGGTCGCCTCCCGGTGCATCGGACACGCGTACACCCGTTGCGAGCCGGCCGCCGCGCGGCCGTCCTCCCTGGTGAGGACGAAGGCGGACGTCGCCGCGATTGCGGCGAGCATCAGGAGGACCGCGCGCGCGGCGATGACCAGGACCGAGGACCTGCCCGGCGGACCCGCGGCGGCGGAACGCCCGGGAGACTCGTTCGAGGAACGGTTCCCACCCGTGGCCATCCCCGCGCACATTACCTGCGGACGTTGGCGGAGCAAAACCCAGCTCCGCGAGGTGCGGGTTCCAACCTTGCGCTCGATTCAGTTGACCGTGATTTCTTGGGGGGTCGAGGGGGGAGCCTCACGATTCGTCACATCCCGCTTAACTTCTTCGAGCCCAGTTTTCAGGAGCAACGAGATCGAACCCTCTCCACGGCGAGGACAACTCGACGGTGAGTCTCCGTTTGCTTTTCAGGGGACGAGTCGGACGCAGCGGCGGCGCGGAAACTCGACTCTCGCGCCAGCGGTGCTTCGATTGCCGCGCGGTTGTTCGAGCAGGACGCGAGGCGTGACGCAGCGCGTCCCGTCCCGGGACGGGACGCGGTGCGTCAACGAAGTGGCCGCCAACAGCGCGCCATCGTTCTGCTGCAGAGCCGCCGTCGCACTCATCATGAGCCAACGTCCCTGCCGCAGCCTTCCGACAAACTCCCCCTGAAAAGCAAAGGAGACCCGCGGTCGTTCGTCCTCCGACTCGGAACGCATCGATTCGTCCTCGAACCAGACCGCCTCGCGCGAGCGAGAAGTGATTGATGATGAGGGGGGGGAGCGAGCTCCCCCCTTGTAGAGGCGCCGGAGGCGCCGGATCGAAGAGCGTTGCCTCGCTGCTAGAGCCGTGGGGTTAGTCCACCAGCATGCAGCACAGGATCCGGTCCGGGCCGACGGCCAGGACGGTGTCGCGCACCGATGCGATCCGATCGCGCCCGCGCCGTACGCACAGCACGACCCCGTCGGCTGCGCGCGCGATGGCGAGCGCCAGTGGATTCGCGAGCGGGCTGTCCAGGGCGACGACCGACTTGGTGATCGGCGGCGAATACGTGGAGGAGACGGGCCCGTTCGGCGACCAGGTGCCTCGCTCGCGCACCGACATTCCCAGCTGCGCGATGAGCCGCGACGAGCCGTCGAGATCGAGATCGGTCCCTTCGACGAACTCGACCGGATAGACGGAGAGGCGCGTCCCGGCCTCGGTGAGGGCCCGCGCGAGGACTGCGGTGGAGTCGTGCGGCTCGGCCGGCACCATCACCACCCACGACCAGTCGCCCCGGAGCTGCAACCAGACGGAGTTCAGTTCCGGACAGGGCTGCCCGGCCGGCTGCATGGCCCGGTGCAGGTGCTCCAGCATTGCCTGCTGCCGTTCCAGCCACCGGCGGGGGGCGTACTGCGTCTGCGGTACCAGCGCGGTCACCCGGGGGTAGGCGGTGAGGTCTTCATCGAGCTCGCTTTGGTAGGACATCGAAAAGTGTCCTTGTTCTATGGACTTGCACCGAATACGGGTGGCGCTCCGGCATCGTCCGTTCAAGGGGGCTTCCGCCGGAAGGGGGAATCTACGCACGATCGCTCCGGGCGGCAGGGCATCCGGCCGGGCGGCAGGCGTTGCTTCAACCCCTAGCGCTCAGTTCAGTTGACTGGGGAGCGACGGCCGCAGGGCCTGGGCGCCGCGGGCGGACCGGCCAGGCGCCGGTGGCGACCGCCTGCTTGGCCACCAGCGCGAGGGCCGGGGCGACCGTGAAGACCGAGGCCCAGGTCCCCAATCCCATGTCGCCATAGCAGTGCACCAGGTAGGCGACCAGGATGCCGACGGTCGTCAGTGCCGTGCTCCGGTCGCGCGGCGTCGTGGAGAACCGGTAGGCGCGGACGGCAAAGAAGACGCCGAGCGCGATGAACAGCCACATCCCGGCGAACCCGATCAACCCCGAATAGGCGAGCAGGCCGAGCACCGAGTTGTGCGGGGCGTACCGGTAGAGCTCGTACGCCTTGGAGATGTCGGGAAGCCAGATCACCTCGTCGTATCCGTGCCCGAATCCCGTGCCGAGCAGAGGATGCATCTTGACCGTGTAGAACAGGTTGTAGTTCTCGAAGTCGCGCCAGCGGGTGGAGGCATCGGCCTCCGAATCCATCACGGACCGGATGGTGCGGACCGGGGCGAACACGCGAGATTCGCTGTTCCAGCCCACCGCCACGTACAGGGCGAGGATCGGCAGGGAGATGGCGACGGCCTGCGCGATCCTCTTCTTGTGATGCGTGAGCGGCGTGATGAAGTAGAGGGCGATCAACGCAGCCAGGAGCTCGACCCAGACCAGGCGTCGATTGTTCGCGAGCATGCCCCAGGTGAGGATCGGCAGCGTGCCCAGCGCCAGGAGCAGGTTCCGCACGCTGGGCCGCTCGAAGAAGATCACCAGCAGGAGGAGGAACGCGTCGGCGAACAGCATGGAGTCCGCATGCACGGTAGTGTGCGGCATCAGCACGAGGTCGGGAAACAGATGCCGGACATAGACGGCGAGAGAGGCGCGGATGAGCGCCGCCACCACCAGAGCGATCCCGAAGATGCGGTTGTCGGCCGGCCCGCGGATGCCGGCGCAGTAGAGCAGGAAAACGCAGGGCAGGTAGATGACGCGGAAGACCTGCCAGAGCGAGAAACGGAAATCGACCCCGGTCCGCAGGAGCCCGTGCGCCCAGACGCAGAAGATGGACACGATGCAGAGCAGCGCGGCGGTCCGGAGCGGCGGTGCGGCCAGGACGTGCCCCCGCACGTCCACCTCCGAGCCCATCGTGCGGCGGATCACCCAGATCGCGGCGAGGAGCACCAGGGCTACGTCGAGGCCGGAGAAGAAGAGCGCCTTGAAGGGGAGGGTGAGGTTGAGGTGCGCGAGGAGCAGCGAGCCGAGCACGTAGAGCGGAGAACGCCAAAGGCCGCTGGCGGGGACCTCGCTCGGGCTCTCCAGCGTGAGGCAGAGCACGCCGAGCACGAGCAGCGAATGCCGCAGCGGGGCGCGCGCCACCAGGAGGACGATCACCGTCAGCGCCACCGGGGTCAGCGCCAGGCCGAGGTTGCCATTGCCGGCGATCACCAGGACGAGGGTGATGAGGCCCAGTCCGGCGACCGCCGCGAGCACCAGCGGGTCCGTCCGCGGCACGCCCTCCGCCGGTGCCCTCAGAGGCAGCCCTCCACCCGCCGCAGTGAACGGGGCCGGAGTTGGAGCAGCGCCGCGTGGCGGGAGCCGGCTCACGGCGGCGGCGACTCCGAGGGCGGTAGGCGCCCCACGGGCGGCGCGGGCAGCCGCACGTCGACGATCGCTCCGGAGGACCCGAGCAAGTCCTCGAGCTGCCACCTCTTCAGCACGATCCCCGCGCGGAGGTCGGCAAAGGTGGTCGTGAACAGAGCGAGCGCCAATCCCGCGATCAGCGCCGCCGCCATCACCAGCGGCGCCTTGGGCTTGATCGGTCCGCGGGGCACTTGTGGGGGTGTGACCACCGAGTAGCGGTACTTGAAGGCCGCGCGCGCGGTATCGAGCTCGATGCGGGCGTGGTCGATGCGCTCGCGCATCGCGGCGTACTCCTGGGCGGCATACCGGAGCTGGGCGCGCGCGTATTCCACCGACGAGTCCTCGAGCGGCCCCAGACCCCGGAAGAGGTCCGCCGGAATGGTCGGCGCGCTGGACGACGCCCCGGCGGCGTCGTCGGAAAACCCGGCGAGCTGGCGGCGCAGGTCGCGCTCCTCTTGCCGGAGCGCGGAGAGCTGCGGCGACTCGACGCGGAGCGAGTCGATGCTGCGCTCCAGGTCCTGGAGCATGGGGTGGTTCTCGGCGTAGATCGCGCGCTGCTCCGCCAGCCGCGTCTGCAGCTCGAGGATGTGCTTCCGACGGTACTCCTCCAGATCAGCGATGGAACGCCGCTTGGCGTCGAGCATCACGCGGAGCTTGGGCAGCTCCGGATTCACGCTCTTGGCCGGGGGAGGGGGGGCTGGGGCACGGGCGGCCTTGGACGAGGTATGCTCGCGCAGCTGCTGCAAGTCGGCAACCTGCGTCTCGATGTTCTTCTTGAGGGTCGCGGCGTGCCCTTCGAGGATCGAGATCTGCTCGGCGATGGTCTCCACCTCGAGAACGTGCCGCTTCTCGAGGAAGTTCTGCTGCGCGGCATCCGCCAGGCGGTAGGCCAGGAGCGGATCGGGCCAGTGCAGCTGGATGACCACCGTCCCGTCGAGAGTGGTCCACACCGTGAGGTTCTTCTCCAGGAGGCCGGTCAACCCTTCGGTCAGCTCCGTCTCGGTCGGCGCACTGTGGAGCGCGCGCAGCACCCAGTCCTTGACCCGCAGGATCGGCGCCCGGCGCTTCGGCCATTCCTGCAGCAGATCTGCCTGCTGGATCATCGCGTGGAGGTTGTCGCGGCGGATGATCGTCTCTGCCGCCGCCCGGGTGGGCAGATCGGCCGGCCTCGAGTCGGCGCGGACCGCCAGCACAGGATTGGTCTGCGCTAGCAGACGGGACTCGACCTCGTAGGTCTTGGGCAGCACGGCCAGCCCCGCGGCGGCGAGCAGGGCCATGCCGGCGGCGACGAGCAGGAAGAGGAAGGGCCGGCGCCGGATGGACCCCAGCGAAAAGCCGAGGTAGCGGCGCACCTTGACCCAGTCGAACAGCTCCCCTTGGGGACCGTCATAGATGGGGTACGGCGGCGGCGGGGGAATCACGTGCGCTTCGATGTCTTCGGCCATTCTTGCTTTCCTTCGCGTCAACCGAGCAGCCGAGGATAGACGAACATCACGGCGACCAGGTAGGCCAAGATTCCGATCAACGTCCAGGCCAGCACTTTCTGCAGCGCAAGCCTGGCGTTGCGCTCCGTGGCGGCCACCGCCGGAACGATGATGGTGAGAGCGACGATCGAGAACAGGACCAGCTTTTCCATGGCTACCTGAGCAAGGGAACCTGCGCCACGTAGCTGACGAAGGCAACCCACTGGTCGCCGGGCTGGTTCGAGACTGGCCGGCTGAGGAATGCGGCCCGGGCGCCCGCTGCCAGGCTCGAGCGAGGGTCCAATGGCACCGTGGCGGTGAGCTCGCCGCGGAGGTAACGATCTCCCGCCTGGGCGCTGGTCGGACCGCCGGACCCGGACGTCAGCGCCTGGCTTCCGATCAATCCGGCTGCCAGCGCCACACCTCCCTGGCGCCCCCAGACGGCGGACGCGCGCACGCTGCCCAGCTCGATGATCTCGCCGGTCAACGGATCCCCCAGCGGCTCGACGCCCACGCTGATGCTCGCCGACATGTCGCGGAGGAGCGCGTCGCGGAGCTCCGCCGCCCCGACCCCGTAGACGACCGTGTTGGCCGCTTGGTCGTGCAGCTGCGACCGGCCGACCCCAGGGCCGAGGGAGAGCGAGAGCTGGGCGTCGCGCGCCAGCCGGGTGCGCCAGGTGGCCGTGAAGCTCGCCACGCTGGCGCGCCGGTCGTGGGCGGGCTGGTCGGTCAGGTACCGGTAGTCGAGCGCTTGCAGCTCCAGCCGCAGCGTGTCGAGGCGTGTGGCGGCCCAGTCGAGAGACGCGCGTACCAGCGGGCCGCGCGAGAGCGGGAGGGTGGTGCGCGCCGCCGCGTCCGCCCCGCCGGCGACCACCCAGGAGGCGGAGCCGACGATCCGCAGCCGCCTCGACGCCCTGGTCTCCAGCTCGAGCGAAGTACTCGACTCCTCGATGGTGACGAATCCGCCCGGCGGCGCCACCACGGGTCCGCGCACGGACGCGGGCGCTACCGGCGACAGGTCGGCCGAACCGTAGCCCAAGGCCTGACGCAACCTCGCCCACGCGCGTGGGCCGAGGCGCAACTCGCCCTCGCCGAATCCGCGGGCGAAGAGCTGCCGGCCGCTGGCCAGCACCGCCGACGGCGAGAGGCCGAAGCTCAGCGCGCCATCGGGATTCGGCGCCCGGCCGAGCACGTCGAGGCGGACGGCGGCGGCGTTCGGCGTCTCCCCGGCCGAGCTCGTCCCTGCGCGGGCCTCGGTCCGCACGGACCCGTCGAGCACCATGCCCGCGGCGAGCGCCGCGATGGTCGCGATCGCCATGGCCAGAGGTCACTGCACGAGGACCACGTCGTCGTTCTGAAGGCGGAAGCGTGCGCTCCGGCTGCCCGGCGTCGAGAGGCCCTCCAGGGTGAACCGGATGCGGCCTGGCGTGCCGGCGCGCATGACGAAGATGCGGTCCTTGTGGGCGAACTCGGTCAGCCCGCCCGCGGAGGCGAGTGCGCGCAGCACGCCGCCCTGGCTGCGGTCGAGCGGGTAGACGCCCGGACGGGCGACCTCGCCGAGGACGGAGAGCTGGGCCGGGCCCATTTCCTCGAGGAAGACGGTCACCACCGGGGCCTTGATGAAATCGCGGAGCAGGACTTCCATCGACTTGGCCAGCTCCTGTGTGGTGCGTCCCGCGGCCGGCACGTCGTTGACGAAGGGAATGGTCACCCGCCCGTCGGGCCGGACGCGGGTGCGCCCCGAGAGCGCGTCCTGGTTGAAGACCTTCACGAAGATCAGGTCGCCTGGGACGAGGCGGTATTCAGGGTCGGACGTCGCCGGCGAATCCGGCAGTGAATCCGCCCAGACGTACTGGCCCAGGTTGGCGCAGCCGAGCGCTGCCGCGGCCCCCAGGGCGGCGAAGACACCTCTCCTTTTCAACGCTTGCACGCTCATGAACTCTACATGCAACCGGAAGACTTGCGGTCGTCCGGTCGCCCGAAGCTTATCGGACGTTTGTTACCCCACAAAATCCGCCTGTCGGTCTGTCTACCTACAGACCTTGCGGCGAAGTCACTTGTGCAAAGTCGGCGAAAGGACCTAACCTGCGATGTATACGTTGCGCGCAGCGGGCGGGGAACTGGGAAAATGAAGGTCCTGATCACTGGAAGCAGGGGCTACATCGGGACGGTGATGGCCCCGATGATGGTCGCCGCCGGCCACGAAGTGGTCGGTATCGACGCGGATTTCTATCGGCGGTCGACGTTCGGCGCCTGGTCCGAGGCCATCCGGACCATTCCCAAGGACGTGCGCGCGGTCGAAGCCAGGGAGCTCGAAGGCTTCGATGCGATCGTCCATCTCGCGGCATTGTCCAACGATCCGCTCGGCGACCTCAATCCGCAGCTCACTTTCGACATCAACCACCTCGCATCGGTCCGGCTCGCTACGCTGGCGAAGGAAGCCGGGGCGTCCCGGTTCGTGCTCGCCTCGTCCTGCAGCAACTACGGCGCTGCCGGCGACGCGCCGGTGGACGAAGGCTCGGAGCTCAACCCGGTGACGGCCTACGGCGAATCGAAAGTGCTCGCCGAGCGCGACATCGGAAGGCTCGCCGACGGATCCTTCACGCCCACCTTCCTGCGCTGCGCCACCGCGTACGGCGTCTCGCCGCGGCTCCGCTTCGACATCGTGCTCAACAACCTGGTCGCCTGGGCGTTCACCTCCGGCAAGGTCCTGCTCAAGAGCGACGGGACGCCCTGGCGCCCGATCGCGCACATCGAGGACATCTCCCGCGCGTTCCTCGCCGTCCTGGCCGCGCCGCCCGAGGCGGTGCGGGCCGAGGCGTTCAACGTGGGCCGCGACGATCAGAACTATCGAATCCGCGAGATCGCCCAGATCGTGAAGGAGACGGTCCCCGGCTGCGAGATCGCCTTCGCCGAGGGCGCGGGACCGGACAAGCGGAATTACCGGGCCGATTTCTCCAAGATCGCCCGCGTGCTGCCCTCCTTCCGGCCCCAATGGGACGCGCGCAAGGGCGCGCGCCAGCTCTACGAGGCCTACCGGACCGTCGGCCTCAAGCTCGAAGACTTCGAGGGGCCGCGCTACCGCCGCATCGACCAGATCAAGCTGCTGATGGCGTCCGGGCTCCTGGGGCGCGATCTTCGCTGGAACGCGGAAGTCGCGGCTGCTTGAGCGGAGCTGAACGATGATCTTCACCGAGACCAGGCTGCGCGGCGCGTTCACCATCGACATCGAGCCGCGGGAGGACAATCGCGGCTTCTTCGCGCGCGTCTTCTGCCAGCGCGAGTTCCAGGAGCACGGGCTCAAGCCGGTCATCGCCCAGGCCAACGTGGCGTTCAACCGCCACAAGGGGACGGTGCGCGGGATGCATTTCCAGTATCCGCCGGCTCCCGAGACCAAGCTCGTGCGGGCCACGCGCGGAGCGATCCTCGACATCATCGTCGACCTGCGGCCGGAGAGCCCGACGTACCTCCAGCACGTTGCGGTGGAGCTGAGCGCCGAAAATCACCGCGCGCTCTACGTTCCGGAGCGGTTCGGGCACGGGTACCAGGTGCTCGAGGACCGCACCGAGACCAGCTACGAGGTCGGAGAGTTCTACACGCCGGGGGCCGAGGGCGGATTGAGGTACGATGATCCCCGCCTCGGTTTGAAATGGCCTCTCCCCGTCGGAGAGATTTCCGCCAAGGACAACGGTTGGAAGCTGCTCGACGAGGTGGAGCCGGAATTGAAGCGAAGGATGAAGATCTGATCGCCCTCTTGGAACCGGGTGTCACATGATCATCGTCGACAACGAGCTCAAGGCACGCCAGGAGCAAGGCAAGCCCATCCGGGTGGGAATGATCGGCGCCGGGTTCATGGGCCAGGGGCTCACCAACCAGATCGAGAACAGCGTGCCCGGCATGCGCATGGCCGCCATCTACAACCGGCGGCCGGAGCGCGCGGTGGGTGTCTACCGGTACGCCGGCCACGAGCGGGTCGCCTCGACCGGGTCGCAGGCGGCGCTCGACGAGGCGATCAAGCGCGGCTCTCCGGTGGTCGCGGAGGATCCGTTCACCATCTGCCGCTCGCCGCACATCGACGTCGTCGTCGACGTTACCGGCTCGGTCGAGTTCGGCGCGCACGTCATCCTCGAAGCGTTCCGCCACGGCAAGCCCGTGGTGCTGATGAACGCCGAGGTGGACGCCACCATCGGGCCCATCCTGCGCGTCTACGGCCGCAAGTACAGCCAGATCCTCTCCGCCTGCGACGGCGACGAGCCCGGCGTGCAGATGAACCTGGTCCGCTGGGTCAAGGGGCTGGGACTCCTGCCCCGGGCGGTGGTGAACGTGAAGGGGTTGCAGGATCCCTACCGGAACCCGACGACGCAAAAGGGATGGGCGGAGCGGTGGGGACAGAACGCGGCGATGGTGACCTCCTTCGCCGACGGGTCGAAGATCAGCTTCGAGCAGTCGATCGTCGCGAACGCCACGGGGTTCAAGGTGCGCTCCCGGGGCATGTCGCGAGGCCGCAAGTACGACGGCTCGATCATGGACATCCACAAGCTCTACGACGTGGACGAGCTGCGCGCCCTGGGCGGGATCGTCGACTACACGGTGGGACCGCCCCTCATCAAGGTGTTCGTCCTCGCCGAGCACCAGGACCCCAAGCAGCGCCACTACCTGAACCTCTACAAGATGGGCGAAGGGCCGCTCTACCCGTTCTGGATCCCCTACCACCTGGTCCACTTCGAGACTCCGTTCTCGATCGCCCGGGTGGTCCTCTTCCGCGACGAGCTGGCGCCCCCGCTTGGCGGCCCGATGGTGGAGGTCTGCGCGGTCGCCAAGCGGGATCTCCAGGCGGGCGAGGTGCTCGACGAGTACGGGATGTACATGACCTACGGCGAGGCGGTGAACGCCGACGAGATGAGCTCGCGGCGCTATTTGCCGGAGGGGCTGGTCGAAGGCTGCAAGCTGCAGCGCAGCATCGCGAAGGACCAGGTCCTCACATACGACGACGTCGAGCTGCCCGAAGGGCGGATCGCCGATCGGCTGCGCGCGGAGCAATACCGGCATTTCCGCAACGAGAGCTGGCTGGAAGAGCTTCTGGGCGCACCGCGCGGGGCGGAGCGCCACCCGACGCCCGAGCGCCGCGTCTGACAGGGGGAAACCGGTGAAGGTCGTGATCTTCTGTGGAGGCATGGGAATGAGGCTCCGCGATTATTCGGAGACGATTCCCAAGCCGATGGTGCCCGTGGGGTACCGGCCCATCCTCTGGCACGTGATGCGCTACTACGCGCACTTCGGCCACAAGGACTTCATCCTCTGCCTCGGGTACAAGGGAGACATCATCAAGCGGTATTTCCTCGACTACGACGAGACGGTTTCCAACGACTTCGTGATCAGCGAAGGCGGCAAGAAGGTCGACCTGCTCGCGAGCGACATCCACGACTGGAAGATCACCTTCGTCGACACCGGGCTGACGGCGAACATCGGCATGCGGCTGAAGGCGGTGCAGCCGTTCCTGCGCGGCGAGGAGGTGTTCCTCGCCAACTACAGCGACGGGCTCTCGGATCTGCCGCTGCCCACCATGCTCGAGCACTTCCGGCGCCACGACGCGGTCGCGTCTTTCGTCGGGGTGGTGCCTCCGGCGACCTTCCACCTGGTGTCCCTGCAGGACGGCGGGAAGGTGACCAGCATCCGCCACGTGCGCGAGGTGGGGATGCGCATCAACGGCGGCTTCTTCGTCATGCGTTCGGAGATCTTCGAGTGGATCCAGCCCGGCGAGGAGCTGGTCCAGGAGCCGTTCCAGCGGCTGGCTGCGGCGGGGAAGCTGATCTCGTATCCCTACGACGGGTTCTGGGCCTGCATGGACACCTTCAAGGAAAAGCAGCTTCTCGAGGACCTCTACACGCGCGGCCAGGTCCCCTGGGAAGTGTGGAAGAAGAACCACGTGCAGCTCGACCTCCGCTGATGCGCAAACTCCCCATCCTCGACGGGCAGGAGGCGCGCCGGGTCCTCTTCCTCGGCGCGCACGCGGACGACATCGAGATCGGCTGCGGCGGGACCGTGCTGCGCCTTTCCGCCGAGCGCCCCGACGTCGAGGTCCGATGGGTCGTCTTCTCCGCCGCGGGGGAGCGGGCGGCGGAGGCGCGCGCCTCGGCGGCGGCCTTCCTGGAAGGCATGCAGAAGACGGCGGTGACCGTCCGCGACTACCGGGACGGCTACCTGCCCTGGGTGGGCGCCGCCATCAAGGACGACTTCGAGTCGATCAAGCGGGAGTTCTCCCCCGACCTGATCTTCACCCACTACCGCGGTGATCTCCACCAGGACCACCGGTTGATCTCCGACCTGACGTGGAACACCTGGCGCAACCAGCTCGTCCTCGAGTACGAGATTCCCAAGTTCGACGGCGACTTCGGATCGCCGAATTTCTTCTCTTCCCTCTCTTCCGCGACCCTGGAGCGGAAGGTCGCCCTCCTGCTCGAGCACTACCGTACCCAGGCCGGCCGGCAGTGGTTCAAGAGCGATCTGTTCCGCGCCGTGGCCCGCATCCGCGGAATGGAGTGCGCCGCCCCCGAATCGCTCGCTGAGGCCTTCTACTGCCGGAAAGCAGTCTTCTAGAATCCAAAGCGCCATGCTGGTCGCCGATCGATCGTCCGCGCTCCGCGGGCAGCACATCGAATGGATCTCGCGCCGGGACTCGAACGTCCTCCTCCTCTCGCTTCGCAACGTCGAGGACCTGGTCGCGTACTGCGCCCAGTACGAGTTCGAGGACGTCATCGCCTCTGTCGCCGACGCGGACATGGCCGCGCCCGAAAAGCTCGACGGCGTGGAGCTCTCGCGCAAGGCGTACAAGCTGGTGCGCTACCTGAGCGGCTCGCGGAGGTTGGCCGGCGCGGTGGTCCGCCCGCTCGCGCAGCCGCTGCTGGCCAAGGACTACGATCTCTTCCTGCCCGTCTTCAGCCATCCTCACCAGCTGTTCGCGCTCAGCTGCGTTCCCGAGTGGCGCAAGCGCTGCCGGAAGGCGGCCTGCTTCATCGTCGAGGCGTGGAAAGGCCTCTTGCCCGGGTACCTGCTCGAGCTGCTCCGCGAGTTCGATCACGTGTTCATCGCCGCCGGGCACGTGATCGAGGCGGTGTCGAAGATGATCGGGCGCCCGTGCACCTACATGCCGCAAGGAGTGGACTCGCTGCGGTTCTGTCCCTGGCCGGATCCGCCGCACCGCTCGATCGACGTCTGCAACATCGGCCGGCGCTCGCCCGTCACGCACCAGAAGCTGCTCGAGGCCGCGCGGCAGGGCAAGATGTTCTACTACTACGATACCATCAAGCCCGCGGCGAAGCAGTTCACCTTCCGCGTCAGCAGCGGCCCAGACCATCGTCTCTTGCTCGCCAACCTTCTCAAGCGGAGCAGGTACTTCGTGGCCAACCGCGCCCGCGCGAACGAGCCGGAGGTGACGAAGGGCAGGGACGAGATCGCCGGCCGGTACTTCGAGGGCGCGGCGTCCGGCGCGATCGTCATCGGCGATCCCCCGAACATGCCCGAGTTCCGCGAGCGCTTCGACTGGCCGGACGCAGTGGTCCTGATGCCCTTCGACGCGCCCGACGTGCTGCAGCGGATCGAGGAGCTCGACGCCGATCCGGCGCGGCAGGCGCGCATCCGCAGGGACAACGTGGTGAACGTCCTCCTCCGCCACGATTGGGTCCACCGCCTGCGGACGATCCTCGAGGCGGTGGGAATCGCCCCGCCCGCGCGGATGCTGGCGCGGGAAGCGCGCCTGAGGGCGCTGGCGGACGAGGTCCGGCGGACATGATCCTGCCTTCGCCTCCTGACCGCCGCCGCCTCTGGCCGCCCGCGCTCGCCCTGGCGCTCGTCGCCTGCGCCCCGGAGCAGCGGTTCGCCTCCCTGGGCGACTTCGCGCTCGAGAGCGGCGAGGTCATCCGGGATTGCCGCATCGGCTACCGCACCTTCGGCGAGCTCGACCCGACGCGCTCGAACGGGGTCCTCGTCCCCTCGTGGGCGCTGGGCACCTCCGGCGACCTGGCGCGCCAGATCGCTTTCGGCAGGCTGCTGGATCCGTCCGGCCTATACGTGATCGCGGTCGACGCTCTCGGCAACGGCGTCTCGTCCTCCCCGTCCAGCAGCGAGCGGCAGCACGGCAGCGCGTTTCCCCGCTTCTCCATGCGCGACGTGGTCGAGACGCAGCACCAGCTCCTCACGCGGGTCCTGGGCGTGTCGCACCTCAAGGCGGTCGTCGGCATCTCGGCGGGCGGCATGCAGGCCTTCCAGTGGGCGACGGCGCACCCGGAGTTCCTCGACAAGGCGATCGCGATCGCCGGATCTCCTCGCTCCTCTCTGCAGGATCAGCGGTGGTGGCGCGCCTTCATCGACGAGCGCCGGCGCGAGGCCGGGTGGAAGCGCGCCCTGCGCGGGCTCGCGCGGGCCGCTCCCCGGGACGCCGCCCGCGAGCTGCTGGGCGACGTGGAGGATTTCGACCGGCAGGCGCGCGCCATCGCGGCCTTGGACGTGTCGGCCCCGTTCGGCGGGTCGATGGAGCGCGCCGCCGCCGCGGTCCGGGCCAAGCTGCTCGTCGTCGTCCCGGAGCGGGACGAGGTGGTCGATCCCGCGCCGGCCCTCGAGTTCGCACGCCTGGCGCGCGCCGAGGTGCTGGTGCTGGACGGCCGGTGCGGCCACCGCGCCACCACTTGCGAGAGCGAGGCCATCCGGAGCGCGGTCGACGGCTTTCTCGCCGGCGAGCCTCGCAGCGCGTCGGAATAGCCGGACGTCGGATGACGAGAACGACGATCACGCTGTTCGGTAATTTCGGGACGCAGAATCTGGGAAACGAATATACGCTGCAAGCGATGCTGGACAACCTGCGCAAGCGCCTTCCGGACGCACGGTTCAACTGCGTCTGTCCCGACCCGGACGACGTTGCGGCCAGGTATCGGATCCCGGGGGTCCTGATGTCGTACCGCTACGCCAAGGGGTTCCGATCCGCTGGGGCCCGCAGCGGGCGGGTGATCACCTTCCTGCGGCGCCTGTTCGTCCGCCTGCCGCTCGAGGTCGTCGAGTGGGTGAAGGCGTACCGGGCGCTCGCGGACACCCGCATGCTGGTGATGACGGGGACGGGAATGCTAGGCGACTTCGGGATCGGCCCCCTCGGTTTGCACTACCAGATCCTCAAATGGTCGATCGTCGCGAAGCTCCGGGGGGCGAGGCTTCTGTTCGTCAGCGTCGGCGCGGGCCCCATCGCGCATCCGCTGAGCAGGTGGATCGTCAAGCGGGCCATCTCGCTCGCGGACTACCGATCCTACCGGGACCCTTTCTCGAAGGAGTACCTGGCGCGCATCGGCTTCGACACGAGGCGCGACTTCGTCTACCCCGATCTCGCTTTCAGCCTGGAGCACAAGATCCGCGGCGCGCACGCCCGACAGGGGAACCGCCGCGTCGCCGGCGTGGGCCTCATGGACTACTACGGCAGCCGTAGCAGCCCCGAGCGCGGCGAGCACGTTTATCGACGCTACGTGGAGAAGATGGCCGCTTTCATCGGCTGGCTGCTCGACCGCGAGTACGCCGTCCAGCTGATGATCGGCGACGTTGCCTACGATACGCGAGTCAGGCAAGACGTGAAACGGATGTTGCAGGAGCGCAACCCCGGGCGCGGCAAGGGGAAGCTCGTGGATGCCCCGATCTCGTCCGTCGAGGACCTCGTCGCCCAGCTCGCGGACACGGATGTGGTCGTCGCCACGCGCTTTCACAACGTCCTTCTGGCGCTGATGCTGGACAAGCCCGTGGTCGCGCTCTCCTACCACGAGAAGATCGCTTCGTTGATGTCCGGCGTCGGGCTCGGCGAATATTGCCACGACGTCGATCGCCTGGACGTGCCCCGTCTGGTGGAGCAGTTTACCAAGCTCGAGCAGAATGCGGGGACGGCCAGGACGATCGTCGAGCGCAAGAAGCAGGAATACCGGAGAGCGCTCGACGAGCAGTACGCTATCATCTCCCACCTCTGAGGGCAGGGGAAGCTGGATGTCGCAAGCGACGCTGGAAAGGATGGCCAGGATGCGGATCCTGGGGAAGTCGCCCTTGGGCGCCTACCTGCGCATGAACGAATGGGTGTGGCGCCGGCTTCCCCGATCCCTGGCCGCGCTTTCCCCCGTCGATGCGTATGGCCGCTTCCTCCATTCCTTGGTCCTTCTGAACGCCGATCGGGAGATGTTCCTGGGGACGTTCTTCTTCAGGAATCGCGCCGAGCTGGAGCTCATCCGCCGCCTCGCGGAAGCGACCCCCGTCCGTAGCCCGGTGAAGATCGCGGTCCTCGGGTGCAGCAACGGGGCCGAAGTGTTTTCCATCCGGTGGGCGCTCCGATCCTTGCAGCCCGGCCGGCAGCCCGTCCTGCACGCCGTAGACATCTCGCAGACCGCGCTCGACTCCGCTCGGCAAGGAACCTACTCGCGCGGCGTCTCCGAGCTGGTCCACGAGCCGGTCTGCGCGCGGATGACGCCGGAAGAGATGCGCGAGATGTTCGACGAGAACGGGGAGCGGCTCCAAATCAAGCCTTCGGTCAAGGATGGGATCGAGTGGCATCTGGGCGACGCCGCGGATCCGCGACTGCGCGATGCCATCGGTCCGCAGGACATCGTCGTCGCCAACCGGTTCTTGTGCCACATGGAACCTCCGGAGGCGGAGCAGTGCCTCCGGAGCATCGCGCGGCTGGTCGCGCCGGGCGGCTACCTGTTCGTCTCGGGCGTCGACCTCGACGTCCGGACCAGGGTCGCGAGCGAGCTCGGCTGGCGGCCCGTGCCGGATCTCCTCGAAGCCGTCCACGACGGCGACAAGTCCTTGCGGGACGATTGGCCCTGCAAGTACTGGGGGCTGGAACCGCTGGACAAGAGAAGGCCTGACTGGCCGCTCCGGTACGCGTCTGCGTTCCAGGTGGGCGAACGCGGCTGAAGGTAGCGCGCGGCGCTCCCGCCAACTTTCCCAGTCCGGTCCAGGACACTTCGAGCATCTTGCGTCAAATTACGAACGCAAATTCGACGTACTCGATCGAACGCGGGACTTGGCCTCTTGGACAGTCGTCAACAGATTGTAGGCCTCCCCCGGTCTTGACCTAGGAGGCCCCCCGTGAACTTCGCCGAGCGCGCGCTGCACAAGCGCCCTCAGGGCCTTTCCCTGCTCCTCCCCGCCCTCCTTCTCCTTCCCGCGCTCGCAATTGCGGACACACCCATCGCTTCCTCCTCCTTTGTCGGGTTCGAGGACCCCCTTTTCGAGAACGGCGCCTGGCAAGCGCTCACGTCCATGGCCCCCGACGGCGTGCGCTTCCAGAAGAACAACGGAGCGATGATCGACCAGTTCAACGGCGCCCACAACAACCACGGGGGAGCTCGCACCACCGCGAACGTTCCCACCGATCACTACTCGGAGATCATGGTCGGGCACATCGGCAACAAGTTCGCCTACGTCGGGCCGTTCGTTCGCCTCCAGCCGTCCGGTCCGGCGGTCGACAGCGGCTACTTGTATTGGGGAAGCCTGACGGGCGGAGCCAACAATTTCCTCTATCGGATCGACGCGAACGGAACGAGCTACGGCCCGACCGTTCTCGAACCGCATTCGCCGGTCGCGGATGGAGACCGGCTCCGGCTGATCGCGCGCGGTCCCGTAATCTACGGGATCAAGAATGGGGTTCGAGAATTCATCCACAACACCGGCCAGGACAGGGACTTCAACAACAACCTCGATCGGTTTGACACGGGAACCGCGGGGATGCTCGCGTACGTCCCCGGTCCTCCAGTGACGGACGCGACGATCGCCTCGTGGTCGACCGGCGCCGCGCCCACTTCGTCCGGGGTCTGGGCCTCGTCGAACTTCGCCGGTGTCGAGGATCCGCTGGACGAAGGGGACCGCTGGTACCCCTTGCCGACCTATCACGGGTTCAAGAAGGCGGGTGGTCTCGCCATCGGCAAGGATGGCGGCCACAACTTCTCGGGCGTGTGGAGCATCTCGCCGCCCCCGACGCAGTATTCCGAGGTCACGCTGGGCACCGTGGGCAGCGGCGGCGGCGGCCCCGTCGTGCGGATCGACCGCAACAACCCCGGCCAGACGGGATGGCTCCTGTTCCTCTGGGTCGCGAGCCCCACGCAGTCGGGCATCTACAAGCTGAACCCGGACGGGAGCTTCACCAACGTCCGCCCGTTCACTCCGAGCACGATCGTCACCGGAGACAAGTGGCGGCTGACCGCCACCGGAAACGTTCTCGAGGTCTTCCAGAACGGCGTGTCCCAGTTCACCTTCACGACCGACGGCTCCTATCCCGCCGGTGACGTCGGGATGGAGGCTTTGACGCCGGCCTTCACCTTCATAGGCTGGGAGGGCGGGGATCCGAACGGGGCCCCGCGGCCGCCCACGATCGCGAGCTTCACGCCCACCAGCGGACCTGTGGGGACCAGCGTGACGATCAACGGATCTGGCTTCACCGGCGCGACGGCCGTGGCGTTCAACGGGACGAGCGCGACCTTCACGGTGACCTCGGACACGGCCGTCCAGACGACGGTGCCGGCCGGGGCCACGACAGGGCCGCTCAGCGTGACCACGCCCGGCGGGACGGCGACCAGCACGGGCTCGTTCACAATCGTGAACCCCCCGTCGATCGCGAGCTTCTCCCCCACCAGCGGGCCGGTTGGGACCAGCGTGACGATCAATGGATCTGGCTTCACCGGCGCGACGGCCGTGGCGTTCAACGGGACCAGCGCGACCTTCACGGTGACCTCGGACACGGCCGTCCAGACGACGGTGCCGGCCGGGGCCACGACAGGGCCGCTCAGCGTGACCACGCCCGGCGGGACGGCGACCAGCACGAGCTCGTTCACGGTGGTGGGCCCCCCGTCGATCGCTAGCTTCTCCCCCAGCAGCGGACCGGTTGGGACCAGCGTGACGATCAATGGATCGAGCTTCACCGGCGCCGCCACCGTGGCGTTCAACGGGAAGGGCGCCATCTTCGCGGTGACGTCGGACACGGTCATCCAGGCGACGGTGCCGGCTGGAGCCACGACGGGGCCGCTCAGCGTGACCACTCCCGGCGGAACGGCGACCAGCACGGGCTCGTTCACGGTGGTGAACCCGCTGGCGATCTCGGGCTTCGCTCCCGCGAGCGGCCCGGTGGGGACCAGCGTGACGATCAACGGATCGAGCTTCACCGGCGCCACGGCTGTGGCGTTCAACGGGACGGGCGCGACCTTCACGGTGACGTCGGACACGGTCATCCAGGCGGCGGTGCCGGCTGGAGCCACGACGGGGCCGCTCAGCGTGACCACTCCCGGCGGAACGGCGACCAGCACGAGCTCGTTCACGGTGGTGAACCCGCTGGCGATCTCGGGCTTCGCTCCCGCGAGCGGGCCGGTGGGGACCAGCGTGACGATCAACGGGTCGAACTTCACCGGCGCCACGGCGGTCGCCTTCAACGGGTTGGGCGCGGCGTTCGCAGTGAACTCGGGCACGTCGATCCAGGCGGTGGTCCCGGCCGGGGCTACCTCGGGACCTGTGACCGCGACCACACCTGCGGGCAGCGCGACGAGCGCGACCAACTTCACGGTGACCGCGACGTTGTCCGTGGCGAAGGCGGGGAACGGTCAAGGGACCGTGAGCTCCACCTCCGATCGACCCCCGATCGGATCCGCCTACGAGGTGGGCACGGTCGTGACCCTGACGGCCACGCCCGCCACCGGGTCCAACTTCACGAGCTGGAGCGGTTGCGACACGGTCTCCGCCACAACCTGCACGATCACCATGAATGCGGCGAGGTCGGTCACCGCCACGTTCACGCTGCAGACGTTCCCGCTGACCGTACAGAAGTCGAACCTCCTGGCCGGCAACGGCACCGTGACCTCCACCTCCAGTCCGGCCAGCGCCAACCAGATCAACTGCGGGTCCAACTGCTCCGTGCGCTTCAACTACGGCACGGTGATGACCCTGACGGCGACCCCGGACCTCCTCTCGCTCTTCAACGGCTGGAGCGGCTGCGACTCGGCTTCGGGGACGACCTGCACGGTGACCATCCAGACCGCGAGGTCGGTGACCGCCAACTTCCTGCCATGAACCCCTCTCGAGGAGGCTGCCTCAGGTGAAACCCGTCACGTTCTGGTCCGGCCTGGCCGCGCTCGTCCCAGCCGCGGCAATCGCGCAGGCGCCGATCGCATCGTCCAGCTTCGCGGGCACGGAGGACCCGTTGTCCGAGAACGGTGCGTGGGCGGCCTTGACCTCGCTCTCGCCCAACGGCGGCAGGTTCCAGAAGAACAACGGCGCGTTCCCCGACCGGTTCTCGCCCGATCACGCAGGCGTCCGGACCACGGCGGTCGTCCCGGCCGACCACTACTCGGAGATCGTCGTGGGGCACCTCGGCACCAGCCTCAGCAACGTGGGACCGACCGTCCGCGTCCAGACGGCCGGGGCATCGATCGACAGCCACTATCTCTGGTGGGCGAGCCTGCCGAACGGGCTCAACAACCTCTATCGCATCGACGCCAATGGAACGAGCTACAGGGCAGACCCGATCGTGTCGACTTCGCCGGTGACTGACGGCGACCGGATCCGCCTCATCGCGCGCGGTCTGGTGATCTACGGGATCAAGAATGGGGTGCGGGACTTCATCTACAACACGGGCCCGGACGCGACGAAGTACGCTTCCGGCGCATCCGGCATGCTCGCGTTCACCGGCGACTCGTCGCTGACGGATGCGACCATCGCCTCGTGGTCGACCGGCCCGGCCCCGGCTTCGTCCGGGACGCACGACTCCTCCAACTTCATCGGGGTCGAGAATCCGCTGGATGAGGGGGACCGCTGGTATCCGCTGCCAGGATATTCCGGGTTCAAGAAGGCGGGCGGTCTCGCCGTCGGCCGCGACTTCGGCCACAACGCCACCGGCGTCTGGAGCATCGCGCCGCCTGCCAGGCAGTATTCCGAAGTCACGCTGGGCACGGTGACCAGCGGGGGCGGCGGGCCGATCGTCCGGATCGATCGCAACGGCGCCGGCCAGACCGGGTGGCTGCTGTTCCTCTGGGCCGACAATCCGGCGGGGTCGGGTATCTTCAAGATGAACCCGGACGGGAGCTTCACTCCGGTGCGGACGTTCGCTCCGCTCATCCTGTCCGGGGACAAGTGGCGGCTGACCGTGGACGGGAACACCCTCGAGGTGTTCCAGAACGGCGTCTCCCAGTTCACGTTCACCACGGACGGCTCGTACCCCGCGGGCGACGTCGGGATGGAAGCGCTGAGCCCGGCATTCACCTTCGCCGGGTGGGAAGGCGGGGCGCTCCCGCTGCCGCCTCCCGATACGCAGCCTCCGACGGCGCCGGGCGCGCTGACGGCCGTCGCCTCGAGCGGGAGCCAGATCAACCTGATGTGGATGGCCGCGAGCGATAATGTCGGCGTGACCGGGTACCTAGTGGAGCGCTGCCAAAGCGCCGGTTGCACCGCCTTCGCCCAGATCGCCGCGGTGAATGGCACCAGCTTCAGCGACACAGGGCTCCTCCCGAACACGACCTATGGCTACCGCGTCCGTGCGACCGATGCGGCCGGCAACCTCGGTCCTTACTCGAACGGGGCAAGCGCCACGACCTTGCCCTTCTGAGGCGAAGGCAAGCCGTCGAGCAGCCGGGTCGACGAGTTGTTGACGAGTTGCGTCGGCTGAGGCGTGATTGCGCAGAAAACCGCTCGCGCGGCGTCCGATATGCCTCGATTCGAGAGACGCATCCTCTGCATCGGCGCAGGTCACGTCGGCGGGCCGACGATGGCGATGATCGCGGCCCGGTGCCCGCAATACGAAGTCATGGTGGTGGACATCGACGGCGAGCGCATCGGGGCCTGGCAGACAGACGCCCTGCCGATCTACGAGCCCGGACTGCTCGAGGTGGTGAAGCAGGCCCGCGGCCGCAACCTCTTCTTCTCGACCGACATACCGGCCGCGATCGGCGGGGCGGAGGTGATCTTCGTCTCCGTGAATACGCCGACGAAGACGTTCGGCGAAGGAGCGGGAAAGGCTCCGAATCTGGAGTTCTGGGAGAAGACCGCGCGCACCATCGTGGGAGCGTCTTCAGGGGACAAGATCGTGGTCGAGAAGAGCACGCTCCCGGTGCGCACGGCGCACGCGATGGAGCGGATCCTCAACTCCAACGGCAAGGGGATCCGGTTCGAGGTGCTCTCCAATCCGGAATTTCTCTCCGAGGGAACCGCCGTCCGGGATCTCGAACAGCCCGATCGGGTGCTCATCGGGTCGCACGAGACGCCGGCCGGGCTGGCAGCGCGCGCCGTCCTGGTCGAGATCTACGCAAACTGGGTTCCGCGCGAGCGGATCGTCACTAGCAACGTCTGGAGCGCCGAGCTGTCCAAGCTCGCCTCCAACGCGTTCCTCGCGCAGCGGGTCTCGTCGATCAACTCCATCTCCGCGCTCTGCGAGAGGACGACCGCCGACGTGACCGAGGTGTCTCGCGCGATCGGGCTGGACTCCCGCATCGGCAAGCGGTTCCTCGAGGCCAGCGTGGGCTTCGGCGGTTCCTGCTTCAAGAAGGACATCCTGAACCTCGTCTACCTGTGCGAAAGCTATGGCTTGGACGAGGTCGCCCGGTACTGGGAGAGCGTCGTCCTCATGAACGAGTACCAGAAGGGGCGGTTCGTCCACACCATGGTCCACGCAATGTTCGACACCGTCTCGGGCAAGCGCATCGCGCTCCTCGGCTTCGCTTTCAAGAAGGACACCGCGGATACCCGGGAATCGGCCGCCGCCGTGGTGGCCCGCAAGCTGCTCGAGGAGCGCGCCATCGTGGTGGTGAGCGATCCGAAGGCCATCGCCAACGCGCGCCGGGACCTGGCCGACGCCCCCGCCGGCCGGGTCGTCTTCGAGGAAGATCCGTACGCTGCTGCGCGCGGGGCGCACGCGATCGCGGTGTTGACGGAGTGGGACGCCTACCGATTGCTCGATTATCGAAGGATGTTCGATGCGATGGAAAAGCCTGCCTTCGTCTTCGACGGCCGCAACATCCTCGATCACGAGGCGCTCCACGCGATCGGATTCAACGTGTTCCCCGTGGGGAAGCCGCCCCTCAAACACTTTTGACGGTTGGCCGTTCGAGCGCCGCGGCGCGTGCGGCGAGGATCGCCTCCGCCACGTCGGCGATGCCCACGCCGTGCGTGCACTGGGCGAAAACCACGGGTCCGTCGCCGCGCATGCGCCGGGCATCCCGGGCCATGATGGACAGATCCGCTCCCACCTGCGGCGCCAGGTCGGTCTTGTTGATCAACAGCAGGTCTGACTGCGTGATGCCCGGGCCGCCTTTGCGCGGCACCTTGTCGCCGCCGGCCACGTCGATCACGTAGATGGTGTAGTCGGCCAGCTCGCGGCTGTACTGCGCGGCCAGGTTGTCGCCTCCGCTCTCCACGAAGAGCAGCTCGGGGTGGACCGCCTCCATCAACTGCTCGAGCGCGAGCAGGTTGTGGCTGATGTCCTCGCGGATGGCGGCGTGCGGGCAACCGCCGGTCTCGACCGCGCGGATGCGTTCCGGCGGCAGGGCCTGGTTGCGCACCAGGAACTCGGCGTCCTCGCGGGTGAAGATGTCGTTGGTGACCACCCCCAGGCTGTGCCGGGCGCGCAGCGCCCGGCAGAGGGCCAGGACCAGCGCGGTCTTGCCGCTGCCGACCGGCCCTCCGATGCCGACGGTGAAGGCGCGTGCCGCGTAGTCCCGCCGCAGCGGCGCGTCCCGCTCCGCGAAGCGGCCCGGATCCTCGTCGTGGGGATGCTCGTGCTCGTGTTCGTGCATGGCTGCCTCAAGATTGGAAGAGCCTGGAATAGAGCCGGTCGTGCGTGGAGCCGAACAGGTCCAGGAGCGGAGCGGTCTGCGCGACGTCGTCCTCCTGCAGCTCGCCGCAGGCGGCCAGGACCTCGTCGAGCGCGGGCGAAAGCTCGTGCTGCATCCTCTGCGCCTCGTGAGTGCCCGCGATCCCGAGGCGGACAGCGGCGAAGAGCAGGCCGCGCAGCGCCAGGGAGAGCAGGAGCTGCTGCGCATGCGTCCGCTCGACGCCGAGGACGCCCAGCACGGCGCCGGAGAGAGGCGCATGGTGGAGCAGGAGCCCGGCCTTTCGCGCGTCTTCGCGCAAGAGCGACAGCTCGCCGGGAAAGATTCGCGCGCAGGTGTCGACGAACGCACGCCCCTGCGTGCGGCTTGCCCGGTTCGCGACGCGGCTGACCAAGAAGGCGTCTGCACGGGCATCGAGGCGGGGCAGGGCGCCCGGGTCGGCGTGCGCCGCCGAGGCCAGCGGCAGCACGTAGTTGCCCGTCTGCCAGAGGGCGTCGCGCAAGAACCGGCGCAGGTCGGCGGCCGTCCTCACCTCTCCCTGCTGCGCCGCCGCCTCCAGCCCGCCGGAGTGTGCGAACCCACCCGTCGGCAGCGCCGAATCGGAGAGCTGGAGCATCAGCCACGAAACTTTCATGTGTGCCTCTGATCGCATCCCGCTACGTCCGCGACGTGAAAAGCATAGCGCCGCCCTATCGGCGGCGACTAGAACAGCGAGTACAGCTGCGCGAGAGGGAGCCGCCTCGCCGGCTCGCAGCGGAGCAGCTCGCCGTCGGCGCGCACCTCGTACGTCTCCGGATCGACCGAGATGGCCGGCAGCGCGTCGTTCAGCTTCATGTCGCGCTTGCCGAGCTTGCGGCATCCGCGCACGGCGGCGATCCGCTTGCCGAGCCCCAGCTTCTGCACCGTGCCCTCGGCGGCTGCGCGCCGGGAGACGAAGGCGATGCCGGTGGCGCCCGTCGCCCGCCCCATCGCGCCGAACATCGGCCGCATGTAGTTGGGCTGCGGCGTGGGGATGGAGGCGCCCGGGTCGCCCATCTGCGACCAGGCGATGAAGCCGCCCTTGATCACCAGCTCGGGCCGCGCGCCGAACAGCGCGGGCCGCCAGAGCACCAGGTCGGCGACCTTCCCCGGCTCGACGGAGCCGATCTCGTGCGCCATCCCGTGCGAGAGCGCGGGGTTGATCGTGTACTTCGCTACGTACCGCCGGATGCGCAGGTTGTCGTTGTCCCCCTTCTCCTCCCCCAACCGTCCCCGCTGCTCGCGCATCTTGTGGGCAGTCTGCCAGGTGCGCGCGATCACCTCGCCCACCCGCCCCATCGCCTGGCTGTCGCTGGAGATCATGCTGATCGCGCCCAGGTCGTGGAGGATGTCCTCCGCGGCGATGGTCTCGCCGCGGATCCGGCTCTCCGCGAAGGAGACGTCCTCGGGGATCTCCCGGTCGAGGTGGTGGCAGACCATCAGCATGTCGAGGTGCTCGTCGAGCGTGTTCACGGTGAAGGGACGGGTCGGGTTGGTGGAGCTGGGCAGCACGTTCGGTTCCCCGCAGACCCGGATGATGTCCGGAGCGTGCCCGCCACCGGCTCCCTCGGAATGGTAGGTGTGGATCGTGCGGCCCTTGAACGCGGCGATCGAGTCGTCGACGTAGCCCGACTCGTTCAGCGTGTCGGTGTGGATGGTCACCTGCACGTCCTCGCCTTCCGCGACGGAAAGGCAGCAGTCGATGGCGGCGGGCGTGGTGCCCCAGTCCTCGTGGAGCTTGAGGCCGATCGCCCCGCCGCGGATCTGTTCCAAGAGGCCCTGCGGCAGCGAAGTGTTGCCCTTGCCGGTGAAGCCGATGTTGAGCGGGAGATCGTCGGTCGCCTGCAGCATGCGGGCGATGTTCCACGAGCCCGGGGTGCAGGTGGTCGCGTTCGTCCCGGTGGCCGGACCGGTCCCGCCGCCGACCCAGGTGGTGATGCCGCTCGCCACCGCTTCGAACGCCTGCTGCGGCGAGATGAAGTGGATGTGCGTGTCCACTCCGCCCGCCGTGACGATCAGGCCTTCGCCGGCGATCGCCTCGGTGGTCACGCCGACCGTCATGCCGGCAGTGACGCCCGCCATCACGTCGGGGTTTCCCGCCTTGCCGATGCCGGCGATGCGGCCGTCCTTGATCCCGATGTCCGCCTTGACGATGCCGGTCCAGTCGACGATGAGCGCGTTGGTGATGACGCAGTCGAGCGCCTCGGCCTCGCTGGCGCCCGCCTTCTGGCCCATGCCGTCGCGCAGGACCTTTCCGCCGCCGAACTTGCACTCGTCGCCGTAGACGGTGTGGTCGCGCTCCACCTCGGCGACCAGGTTGGTGTCGCCCAATCGCACGCGGTCGCCGCGGGTCGGGCCGAACAGATCCGCGTAGTGCCGGCGCTGGATGTGGCGGGTCACTGCTTCTCCTCCGCGTGGGCGAATCCCCGGGCGACGGCGGCCGCAGCCGCGCTGGCCCTCCCCGCCCCTTCGAGGGGTCCGCTGGCGATGGCGTTCCCGCCGCGCGCCACCCTGGCGCCGGCGAGCGCGACCAGCTGCACGGTCTTGCGTTCGCCCGGCTCGAACCGCACCGCGTTTCCGGCAGGGATGTCGAGGCGCATTCCGTACGCCTTGCCGCGATCGAACGAGAGCGCGCGGTTCGTTTCGAAGAAGTGGTAGTGGCTGCCGACCTGGATGGGGCGATCGCCCAGGTTGGTCACGGCCAGCGCGACGGACTCCCGGCCCTCGTTGAGCGCGATCTCCCCGGGCTGGGGGATCACCTCGCCGGGGACAGGCGCCTCGTTGACCCCTGCGAAGCGCCCGCGGTCGGGCACGGGGAGGAAGCTTCCCTGCAGAGCGAGCGCGAGGTCGCCGTGCTCGAGCACGATCGGGTGGTGCACGGTGACCAGCTTTGTCCCGTCGGCGAAGGTGCCCTCCACCTGCACCTCGGCGATCATCTCCGGGACGCCGTCCATCACCTCCGCGCGGCCGAGCAGGCGCCGGCCCAGGTCCATCAGCTCGGCGACGCTGCGGCCGTCGCGGATGAACTCCAGGAGCTGGGCGGCGATGAGCCCCACCGCCTCGGGATGGTTCAGGCGGAGCCCGCGCGCCAGGCGCTTCTGCGCGAGGAAGCCCACGCCGTGCAGCAGCAGCTTGTCGATCTCGCGAGGGTTCAGGTGCATGGCGTGCCTCGTCTGCGGGGGGCGCTCATCATTGGTCACCTCTCATCTCGGGCGCGCCGCCGGGTCGAGGAGGATCGATCCCGCACTCCACGTCCAAGGAGGCGCTACCGTTTGTCTCCGTTGCTTTTCAGAGGGAGTATCGACCTCGGCGCTGGCGGCGAGCTCGAATCGAAGCAGTTGCGGACCGGCGCCGCTGACGCAATGCGTCCCGTCCCGGGACGGGACGCGCTGCGTCAACAGCAGTCGAGCGGGAGTCATGGCCGGCGCGCCCAAGGGTCGTCGCCGAGGAGATGGGGCAAGAAGTACAGGTGGCCGCGGACGGTACGGAGCGCATCTTCCAGCGAGACGGCCGCGATCCGGACGAGGAGGGCGCCCTCCAGCTCGTTCGCCTGCTCGATCCGGTCCGCTCGCGCGCGCAGCGGCGAAGCGCAGATCCGCCGGGCGAGCTCGTCGCGTTCAGCGCGGAGGGAGTCGCCGGCGAGCAGCACGGTGCAGATCGCATCGAATCGGCCGAGGCGCTCGGCGAGGGCACCGTGGGCAGGGTCGAGGAGGAGGCGCTCCCGGAGAAGGAGGCGATCCACGCTCTGCAAGGACAGCTCGCCCCGGTACTCGGAGAAAGCCCACCGCTCGCCGCGGGCGCTGCGGCCGGACGCGAGCACGTCCACGGCGACAGCGGCCGCGGCGGGCGCGAGCCGCAGCTCGGTCTTCTGCTGGTACCGGGCGCCGGCGAAGCACACCGTGGGGTCCGGCAGGAGCGCCAAAAAACCTCCCTCGCCGACCTCCGCGGCGAGCTCGCTGCGGCACCCGCGAATCGAGCGGTAGACGCGGTTTTGTCCTTGCGTCGCCAGCACCGCCGCGGCGCCCGGGCCGACTTCGAGGCGCAGCCGGACGGCGTCGCCGTCGACCATGCCTCCGCCCAGCGTGCTGGTGTACGCCCAGGCGGCCCGGCCGTGGTTGCGGGGAGTGAGGACGCGCAAGGGACTGGTCGCGAACGCGGCCTCGACGACGGTGCGGGGCCCGGCCCGGCGGAACGAGAGCCGCGCCGGCGTGTCGCCCTCCGTCCGCCGCTCCGCGAAGACCCTCACCGGACGCTCCTCGGCCTCAAACCGCCAGGTGGTGTCGTACCTCGTCGGTGTCCAGGTTCGCCACCTCTCCCCGGTCGACCACCTGCCCGCGCGAGAGGATCGCGTAGTGCTGCGCGAGCGATTTCGCGAAATCGACGTACTGCTCGACCAGCAGGATGGTCATCCCCCGCTCGAGCAGGACCCGGAGGACCCGCTCGATGTCCTTCACGATCGACGGCTGGATGCCTTCGGTGGGCTCGTCGAGCAGGAGCAGCTTGGGGCGGGCCACCAGGGCGCGGGCGATGGCGAGCTGCTGCTGCTGGCCGCCGGAGAGATCGCCGCCGCGCCGCCTCTGCATCGAGCGGAGGACGGGGAAGAGGGCCTCGACCTCGTCGCGCGAGGCCATGGGCCGCGCGGGGCCGGCCGCCGCCTCGCCGACCGCCAGGTTCTCCGCCACGGTGAGGCGGGGGAAGATCTCGCGGCCTTGCGGCACGTAGCCGATCCCCAGGCGGGCACGCTGGTAGGCGGTGAGATGCGCGATGTCCGCGCCTTCGAAAGCGATCCGGCCGGACCGCACCGGCAAGAGCCCCATCAGGCAGCGCAGCAGGGTGGTCTTGCCCACGCCATTGCGGCCCAGCAGCGCGGTGCAGGTGCCGGCAGGCACGGACAGATCGATCCCGCGAAGCGTGTGGCTCCCGCCGTAGAACTGATTGAGTCCCCGAAGCTCGAGCATCTCCGGCATTTTCTCCACGACGTCCGCGCCCAAGCATAGCGCCGCCGAATACGGCGGCGACTACCTTCCCAGATACACCTCGACCACGCGCGGATCCTCCCGCACCCGCTCCATGGTCCCCTCCGCCAGCACCTTTCCTTCGTGAAGCACCGTGACCGTGCGCGCGATGCTGTCGACGAAGTGCATGTCGTGCTCGACCACCACCAGCGAGTGGCGTCCGGCCAGCGACTGGAGCAGCTCGCCGGTGCGGGCGGTCTCCTCGTCGGTCATGCCGGCCACCGGCTCGTCGAGCAGGAGCAGTTTGGGCTCCTGCATCAAGAGGATCCCGATCTCCAGCCACTGTTTCTGCCCGTGCGAGAGGAGGTCCGCCAGCCGTTGGGCCTGCGCGCGCAGGCCGATCACGTCCAGGACGTGGTCGATGCGGTCCGCCTGCTGCGGGGTGAGCCTCGCGCCGAGCGTCCGGAAGACGCTCTTGTCGGTCTTCAGCGCCAGCTCGAGGTTCTCCAACACCGTGTGATTGCGGAACACGGTCGGCTTCTGGAACTTCCGCCCGATGCCCAGCTCGGCGATCTCCGTTTCCGAGAGGCGGGTGAGATCGTTCGCCTGGCCGAAGTACGCGTCGCCCGTGTCGGGCCGCGTCTTTCCGGTGATCACGTCCATCATGGTCGTCTTGCCGGCGCCGTTGGGACCGATGATGCAACGGAGCTCGCCGGGCTCGATGATCAGGTTCAGCCCGGCGAGCGCCTTGAAGCCGTCGAAGCTGACCGTCACGCCGTCCAGGTACAGGACCGGACCCTGCGCAGTGTCGAGCCTCACGGTGTCTGACCTCGCGCCAGGACGCCGACCACGCCGCGAGGCAGGTAGCGGGTGACCAGGATGAAGAGGAGGCCCAGGAAGTACAGCCACAGGTCGGGGAAGCTCACCGTCAGCCAGCTCTTGGCCCCGTTCACCAGCGCCGCTCCCAGGACGGGTCCGATCAGCGAGCCCCGGCCGCCCACCGCTACCCAGATGGCGATCTCGATCGAGTTCGCGGGCGACATCTCGCTCGGGTTGATGATGCCGACCTGGGGCACGTACAGGGCGCCGGCGATCCCGCACATCACCGCGGACAGCGTCCAGACGAACAGCTTGTAGCCGACCGGGTCGTAGCCGCAGAAGCGCAGGCGGCTCTCCTCGTCGCGGATGGCGGTCAGGACGCGCCCGAACTTGGACAGCACCAAGGAGCGGCAGATCGCCAGCCCGCCGAGCAGCGCGGTGGCGCTGAGCGCGTAGAGCGCGACCTTGGTGCGCGGGTTGGCGATGGGGAAACCCAGGATGCGCTTGAAGTCGGTGAACCCGTTGTTCCCGCCGAACCCGGTGTTGTTGCGGAAGAAGAGCAGCATGAAGGCGAAGGTCAGCGCCTGCGTGATGATGGAGAAGTAGACGCCGCGGATGCGGGAACGGAAGGCAAACCAGCCGAACACCAGGGCCAGCAGGCCGGGCGTGAGGACGACGAAGAGGCAGGCTTGCCAGAACCGATCGGAGCCGGCCCAGTACCAGGGCAGCTGCTTCCAGTCGAGGAACACCATGAAGTCGGGCAGGTCGCTCTGGTAGACGCCTTCGCGCCCGATGGAGCGCATCAGGTACATGCCCATCGCATAGCCGCCCAGCGCGAAGAAGAGGCCGTGCCCCAGGCTCAAGATTCCCGTGAAGCCCCAGATGAGGTCGACCGCGAGCGCCACGATGGCGTAGCAGAGGATCTTCCCCATCAGCGTGACCGTGTAGTCGGACACGTGGAGGGCGCTGCCCGCGGGGACCGCCAGGTTCAAGACCGGAACGACGATCACCAGCACGCCGTAGGCCGCGAGCACGGCGGCGATTGCCCGGCGCGACTCCAGCGGGCGGGCCGTCGCGAACACGCCGGTCACGTTTCCTCCGCGGCGCGGCCGCGGGGCGCGAACAGGCCCTGCGGGCGGCGCTGGATGAACAGGATGATGAAGGCGAGCACCGCGATCTTCGCCAGCACCGCCCCGGCGAACGGCTCGAGCAGCTTGTTCACCTGGCCCAGCCCGGCGGCGGCCAGCACCGTGCCGGCCAGCTGCCCCACGCCGCCCAGCACCACCACCATGAAGGAGTCGACGATGAAGCCCTGGCCCAGCTCGGGGCCCACGTTGCCGATCTGAGAGAGGGCGCACCCGCCCAGTCCGGCGATTCCGGCCCCCAGCGCGAAGGTGAGCAGGTCGACCCAAGGCGTCGCGACGCCCAGTCCCGCGGCCATCCCGCGGTTCTGCATCACGGCGCGCACCAGCAGACCCAGGCGGGTGCGCTCGATCAGCAGCCAGACGACGAAGAGGACCAGGATGGCGAAGGCGACGATCGCGATGCGGTTGTAGGGCAGCACCAGCCCGGACATCACGGTCACCCCGCCCGACATCCACGACGGGTTCGCCACCTCGACGTTCTGCGCTCCGAAGGTGCTGCGCACTGCCTGGATGAGGAGAAGGCTCGCGCCCCAGGTGGCGAGCAGCGTCTCCAGCGGCCGCCCGTAGAGGGCGCGTACCACGGTGATCTCCAGGACCATCCCGACCAGCGCCGCGGCCAGGAACGCGGCCGGCGCGGCCGCGAGCAGGTACCAGTCGAACGCGCCGGGCAGGTGGGCGCGGAAGAGCGACTGGACCACGTAGGTGGCGTAGGCGCCGATCATCAGCAGCTCGCCGTGCGCCATGTTGATGACGCCCATCAGCCCGAAGGTGATGGCGAGGCCCAGGGCGGCGAGGAGCAGCACGCTTCCCAGGCTCAGGCCTCCGAAGATCCAGCCGACCACCTCGGCGCGGAGCAGCGATCCGTCGATGTCCTTCACCGCGCGAGAGATCGCGTCGCGCACGGCGGGGTCCTGCTCCGCGCCGGGATCGGAGGGACCCGCGCCCAGCCGCTCGATCAGGAGCCGCTTGCTGCGGGTGCTGGGCGCCCGCAGGAGCGCCTCCACCGCCGCCAGCCGCTTGTCGCGGTCCCGGCTGTCGAGCAGCAGCGCGCCTTGGATCGAGCGGACCGCGTCCCGGACCTGGGCGTCCTTCTCCTGGGAGAGGACGCGGTCGAGCAACGGCAGCAGGTCCTCGTCGGCGCCTTCCTGCAGCGTGCGCGCGGCGCGGAGGCGATCCGCCGCTCCCGGAGCGAAGAGACCCAACGCGGCGATGGCGCGCTCGAGGGTGCGCCGCAGGCGGTTGTTGATGGAGACCTTCTCGACGTCGGCCGCGGCCAGCTGCGCAGATCGCCGCGTGAGCGGATCGAACCAGGCGCCGTCCTCCTCCACCACCGCCCGTCCGGCGGCGATCGCCAGCCGCCCCTCGAGCAGCGCCCTCAGCACGGGGAGGGAAGAAACGTCTGCCGAGACCACCGCCTCCTTCACGGCCGCGAGCTTGGCGGCGCCGTCGCCGGAAGCGAGCTTCTCCAAGCCCGCGGGGTCGAGGGCCGAGGCCCCGCGCGCGGCGAGACACGCGGCCGCGGCGATGGCGAGCGCCAGGGAAGGCACCTGTGGCGCGGAGCGCATCGTAGGTCTCCTGGAGCGGTCCTTTAACACCACACGCCGTCCGCCCGCCAGTGACTCCGACAGACGATTTTGTAGGTGAGTAACGAAGATCCTACCAAATTGTTGCAAATAGCAAGGATCGACGCGACCGCGACTTGCAGCTCGCAACTGTCGAATCAGCACGGTGGTCCCGCGGGGTTCGCGCAGGGAGACGCGGTGTGGCTCCGATCTTGCTCCACCTGCACGCGGCAGTGCATGCCCCCGATCCAGAGCTCGCTTTCCCCCTGACTGGAGAGACAATGAACATCCGTCGAGCAGCAGTCCGTCTGGCCCTCTGCTGCGCCGTCCTGGGCGCGGCCTCGCAGGCCCGCGCCGCCGAGCCGATCAAGGTCGGCATCCTGCACTCGCTGTCCGGCACGATGGCCATCAGCGAGACCTCGCTGAAGGACGTCGCGCTCATGACCATCGACGAGATCAACGCGAAAGGCGGCGTGCTCGGCCGCAAGATCCAGCCGGTCGTCGTCGATCCCGCCTCCAACTGGCCACTCTTCGCCGAGAAGGCCCGCCAGCTTCTCACCCAGGACAAGGTGGCGGCCGTGTTCGGCTGCTGGACCTCCGTCTCGCGCAAGTCGGTGTTGCCCGTCTTCGAGGAGTTGAACGGGCTGCTCTACTACCCGGTGCAGTACGAGGGCGAGGAGCTGTCGCAGAACGTCTTCTACACCGGCGCCGCGCCCAACCAGCAGGCGATCCCGGCGGTCGAATACCTCATGTCCAAGGAAGGCGGCGGGGCCACCCGCTTCTTCCTGCTGGGCACCGACTACGTCTACCCGCGCACCACCAACAAGATCCTGCGGGCGTTCCTCAAGGCGAAGAAGGTGGACGAGAAGGACATCCAGGAGATCTACACGCCGTTCGGGCACAGCGATTACCAGACGATCGTCGCGCAGATCAAAGCGTTCGGCGCGGGCGGCCGCACCGCGGTCATCTCCACCATCAACGGCGACTCGAACGTGCCTTTCTACAAGGAGCTGGGCAACGCGGGCCTCAAGGCCACCGACATCCCGGTGGTGGCGTTCTCGGTCGGTGAGGAGGAGCTGCGAGGCATCGATACCAGACCTCTGGTCGGCCATCTCGCCGCCTGGAACTACTTCATGTCGGTGAAGAACCCCGTCAACACGGAGTTCATCGCCAAGTGGAAGGCGTACGTGAAGAAGAACAAGCTGCCCGGCGGGGACGGGCGGGTCACCAACGACCCGATGGAAGCCGAGTACGTGGGCATCCACATGTGGGCGCAGGCGGTGCAGAAGGCCGGCACCACCTCGGTCGACGCGGTCCGCAAGGCGATGGCGGGACAGACCTTCGCGGCGCCCTCCGGGTACACGCTCAAGATGGACGAGCAGAACCACCACCTCTGGAAGCCGGTGATGATCGGAGAGGTCCAGTCGAACGGTCAGTTCGACGTGGTCTGGAAGACGGACAAGACCATCCGCGCGCAGCCTTGGAGCCCCTTCATCGCGGGCAACGAGAAGCGCGCCTCGGCGCAGTGACGGTCGCAAACCGCTTCCAGGAGGATGGAATGACGAACGCTGCGCGATTCGTGTTGCCTCTCCTCGGACTCTCCTTCGTCTTCGCGGGCGCGGTCCGCGCCGAGCCGGCTCCGGCGCCCGCGGCCGCCGCCGAGTCCGCGCCTGCCGTCCCCGCTGCCGCTCCGGCCCCGAAGACGCTCTCCCTGGGCGTAGGCCTGCGGTTGGGCGGCTCCGTCGATGCGAGCACCCAGGCCAACACCAGCGACAACGTGGGCATCACCACCCTGGACATCCGGCCGTACATCAGCGGACAGGTCCACCCGCTGCTCAAGTTCGAGGGGAACCTCGACCTGAACAACTCGGACAACAGCCGCATCCGGGTGCTCGACGCGGTGGGGAAATTCGAGGCCAACGACCTGTTCAACGTGTGGTTCGGACGCTTCCTGCCTCCCTCGGACCGGGCCAACCTGAGCGGTCCGTACTACCAGAACGCATGGAACTTCCCGGACGGGGTGAACGGCTACCCGTCGATCTACGCCGGCCGCGCCGACGGAGGGGCGGTCTGGGGCCAGCTCGAGAAGGGAAAGTTCAAGTACCAGGGCGGTGTGTTCACGTTGGGCTCCAACACGCCGGCTTCGCAACTGCTCTACGCGGGAAGGCTGGTCTACAACTTCCTCGATCCGGAGCCGGGCTATTACAACAGCAGCACGTACTACGGCAGGAAGAACGTGCTGGCCCTGGGCGGCGCGGTACAGTACCAGCAGCTGGGGGCCGCCACCCAGATCGGCATCGACTCCACCGGGGCGCCCGTCTTCGCCCGCAACGACCTGCTCGGGTTCAACTTCGACCTGCTCTTCGAGAGGCGCCTCCCCTGGGCCGACACGCTCACCCTGGAAGGCGCGTACTACAACTTCAACAAGGGGGCCCAGGGCTGGAGCTGGTACGCGCTGGCCAGCTACCTGTTCGCCCCCAAGGTCGTGTTCGGCCAGGTGCAGCCGATGGTGCGCTGGCAGCAGCTGACCCCCACGGCCGGAGGCGATCCCACCCGGGTCCTCGACGGGGGGCTCAACTACATCATCGACGGCCACAACACCCGGCTGGCCTTCGTCATCCAGCACCGCGACCCGCCCACGGCGGCCAGCACCACCTCGTACCAGCTGGGCGTGCAGATCCAGGAATGAAGAGGCTCGCCTCGCCGGGTCCGACAAAGCTGTCGGAATCGTCGGACCCGGCTACAAATTCGTCGCCGCACTTGCGGCGCCTCCGCCGTCGCGCCTACCCTGGGGCAATGGCGAAGCGCGCGACCGAGCCCAGGACCGAGCTGCGCAGGCTCACCACGCTCCAGGAGATCAGCCAGGCGCTGTCCAGCGCGGCCGACCTGCGCCACACGCTGGAGCGGGTGCTGGAGAAGCTCGAGCGCGACCACGAGGCCGTGCGCAGCGCGGTGATGGTGCTCGACCCCGACGGACGCGAGATCCGCATCGACGCCTCGGTCGGCATCAGCGCCGAGGGGCGCCTCGCCCGCTACCGGGTGGGCGAGGGAATCACCGGCCGGGTGGTGCAGAGCGGAAAACCCATCGTGGTGCCGGCCATCAGCCGCGAGCCGCTCTTCCTCAACCGGGCGGTGCAGCGCAAGCGGCCGGGGATGCCGGAGCTGAGCTACGTCTGCGTGCCGATCGCGCTGAACCGCGCGCCGCTGGGAGCGCTGGCCGTGGACCTGGAGTTCGACCCCGGGCGCGACTACGACGCCGGGGTCCGGTTCTTCTCGGTGGTGGCGGCGATGATCGCGCAGGCCTTCCAGGCCCGCCGGACCATCGAGGACGAGCGCAAGCGGCTCCTCGACGAGAACGTCCACCTCAAGCACGAGCTGCAGCAGCGCTACGACTTCTCCAACCTGATCGGCACCAGCGGTCCCATGCGCCAGGCGTACGAGCAGATCGCGCAGGTCGCCCGGACCGGGACCACGGTGCTCATCCGCGGCGAGTCGGGCACCGGCAAGGAGCTGATCGCCCACGCCATCCACTACAACTCGCCGCGCAAGGACAAGCCGTTCGTCAAGGTGAGCTGCGCGGCGCTCCCCGACACGTTGATCGAGTCGGAGCTGTTCGGCTACGAGAAGGGGGCCTTCACCGGCGCCATGGCCCGCAAGCGCGGGCGGTTCGAGCTGGCCGACGGCGGCACCCTGTTCCTCGACGAAGTGGGAGAGCTGAACCTCGCCACCCAGGTGAAGCTCCTGCGCGTCCTCCAGGAGAAGGAATTCGAGCGGCTGGGCGGCACCGAGACCGTGAAGGTCGACGTCCGCCTGATCGCCGCCACCAACCGGGATTTGGAAAAGGCGATCGCCGAGCGGCAGTTCCGCGAGGACCTCTACTACCGGCTCGACGTCTTCTCGATCTTCGTTCCGCCCCTGCGCGACCGCAAGCCCGACATCATGCTGCTCGCCGACCATTTCCTCGCCAAGTACGCGCGGCAGCACAAGAAGATCATCCGGCGCATCTCCACGCCCGCCATCGACATGCTGATGAGCTACCACTGGCCCGGCAACGTCCGCGAGCTGGAGAACACCCTGGAGAGGGCGGTGCTCACCTGCGACGGCAACGTGATCCATGGACACCATCTGCCGCCCACGCTGCAGACGGCCGAGGCCTCCGGAACGGTGATGCAGACCTCCCTCAACGACGCCGTCGAGCAGTACGAGAAGGACCTGATCCTCGATGCCCTCAAGAGCGCGCGGGGCAACTGCGCGAAGGCCGCGCGGCTGCTGGGCAGCACCGAGCGGATCATCGGCTACAAGGTGCGGAAGTACGCGATCGATCCCCGGCGCTTCCGCGAGCGGGCGATCACGGCCGTACCCCGCGGCAAGCTGGCCCCGTCGCGCCTCGATGCGCGTGCGCCCTAAAGGCTTGCTTGACATACCGGCACCTGGGGACTAGGACTACGCGACCATGCCTGATCGGACGGCCAGCGCGATCTGCAAGCCCGCCGCGGCGCCGTCCGGCCTCGTCCTTAGCGGCATCATCTCGATTGCCCTCCTTACCAAGGGGTGCGGGCCCCCCTTCTGACGCTGACAGCGATCCGAAGTGAGAGCCCCCGCACCCCACCAGGTCGCGGGGGCTTTTTTTTCTCGAAGTGCCGGAAAGGTCGACATGAAGCGCACAGGCTCACAGGCGATCTGGGAAGCCCTCGTCGGCGAGGGCGTCGAGACCGTCTTCGGCTACCCGGGCGGCGCGATCATGCCGGCTTACGACGCGATGCCCGGCTACCCCATCCGGCACGTGCTGGTGCGCCACGAGCAGGGCGCCGCCCACATGGCCGACGGCTACGCGCGGGCCTCGGGAAAGGTCGGCGTCGCGATCGCCACCTCCGGCCCGGGCGCGACCAACCTGGTCACGGGCATCGCCACCGCGATGATGGACTCGTCGCCGATCGTCTGCATCACCGGCCAGGTCTCGTCGGCGGTGCTGGGCAGCGACGCCTTCCAGGAGACGGACATCACCGGCGTCACCTTGCCCATCACCAAGCACAACTACCTGGTCACCCGCGCGGAGGAGATCTATCCGACCCTGCGCGAGGCTTTCCACCTGGCTCGCTCCGGCCGCCCCGGCCCGGTGCACGTCGACGTCACCAAGGACGCGCAGCAGGCAGCCTTCGAGTTCCATCCGGGCGACGGGCCCGCGCCGCGCTCGGGCCGCAAGGCCCGGCCCTCGCCTCCCGCCGACCTCGACCGTGCCGCCGCGCTGATCGACGGGGCGGAGCGGCCTCTGGTCCTGGCCGGGCAGGGCATCGTGCGCTCGGGGGCGAGCGATCTGCTGATCGAGTTCGCGGAAAAGACCAGCGTCCCGGTGGCGTGCACGCTCCTGGGCCTGGGAGGCTTCCCGGCCTCGCACCCGCTCAGCCTGGGGATGATGGGCATGCACGGCGAGGCCTGGGTGAACAAGGCCATCCAGGAAGCCGACCTGCTCATCGCGCTGGGGATGCGGTTCGACGACCGGGTCACCGGGAAGCTGAGCACGTACGCGGTGAACGCCCGCAAGATTCACGTGGAGATCGATCCCTCGGAAATCAACAAGAACGTAAAGGTCGACGTCGCGCTCATGGGCGACGCGGCGTGGGCCTTGCACGAGCTGCTCGGGCGGGTGCGCTCCCGCCCGCGCAGCTCGTGGCACGCGCGGATCGCCGAGATGAAGGGCGACTCGGCGGTCCGCGACATCCAGTCCATGCCGCACTCCGGCCGGCTGTTCGCCGCGCACGTGCTGCACGATCTGTGGAGGCTCACCTCGGGCCGCGCGCTGGTGGTCACCGACGTCGGCCAGCACCAGATGTGGGAAGCGCAGTACTACAAGCACGAGCGCCCGCGCTCGCTCATCACCTCGGGCGGCCTGGGCACCATGGGCTTCGCGCTGCCGGCGGCGATCGGCGCGCGCTTCGCCCGCCCCGACGACGAGATCTGGGTGGTGGCCGGCGACGGCGGCTTCCAGATGACCGCCTGCGAGCTGTCCACCTGCGCCCAGGAGAGCTTGAAGCTCAACGTGGCCATCATCAACAACGGCTACCTGGGGATGGTCCGGCAGTGGCAGGAGTTCTTCTACAGCCGCCGCTACGTGGCCACGCCGCTGATCAGCCCCGACTTCGTCAAGCTGACCGAGGCCCACGGGCTTCTCGGCCTGCGCGTCACCGCCCGCGAGGAGGTCGAGGGCGCGGTCGCGCGGGCGCAGAAATCCTCTTGCACGGCCGTGGTCGATTTCCGCGTCGAGCAGGAAGACAGCGTCTACCCGATGGTCCCGGCCAACACGGACCTGCGCGACATGATCCGCCGCCCCACCCCGATGCTCGAAACGGGTTCCGACCCGTAGTCCGGAGGACATGATGAAGACCGCCGTCGCCCATACGTTCGTCGCCACCGTGGAGGACCGGCCTGGGGCGTTGAACCGGGTGGTGTCGCTGTTCCGCCGCCGCGGGTTCAACATCTCCTCGCTCACGGTGGGCACCACCGAGCGCCCGGGGGTCTCGCGGATCACGCTGGTGGTGAACTCCGACGCGGACACCGCCTGCCGGGTGCAGGCGAATCTGGAGAAGCTGGTCGACGTGCTCCAGGTGCAGGACCTGACCGGCGCGGCCGCGGTGGCCCGCGAGTTCGCGCTGGTCAAGGCCCGCGTGCCCCCGGACAAGCGCGCCGAGGTGCTCCGCCTGTGCGGCCTCTTCCGCGCCCGGGTGGTGGACGTCTCGCCGGAAACGCTGACGGTGGAGATCACCGGCGCTCCCGACAAGGTGGACGCCTTGGTCGAGGTGGTCCGCCCGTACGGAATCGCGGAGATGGTCCGCACCGGCCCGCTGGCGATGGGGCGCGGCGCGGAAGTGAACGAGGTCAAGGTCCAGGCCGGGATGGCGGCCTGAATGGATGCCATGACGCCACAAGGTCCAAAGAGCGCTGCGCCGCCGAATGCGGCGGCGACCGACAAGCACGAAAACGGCAGCGACCGCCGGGTCATCGTCTTCGACACCAGCCTGCGCGACGGGGAGCAGGCCCCCGGGGCCGCGATGGACCTCACGCACAAGCTCCAGGTGGCGCGGGCGCTCCAGGCGCTGGGAGTCGACGTGCTCGAGGCCGGCTTCCCGGCCGCCTCGCCGGGCGATTCCGAAGCGGTCGGGGCGGTCGCGCGGCAGATCGAGGGCCCGATCGTGTGCGCCCTCGCCCGGGCCAACCGCGAGGACATCGATCGCGTCACCGAGTCGCTCCGTCCCGCCAGGCGCAAGCGCTGCCACGTCTTCCTGGCTACCAGCCCCATCCACCGCGAGTTCAAGCTGGGCTTCGGGACCGCCGAGGTGGTGCGCCGGGCCGTCGAGGCGATCCGCTACGCGCGGGAGAGCTTCGACGACGTGGAGTACTCGGCGGAGGACGCCGCCCGCACGGAGCCCGACTTCCTCTGCGAGGTCGTGGAGAAGGTGATCGAGGCTGGAGCCACCACGATCAACGTTCCCGACACGGTCGGCTACGCGATCCCCTCCCAGTTCGCCGGGCTCATCCTGCACCTGCGCCGCCGGGTGCGTTGCATCGAGCGGGTGGTGCTCAGCGTCCATTGCCACGACGATCTCGGCCTGGCGGTGGCGAACACGCTGGCGGCGCTGGAGGCCGGGGCCCGGCAGGTGGAGTGCACGGTCAACGGCATCGGCGAGCGCGCCGGGAACTGCTCGCTGGAAGAAGTGGTGATGGCCTTGCGCACCCGCGCAGACCACTACCGCCTGCGCACGGGAATCCGCACCCAGGAGCTGTGCGCCGCCAGCCGCGCCGTGGCGAAGGCGAGCGGGTTCTCGGTGGCCCCCAACAAGGCCGTGGTCGGGCAGAACGCGTTCGCGCACGAGGCGGGCATCCACCAGCACGGCGTGCTCGCCAACGCGCTCACCTACGAGATCATGCGCCCCGACGACGTCGGGTTCGAGAGCAGCCGGCTGGTGCTGGGCAAGCACAGCGGCCGCCATCTCCTCCGGCACCGCCTGGAGCAGCTCGGGTACCGCCTCGACGATTCCCAGTTCGAAGAGGCGTTCGTCGAGGTGAAGAAGCTCGCCGACCACAAGAAGGAGCTGCACGACGGCGATCTCGAGGCGGTCATCGCCGGCGTCCTGCACGGAGTGGCGGCCGGCCAGTGGGAGCTGCTCGGCGTCAGCACCGCTTCCGGCGCCGGCGGGCTGGCCACCGCGGCGGTCACCTTGCGCGCGCGCGACGGCAAGGAAATCCAGGACGCCGCCTGCGGCCAGAGCCCGCTGGAGGCCGTGTTCCGGTCCATCGAGCGCATCACCGGCACAGCCGCCCGGGTGCGCGACTACCAGATCGGCGGCTCGGACGGCGACGCCGAAGTTCGCATCGAGGTGCAGCACCGCGACCGCACCTACAGCGGCACGGCCCACGCCGCCGACGTGCTGGTGGGCAGCGCGCGCGCCTTCATCGAAGTGGTCAATCGCATCGCGGCCAGCCTCCGGATGCGGCGCGACCCCGTGGGAAGCGAGGCGAGGACGTGAGGGCGAGGACGCTCTTCGAGAAGGTCTGGGACGCGCATCTGGTGTCCCCCGAGACGGTGGACTCGCCCGCGGTCCTGTACGTCGACCTGCACCTGGTCCACGAGGTGACTTCTCCCCAGGCGTTCGACGTCCTGCGCGAGCGGGGCCTCGAGGTCCGGCGGCCGGACAAGACCGTCGCCACCATGGACCATTCGATCCCCACCACCCCGGGAGGGCAGCGCTTCGCCATCGTCGACCGGCAGGCGGCCGCGCAGCTGCGTCGCCTGGAGGAGAACTGCTCGACCTTCGGAATCGAGCTGCACGGGATGGGCAGCGAGGGGCAGGGCATCGTCCACGTGATCGGCCCCGAGCTGGGCCTCACCCAGCCCGGGCGGACCATCGTGTGCGGCGACAGCCACACCTCGACGCACGGCGCCTTCGGAGCGCTCGCCTTCGGCATCGGCACCAGCGAGGTGGCGCACGTCCTCGCCACGCAGTGCGTGCTGCAGCGCCGGCCCCGCACCCTGGAGGTGCGCGTCGACGGGCGACTGCGCCCCGGCGTCACGGCGAAGGACCTCATCCTGGCGGTCATCGCTCGCATCGGCGTGGGCGGCGGATCGGGGCACGCGCTCGAGTACACCGGCAGCGCGGTCCGGGCGCTCTCCATGGAAGAGCGGATGACCGTGTGCAACATGTCCATCGAGGCGGGCGCGCGCGCGGGGATGATCGCGCCGGACGACACCACCTTCGCCTACCTGGCGAAGACGCCGCGCGCCCCGAAGGGCGCCGATTGGGACCGGGCCGTTGCGGGTTGGCGCGAGCTCCCGTCGGATCCGGGCGCTGCGTACGACCGGTCGGTCAGCGTCGACGGCTCGGCGCTGGAGCCGATGATCACCTACGGGACCAATCCAGGGATGGCGCTGCCGGTGGGAGCGCGCGTCCCGGATCCCGCCGCGGTGCCCGACGGCGCTGCGCGCGCCTCGCTGGAGAAGGCGCTCCGCTACATGGACCTGCGGCCCGGGCAGCCGCTGATCGGGCAGAAGGTCGACGTGGTGTTCATCGGCAGCTGCACCAACTCGCGCATCGAGGACCTGCGCGGCGCCGCCGGCGTGCTGCGCGGCCGCAAGGTGGCGAAGGGAGTGCGGACGCTGGTCGTCCCGGGCTCCCGCCGGGTCAAGCAGGCCGCGGAGGCGGAAGGGCTGGATCGGATCTTCACCGACGCGGGCGCCGAGTGGCGCGAGCCCGGCTGCTCGATGTGCATCGCCATGAACGGCGACCAGCTCGAGCCCGGCCAGTATGCGGTGAGCACCAGCAACCGCAACTTCGAAGGCCGCCAGGGCAAGGGCGGGCGCACCTTCCTGGCCAGCCCGCTGACCGCCGCTGCCGCCGCGGTCGTGGGCCGTATCGCGGACCCGCGGGAGCTGGCGAGGTGACCATGCAGCCGATCCGCCGCATCGTCTCGCGCACCGTGGTCCTCCCGCAGCGGGACGTGGACACCGACCAGATCATCCCGGCGCGCTATCTCAAGACCACCCAGCGGGAAGGTCTCGGCCAAGGGCTGTTCGCCGACTGGCGCTACGACAAGGACGGGCGGCCGCGCCCGGACTTCCCCCTCAACCAGCCGCAGGCCGCGGGGGCGCAGGTGCTGGTGGCGGGCGCCAATTTCGGCTGCGGCTCCTCGCGCGAGCACGCTCCCTGGGCGCTCCAGGACTTCGGGTTCCGCGCGGTGGTCAGCTCGTCGATCGCCGACATCTTCCGCAGCAACGCGCTGAAGAACGGGCTGGTGCCGGTGGTGCTCGAAAAAGCGGCGCACGAGCGGCTCCTGGCCACTCCCGGGGCGCAGGTGACCATCGATCTCGAGACGCTCACGCTGGCGACCGACGGGCTCTCCGCGCCGTTCCCCCTCGATCCTTTCGCACGCCATTGCCTGATGGACGGCGTCGACGAGCTGGGCTTCTTGCTCTCCCGATCCGGCGACATCGCCGCCTTCGAGGAGGCCGCATGCGAGCGCTGATCGCGGTCCTGGGTGGTGACGGCATCGGGCCCGAAGTGGTGGCGCAGGGCGTACGAGTGCTGCAGGCGGTGGCGGCGCGCGGCGGGCATCGCTTCGAGCTGCAGGAAGCGTTGATCGGCGGCGTGGCGATGGACAGGACCGGCGCGCCCCTCCCCGCCGAGACGCTGTCCTTGTGCCGGAGCGCCGACGCGGTGCTGCTCGGGGCCGTGGGAGGGCCCAAGTGGGACGCGCACGCTCCGGTGCGTCCGGAGCAGGGGCTGCTCGCGCTGCGCAAGGAGCTGGAGCTGTACGCCAACCTGCGCCCGGTGGGCGTGCATCCCCGCCTCTTGCAGGTCTCGCCGCTCAAGCCCGAGCTGCTGCAGGACGTCGACCTGGTGGTGGTGCGCGAGCTGACCGGCGGCCTGTACTTCGGGGAGAAGCGGCGCGAGGCCGATTGCGCCTCCGACCTGTGCGTCTATACGGCCCAGGAAGTGCGGCGGGTGGTGCGCGTCGCCGCGCGGATGGCGCGGCAGCGGCGGCGCCGGCTCACCTCGGTGGACAAGGCGAACGTGCTCGAGACCTCGCGGCTGTGGCGCGAGGTCACCACCCAGGTGGTGCGGGACGAGTTCCCCGACGTGCAGCTCGAGCACGTGCTGGTCGACTCGTGCGCCATGCTGCTGGTCCAGCGGCCCTCGCGCTTCGACGTGATCGTCACCGAGAACCTCTTCGGCGACGTCCTCACCGACGAGGCGTCGGTCCTGGCCGGGTCCATCGGCCTCTTGCCCTCCGCCTCGCTGGGCGAGGGCAAGCGCGGGTTGTACGAGCCCATCCACGGCTCGGCACCGGACATCGCCGGCCAGGGCATGGCGAACCCGTACGGGACCATCCTGAGCGCCGCGCTGATGCTGCGCCACTCGTTCGGCCTGGAGGCGGAGGCGAGGGCCGTCGAGCGGGCGGTCCGCTCGTCCATCGACCGCGGCGCGCTGCCCGCCGACGTGGCGGGCGGCAGGCGCGCGGTGACCACGGCCGAAGCGGGCGACGCGGTGATCGCGGCCCTGCAGGAGACGTGAGGAGCCCATGCCGCACGACGACAGGCACAAGAGCCGCACCCTGACCGAGGGGCCCGACCGCGCGCCCGCCCGGGCGATGCTGAAGGCGATCGGGTTCACCACCGAGGAGCTGGCGCGCCCGCTGGTCGCCGTCGCGCACACCTGGACGGAGACGATGCCGTGCAACTTCCACCTGCGCAGCCTGGCGCAGCGGGTGAAGGAAGGCATCCGCGCGGCGGGGGCGACGCCCATGGAGTTCAACACCATCTCGGTCAGCGACGGCGTGGTGATGGGCACCGAGGGAATGAAGGGATCGCTCGTCAGCCGCGAGGTGATCGCCGACTCGATCGAGCTGGTCTGCCGCTCGCACTTGTTCGACGCGGTGGTGGCGCTGGTCGGATGCGACAAGACCATCCCCGGCGGCGCGATGGCGCTCTTGCGCCTGAACCTCCCCGCGCTCCTGCTCTATGGCGGCTCGATCGCGCCGGGCCGGTTCGAGGATCGCGACGTCACCATCCAGGACGTCTTCGAGGCGGTGGGCGCCCACGCGGCCGGCAAGATGACGCTGCGCGCGCTGCAAGACCTGGAGGACGTGGCCTGCCCCGGGCCGGGCGCGTGCGGCGGCCAGTACACGGCGAACACCATGGCGCTGGCGACGGAGCTGCTGGGCCTGGCGCCGGTCGGGTACGCCAGCATCCCGGCCGACGATCCCCGCAAAGGGGCCGCGACCCGGGCGGCCGGCGAGCAGGTGGTCCAGCTCCTGCGCGAGAACCGCCGTCCGCTGGACGTGGTGAAGCGCGCTTCGTTCGAGAACGCCATCGCGGGGGTTGCCGCCACCGGAGGATCGACCAACGCCGTCCTCCACCTGCTCGCGCTCGCGAGCGAGGCAGGGGTGCCGCTGGAGCTGGGCGACTTCGATGCCATCAGCCGGCGCACGCCGCTGATCGCCGACCTGAAGCCGGGCGGCCGCTTCGTGGCCACCGATTTCCATCGGGCGGGCGGGACGCCGCTGTTGTGCCGCAGGCTTCTCGAGGGTGGCCTCTTGCACGGCGACGCAAAGGTCGTGGACGGCAAACCCTGGACCGAGCATGCCGAGCACGCCTCGGAGGCGCCCGGCCAGCAGGTGGTGAGACCGCTCTCGGCGCCGCTCAAGCCGAGCGGCGGCCTCTACATCCTGACCGGCAACCTGGCCCCGGACGGGGCCGTGGTGAAGGCGGCCGGGCACGAGCGGCCCCGCCACGTGGGGCCGGCGCGCGTCTTCGATCGCGAGGAAGAAGCTTTCGCGGCCGTCCGCGACGGGCGCATCGCGGCGGGCGACGTGGTGGTGATCCGCTACGAAGGGCCGCGCGGCGGTCCCGGGATGCGCGAGATGCTGGGCGTCACCGCGGCCCTGGTCGGTCGCGGCCTGGGAGAGTCGGTGGCCCTGGTCACCGACGGCCGGTTCAGCGGCGCGACCCGCGGGCTGATGGTCGGCCACGTGGCGCCCGAGGCGGCGGTCGGAGGGCCGCTGGCCGCCGTGCGCGACGGAGATCGCATCACCATCGACCTCGAAGGCCGCCGCCTGGAAGTGGACCTCTCCGCTTCCGCCCTGGCCGCCCGCCTGCGCGAGTTCCGCCCGCCTCCGGTGCGCTACGCGACGGGCGTCTTCGCCAAGTACGCGCGCCAGGTCTCGTCGGCCGCGCAAGGCGCCGTGACTTCCCCTGCAAGTGAACGGTCAGCCCCAACCACGGAGTGAGCAAATGGCAGTCATCTACTACGACAGAGATGCGAGCATGGAGCCCGTCCGCGGCCGGCGGGTCGCGATCGTCGGCTACGGCAGCCAGGGCCACGCGCACGCGCTCAACCTGCGCGACTCGGGGGTCGACGTGCGCGTCGGGCTCCATGCCTCGAGCCGTTCGCGGGCGAAGGCGCAGGGAGCGGGCCTGCGCGTCCTCTCCGTCGCCGACGCTGCGCGCGAGGCGGACCTGATCATGATGCTCGCGCCCGACCAGACGCAGAAGCAGATCTACGACAACGAGATCGAGAAGCACCTCACCCGCGGCAAGGCGCTCTTCTTCGCCCACGGCTTCAACATCCACTACGGCCAGATCAAGCCGCCCCCCGGAGTGGACGTGGTGCTGATCGCCCCCAAGGCGCCCGGGCACCTGGTGCGCCGGCTGTACGAGGAGGGCCAGGGCACGCCGGCCCTGATCGCCGTCCAGCAGGACGCGAGCGGCCAGGCGCACGAGCTGGGACTCTCGTACGCGCGGGCGCTGGGCGCCACCCGCGCCGGGGTGCTGGAGACGACGTTCAAGGAGGAGACCGAGACCGATCTGTTCGGCGAGCAGGCGGTCCTCTGCGGCGGCGTCACCGCGCTGGTGCAAGCCGGCTTCGACACGCTGGTGCAGGCGGGATACCAGGAGGAGAGCGCCTACTTCGAGTGCCTGCACGAGCTGAAGCTGATCGTCGACCTGATGTACGAGGGCGGCATCGGCTGGATGCGCCACTCGGTCAGCGATACCGCCGAGTACGGCGACTACACCCGGGGACCCCGGATCGTGGGAGAGGCCGCCCGCGCCGAGATGAAGAAGATCTTGCGCGAGATCCAGAGCGGCGTCTTCGCCAAGGAGTGGATCCTGGAGAACCAGGCGGGCCGGCCCGTCTTCGACAAGCTGCGCGAGGAAGGCAAGACGCACCGGATCGAGGACGTGGGCGCGCGGCTGCGGGAGATGATGAGCTGGATCCGGAACATCCGGAAAGACTCCAGCGAGCCGGTGCAGCAGCAGCAGCAACCGGCGGCGGTCATCGAGTACCCCATGCAGCGGAGCGGAGCAGTCTAGAACACGAATCGTTTCGACGATCGAAAAGCACAGCGCCGACCTATCGTCGGCGGCTGAGGAGCCGTGCGCAGATGATGGAGTCCAAGGCGATCTGGATGAACGGAGAGCTGGTCCCGTTCCGCGAGGCGAAGCTGCACTTCCTGACGCCGGCGCTGCACTACGGCGTCGGCGTCTTCGAGGGGATCCGCTGCTACCGCACCGTGCGCGGCCCGGCGGTCTTCCGCCTGCGCGAGCACATCGAGCGGCTGATGGATTCGGCGCGGGTCATGGGTTGGCGCGAGCTGCCCTTCTCCGTCGAGGAGCTGGTGGAGGCTTGCCGCAAGACGGTGCAGGCCAACGGGTTCGAGGAGTGCTACATCCGCCCCCTCATCTACCTGGCCGAGGGCGGCTGGAACCTGACCGTCGACGCCGGCAAGGCGCACGTAGGCATCGCGGTATGGGAGTGGAAGCAATACCTCGGCGCCGAGGCGGCGGAGCAGGGCGTCCGGGCGAACATCTCCACGTTCACGCGCCACCACCCCAACGTGATGATGACCAAGGCGAAGATCGCCGGGAACTACCCCAACTCGGTGCTCGCCAAGACGGAGTCGCTGCGGCTCGGCTTCGACGAGGCGATCATGCTCGATTCGCAGGGGCACGTCGCCGAGTGCACCGGCGAGAACATCTTCCTGGTCCGCCGCGGCCGGGTGCTGACCCCGCCCGATTCGCACATCTTGCAAGGCCTCACCCGCGACTCGGTCCTCCACCTGCTGGACGACCTCGGCCACGGAGTCGAGCAGCAGCCCATCTCCCGCGATCAGCTCTACACGGCCGACGAGGTGTTCGTCTGCGGCACCGCGGCCGAGGTGATCGGGCTGCGGGAGATCGACTTCCGCACGATCGGCTCAGGGCGCACGGGGCCGGTCACACGGGCGGTGCAGCAGGCCTACCACTCCCTCGTGCGGGGCGAGCACCCGCGGTCGGTCGCGTGGCTCACTCCGATCTACGACGGGCTGGACGGCGGCGCGCACGGGAACTCGTCCCGGGACGAGTTCGATCTGCAGAAGATCGCGTGACCGTGGCGGTTCCTTTACCGCTTCATCACCAGGAGAATCCCCGAGGCCAGGGCCAGCAGGCCTTCGAGCGTCGAGATGCCGCTAAAGCTGATACCCAGCCTGGTCAGCCCGGTCACGATCAACCAGATTGCCAAGAGCAGCATCCCCAGATTTCTATCCAGTTTCAACATGGTTCTCCTTTCAGGCAGGTGAGGCGGAGCACCTCCTGCTGCGAGACGATATAAGAGCATGCCATGGCGATCGAGATTGCGCTGATGAACGCGAGCAAGGTCTTGAGCGACGACGAAGTGGCCAAGTCGCTGAAGGCGTTGCAGACGCAGGTCAGCCGCGACTTCGCTACCGTCTGGGGCGTCGATGCGACCCTGACCTTCTACGCCCAGGGAAAGGCTCCTCGCAGCGGATCCTGGTGGCTCGTCGTCCTGGACAACAGCGACCAGGCCGGTGCCCTCGGCTACCACGACCTGACGACCGAAGGCCTTCCTCTAGGGAAAGTCTTCGCCGCGAGCGACAAGCAGTCCGGACTTCAGTGGACGGTCACGGCGAGTCACGAGCTGCTCGAGATGCTGGTGGATCCGGACATCAACCTCACCGCGTTCGTGGAGGGTCCGTCGGGCAGGGGCGGACGGCTCTACGCCTACGAGGTCTGTGACGCCTGCGAAGCCGACGAGTTTGGATACGAGGTCAACGGCACCCTGGTCTCCGACTTCGTCTATCCGGCATGGTTCGAGAGCTTCCGCACGAAAGGCGCCACGCAGTTCGACAAGCAAGCGAAGATCGAGCAGCCATTCCAGCTACTGAAGGGCGGCTACATCGGCATCTACGACGTCACGAGCGGCTCGGGATGGCAGCAGATCACCGCCCAGCTCGGTCCCAGGCATCGAAGGGTGCGTCCGCCGGTAGGCAGCCGGCGGGAGCGCCGGCGCACGCCGAAGCACGACTGGCAGCGGAGCACCGTGAAGCTCGGCAAATAGGGTGACGTAGCGGAGCTCAGGCGAACCGGATCGATACTCCGGCAGAAGCCTTTGCGCCCGAGGCTCCGACGGCACCGGACAGCACTGCCGAGACGTTCTTCGATATGGTGTATGACGCCTTGCCGGTGAACTCGGCCTTCCCGTTCAGCAGATTCGCATCGATGCCGCCCGAGACCTCCAATCCAGTGTGCTCGATCTTCATCGTGCCGACGGCCGAGACCACGAGCTGATCGGGGGAGCTGTAGTCAATCGACAGGGTCAAGCTCTTCCTGGGGGAAGGGGTAATCTTGATGGACGCTCCGGCGGATGGTGAAACGACGCCGGCGGCGAGATTACCCGACGCTTCCAGCTCGAGAGTTACGGCCACGAATCCTGGTTTACTCCAGTGGAGCTCGCTCCGTCCACACCGCTTGGTGCGCGTCTGGTGCGGATCGGGGACCGACCTGAAGAGGTCATTCCCTATTGCTCGATGCCCGTGCCTGCCCGGTAGACTCTAGAAGTAGGATCAATCTGGGCAAAGACAAAAGCATGTCCGTTGTGGACGGTTGCGCCCGTGAAGTGGGCTGTGGCGGACCCCGAACATTCATCCGCCCATTCGGAGTTGATCCGAACGTTATCGGGGTAGCCCCGCCGGAGGCAGAGACGACGTAGGTTCCGTTCAGCGTTCCATTCGAAAACGGAGGTCCGGCCGATTTGGACTGCTGACTGGTCAAGACAATGAGGCCCAGCACGACGAGAGTAATTAGACTTACCTTCTTCATATTCCCTAACTTTATTGTTTCAGTTGGAATTTGCGATATCGAGCCGTCCCTCGCCCTGGTTTCGCGAGGGGGGGACTAACGACGTCATACCCGAACCGCCCACGTGTCAATGGTTGCCGAATCGGGATGCACTGCGGGGTCGCGTGGCCGTCGTCGCGGGGGCGACCCGAGGCGCCGGGCGGGGCATCGCTGCTGCCCTGGGAGAAGCCGGCGCGACGGTCGTGTGCACGGGTCGAAGCAGCCGCAGCACGCGGTCGACCCGGTCCGGCTACGACCGTCCCGAGACGATCGAAGAGACTGCCGAGCTGGTCACGCGGCTCGGCGGCACCGGCGTCGCGGCCGCGGTCGACCACCTCGACCCTGACCAGGTGAAGGCGCTGGCCGAGCGGATCCGGACGAACCACGGCCACATCGACGTGCTCGTCAACGACATCTGGGGCGCCGAGCTGCTCAAGGGAGGGCCGGCGCAATGGAACATTCCCATCTGGAAGCAGGACCTCGACAAGGGTCTGCGCATCCTCCGGCTCGCCATCGACACCCACCTCGTCACTTCGCATCACCTGCTTCCACTCCTCGTCGACAAACCCGGCGGCCTGCTCGTCGAGGTGACCGACGGCACCGCCGAGTACAACGCAGCTCACTATCGGATCAGCGTGTTCTACGACCTGGCCAAGGTCGCCGTTAGCCGGCTGGCCTTCTCCCAGGGACACGAGCTGGAGAAGCATGGAGCGACCGCGGTCGCCATCACGCCTGGATGGCTTCGTTCGGAGATGATGCTCGAGAATTTCGGGGTCTCCGAGGAGAACTGGCGCGACGCCATCGGGAGCCGCGCCCCTGCCGACTTCGCTTTCTCCGAATCCCCCCGCTACGTCGGGCGCGCCGTCGCTGCGCTTGCAGCGGATCGCGGACGAAGCAAATGGAACCAGAAATCGGTCAGCTCCGGTCAGCTCGCGCGCGAATACGGGTTCACGGACATCGACGGCTCGCAACCCGACATCTGGCGACACATGCTCGAGACGTCATGAAGCGGGTCTTGCTGATGCTCCCGCTGCTCGCCTGCGCCTCGCCAACGTCCCGCGCAACATGACCGACGCGATGATCAAGGCGGTGGGCGCGAACGGCGGCACGGCCGCGGCGGATCAGGCCGGCGACGCGCGCAGCGAGGGTCGCACCGTCTCGGACATCAGGTAGGCGTTCGGATCGTGCTGCAGGGCGTTCGGGGGCAGAGAGCTCCAGAACGGGCCCAGGTCCTTGCGCACCTGCTCGCGGAAGAATTCGGGCAGCTCCGTCGTCTCCTGCTCGTAGAACTTCCGCAGGGGAAGGTCGGTCTCCAGCCGGCGCCGCAGCTCCGAGTAGTACGCGATCCGGCCGAATCCCTCGGAGGAGACGGCGCGCACCACGTTCATCCAGCGCGGGATGGCGCCCCTCAGCGCGGAGAACCTGCGCCCGATCGCGCGCCAGGAGAAGGTGTACCGCGTCAGGGAGATGACGTTGTCGTAGAACTCCGGCCAGGAGTAGTTCTTCGGCCGCACGTTCATCGCGTGGTTGTTGTCGAGGAAATGGAAGGGGAACGGGAGGACGCGTCCCTGGCGCTGGTATTCGAGGTTGAGCGGCGCCGCCCGCCCGAAGGCCGACAGGAGCGAGTACCCCGGGAACGCGCCCGGCGTCGCGTCCACGAAGCGCTTGGTCAGCTCGAACGGCTCGGGGCCCTCGTCGACGTCGAGCCCGAGCACGAAGTTCGTCTGCACGTAGGGCAGGTACTTGAGGATGAGGCGGACGTGCTCCGAGACCTGTTCCACTTTCTCCGCGCCCTTGCGGGCACCGGTCTTCGACTTGTTCCCCAGCTCGTACCAGGACTCGACGCCGGGAAGGACTGCCTTGAACCCGTTGCGCTGCAAGCGTTGCAGGTGCGCCTCGGAGAGCAGCGACAGGCTGCTCTCCGCGACGAAATCGATGCTGTCCGGCGGAGCGGCCGACTCGATCGCGTCCAGCGTCTCGTCGAAGCGCACGCCGAAGTTGGGGTCGTGCCAGGCGACCCGCGGCCGCTTGATGGTGCGCAGCAGGAACTTCAGATCTTCCTTGAGCACGTCCAGGTCGAGCGGCTGGTACGGGACCACCGAGTCGATGCAGAAGCTGCAGGTGTACGGGCAGCCGAGGCTGGCCAGCATCGGCACGATCTTGAGGACCTTCGCCTTGCGCAGCGTCGGCTCGACGTACTTCCAGCGCTCGCGGACACCGGGCAACTGGAGGGGCTGCCGCTCGGCGGAGAGGCGCACTCCGCGCGGCCGGTGGCGCGAGCAGTCGCTCAGGACCTCCCGCACGATGGCCCGATCGGTGAACCCGAGCACGTAGTCGAAGTGCCCGGCTGCGTCTTCCGGATAGCAGCGAGCGTGAGGGCCGCCCAGCGCGGTGACCGCTCCGAGGGAGCGGAAGCGGTTGCTCAGCGCGTAGGCGAGCAGGGCTGCTTCGGTGAACGCGCCGATGAAGACGAGGTCGACCTGCGCCGGCAGCTGGGTGGAGAGGTCCTCCAGCCCCGTGTAGCAGACGAAGCTGACCTCATGGCCTTCGGCCTCGCACCAGGTGGCGATCACCTGGGGCATGATGCTGGCCATGTTGGCGTTCATGGCGCGGGCGTAGAGCGCGCGGGTTGGACCCTTGGTGACCAGGTCGAGGACAGCCACTCGCAGCCGCCGCATGAAGGTGTCTTTCAGCGCCCGATGAGGAGAGCGGCTTGTAGGGGTGGGAAAAGCGTGCCGAGATGTACGCACACTCACAGGCGCCCTGCAAGTTGCGCTACGCTCGGTCCACGGCAGGCTCCTGCTTTGGTATGGGAGCGCCCTCCAGGTTGGCTTCCGACATGATCGAGGAAGACATCCGACGTGCCCGGACCCTTCCCGCGTCGTTTTACCGCGACCCGGCAATCTTCGAGCGACTGCGAGAGAAGGTCTTCGCGCGCAGCTGGCAGCTCGTCAACGGCGCAGAACAAGTGTCCACCGCCGGCTCGATCCTGCCGTTCACGTTCCTCGAGGGATGCGTGGACGAGCCGTTGCTGCTCGCACGGGATGCCGGCGGAACGCTCCACGGCCTCTCCAACGTCTGCACCCATCGAGGGAACCTGCTCTGCACCAGGCCGGAAGTGGCGCAGTCGCTGCGCTGCCGGTACCACGGACGCCGTTTCGCCCTGGACGGGCGCTTTCTCTCCATGCCCGAGTTCGAGGGCGCCCGCGATTTCCCCTCGCCAGCCGACGACTTGCCCCGCATCCAGCTGGGCCGCCTCGGGCCGCTGGCCTTCGCCGCCCTGGGTCCCGCCTTCCCGTTCGAAGACTTGATCGCCCAGGTCCGCGAGCGGACGTCCTTCCTTCCGCTCGATCGCATGACCCTGGACCCTGCCGGCTCGCGCTTCTACGAGGTGGCGGCGAACTGGGCGCTGTACTGCGACAACTACCTGGAAGGGTTCCACGTTCCGTTCGTCCATCCCGACCTGGCGAAGACGATCGACTACGGCTCCTACCGGACGGAGCTCTCCGGCTGGTCGAGCCTGCAGGTCGCCGAGTCGGCTGCCGCCGACGACGCATTCGACGGCTCGACGGTGGCCGCCTACTACTTCTTCTTGTTCCCCAACACGATGCTGAACTTCTACCCCTGGGGACTGTCGATCAACGTGGTCGTGCCGCTCGCCGTCGATCGCACCCGCATCGTCTATCGTTCCTGGGTTCTCGATCCCTCGCGCCGCGGCCGCGGAGCGGGTGGCGCGCTCGACCGCGTGGAGCTGGAGGACGAAGCGGTGGTCGAGCAGGTGCAGCGAGGCGTGCGCTCCCGGCTGTACGACCGCGGCCGCTACTCGCCCTCGCGTGAAGCCGGCGTGCACCATTTCCACCGGCTGCTGGCGAGCCTGTCGGGTTGATGGCCGAGCTCCACCGCGCGCTCGGGCCGATCGACGCCACGATGGTGAACGTGGGCGTGATGAACGCAACCTACCTGCTGGTGCTCGGTTCGCCCGGAGTCGCTGGATCATCGTTGGTCGCGGCCGACACGGCGCGGGCGCTCCTCGGAAGCCGGGGGGCCGATCTGGCCGCCGGGATGGTCGTGCTGGCCATGCTCGGCGGCTTGAACGGGAACATCCTCGGCGGAGCTCGCGTCTTCTCACCAGCGTGCTCTTCGCCTCCTGGCTGTTCTATGCCCTGGGCGCCCTGGCGGTCTTTGCGCTCCGGCGCGACCCGCAGCTCGACCGTCCTTACAAGGTGCCCGGCTACCCGGTGGTGCCCGGCCTGTTCGTCGCCTTCGCCGCGCTGCTCCTGGCGAGCACCGTCGCCGCCGATCCTCGCGACTCCTTGCTCGGCGCCGGGCTCCTGCTCACGGGCGTGCCGGCCTACCTGCTGTTTTCCCGGATGGCGAGGCAAGCGCCGGGCTGAAGTCAGCCGAACTGGATGCCCTGCGCCAGCGGCAGATCGCGTCCCCAGTTCACCGTCGAGGTCTGCCGCCGCATGTACGCCTTCCACGCGTCGGAGCCCGACTCCCGGCCCCCGCCGGTCTCCTTCTCTCCCCCGAAGGCACCCCCGATCTCGGCGCCGCTGGTTCCCGCGTTCACGTTCGCGATTCCGCAGTCGGAGCCGGAGGCGGAGAGGAACCGCTCCGCGGCGCGGAGGCTATCGGTGAAGATGGCGCTGGAGAGTCCCTGCGGCACCGCGTTGTGGGCGCGGAGCGCCTCGTCTAGGTCGGCCACCTCGAAGACGTAGAGGATGGGCGCGAAGGTCTCCTCCCAGGCGATGGGGAAGGCGTCGTGCCGCGGCGCGACGATCACCGTCGGCTCGACGAAGTTGCCCGGCCTGTCGAGCACGCGCCCGCCGAAGCGGACCTCGCCTCCCTGCGCGCGCGCCGCGGCCACGGCCTCGCGGAACCGTTCGACCGCGGCCCGGCTGACGAGAGGTCCCATCAGCACGCCCTCGTCGAGCGGATCGCCGACCTGGATGGTGCGATAGGCGGCGACCAGCCGATCGAGCAGCGGGCGGGCGATCCCGCGCTGGACGAAGAGGCGCCTGGTGGAGGTGCAGCGCTGTCCGGCGGTCCCCACCGCTCCGAAGGTGATCGCGCGCATCGCCAGATCGAGGTCGGCCCCCTCGAGCACGATGGCGCCGTTGTTGCCGCCCAGCTCGAGGATGCTGCGGCCCAGCCGGGATGCCACCCGGCACGCGACCTGCCGGCCCACCACGATCGATCCGGTGAAGGAGATCAGCGGGAGCCGGGGATCGTCGCACATCCAGCCGCCGGTCTCGGCGCCCCCCGGCGCGAGCGAGAACACGCCCGCCGCCCCGTGCTCGGCCGCCACCCGGTCGCAGAGCGCCTGCACCGCGACGCTGCACAGCGGGGTGAGGGGCGACGGCTTCCACAGGCACACGTCGCCGCAGACGGCCGCCAGGGCGGCGTTCCACGACCAGACCGCTACGGGGAAATTGAACGCGGTCACGATCCCGACGACCCCCAGCGGGTGCCATTGCTCCATCAAGCGGTGATACGGCCGCTCGGAGGCGATGGTGAGCCCGTGCAGCTGGCGAGAGAGGCCGACGGCGAAGTCGCAGATGTCGATCATCTCCTGCACCTCGCCCACTCCCTCGGCCCGGATCTTTCCGGTCTCGAGGGACACCAGCTCCCCGAGGAGCTCCTTGTGCTGCCGGAGCAGCTCGCCGAGCGCGCGCACCAGCTCGCCTCTCCGCGGCGCAGGGCGCAGGCGCCATTCGTCGAACCTGCGCAAGCCCGCCTCGACGCGCTGGTCGTACTCCGCACGGGTCACTGCGCGGATCCGGCCCTGCGGCATGCCCGTGGCCGGATTCACCGATTCCAGCGCCTCGCCGCTGCCGCCGTGGCCTTGGCTCACGCCCATCCGTTCGAGGATTCCCTTCGCGTCCAGGTGGGGCATCGCCCGATGGTACCGCGGATCGGTGCCTGGGTAGTGCGATGTGGGTTTCAAGGCGCTCGAGCGCAATGCCGATGGCATCAGTGGAGAACCGGACTCCGGGGGGCATGGGTGCATTCGCGGGTCAAGGGACAGCGCACGGTGCTCATCGTCGACGATCACGCGGAGTTGCGCCTGATCCTGCAGGAACTGCTGGAGCGCCGAGGCTACGCCGTCCGGCTGGCCGAGAATGGCGTCGTGGGGCTGGAGCAGCTTCGCAACGGCCGCATCCACGCGGTGGTCCTCGACATCGACATGCCGGTCATGAACGGCCGCGCCTTCCTCGCCGCGCTCGCCGCCGATGCCGAGCTCTCGCACGTGCCGGTGGTGGTGTTCTCCGCCGATCCGCAGCCTGCGCGCCTGCCCGCGGGGGTCGGCGCCTGGATCTGGAAGGGGACGGAATCCGCCGACCTGCTCGCCGCCCTGGCGGCTCACGAGCTTCGCTGAACCCCTCGGCGGGTGAGGAGCAGCATCGCCGGGAGCATCACCAGCGCGGTGAGCAGAGTAGTCGCCTCGCCCAGGATCGCGTACCACCCGAACGAGCGCATCGCCCGGTTGAGCGAGAGCAGCAGCGAGCCGTACCCGATGATCGTCGTCCAGGAGCAGAGGATGACCGCGGGCCCGACTTCCGCCAGCGATTCGAGCACCCGGCCCCCGCGCTCGCGCACCCGGACGGCGATGTTGGCCCCGTAATCCACCGCGATGCCGAACGTGATCGGGTAGGCGATCACGTTGAGGAAGTTCACCTTCAGCTGCGCCGCGGCGGCCATCCCGCCCATCAGGAGGACGCCCGCCGTGAGCGAGCCCAGCACCCGGGCGCCCAGCGCCGCATCGCGCAGCAGGAAGAGCACCACCCCGCAGACGCCGGCGAAGGAGAGCACGGTGGTGCGCGGGCCTTCCTTCTCGATGTTCCGCAGCAGGTCGGCGAAGATGACGCTCTCGCCGGTCGAGTCCACCTTCTTGCCGCCCACCGGGACTCCGCGGACCGCGTCGGTGAAGGCCTGGAGATTGGGTCCCAGCTCGAGCCTGGCGTCGGGCCGCGCCGTGACGACGGCCAGCCTGCCCACGTTCCCGTCGCGCTCGCGAAAGCGGTCGACCAACGTGGCGGGCGCCTCGTGCGCGCCGACCGGCCGCTGCGCGTCGAGGTCCCGCCGGAGGGAGAGGAGGCGCTCGCGCTGCTTCGGATCGACGCGGGCCAGGATGCGATCGGACAGCTCGGCGCTGACCTCGCGGAGCAGCGCGAGCTTCGCTTCCTGGTCCGCCGGAACGACGCTCGAGATCGTCTCGCACCCGTCGATCAGCCGGCTCACGGCCGCGTGCTGCATGCGATCGCGGATGGCGTGGCAGAACCGCTCGGCGTCCTCGCGCGAGTCGAGGAGGGCCACCGACCCGGCGATCGACTTGCCCAGGGAAGTCTGGGCACGGTCGTGATCGCGGCGAAGCTCTTCGACGCCGCGCAGCTCGTTGCTCAGGTTGTCCAGGTTTCGCTCCATCGAGTGAGGCAGGCCCAGCACGAACAGGGCGCCGGCCGCGGCGGTCGCAGCGCCGAAACCGGCGAGGATCGCGCGCGGATGGGCGAAGAGCCATTCGATCGCCGCCAGGCCGCTCGAGCGCGCCGCGGGAGCCGGGGCGGGAGCGACCGGGCGCACTTTCTCGAATACGGAGAGAAGCGCCGGGGCCAGGGCGAACGTGGCTGCCCAGCAGAGCAGCATCCCGATTCCGCCGATCAGCCCGAAGTGGCGGAACCCCCGGTTGCCGGCGAACACCAGCACGCCGAAGGACACGCTCGTCGCGGCCGAGGCGAGCAGCGTCGCCATCGCCGTGGTCCGCGCGCCGTCCTCGCAGGCGGAGAGCAGGGGCTCGCCGGCGCGCCGCAGCTGTTTCACTCGCGCCAGGTAGATGAGGCCGTAGTTGATGCCGTTCCCCACCACGATCGATCCGAGGAACGCGGTCTGCGTGTTCAGGTACCCGATGGCCAGCCAGGTGACTCCGAACGTGAGCGCCACGCCCGCGGCTACGCAAAGGCCGACGGCGGCCACCGATCGCACGTCGCGGAAGAAGAGGATCACCGAGAGGAGGATCAGCGCCGTGCACAGGGCCGCGGTGGAGGCGACGTCGCCGACCACTGCCTCGTACTCGGCGATGAACCGACGGGCCGCACGACCAGCGTGAGGGAGGATCGGTCCGGGTGGACCAGGAAACCGTCCACGTTGGAGGAGAAGCGCTGGGCGATCTGCTCGCGCGGCAGCGGCTGGTCCGGGTCGAACAGTTGCGCCAGGCGCGACGGCGGCGGGCCCGCGGGGGATGGCGTTTCCTCCTCCTCCTCGGAAAGCTCCACCGCCAGCGGATTCGCGGCCGCGGTCCGCTTCCGGATCTCCGCCCGCAGCGCGTCCCGAGCCGAGGCCAGCTCGTCGACGGTGGCGAAGAGCGGCCAGTGCTCGGTGTACCAGCGCTGGATCTCGCCCACGTCGAACTCGACCGAGCGCACCCGGTCGGCTCCCAGCGCCAGGAACTCGCGGGCCAGGACCTTTGCCAGCGGCTGCGCCCGGGAGAGCCCCGCCGGTCCCTCGAGCGACTCGACGTTCACCAGCACGTTGCCGTCGCCGCCCACCCGGCGGGACAGCTCGCGGATCTGCGTCACCGAAGGAAGATCCTTGGGGAGAAGCTCCTCGAAGCTGGAGCGGATCTCCAGCCGGGTGGCCAGGGCCGTCGCGCCCGCGGTCAGCACGGCCGCCGCGGCCAGGACCCGCCAGGGATGGCGGACGGCGGCGCGGGTGAACCCGAGCAGCATTGTGAGGGGTGCGACTTTAGTCTCAGACATGCCCGTTCTGTAACACGGGCCTCGCGGCCGGGCCGGAAAAAGGCATGATCCGCCTCCTTCCCACCGCGGAGGGGGTGCGACGATGGATTTCGCCTACTCGGAACGGACCAAGGCCCTGCAGGCGAAGCTCGGCCGGTTCATGGACGAGCACGTGTATCCGGCCGAGGAGAAGTTCTTCGCCGAGGTGCAGGAGAACCGGCGCCGGGGCAACCCCTGGGTGCCGAGCCGCGTCATCGAGGACCTCAAGCAGCGGGCGCGGGCGCAGGACCTGTGGAACCTCTTCCTGCCGGATTCGGAATACGGGCCCTCGCTCACCAACCTCGAATACGCCCCGCTCTGCGAGATCATGGGGCGGTCTCCCATTGGTCCGGAGGCGTTCAACTGCAGCGCGCCGGACACGGGCAACATGGAAGTGCTGGTGCGGTACGGCTCGCCGGAGATTCGCAAGCGGTGGCTGGAGCCGCTCTTGCGCGGCGAGATCCGTTCGGCGTTCGCCATGACCGAGCCGGCGGTCGCCTCGTCCGACGCGACCAACATCCAGGCGCGCATCGAGCGGCAGGGCGGCGAGTACGTCATCACCGGGCGCAAGTGGTGGACCTCGGGCGCGAACGACCCTCGCTGCAAGGTGCTCATCTTCATGGGCAAGACCGACCCCCAGAACCCGGACAGGCACCGGCAGCAGTCGATGATCGTGGTGCCGATGGACTCGCCGGGGATCCAAGTGCTGCGGCACCTGCCCGTGTTCGGCTATGACGACGCGCCTCACGGCCACGCGGAGATCGTGTTCGACCACGTCCGCGTGCCGGCGTCGAACCTGCTTCTGGGCGAAGGGCGCGGATTCGAGATCGCTCAGGGCCGGCTGGGTCCCGGGCGCATCCACCACTGCATGCGCCTCGTCGGCCTGGCGGAGCGCGCGCTGGAGAAGATGTGCCGCCGGACGACGAAGCGCGTCGCCTTCGGAAAGCCGATCGCCGAACAGACGGTCACCCTGGAGCGCATCGCGGACGCGCGCATCCTGATCGACCAGACCCGCCTGTTGGTGCTGAACGCCGCCTCGATGATGGACACCGTCGGCAACAAGGCGGCCGCCAAGGAGATCGCGATGATCAAGGTCGCGGCCCCGATCATGGCCTGCCAGGTGGTCGACTGGGCCATCCAAGCCCACGGCGGCGGCGGCATCTCCGACGACTTCGGCCTGGCCTACGCGTACGCGCACGCGCGCACCCTCCGCCTCGCGGACGGCCCCGACGAAGTGCACCGCAACCACATCGGCAAGCTGGAGCTGCAGCGGTATCGGGAGCCCGCGTCGGCGTGACGCAGGACGGCGACGACTCGAGCGGTTACGGCGCTTTGAAAAAGGCGGCCACCTCGCGCTGGAAGAGCTGATGGCCCTTCTGCAAGTGCATCATATGCCCGGCGTTGGGGACGACGACGTACTTCTTGTAGGGATTGGGGAGCTGCCTGAAGAAGGGGAGCAAGCCGTCCAAGTCGGCAACGTCGTCATATTGCCCGTGGATGAGCATCGTCGGCACGGGGATGAGCCGAGCGTTGACCATGGGCATGATGGTGACCATGTCCAGCTGCGGGCCGGTGGCCGTCTTCCGCTCCGCCTGCGCGGCGGCCTTTGCGTAGACGTCGATCACCTCCAGGTCGTTGGCCTCCGCCGGGGTCAACGACGAGAAGCGAGGCTTCCAGCCGGCTTCGGCGATGGTGATGTACGGGTTTTTCCGGAACACCTCGATCCTCGTCCGTCTCTTGGCGATGTCCGGACTGTCGACGTGCATCTGCGCGAAGCTCACGTACTTCTCGACCTTCCCGGGTTGGGCAGCGACGAACATCCCGCCGTACTGGGTCCCCCAGGACCACGCGAGTAGATTCACTCGCTTGCCGCCCCTGAGCTTCAGCACGTGATCGACCACGGCATTCAGGTCGTCGCTCGCCTCCTGGGTCGTCATGTGAGCGTCAGGATGGGTCGAGCGGCCGAAGCCCCTCGTATCCAGGGCGAAGACGTCGAAACCCTCGCGGGCGAGGAAGTCCATCAGGCTGTACGACGGCTTCCCTGGAACCTGGAGGTCGAAGCTTTCCTTGCCCGCCGTGGCCGAGCCGTGGGCCAGGACGATCAGACCCTTGCCCGCGGGGCTCCCCACGTATTTCTCCCAAACGTAGAGTTTGATCCCGTCGCGCTCGACCCAGTGCTCCACCCCGGAGACTTGTTGGGCCTCCGACGATGCGGCGAAGCCCAGGATGACGACTGCGATCGCAGCGAATCGCTGCAGAGCTCTCGGTTTCATCGATTCCTCCCCCAGTTCCTCTGCGGTCTTACGCCGCACGGGCAGCCTCGTCGAGGGTGGTCTGGCGGGCGGTCAGTCGGTGAGGAAGTTGTCGTCGTGATCGATCAGCGTCAGCGTGTGATGCTCGGGAGGCTCGAGACGAATGATACGAATGCTGGTGGCCTGGGCCCTGGAATTCTCGCTCGCGGCGGGAGCCGCCGAGGTGGGTGGGGAGACGCCGCTCATGACGGCCGCCTATCACGGCGACGTGAAGGCCATGCGGGCGCTCTTGGACCGCGGCGCGAAGGTGGATGACAAGACGCAGTACGGAATGACGGCGCTCTACTACGCCTGCGGGGCGACGCCGATTGCCGATCAGGCCTACAGAGGAAGCCCCGACGCGGTGCGGCTGCTCCTCGACCGCGGCGCAGACCCCAACGCCGCCGCCACCAGGACGGGCCACACGCCGCTCATGACCGCGGTCGACAACGGCAGCCTCGAGGACGTGAAGCTGCTCGTCGCCCACGGGGCCGCCGTGAACGCGCGGGACACCTACGGCGCCTCGGCGCTGGCCGACGCGCTCGCGCGCCGGCGCTGGCCCATCGCCGCCTTCCTCGTCGAGCGCGGCGCCGATGTGACTGCCGCGCCCGACGTCAACGGCGAGACGCCGCTCATGATCGCCATTGCGGCGGTGCCGCCTCTCACCTCGGTCCCCGCCGACGGGTCTGACCTGAGGGCGGGGAAGGCGCTTCTGGACGCGGTGGAGGTCGTCAAGTCGTTGCTCGACCACAAGGCCGAGGTCAATCCGCGGGGGACCAACGGCCAGACGCCCCTCACCCTCGCCGCGACGCAGTGCCATGCGCTCGTCGTGCGCGATCTGCTCGAGCGCGGCGCCGAGTTGAACGCCCGGTCGAAGACGATGGCGGGGGCCACCGCGCTCATCCTGGCGGCCCACTGCGGGAACCTCCCCATGGCCCAGGCGCTCCTCGCCAAGGGCGCCGACGTCAACCTGCGCGACGACCTGGGACGGGCGGCGCTCGACCTGGCCGAGAAGAACCAGCAGGAGCCCATGATCGAGCTGCTCGAGAAGGCGGGCGCGAAGGCCGTCGACGCTCGGCCGCGTTAGCTGCTCGAAGCGGCTTCACTGCAGCACGCTCTTCCTGACCGCTTCGAGCAGCGGGTTTGCAGGAGCGACGTACCCCTCGTTGATGTTCCACTCGATCACGCCGCCGAGTCCGTTCTCCTCGAGGTACGCCGCCTTCTCCTGGATCGACTGCTCATCCTCGTACGAGATGAAGGTGCAACCTGCCGCGCCTGCCGGGTCGGCGAAGGACAGATAAGGCACCCGGGCGAACGCATCCCACTGGCGCGCGCTCGAGACGAAGTAGCCCGCCAGGATGCTCGCGAAACCCATGCCGTTCGACGTTACCGCGCTCGCGCCCAGCGGCTGGTCCGGCCCGGTGACGGGCTTCGTGTAGCACAGACCATAGAAGCTGATGCCGACCCCCAGCTTCTTGGCCGGCACGCCCGCGGCGAGGTAGAGGCGGACGGAAACGTCCACCGACGAGGGCGTCGCGCGATCCTGGTAGTAAAGGGCGCTGGAATGCCAGCTGTTCCAGCCCGAGTACGCGCCGGCCATACCGTACGTCATGATGTTGACCTGGTCGTAAGAACCGGCGAGAGCGGCGTAACCGGAAAGATCCTCGGGGTGATTGCCGTTCTCAGACGCGACGGCCAAGGTCAGGATCGCATCCGGCCGCGCGGCGCGAACCTGGTTCGCCACCGTCAGCGCGGTGGGGCGATCCGCGAGCTCGAGCGGCTCCCAGTCGATGTCGATGCCGTCGAAGCCGTAGTCGGTCATCAGCTTGACGATGGCCGCGACGAACGCCGCCTGGACGCCGGCGGCGGTCGCTGTCTTCATCGCCGGCCCGGAGCCTGAGCCGCCGATCGACGCGATCGCCTGCACGCCGTGTGCGTGGGCCGACCGGACCAGGGCGTGCGCGAGCTGGGGGCTGGCGGTGGGACCGACCGAGATCGACTCGTCCAGAGAGCCATCCGTTTGCGGGAGATAGAACGCGACCGCGAGGTGGGTGAGCCCGGACCAATCGATCGCGTCGACGGGATACGCAGCGTGCAGGTACCCGGCGTAGTACCCCATCGACCAGCGGCCCGAAGGCGAGCCGGCCGGTCCTCTGCCCGACCCGCACGCGAGCGCAAGGCCAGCGGAGCCAAGGTGAACGGTGCGAGCCGCATCGCCCCCCAGATTCGGGATGGAGCCCGAAGTTCGCAGGGCCACCATCCTCGCGAGCGCGTTCGCGTCGTGGATGGAATTATGACCGATCCCGAGGTTCATCGATTCCGACTCGGGGCGGACGCAACTCGTCTCCGACGAGGAGTCTCAGAACTGCAACGACTTGGTCTCGAGGAATTCCTCCAGACCGAACTTGCCCAGCTCGCGGCCGCGGCCGGACTGCTTGAAGCCGCCGAAGGGAGCCAGCGGATTGAAGCGGCCGCCGTTCACGTCCACCTGGCCGGTGCGGAGGCGGCGGGCGACGCGCTCGGCGCGAGCGGGGTCGCCGGACCAGACGCCGCCGGCCAGGCCGTACATCGAGTCGTTGGCGATGCGGACCGCGTCGTCGTCGTCCTCGTACGGCAGGATCGACAGCACCGGACCGAAGATCTCCTCCCGCGCGATGGTCATCGCCGGCTTCACGCCCGCGAAGATGGTCGGCTTGACGTAGTAGCCCTTCGGCAGGCCTTCTGGCGCGTCGGGGCCGCCCAGGGTGAGCAGGGCGCCTTCCTCGATGCCCGCGCGGATGTACTTGCGGACGCGCTCCCGCTGCTGGGCCGATGCGAGCGGACCCAGCCGCGTCTCCGGCGCGCGCGGGTCCCCCGGCTTGAACTTGGCCGCCGCGCGCTTCGCGATCTCCAGCGCCTGGTCCTGGCGCTTGCGCGGGACGAGCATGCGGGTCCACGCGGAGCAGGTCTGGCCGCCGTTGAGGAAGGCGTTGGAGACCGAGACTCCCACCGCCTTGTCGAAATCCGCGTCCTCGAGGATGACGCTCGCCGACTTGCCGCCCAGCTCCAGGGCGACCCGCTTGATGGTGCCCGCCGCCAGCTCCGCTACGCGCCGGCCCGCGGCGGTCGACCCGGTGAGCGAGATCATGTCGACGCGCGGATGGCGCACGAGCGTCTCTCCGAACGGCGGTCCCAGGCCGGTCACGAGGTTGAACACGCCTGCCGGCAGCCCGGCCTCATGCACTACGTCGGCGAGGATGAACGCGCTGAGCGGGGCAACCTCGCTCGGCTTGAGCACCACCGTGCAGCCCGCGGCGAGCGCCGGCGCCACCTTCCCCATCGCCTGGTGCAGCGGGTAGTTCCACGGCGTGATCGCCGCCACCACTCCGACGGGCTCGCGCACCACTACGGAGTTGCCGATCCGCTCCTCGAAAGGGAACTCCCGCGCTATCGCCGGGTAGCTGCCCGTCACCGCCACCGGAAGCCCCGCCTGGATGGTCCTCGCCATCGCGATCGGCGAGCCGACCTCGGCGGAGATGGTGGTGGCGATCTCCTCGGCCCGCGCGGCCAGGCCTTCCTTGAGCCGCTCCAGCCACCGTGCGCGCTCCGCGACCGGCGTCGCCGACCAGCCCGGAAACGCGCGCGCCGCCGCCTGGACGGCGCGGTCCACGTCCTCCTCGTTGCCGCTGGGAATCCTCCCGATCGTTTCCTCGGTCGCGGCGTCGATCACTCCGATGCTGCCGCGGCCCGATGGAGCGACCCACTTTCCGCCGATGTAGAGCTGCTCGCGAGCGCGCACGTGACTCTCCCCAAGCCGCCGAAGACGCGGCGGCGCCGCGGACGTTACCAGGTAGGCGGCCATGTGATACGTCCGGCTGGTGAAGGCCGCGGTCTGCTACGAGCGGAACCAGCCCGTCCGCATCGAGGAAGTCGCTCTCGACGCGCCACGCCGCGACGAGGTCCGCGTCCGCATGGCCGCCGCGGGCGTTTGCCATTCCGATCTGTCCTTCGTCACGGGCATCCTGCCTGGCCGCCTGCCGTGCGTGCTGGGCCATGAAGGCGCGGGCGTGGTGGAAGAGGTCGGAGAGGGCGTCGCGCACCTCGCGCCCGGCGACAAGGTGGTGCTCTCGTGGGTGACCCCCTGCGGCCGTTGCTTCTACTGCCGGCTGGGAAAGCCGCACCTGTGCGAGGTGGGCGAGCGCATCAACAAGACCAACCGCATGCCCGACGGCTCCACGCGCGTCCACAAGGACGGCCAGGACCTGAACGTCTTCTCGGCCATCGGCGCCATGGCGGAATTCTCGGTCGCGCCGGCCGCCGCGGCCGTGAAGCTCCCACCCGACGCGCCGCTGGACAAGTCCGCGCTGCTCGGCTGCGCGGTGACCACGGGCATGGGCGCGGTCCTCAACACTGCGCAGGTGGCGCCGGGCAGCAGCGTGGCCGTCTTCGGTGCCGGCGGAGTGGGACTCAACGCCATCCAGGGCGCGGCGATCGCGGGCGCGGAGCGGATCGTCGCCGTCGATGCGCAGCCGGCGAAGCTCGACCTGGCGCGCCGGTTCGGCGCCACCGACCTGGTGGATGCGAGCAAGGCCGACCCCGTCGAGGCGATCCGCGCGCTGACCGGCGGACGCGGCGCCGATTACGCCTTCGAGGCGGTCGGCAGCAAGCGCACCGTCGAGCAGGCTTGGGAGGCGACGCGCAAGGCAGGAACTTGCGTGGTGATCGGGCTCGGCTCCATCAAGGAATCGGTTTCGCTCAACCTGTTCTTCATTCCCCTCCTGGAGAAGCGGCTCCTCGGGTGCTGGTACGGCAGCTCCGACGTGCACCGCGACGTGCCGAAGCTCCTCTCGCTCTACCGGGCCGGAAAGCTGAAGCTCGACCCGCTGGTGACCCGCACCTACCCGCTCGCCCGGATCGACGAGGCGTTCGCGGACATGACCTCCGGCGCGAACGCGCGGGGCCTGATCGTCTTCTGAGCTTCAGGGAGCCCGGCATGACGAAGGAGTTTCGCTACTATTGGGAGGATTTCCCCGTCGGCATGGTGCGCGAGTTCGGCGCGATGACGCTGACCAAGGAGGAGATCCTCCGTTTCGGGAAGCAATACGACCCGCAGCCGTTCCACGTGGATGAGGAGGCCGCGAAGCAGACGGTGTTCGGCGGGCTGATCGCCAGCGGATGGCAGACCTGCGCCGCCGCGATGCGCATGATGTGCGACGAGTACCTTCTCGACTCGGCCAGCGCGGGTTCTCCCGGCGTAGAGGTGATCCGCTGGACGGCGCCGGTGCGCCCCGGGGACACGCTGCGGTTGCGGCTCACCGTGTTGGAAGCCCGGGTGCTGCAGAGCAAGCCGCACATCGGCCTGGTCCGCAATCAATGGGAAATGTTCAACCAGAAGAATGAGCAGGTCATGCAGATGGAGGGCTACGGCATGTTCCTGCGGCGGAGCCGCGCCCCGTGAGCAAGGTGCACGTGCTCCTCAAGAAGGAGGAGCTGGACGCGCAGCGGCTCGCCGACAAGGTGGTGGTGGTGCTGGACGTCCTCTTCGCCACGACCAGCATCGTTACCGCGCTGGCCCATGGCGCCCTGGAGGTGGTCCCGACCCTCGACCGCGACGCTGCCTTGAGCGAGGCCGCCCGGCGACCCGCGGGGTCCTACGTGCTCGCCGGGGAGCTGAACGCGGTGACGCTGACCGGATTCGCGCACCCGACTCCGATGGCGCTCCTCGAGCAGCAGCTCGCCGGCAAGGCGGTGATCTACTCGACTACCAACGGCACGGTCGCGCTGAACAAGTCGCGCGATGCCGCGCACGTGTTCGCCGCCTCGCTGCTCAACGGGGAGGCGGTCGTCGATCGCATCGAGCGGACGTTTCCGAACGAGACGGTGCTGCTGGTGTGCTCGGGGTCGGCGGACAACTTCAACCTGGAGGACTTCTACGGCGCCGGCTATCTCGTCTCGCTCTTCGCGCGGTACGGCGGGGCGCGTGAACTGAGCGACGCTTCGCTCGCTGCCCAGATGCTCCACGACGGGGCCGACGCGTTCGAGTGCCTCGCCTCCAGCCGCGTGGGCCGGATGATGCTGGCGCGTGGACTGGAGCGCGAGGTCCGGTTCGCCGCCCGGAAGAGCTGTTTCGAGGTGGTGCCGGAGCTGTCCCAGGGCTCGGTGCGCGCGGCCACCTGACGTGGTACGAATCCGCCCCATGGGCGTGAAGAAGCTCTTCGACATTCAGGGCAAAGTCGCGCTGATCACCGGCGGCTCGCGTGGCCTCGGGTTGCAGATGGCCGAGGCGCTGGGCGAGATGGGGGCGAAGCTCGCCATCACCGCGCGCAAGCAGGGCGAGCTGGACGAAGCAGCCGCCCACCTCGGCAAGCAGGGCTACGAGGTGCTGACGATCGCCGGCGATCTCTCGCGATTCGACACCATCCCCGGAATGGTCGACAAGGCGCTGGCGAAGTTCGGCACCATCGACATCCTGGTGAACAACGCCGGCGCCACCTGGGGCGCGCCCGCCGAGGAGTACCCCGCGGAGGGCTGGCACAAGGTCATCAACCTCAACGTGAACGCGGTCTTCTTCCTCACCCAGGACATCGGCCGCCGCTGCATGATCCCGAAGCGCTCGGGGAAGATCGTCAACATCTCCTCGGTGGCCGGCTTGTTGGGCGGCGGCACGGGGGTCGGAACCATCGCCTACAACACCAGCAAGGCGGCCCTGCTCAACTTCACCCGCGCGCTCGCCTCCGAGTGGGGGAAGTACGGCATCAACGTGAACGCGATCTGCCCCGGGTTCTTCCCCTCGAAGATGTCGCGCGGGCTTCTGGAGAAGATCGAGAAGTCCGTCATCGCGGCCACGCCCCTGGGGCGGCTCGGCGGCGAGGAGGACCTGAAGGGCGTGATCGCCTTCCTCGCCTCGGACGCCTCGCGGCACGTGACCGGCCAGTACATCGCCGTGGACGGCGGCGCCTGCATCGCCTGACCGCGGCTGCAGAACTGCGCCACGTCGCCCCGCAGTGTTATCCTGACGCCGTGGAGTCAAAGGATTTTATGCTCAGTCCCTCGGCGCGGCGCACGGAACAATCCATTTCAGCTCGCACAAAGCGATCCATCGAAAGATTGCTGAAGCACCAAAGCTACGTTCCTCTGCCGGCCGAGGAGCGAACGCTTCTAACGGAGATGATTCGCGCTGAATTCAGACTGGCTGTCAAATTCGAGAATGTCGGGTTTGGCGAGCGAAAATTGTCGGTTGATCAGTTGTCAGATCTCGTTCAAGATCTATTGTTACATTTCGATGATCTCGACTTGAAAGGAACATCACCATGGAATGTGCTCGAAAGTTTGCTCGAAGAGGTGCGAATCCAGCCGCCTAAAGTTATCGCCCAGACTACTGCAAATCCTTTTAGATCCTTTCATTCTAATATCCACCGATTTGAGCGAGCGCGTAAGGTTCCGGATGCTGCCGTGTTTTTGTTGACGGCATGGGCCGATTTGGCAAGATGCCTTGCTGTGTGTCTGATGGCCCAGATCGGAGGAACTAAGGACAAACTGGCGGCCGTGCGAGTACTGCGATGACTGACCGGCAAGCCAGGACGGATGACCTGCTTCTCTGGTCTCGCTGAGTGGCTTGTCGGGCACGAGGTATGGTCGCCGTAGGAGGCTACAGTCAATGCGGGACTGCAGGCGACATCTCGTCATATGTGTGATCCTCGCTCTAGTGGGTCCGCGTGCGCCTATGGTGTCCCTGCATCCATTTGGGCAGCAATGGTCTCTAAAGGGGTGATCAGATGGCCGCGCTCAGATCCATTTCGCTGGTAGGCACGGCGCTCGTAGCCAGCACTGTCCTCCATCAAGACATTTCGATGGCGAACGTGACTGTGGGTTCGCCCCTCGAACAACTCCACCTGCGAAGGGTATTAATGAAGCATCAATTACCGGGTGGCGAGACTGTTCTTGAGGGCTGCAATCTCGAGCGGACGGCTGTTTTGACCGTATCTGACGACATATGGGCGAAGGGGTTTGTCGCTTATGTGTCCTTGCGAATCCCCGACGACCAAGTGTCTTGCAGAGGAATCGGTTCATCCGCCGCTCCTGTCGCTGATTTTGCCGCTACGACAAATCAGGCGGTTCGACTCGGGGACTCCACTGAACGGATCAGGCAGGTTTATGGGAACCCCATCGCGAAACGGGTGATCGGTGACCGCGAGATGTGGACGTACGATCATGGAATTGTCATGACGAGGCCGGTATCCCTTGTGATCACGCTACGCGGTGGAAGGGCTACAAAGATTACGCTAGGTATGAAGCCCAAACGATAGCGCGGATCTGGAGGAGCCGAGTAGAGGGCAGCGTATCGCAGGATGGCGTCAACTTGGTTGGACCTGCGCGGCCATCCTCGCTTGCGCCGAGAGGATTCGGGGGTGGTTCCGTGAGCAATATGAGTCTAGATGGCGAGTGTCCGACTCGGCGCACTTATCTTAAAGTCGTCATAGCAGTCATAGCAATCGGTGGCGCGGTGGCCGCTGCATTGGTTGCGAATCGGTGGATTGAGTACCGGCGCAACCGTCCGATGTTGGCCGGCATAAGCGCTCTGAAAGCTGGAGATTTCGAAGTGGCGCGCCGCACGCTTACGCCATTTGCCGAGGCGGGCAATGATCTGGCACGAAGGACACTTGGTCAGATGTATGCTTTCGGTGAGGGAGTTCCGGTTGACGATATCCAGGCAGCGATGTGGTTTCGGCGCGCCGATTGCTCGTGTTCAGCCCCTGGACGATCCGAATATGACGTTGCTCTCGGCTACTTGCAGGGAACGGTTGTAGCCCGAGACCCGGCGATGGCTGCAAAGTGGCTGCGCACCGCTGCCGCGGCAGGCAACCTTGAGGCTCAGCGACTCTTGATAGACAGCGCACGGCTGCGTTCGCTTGGTTTATCAATCGATCCTGCAGTATCCGACTACTGGAGGAAGGTTCATGAGCGCCGGTAGGGTCCGGGGGCACCATGCGTAACTCATTAGGCCAATCACGGCGGTACGAGACGGTCCTGCCAGGGCAGCCTGAGTTGCGTATGGTGTCCCCGAATCCCACACACCGGCCCGCAATGTTATCCTGACGCCATGGAGCGTGATCCCGTCATCGAAGAGTACAAGAAGCACGTCGATCGCACGCTCCTGCGCGAGGACCTGAAGCTCACCGTCGAGCAACGCCTTCGCAACCTGATGCAGTTGCAGAAGCTCTCGGAGGAGTTGCAGCGAGCCGGCCGGAAAAGCGCGCGCTGGGTCCGGTCGATGCGCTAGGAGAGGTCGCCGGTGGCGGCGGCTGATGGTTCGGGCCGCTGACGGGGTCAGTACGTCGCAGTTGACCGAGGCGCCTGCATTGCCTGACTCACGGGCTTGCCCAGCATCGTCAGGATCGCCTGGTGAATCGTGCCGTCGGCGGCCATCATGCTATTCAAAATCGTATAGTGATTGGCATCGGGGATCTCGGCATAGCGCACGGGCAGGCCGGCTTCGCGGCGCGCGCTCGCGTAATCCGCGGTCTGCCGGCGCATCTCGGGCAACTCCGCGGTGCCGGCAAACAGATCGAGTTGCTTCGAGGTTTTCGGCAGCAGCAGGATCGGCGAATTCCGCTTCGCCATCGCCAGGTCCATGTGCAGCTTGTCGTTGACGTAGGATTTCAAGAGCGGCTCCAGCTCGAACAGACCGCTGATGGCCACCCCGCCGCGCAGGGCCGGTTCGTCGACCACCATCGTCGCCAGGTGCCCGCCCGACGACCATCCCGACACCACCACCCGCTGCGGATCACCCCCGAGGTTCGGCAATTCTCTCGCGAGGAACCGGATGGCCGCGTGCGCATCCGCCACGATGTCGTCCATGGTGGCGTCGGGCCCGAGCGGATACCCGACCATCGCGACACTGACCCCGGAATTCAAGAAGCTCTCGGCCAGGAAGGCGAAATCGTCTTTCGAACGCATTTGCCAGAAGCCGCCGTGGATGAAGACGAGCACGGGCGTGCTTTGCCCGGCCGAAAAATAATCGATCCGGTCGCGGGGCCGCGGCCCATAGACGAGATTCAAGTGCTCCGGATGCTGCGCGCGCAATTTCTCGCTGCGGGCGATCCACTCCTTGAACATCGCGCCGCTTTCCGGCACCGCCGCCGAATTGTTGTACGCCCGATCGAGCGCAGGGCGATCGAGGGTCTCCCAGATCCTGGGCTTCGCAGCGGGCGCTGACGTCGCGCAGCCGACGAACGTGTGGACGGCGAGGGTTGCGACGCAACAAGTTGCGAACGCACGACGGTCGAGGGTCATCAGGGTCCTCCGATGGTCATGACTCGACGCGCATGCTACTAGGATCGCGCCCGTGGCGCTCAACATCGACGAGCTGCGCGAGAAGGCCCGTCGCAAGCTGCCCACCGCTGTCTTCGACTTCATCGACGGCGCCGCCGAGGACGAGGTGACGCTGCGGCGCAACCGGGAGGCGTTCGGCAGGTATGCGCTCGTGCCGCGCGTCGGAATCGACGTCTCCTCCGTGAAGCTTTCGACCGCTGTCTTGGGACAAGATATCGCCGCGCCGCTGGTGCTTGCCCCGACGGGCTTGTGCGGGATGGCCACCTCGCGCGGCGAGATCCACACCGCGCGGGCGGCCGCCGAGGCCCGGATTCCCTGCACGGTCAGCTGCCTGTCCTCGGTCACGCTGGAGGAGGTCGCTGGCGAGGCGCCGGGAGACCATTGGTTCCAGCTCTACGTGTGGAAGGATCGCGCCATCACCCAGGCGCTCGTCGCGCGGGCGGCTGCCAGCGGCTACAGGGTCCTGGTCGTCACCCTGGACGTGCCGGTGCTCGGCCAGCGCGAGCGCGACGCGCGAAACGGCGCGACGATCCCGCCCCGCTTGAGCCTGCGGAACGCGATCGACACCTTGCGCTGTCCGCGGTGGCTATGGGCCATCTGGCGCGGACCGCGCGTCACCTTCGCCAACGTCGCGCCGGCGGGCCCGTCCAGCGGCCCGGGGCCGTTCGCCCTCGCGCCGTACGTCAACAGCCTCTTCGACCCGACGGTCACCTGGAGGGACCTGGAATGGATGCGCCGGCTCTGGAAAGGGCCGATCGCGGTGAAGGGTGTGATGAGCGCGGAGGATGCGCGCCTGGCGGTCGAGAACGGAGCGGAGGCGGTGATCGTGTCGAACCACGGCGGGCGGCAGCTCGACGGTGCCGCGGGGGCACTCGAAGTGCTCCCCGAGGTGGTCCAAGCCGTCGGCGGCCGTGCGGAGATCATTCTCGACGGCGGCATCCGCCGGGGAACCGACATGGCGAAGGCGCTCGCGCTCGGCGCCCGCGCGTGCATGATCGGCCGGCCCTACCTCTACGGCCTCGCCGCTGCCCGGCAGGCGGGGGTAGCCGACGCGATCCGCATCCTGGTCACCGAGCTCCACCGCGCGATGGCCCTGATGGGATGCAAACGGATCGCCGATCTCGGCCCTGGGTGCGTGCGGCCGCCCGACGGCAGTCAAGCCTGGACGTCGCCACCCAGGTAGGCAGCCTTGAGCCGCTCGTCTCGCGCCAGGTCGCGCGCCGGGCCGTCCAGCACGATCTGCCCCCGCTCCAGGACGTAGGCATGCTCGGACACACCCAGCGCGGCGCGCGCGTTCTGCTCGACCAACAGCAGCGCGATCCCCTCTTGCTGGATTGCCTCCAGGATCCCGAAGACCTGCCGCACCAGCACCGGCGAGAGGCCCATCGACGGCTCGTCCAGCAGCAACAGGCGCGGGCGCTGCAGCAAGGCACGTGCGATGGCCAGCATCTGCTGCTCGCCGCCCGAGAGCTGGCCCGCGGGCAGCGCTCTGCGCCGTTCCAGCGAAGGGAACCGCTTGAGCTGCGACTCGATGCGCTCCCCGAGATCGCGATCAAGGTGCATCTCGGCGGCGACCTTCAAGTTCTCCTCGACCGTCATCCGCTGCAGGATCCCGCGCCCTTCGGGAACCAGCACGGCGCCCGCGCGGGCCACCTGGTGCGCGGGGAGACCGGTCACCGGCTTCCCGTCGAGCAGCACTTCGCCGGCGGCAGGCCGGAGCAGGCCGGCGATGGCGTTGAGCGTGCTGCTCTTTCCCGCGCCATTCGGCCCGATCAGCGTCGCGATCTGACCGCGCCGCACGGCTAGCGACACGCCCCGCACCGCGTGCACGTGTCCGTAGAGCACGTGCAGCCCCCGCACCTCGAGCAGCGGCGCCTCGCTCACGCGTCGCTCCCCAGGTAGGCGGCGATCACCTCCGGATGGCTCGCGACCTGCTGCGGCTCGCCGTCCGCGATCACCTTGCCGAAGTTCAGCACGGTGATCCGGTCGCTCACTTGCATGACGAGCTGCACGTTGTGCTCGACCAGCACCACCGACTGCCCTTCCTTCGCCACCTGGCGGATGACCGCCGCCACCGACTGGACCTCGGCGGCGTTCATCCCGGCGGTGGGCTCGTCGAGCAGCAGAAGGCGCGGCGACGAGGCGAGCGCGCGGGCGATCTCGACCCGGCGTTGGTCCCCGTACGAGAGGCTGGAGACGCGCTCCCGCGCGCGCTCGCGCAAGCCGACCCGGGCGAGCAGCTGCAGGGCGGCCTCGCGGGCGCGAACCTCGTCGGCGCGCGCCGAGGGAAGGAAGAGCATGCGGCGCAGCGCGTCCTCCCGCCGGACCAGGTGCGCGCCGACCAGCACGTTCTCCAGCGCCGACAGGCCCGGGAAGAGCCGGATGTTCTGGTAGGTGCGGGTGATGCCGAGGGCGGCGATGCGGTTGGGCGGCAGCCCGTCGATCCGCTCGCCTCCCAGTACGATGCGTCCGCGCGACGGGCGGAACAGGCCGGAGATGACGTTGAGCAGCGTGGTCTTGCCGGCCCCGTTGGGCCCGATCAGGCCGTGCACCTCGCCCGCGGAAACCTGGACGGCGGCTCCGTCGAGCGCGCGCACCCCGCCGAAACTCCGCTCCAGCTCCTCAACCGAGAGCAGCACGCGAGGCCTTCCGCAGCCGCCGCGCGCGCAGCGTGCGCGGCAGCGAGACGATGCCGTTGGGCAGGAACAGGATCACCGCCAGCAGGATGGCGCCGTTGAGGAACAGCCGCAGCGGGCCCGGCGCGAGGCCCAGCGCGCGGCCGCCGCCTCGCAGCACCTCGGGGAGCAGGGTGAGGAACGCGGCGCCGGCGACTGGTCCATAGAAGATCGCGTCGCCGCCCACCACGGCGTAGACGAGCATGTCCACCGCGCGGGAGAAGCCGTATCCGGCTGGCGCGACCATGTAGGTCAGGTGTGCTTCCAGGGCGCCGGCGAGCCCGGCGATGGCCGATCCCGCGACGAACATGGCCAGCTTGTACTGCGTGGTGGCGATGCCCATGGTCCGCGCGGCGGACTCGTCCTCGCGGATCGCCTCCAAGGCGTACCCCGCGCGCGAGCCGCGCAGGCGGGCGAGCGCGAACGTGACCACCGCGAGCGCCAGCCAGATCATCCAGGGACTGGTCTTTTGCGGAATGGCCACCAGGCCCAGGGCGCCGTTCGTGTAGTCCCAGTTGACGAAGGCCAGCCGCACCACCTCGCCGAACCCGATGGTGGCGATGGCGAGGAACACGCCGCGCAGCCGCAGGACCGGCAGTCCCAGCGGCACGGCGACGGCCGCCGGGAGGAGCGCGCCGGCCAGGAGAGCGAGAGGAAACGGCGCGTGGGCGTTCTGCGTCAGCAGCGCTCCGGCGTAGGCGCCGATGGCCATGAATCCGGCGTTCGCGAGCGACAGCTGCCCGCAGCACAGCGTGCAGTAGACGGACAGGGCGAGGAGTCCGTTCAGGCCGATGAAGGCGAACAGAGATTGATACGCGAGGAGGAAGTCGGGCACTTCAGGCCTCGCGGATGGCGGCTTTGCCGAAGAGACCGGACGGCCGGACCAGGAGCACGAAGAACAGCACGCCGAAGGACACCGCGTCTCGCCAGCTGGAGCCCAGCTGGACGACGGTGAAGACCTCGATGAGCCCGAGCGCGAAGCCGGCGATCACCGCGCCGGCGATGCTGCCCATGCCGCCCAGGATGATCACCGCGAGACCCTTCAGCTCCACGCTGCGGCCCATGTCCGGCGAGACGCTGTTGAAGGCGACGCCGAAGAGCACGCCCGCCGCTCCGCCCAGCGCCGAGGAAAGGAAGAACGACCAGGCGATCACCCGGTCCACGTCGACGCCGAGGATCCGCGCGGCGCGGGGCGACTCGGCAACCGCGCGGATCTGCCGCCCCAGGCGGGTCGCGCGCAACACCGCGGTCAGAGCAGCCATCAGCGCGAGCGAGATCGCGATGATGGTGAGCTGCAGCGCCGACACCGTGGCGCCCAGGACGCGCAGCGGCTTGTCCGGGAACGTGCCCAGCGGGAAGCGCTGCACGTCCGGTCCCCAGATCTGCAGCGCGACTGCTTCCAGGATGGTGGCGGCGGCGAGCGAGCTGATCAGCCCGGAGATGTTGGAGTCCGTCCGCCCTCGCAACGGACGGAACGCGGCCCGCTCCAGGCCGATGCCGATCAGCCCGGCGGCCAGCAGCGAGACGGGCAGGGCGACGGTGAGGGGCAGGTTCCCGTCGGCCACGAAGGCGAGCGCGATGAACGCGCTGAGCGTGAATACCGCCTGGTGGGCGAGGTTCAGGATGTCCAGGACGCCGAAGACGAGCGCGTAGCCGACGGCGAACAGCGCGTAGATCGCGCCGACGAAGACGCCGTTGATCGCCTGCTGCCACATTCCAGGATACTCCAGAACGCAGCGCCGCCCTATCGGCGGCGACTGGCGGCGACTACTCTACAATCTCGAACTTGCCGTTCTTGACGTGCTGCACCGCGGGCTCGTGCTGCGCGTCGCGCGACGCGGTGAAGGAGAACTTCCCCAGCGGGGTATCCAGGTCCTTCACCTGCGCAAACCCGCTCTTGATGTCGTCGCGCCCGGTCTTGAACCCCGCTTTGCGCACCGCCTCTGCCACGATCAGCACGCCCGAGTAGGCCTGGGCCGTGAACTGGTCGGGCTTCACGCCGCGCTTCTGCATCAGCTCCTTGAAGCGCTGGTTGGCGGGAGCCGCGCTGGCGGAATTCCAGGAAGTGCCGACCAGGACGCCCTCCGCGGCCGGCCCGGCGTTCTTGATGAACGCGGGGCTGTTGAACCCGTTCCCGCCCAGGATGGGGCCCGAGTACCCGAGCTGCCGGGCCTGGGCGACGATGGCGGCCGCGTTGTCCGCCAGCGCCGAGACGACCAGGATGTCCGGGTTCTTCCCCTTGATGGCGGTGAGCTGTGCGCTGAAGTCCCGGTCCGGCTTGGCGAACGTCTGTGTGTCCAGCACGGTGACGCTCTCGTCCGCCAGCGCCTTCTTCATCACGTCGTAGCCGGCCTTGGTGAACACGTCGTCGTTCCCGTAGAGGACGGCGGCTGTCTTGAACCCGATCTTCGCTTTGGCCTTCTTCACGGCTCCCGGGACCACTTGCGCCTCGGTGAGCGAGTCGCGCCAGATGTAGTCCCCGATGTCGGTGATCCCGGTAGGCGAGGTGTTGGAGATGGCCAGCACCGGGACCCGCGCCTGCTGGGCCAGCGGGTCGGCCGCGGTCGCGGTGGTGGACAGTGTCGGCCCGATGATCGTGCCGACCTTGTCGGTGTTGATGAACCGCTGGAAGACGTTGATCCCCTGCTCCTTGGTGGTCGCGTCGTCCTCGATCAGCAGCTCGACCTTGATCCCTTGCAGGGAATTTCCTCCGTTCAGCTCTTCGGCGGCCGCCTCCAGGCCGTTCTTCTGCGATTGCCCGTAGGTGGCCGCGGCGCCGGTCAGGCTCAGCGCCGCACCCAGCTTCAGCGACGCGCTTTTCGATTGCGCGCCGCCCTCGCCGGAACTGCTTCCGCCCTTGCACGCGGCAAGCACGAGGGCAAAAAGAACGGCGGCCAAGCCGAGGCTCCAGCGTCGTGGACGCATCGCGGCCTCCAGGGCAGGCGAGCAGGTGAAATCCGTACACCAGCGCCGGCCGGCCCGGCAAGCGAGGCTCACTTCTCGATCTGGCCCCGGACCTCGCCCGGCTTGTTGTTCGCGGTGTGCACGTTGACGTAGGTCCCGCCCGAACGCATCGCGGCGAGGACGTCATCCAGCATCATGGCGGAGCCGTCCGGCTTCTTTCCCCTCACACCGGACGCATCGAAAGTGCCCTCGCCGGCGGCGGTTCCCGTAGACGGGCCGGCCGCGACGGCGAGCGGCACGATCACCGGTCCGGCCGCGCCCGGCGCGCCGAGGTGGATGTGCGCTGCAACGGGAGGGCCGCTGAGGCCCGACGCGTTCAGCTTGTAGGCCACGGTATTGCCCTGCACCGTGAAGCTCGCGTTGCCCGAAGGAGACGCCCCGGCGTCGAGGGTGGGCGGCGGCACCTCGCTACTCGAGTCGAGCTTCGCCTGGAAGGTCTCTGGCGCCGTCATCACCTTGGTCGGTTCAGGCTCCGAGGGCGCCGTCGCGCACGCGGCCACTGCCGCCATCATGAGAAAGGCTCGCCTCATTTTCGGTCCCTCCGGGCATTTTGCAGATTCCCAAAGCGCGAATATTGACAGGTTGGAACGGGAACTTGAAGCGCTGCCCGGGAAACGCGGCGCGGGATCAGGCCGCCGGCAGTACCACGCGAAAGAGGCTCCCGCGGCCCTCCTCGCTCTCCAGCTCGATGCGGCCGCCGTTCGCCTCCACCGTCCACCGGGTGATCGCCAGGCCCAACCCCATCCCGCCCGAGCTCTTCGACCTGGCCGGTTCCAACCGGTAGAAACGCTCGAAGATCCGCTGGTGATGGGCGCGGGCGATGCCGGGGCCGGTGTCCTTCACCTCGATGGCGGCGTCCCCCGTGGGCAATAGCTTGACGCCTACGTGGATCTCTCCCCGGACCGGCGTGTATTTGATCGCGTTGTCGACGAGATTGACGATGCCCTGCCGGAGGAGCGCCGGATCGCACCGGGCCTTCACCACTCCTTCGGCGCCCACGGTCAGCGTCTGCTCCTTCTCCTCCGCCAGCACCCGGAGGGCCTCCGCGGCCCTCGTCGCCAGCGCGCCGACGTCCACCACCGTGCTGGCCGGCTGCAAGCGTCCGGACTCGGCCCGGGTCAAGAGCAGGAGATTTTCCACGAGCCCCGTCAACCGCTCGACCTCCTCGAGCATGCTGCCGATGACGTCCCGGTAGGTCGCCGGATCCAGGGAGTCGTGGAGCGCGACCTCGCCGACGCTCCTCATCGCCGTGAGCGGAGTCCGCAGCTCGTGCGAGGCGTCGGCCGTAAAGCGGCGGAGCCGCTCGAACGATCCTTGCAGTCGACCCAGCGTTTCGTTGAAGACGGTCGCCAGGCGGCCGAACTCGTCCCCGCGATCCTCGACGGGGAGCCGCTCGTCCAGCGACTCCGCGGTGATCCTCCGCGCGCGGTCCGCCATGGCGCCGATGGGTTTCAAGGCGCGGCGGGCGAGGAAGGATCCTCCCGCGACCGACAGCGCGACCGCCAGCGGAATGGCCAGCGAGATCACCAGGGCCAGCGTCCGGAGCGTGCGCCGGATCTCGCTCTCGTCCGCCGCGACGGCGATGCGGCGGGTGCCGTCCGCGGTGGACAGGATCCGAACCGGCTGCCCGTCCGCCGGCCGCCAGGAGGACCTGGAGGTGCCGGCGGGGACTCCACGCCCCAGACCCCGGCGCGCCCACTCCTTGGTCTGGTACAGGACGCGGCCGTCCTCGAGCACCTCGAACAGCCGGATGCCCGCGCGCGTCTCGGCTTCCGAGACCTCGCCGGGGTCCGCACCGTAGGTCTTCTCCACGGCCGCCAGGTCCCGGTCGAGGTGGGCGTCGAGATCGGTGAAGAGCTGCGCCCGGACGAGGAGGAAGATCGCCGTGGAGAAGGCGCACACGATCACCGCCAGCACCGCGGTGTGCCACAACGCCAGCCGGGCGCGCACGCTTTGCGGACCGATCGTCATCGGGGCTCCGGGCCGAGCACGAATCCGACCCCGCGGATGGTGTGGATCAGCTTCCTGGCGAACGGGTCGTCCACCTTGCGCCGCAGCCGCGCGATGGTGACGTCGATGACGTTGTCGAGCGGAGTGGCGCGGGCGGTCACCTGCCACACGTCGCGAGCCAGCATCTCGCGCGACACGACGGTCCGCTGACGCCGGAGGAGGTACTCGAGGATCTCGAACTCCTTCGCGGTGAGGTCCAGCACGCGGGCGGCACGGGTGGCCGTGTGCGCGACCAGGTCCATCTCGAGATCCTCGTGCTGGAGCTTCAGCGCCTGGTCCGGGCGTCCGCGGCGCAAGAGGGCGCGGACGCGGGCGAGCAACTCCGCGAACGCGAAGGGCTTGACCAGGTAGTCGTCGGCGCCGGCGTCCAGGCCTTGCACGCGGTCCTCGATGGTGTCCTTCGCCGTGAGGACGAGCACCGGCGTGTCGAGCCGGCGCTTCCGCAGCGCCGCCAGGATCTCCAGGCCGTCGCGCCGGGGCAGCATCAGGTCCAGCAGCACGAGGTCGAAGGACTCGCTGCTCACCAAGAAAAAGCCTTCCTCCCCGGTGCCGGCGACGCGGACCTCGTAGCGCTCCGAGGCGAGTCCCTCGGCAAGCGCCTTCGCGACCTTCGCCTCGTCCTCGATGATCAGGATGCGCAAGCTCGGACACCCCCGCTCCGGCGCCACTCTAATCCGCGGCATTCGTCTCTGGCACCTGACGATCCTGTCAGGAAAACTTCAGTGCCCCGCGGCCGCGGACCCGGCATCCTCGCAGGGCCGAAGGACGGCCGTCCTCCGGCGGAGGGAAGCTCATGCGAGAACGAAGCATCGCCGCGCTGCCGCTCCTGCTGGTCGGAGTCGCCTTCGCGCAGGGAGAAGCCATGAAGACCTGGGACTTCCAGAAGGACCAAGTGGGCCAGGCTCCAGCCGGATTCTCGTTCGGGAAGACCGGCCAAGGTCGGCCCGGCAAATGGGTCGTGGCCGACGATCCCAGTGCCTCGGCGGGTGGTCACGTCCTGGCGCAGGTCGACACCGACGGGACGGACTATCGCTTTCCCGTCGCCGTCGCCGACGTGCCTCTCTTGAAGGACCTCCGTCTCGAGGTGCGGTGCAAGCCGGTCTCGGGCAAGGTCGACCAGGCGTGCGGGCTCGTCTTCCGCTATCGCGACGAGAACAACTACTACGTCGCCCGCGCGAACGCGCTGGAGGACAACGTCCGCCTCTACCACGTCGTCAGCGGCCGCCGCCGGCAGTTCGCCGGCTGGAACGGCAAGGTGGCCGGGCAGACCTGGCACACGCTCGCGGTCGAGGCGCGCGGAAACCGCTTCCAGGTCTTCTACGACGGCAATCGCGTCATCGACGCGCAGGACGACACGTTCAAGGAGGCCGGCAAGGTGGGCGTCTGGACGAAGGCGGATTCAGTCACGCACTTCGACGCGCTCTCGGCGAAATCGCTGGAATGACGGGCTCGCGCACGGCGTGGGTGCTCGCGGCCGGCCTCGCGATCCCGGCGGCCGCTCGCGCGTATCGTCCCTTCGATTCGACCGACGCGGCCGTGGCCGAGAAGGGACAGGTGGAGATCGAGCTCGGTCCGCTCGGCCTGGTCCGGGAAGGATCCGAGAGCACCTTGGTCGCGCCGGCCGTGATCCTCAATTGGGGATTGGCAGAACGGTGGGAGCTGGTGCTGGAGGGGCGGAACTTCGTACACCTCGGAAGCGCTGCTCCTCAGCCGCGCCTGCGCGTCGACGACAATGCTCTATCGCTCAAGACGGTCGTCCGGGAAGGCGGTCTTCAAGACAAGAGCGGCGTCAGCGTGGCGACCGAGCTCTCCGCGCTCCTGCCGGCGATCAACGGCGAGAGCGGGGCGGGCGCCGAAGCGGTGCTCATCGCGTCGCAGCGAACCGAGGCGGTCACCGTGCACCTCAACGGCGCGGCGGCCTTTACGCGGGCGCACGCCGCCGGTTGGTTCGCGGGCCTCATCGCCGAGGGGCACGATGCGTGGGCGGTGCGGCCGGTCGCCGAGCTGTTCGTGGAGGGCGAGGGAAGCCTCCCGGTCACGGTTTCGGGTCTCGCCGGCGCCATCTGGCGGGTTCGCGACGATCTGTCCGTCGATGCAGCCATCCGCCTGGCGCGCGCGGGTGGAGTAGACACGACCGAGCTGCGCGCCGGGCTCACCTGGGCATTTCCGGTCGGATTTCCCCGTGTACGGAGGAAGCCATGAAAACGATCTTCGTCCTCACCGCGCTCGTCACGGCCGCGGCAGTCGCGCCTCTCACGTTGCCCGGGTCCCGGAGCGGCGCGGGTTTCGACGACCTCCGCTTCTCGTCCGAGCTGCACAGGCTGCTGGTCCCGGGCGGACGCTCGGGGCGCCTCTACCTCGTCGATGCGAAAACCCACGCCGTCGAGGCAGTCGCGGGCTTCAGCGCGTCGGCCGAAGGAGGGCGCGGCCACTCGGAAGGGACGACCTCCGCCGACAGCGGAGACGGGCTCATCTTCGCGTCCGATCGCAACGACCGCTCGCTGGTGGTGGTGGATCCCTCGACCCGGCGCATCCTCGCGCGCGAGAAGCTGGGCGGCGGTCCTGACTACGTCCGCTGGGTCGCGCCGCTGCGCGAGATCTGGGTGACCGAGCCGGGCGCCAAGGCGATCGAGACATTTCGTCTGACCGGGAAGTCCCCGCCGAAGCTGACGCCCGCAGGAAAGATCGAGGTGGCCGACGGGCCCGAGTCGCTGGAGATCGATCCGCCGCGGCACCGCGCGTACGCCAACACCTGGCACGACACGACCGTCGCCATCGACCTGGGGTCCCGTGCGATCGCCGCGCGCTGGCGCAACGAATGCGGAGGAGCGCGCGGCCTGGCGGTGGATGCGGACAACGGGCTGGCCTTCGTCGGCTGCACCGAAGGCAAGGCGGTGGCCCTGGACGTGGCGCACGAGGGCAAAGTGCTCGGCAGCGCCCCGGCGGGGAAGGGCGTGGACGTGATCGCCTTCTCGAGCAAGCTGTCCCATCTCTACGTTCCGGGCGGTGAGGCCGCGAACCTCACCGTCGTGGGGGTCGGTCCGGCAGGAGAGCTTTCCGTGCTCGGCACGGTGCCGACCGCGCCCGACGGGCACTGCGTGGCGGCCGACGATCAAGGAAATGCGTACGTGTGCGATCCGGGAAAGGGGCAGCTTCTCGTGTACCGGGATCCGTATCCGGCGTCCCGGTAGCCAGCCGAAGGACGGATGCCCGCTACCAGCTGCGGAACTGCTCCATCAGGGCGTCCATCGTCCGGGCGGGGATCTCGACCTGTGGCAGGCGGCCCAGGGTCCGCGCGGTCAGCTTCATCTCGCGCAGATACTCGCGGCAGTGGCGGCAAATGCCCAGGTGGAGCTGGAAGCGGAGCCGATCCTTCCAGGACAGGGTCCCTTCCAGGTACTCGGTGACCAGCTCGGTCATCTGTCGGCACGTCAGCATCGATTCACTCTGCGGCAAGGAGCTTCTCGAGCTCCCTGCGGATCCTGGAGCGTCCCCGGTGGAGGAGGACGCGTTGGTTGGACTCGCTGACCTCGAGGATGGCGCAGGCCTCCGCGGCATCTACACCCTCCACGTCGCGCAGCAGCACCACCGCGCGCTGCGCGGGCGGCAGATCGTTCAAGGCGCGCTCGACGCACGCCATCGCCTCGGCACGCTGCAGGATCTGTTCAGGAGTGTCGGCTTGCCACCGATGGGGCGGATCGGCCCAATGGCCGTCCGGCTCGAAGCGCTGGGGGTCCACCGCTGCCTCGTCCGGGTTTCCCAGCGCGGAGAAGGGCATCGACCGGGCCTCGCGCGCGCCGCGGCTCATCGCACAATTGGTGCAGATCTGGAAGATCCAGGCGCGCAGCGACGAACGCCCTCCGAATCTGGCCAGCCCCGCCAGGACGCGGGACCAGGTTTCCTGCGCTACCTCCTCGGCCGTGGCGGGATTTCGGACGAAGACCGCCGCCAGCCGGATCAGCGACTGGTGATGGCTGCTGACCAGCGAGGCGAATGCCTGCTGGTCCCGTGCCAGCAAGCGGCCGACCAGCGCGCGGTCCTCGGCCGATGCCGCGCGCTGCTCCGCCGCGGTGCCCAGGTCGCGCGCGCTGCCGGCACGACTCAATAACCTCATCTCCGCCAGGAAGACTCGCAAGAAGCGGAGGCGTTACACCTTCGCGACCCCGCCCGTTCCGCATGCTACCCTGCCGCGGCCATGACCGGGATCGACGAGGCATTCCGGACGTCGTTCGATCGCAACGCGGAGCTGTACGACGCGGCCCGTCCTTCCTATCCGGAGGCGCTGATCGACGAGGTCGTCGCCCGGAGCGGGATTCCGGCCGGCGGCCGGATCCTCGAGATCGGCGCGGGCACCGGGAAGGCCACGGTGCCGTTCGCCCGGCGCGGGTACGCGATCCTGGCGCTCGAGCCGGGCGCCAACCTGGCAGCGGTCCTGCGCAGGAACGCGGCGGCGTTCCCCGCAGTCCGTGTCGAAGCGACCACCTTCGAGGCCTGGCGCGTCGAAGATCGGTCCTTCGACCTGGTGATCTCGGCGCAGGCATTCCACTGGATCGACCCGGCCGTCCGGACCGCGAAGGCCGCCGCGGCGCTTCGCCGGGGCGGCGCCTTGGCGCTGATTCGCAACGAGACGACGGGCTTGGAACCCGGGCTTCGCTCGGAGATGGACGCGGCGTATGCGCGGTGGTTTCCGGCCGTGACCTGGACGCCCGCTCGCGACTCGATCGACTCGAAGCGCGGCGAGCTGACTGGCGAGATCGGTGCGAGCAGCCTGTTCGGTCCCGTCCAGACAGCCTCGTTTCCCTGGACGGCGACCTATACCACGCGGCAATACCTCGATTTGTTGGACACCCATTCCGACCATGCGCTGCTCGAGCCCCGCTTCCGAGTGCCGCTCTACGAAGCGGTCGCGGATGCGATCGAGCGTCGCGGCGGCCGCATCGAGGTGCCCTACGTTGCGGTGCTCCTGTTGACCGTCCGCGAAGATTGATGCCAGTTGTGGGCATGGCCGTCCCCCAGGCTTCCGCGGCCCTCGCCCGGTTCACCGTCCTGGACTTGAGCCGGGTCCGGGCCGGTCCCACCTGCGTCCGCCAGCTCGCGGACTGGGGCGCGAACGTGATCAAGGTGGAGGTGCCCGAACATCTCGAGTCGGGCGAGCCGCTGGGAGGACCGCGCGAGGGGCCGGACTTCCAGAACCTGCACCGCAACAAGCGGAGCATCGCGCTCGACCTGAAATCGCAAGACGGGCTGGCCGTCTTCCGGCGCCTGGTCGTCAAGGCCGACGTCGTGGTGGAGAACTTCCGGCCCGAAGTGAAGAAGCGCCTCGGCATCGACTATCCGGCACTGGGCAAGCTCAACCCGCGGCTCGTCTATGCCAGCATCTCTGGCTTCGGCCAGGACGGACCGTACCGGGATCGCCCGGGCTTCGATCAGATCGCGCAGGGTCTGGGAGGCCTGATGTCGATCACCGGCGAACCGGGCCGCGGGCCGATGCGGGTAGGCATCCCCGTCGCCGACCTCGCGGCCGGGCTGTTTTGCGCGCTGGGCATCCTGGTCGCGCTGCTCGAGCGCGAGCAGTCGGGCAAGGGGCAGCAGGTGACGACCTCGCTCCTGGAATCGCAGATCTTCATGCTCGATTTCCAGGCGTCGCGCTGGCTGAACGCCGGCGAGATCCCGCGCCAGGCGGGGAACAACCACCCGACCAGCATCCCCACCGGCGTCTTCAAGACGAGCGACGGACACATCAACGTTGCAACCGTGGGCGGCGCCTTGTGGGAGCGGCTCTGCCGCGCGATCGGGGCGGAAGCGTTGATGGACCGGCCCGAGTACGCCACCGCCGCGGCGCGGCGGACGAACCGCGACAAGCTCAACGCCGAGCTCGAGACTCTCTTCGCCGGCCGCTCCAGCGCCGAATGGGTCGATCGGCTGAACCAGGCGGGCGTCCCGTGCGGGCCCATCCACTCCATCGACCAGGTCTTCGCCGACCCGCAGGTCCAACACCTGGGAATCGTGCGGGAGATCGCGGCTGGCGGCGGCAAGCTGCGGGTCGTCGGACAGCCGGTCAGCCTGGATCGCACGCCCAGCCGGGTGGTGGCCGCGCCACCCGGCCGCGGAGAGCACACCGGCGAGGTGCTGCGCGAGTTCGGCTTCTCGGATGCGGAAATCGATCGGCTGCGCCGGGACAAGGTGATCTGAGGGAGAGCCGCATGGACCGAAGCGACAAGATGCTCGCTCGCAAGGACGGCCGCGTGGGCACGATGACCTTCAACAATCCCGAGCGCCACAACGCCGTGTCGCTCGAGATGTGGCAGGCAGCGGCGAAGATCCTGGAGGACTTCGCCGCCGACGACCAGGTCCGCGTGGTTGTCCTGACCGGCGCGGGCGGCAAGTCGTTCGTGTCGGGCGCGGACATCTCCAAGTTCGAGGACGAGCGCGCCAGCCGGGAGGCCGTGGAGCGCTACAACGCCGCGACCGAGAAGGTCTACTCGACCGTCGCCACCTATCCCAAACCGACCATCGCGATGATCCAGGGCTACTGCCTCGGCGGCGGGCTCAACCTGGCTGTCTGCTGCGATCTGCGGTTCTGTTCGGAAGGGTCGCGCTTCGGGCTGCCCGCCGCGAAGCTCGGCCTGGGCTACGGCTACCCAGGTCTCAAGCGATTCATCGACACCATCGGGCCCGCGCATACCAAGGACATCTTCTTCAGCGCCCGGCAGTTCGGCGCCGCCGAGGCCTTGACCATGGGCCTGGTCAACCGCGTCCTCCCCGATTCCGAGCTCGCGTCCTCGGTCGAGGAATACGCCGGGACGGTCGCGGCCAACGCGCCGCTCACCGTCGATGCCATCAAGCAGATCTCCCTTGAGGTGCTGAAGCCGGAGAGCGAGCGCGACCTCGAGCGCGCCGCCCAGCTCGTCGCCCGCTGTTTCGCCAGCCAGGACTACGTCGAAGGCCGGCGGGCGTTCCTGGAGAAGCGCAAGCCGGTCTTCACCGGCAAGTAGGAGCAGCCGTGTCGTCCGTCATCCTGCGCGGGCTCACCAAGCGGTTCGGAGACCAGACCGCGCTGGACGGCGTATCGCTCGAGATCCAGGACGGCCAGCTCGTCTCCCTCCTGGGACCGTCGGGTTGCGGGAAGACGACGGCGTTGCGCCTGGTGGCCGGGTTCATCGAGCCCACCGCGGGCGAGGTCGTGCTGGGCGACCGGGTGGTGTCCTCGCCGGGGCGCGCGCTGCCGCCCGAGCGGCGCAACGTCTCGATGGTGTTCCAGACCCACGCGCTCTGGCCGCACATGACGGTCGCCGAGAACATCGCCTACGGCCTTGCGGTGCGGAAGCTCGATCGGGCCGACATCGCCAGGAAGGTCTCCGCCATCCTGGCGACTACCCGGCTCGGGCCGTTCGCGGAGCGGTATCCCACGGAGCTGTCCGGCGGACAGCAGCAGCGGGTCTCGCTGGCCCGTGCGCTGGTGGTCGAGCCGGACACGCTGCTGCTCGACGAGCCGCTCTCCAGCCTCGACGCCAACCTGCGCGAGGAGATGCGCTTCGAGGTGCGCCGGTTGCACGACGCCTACCGCACCACCAGCCTCTACGTCACGCACGACCAGGGCGAGGCGATGACCACCGCCGACCGGATCGCCGTCATGAACGGCGGGCGCATCGAGCAGATCGGCACGCCCGAAGAGGTCTACGACCGGCCGCGCTCCGAGTTCGTCGCGCGCTTCCTCGGCGGCAGCAACATCCTCCGCGGCAAGGCGCTCGACGCGACGCACGTCTCGTTCGCCGGTACGCCCATCGAGTGTCGCGGGGCGGCTCTTTCTCCCGGAGCGGCGGTCGCCGTCTGCGTCCGCCAGCACGACATCGCCATCTCGAACCACGCCACCCGGCCGCCGGGCGGGAACGCCGTCCAGTGCACGGTGGTCCGCAACGTCTTCCTGGGCGGCTCCCGCGACTATCTGGTCGAGGCGGCGGACGGCACGCAGCTCCGGATCACGGCCGCGCCCGGGGAGACTTTCGCGCCCGGCGCCTCGGTGTGGTTGACCTTGCCGCCCGAGCGGTGCAGGGCGCTGGTATCCTGAAGCGAGGAGGTTCCATGCAGCCACGCAAGCTCACCAAGCGGCAGGTCCTCCGGTGTCTTACGGCCGGATGCCTGGCGCTGGCCGCGCCCGGCCAGACGGCCCGGGCGGCGGCGCCTTCGCCCAGCAAGGTCACTCCCGAGCTGATCGATGCGGCGAAGAAGGAAGCGAAGGTGGTCTGGTACACCGCCGTCGACCTTCCCGTGGCCGAGCGGATCGGCAAGGCGTTCGAGGCCAAATACCCCGGCATCGACATGCGCGTGGAGCGCTCGGGCGGCGAGCGGATCTTCCAGCGCGTCGGCCAGGAATACGCGAGCAACATCCACGCGGTCGACGTGCTCCACAGCTCCGACGCCGCTCACTTCATCGTCTGGAAGCGCGATGGCATCTTCGCCCCGTACGTCCCTGAGGACGTCGCGCTCCATTACCCCCCGGACCAGAAGGACCCGGACGGTCTCTTCGCCAGCTGGCGCGTGTGGCTGAGCGTGATCGGCTACAACACCAAGCTGGTGAAGCCGGAAGACGCGCCCAAGAGCTTCGCCGATCTGCTCGATCCGAAGTGGTCCGGGAAGATCGTGAAGGGTCATCCCGGGTACAGCGGCACCATCATGACGGCCACCTTCCAGATCTCGCGCGATCTGGGTTGGGAGTATTTCGAGAAGCTGGCCAGGCAGAAGGTGATGCAGGTGCAGTCCTCCGCCGACCCGCCCAAGAAGCTGGCGCTGGGCGAGCGCGCGGTGATGGCCGACGGCAACGAGTACAACCTCTTCCAGCTCAAGGAGAAGGGCGAACCGGTCGAGATCGTCTATCCCACCGAGGGAACGCCGCTGATCATCGGCCCGTCGGGCGTCCTGAAGGACGCGCCCCACCCGAACGCGGCGCGGCTGCTGCAGAGCTTCCTCTTCTCCACCGAGGCGCAGCAGCTGATGGTCGACTTCGGCGGCCTGCGCTCGTTCCATGAGCTGGTGAAGGACAAGCCGGGCAGGAGGCCCTTGCGGGAGATCAAGCTGATGAAGGACGATCCGGCGGCGGTCGAGAAGCAGGCGGACCAGATCAAGGCGCGCTACAGCAAGATCTTCAAGGTGTGAGGAGTGGGCTCGAGGGCACTGCCAGCGCGGGCTCGCCTCGATCCTTCCGGCGCGGTCCTCTCGCTCTTCGCGGCGGCGCTTTGCCTGCTGGTGGTCCTGCCGATCGGCTGGCTCGTGGTCTTCGCCTTCAGCGATCGGGGAGGCAGGTTCACCCTGCTGAACTTCCGCCAGCTCTTCACCGACCCGGCGTTCCTGGAGCCCCTCCTCACCACGCTGATCCTGGCCGTCTCGGTCAGCTTGATCTGCTGCCTGGTGGCGGCCCCGCTGGGATGGCTGGTCGCGCGCACCGACATGCCGCTGCGGCGGACCGTCCGCTTCCTGGTGATGGCCTCGTTCGTGACTCCGCCCTTCCTGGGCGCGATCGCCTGGGAGCTCCTGGCGGCGCCGAACAGCGGGCTCCTCAACCAGCTCTACCGCGCCTGGACCGGAGGGGACGCCGTCCTCTTCGACGTCTACACCCTGACCGGGCTCGTCTTCGTCGTCTCCTGCTACACGTTCCCGTACGTCTTCGTGCTGGTCGCGAACGCGCTCGACCGCATCCCGTCTGACCTGGAAGACGCATCGGCGATGCTGGGCGGAAGCGCGTGGCGCACCGCGCGGCGGGTGACCATCCCGCTGGCGCTCCCCGCCTTGGCGGCCGGTGCGCTGATCGCTTTCCTGCAGGCGATGACGCTGTTCGGGGCCCCGGGCATCCTGGCCTTGCCGGCGGGCTTCCACACCATGACGACGAAGATCTGGAGCCTCTTCCAGTACCCGCCCAAGCCCGAGCTGGCCGCCGCGGCTTCGCTGCCGCTGCTGGTGGTGACGGTCGTACTGCTGCGGGCGCAGTCCGCGGTCCTGGGCCGGCGGGGATACGCGATCGTCGGCGGAAGGGGCGGGCAGCCGCGCCCGGTCGCCCTGGGACCGCTGCGCTGGCCCGCGCTTGCGCTCTGCCTCGCGGTGCTGTCGCTGCCAGTGTTCCTGCCCTACGCCGCGCTGGTGAACGCCGCCTTCTCCCGCATCCCCTCGCAGCCGCTGACGGTCGGCGGGTTCACTCTCGACCACGTCCGCTTCGTCTTCCTAGAGCTCTCCGCCACCCAGCTGGCGCTGAAGAACACCGCAGTTCTAGGGCTGCTCTCCGCGACGGTGGGAGCACTGCTCGCCCTGGTGATCTCCTACCTGACCGCGCGCGCGGCGATCCGCGGCCACCGCGTCCTGGCCTTCCTCGCCACCGCGCCGATCGCGATCCCGGCCATCGCGCTGGGCGTCGGCCTGTTCCTCGCCTATACCCGGGGACCAGTGGTGCTGTATGGCACGCTCTGGATCCTGCTCCTCGCGTACGTGACCATCGAGCTGCCGGCGGCCTACCAGCAGCTGCAGTCGTCCTTCCGGGCCCTGTCGCCGGAACTGGAAGAAGCGAGCCGGATCCTCGGCGCCTCGCGCCTGAGGACCTTGCGCGACGTCACCGCCCCGCTGCTCGGGCCTTCCCTGATCGCGACCTGGTGCTTCGTCTTCGTGGCCGTCGTGCGCGAGCTGTCCGCCGCCGCCATCCTCTTCACCTCGGAGACCAAGGTGCTGTCGGTCCTGATCTTCGATCTCAACGAGAGCGGGGATCTCGCCGCCATCGCGGTGCTCGGCCTGACCATGCTGATCCTCACCTCGGCGGTGATCGCCGTCGCGAATCTGGTGCCGGGCCTGGGCGGCGGCCCCCGCGTGCGGACCGCATGATGCGAGAGAAGCCATCGATCGCGGAAGCTCTCGCCCAGCGCATCGCCTCGCTCGAACCGGGCTCGCTCCCACCCGCGGTCCGCGAGACCTGCGAGCGGCTGCTGGTCGACGTCATCGGCCTCTGCCTGGTCGCGCGCGGAACCGACTACGTCCGGGCGTCGCTCTCCGCGTGGCGCTCGGATCCCGGAAAGGCGACGGCCATCGGGCACCCCGCGCCGGTCGGGGCCGCCGCGGCTGCCTTCGTCAACGGTACGGCCACCCACGGAGAGGACTTCGACGACACCTTCGAAGGCGGTCCCGTCCATCCCGGCGCCGTCGTGGTTCCCGCGGTCCTCGCGGCGGCGGAGCAGGAGGGCTTGGGCGGCCCTTCCGCGCTCCTCGGCGTTTGCGCCGGCGTGGAGACGCTCTGCCGCTTGAGCCTGGTGGTCCCCAAGGCGGTGCACAAGGCAGGCTTCCACCCGACCGCCGTCTTCGGAGCGGTGGCCGCCGCCGCGGGAGTCGGCGCGTCGCTCGGGCTCGAGCCTCGCCAGCTGGTCGATGCAATGGGCGTCGCGGGCTCGATGGCCAGCGGCATCATCGAGTACCTGGCCGAAGGAACCTGGACCAAGCGGATGCATCCCGGGTGGGCGGCGCAGTCCGGGCTCCGGGCCGCGCTGCTCGGGCGGGCAGGTTTCAGCGGTCCGCGCACGCTGTTCGAGGGCGCCCATGGCCTGTTCGCCGGTTTCGCCCGCACGACCGAGGGCAATTACGCCGCATTGCTCGACGGGTTCGGCCAGCGCTGGCTCATGGCAGCGCTGGCCTTCAAGCCGTATCCGTGCGGAACCATGATCCAGCCATACGTAGACTGCGCGCGCAGGCTCGGCGGGCGCGTCGAGGCCGGGCGCATCGCAGAGCTGGTCGCCTACGTCGCGGAGGGCACCGTGCACCGGTTGTGGGAGCCGCTCGCGGACAAGCAGCGGCCGCCGAACGGATACGCCGCGAAGTTCTCGGCGCCGTACTGCATCGCCGCGGGGCTGGTCCGCGGGAACCTCGGGCTCGATGCGTTCACGAACGCGGCGGTGGCGGATCCCGCGGTCCGGGCCCTGGCGGCGAAGGTGCGCTACGAGATCGATCCGGCCAACCCGTATCCGTTCGAGTACACCGGACACCTGCGCGCCCGGCTCGCCGGCGGCGATCTCCTCGAGGAGCGCCAGCCGCACCTGCGCGGCGGCGCCCGCGAGCCGCTCACCCGGGCCGAGCTGGAAGAGAAGCTCCGCAGCAACGCGCGCACCGGCGGCTGGCCCGACGGCCGCGTCGCGCCGGCCCTCGCGCTGGCGCGCACTTTGTGGGACGGTGCCGTCGACCTGTCGGTCCTCCGAGGGTAGAGGGCTTCGAGCCATGAGCAAAGAGCTTGCCGGCCGGGTGGCCGTCGTCACAGGGGCAGGGCGCAACATCGGCCGGGCGATCGCGCTCGCGCTGGCCGACGCCGGGGCCGCCGTGGCCGTCAACGGCCGTACCAGCCGCGCCGACGTGGACGCCGCGGTCGCCGAGATCGAGTCCCGCGGGGGCAAAGCGCTGGCGGTGATGGCCGACGTGTCCGACGAAGCCGCGGTCCAGCGGATGGTCGCCGCGGCCGTCGAGCGATTCGGCCGCCTGGACGTCCTGGTCAACAACGCCGCCATCCGTCCCGAGAAGCCCTTCGAATCGCTCTCCTTGTCCGACTGGCGCGCCGTCCATTCGGTCATCCTGGAGGGCGCCTTCCTGACGGTGAAAGCGGCGCTTCCGCATCTGAAGGCGAGCGGCTCCGGCGCGATCGTCAACATCGGCGGCATGAGCGCCCACACTGGAGCGAAGCACCGCGCGCACGTGGTCGCTGCCAAGCTCGGCCTGATCGGCTTCACCAAGGGTCTGGCGCACGACCTCGCCGGGTCCGGCATCACGGCGAACTGCGTGGTCCCGGGCCTGATCGACACGGTCCGCGCCGCGGGCACCAAGCCCCCGCAGCACCACCAGCTGAGCAACACGCTCGCCGGCCGTTTCGGCACGCCCCAGGAGATCGCCGCCGCGGTCCGCTTCCTCGCCGGGCCGGGCGCGCGCTACATCACCGGTCAGTCGCTCCACGTGAACGGCGGCGCCTACCTCGGCTAGTCCGCAGCCGCGAGCGCATCGCAGGATCCTGCCGGATGGCTTTTCTGACCCTTCGCGACGTGGCGGCGTACGTCAAGCGGCAACTATCTCTTTGGTAGGGCCAGGGCCACGAGACGCTTGCCAAGGGCGACGAGGTACTCAGCGAGCTCGCGGCGCGTGGGCGCTGAGGGTGCATCCTTGAGGACGGGCTCGCCTTCCGGCAAGCTCGCGAGATCGAACTGCGAGAGCACCCAGGCAAGCTGCGCTGGCGTAAGGCCTGAGTCTTTCTTCTCGGCCAGCGGCAGCGCGTCTTCGACGCGGAAGCCGGCTCGCTCGAGCGCGAACACGTCGACGATATCGCGCAGCTCTGAGCGCGACAGCAGCGCGCACAGCTTGTTGGCAAGAATCTCCTGCGGCGGATCGACCAGCATGTTGCCGATGCGCTTCTTCGGCAGTGGCCCCTCTCTCCACCGCCGGAGGAGCCATTCCCAGAAGGCGCGGCGCCGACCGAGGTGTCGACTGAGTTTCTCCCAATGGCGCGAGACGAACTCCGGTCTCGTGAAGGCCCATACGTCGGTGTCCCGCGCCTCGCGCAGGATCTTGCCCAGCAACCGAAAGAGCTCGGCGTCGGACGTGGAGCGCAGGCGTCGCTGAATTTCGCGCACAGTGAGCGGATCGTCCCATGTGAAGTAGGGGACGACCTCGGGGTCCGTCATGTCGGTGCCAAGGAAGTTCGCGCCGCGCATGGCGACGATCTTACTACGCGCGGGCAAAACGGCGCGAATGGAACTGCCGGCCCGAGACTGCCTTGCTTCGCTGCATTTAGGCTACGTGATGTGGAGGGTGAATCCGGCGCGACGGACTTGAACTAGGAGCACGGACGTCATCGGACAGGCTCAGGGCTGCGCTCCGCTGCACAGGCTAGCGGCCACGCACGAGCCCGACACGCAGGTCCAGTGCTCGCATTCCGCGCCGCCGTCCGCGCACACAAGGCAAAAGGCTGGCAGGATGCCCTTGCAGTCGGCTGCCGTCGTGCAAGGCTGGCCGCTGCTTTCCGGGGGCTGGGAACCGCTGTCCGGGGGCCGCGCCTGCTCTGGTCCAGCGCACGAGGCGCAGAGCACGAGGGCGGCGAAAGGAAGGATGCGCAACGGGCACCTCTCGCGGGCACGCTTACAAGTGCTCGCCCTGAGGTTGTATCGGACGCGCGTCGCATTCGTCAGGTGTTCGGCCTGGCATCCGGCGTGCACTGGTCTGGCGTGGGAGGGATCCATGCCAACCGAAATCATCTTGCTGGTCGATGAGAGGCGGCAGGTCCGCGACGCGGTCGCGCGGCCGTACGTCGAGGCGGGCGCGTGGGTCGAGGCGCCGGCCAGTTGCGCCGAAGCGATTGAATTCCTGGCCCGGTTCCGGCCCGATTGGATCCTGGTCGGCGAGAAGCAGGCCGACGAGCTGCTGCTCTGGCTGCGAGGCCACCAAGATCGGGTAGACGTTCCCGTCGTCCTGCTGCCCGATCTCCAACTGGCTGCCTGATCCGTTGCGCCACGGCGGCGCCACACCTCAAGCTTCGACGCTGGCCACCGGCACTGGGCGGTTTCCCACGGGCAGCTCCGGGAACAGCAGGCTGATCACCGCCGCCGCCGCGGCGATCCCCGCGATGAGCCAGAACACGGTCGCGAGCCCGGACTCGAGCGAGAGCGAGAGCGCGCCCAGCACCGACGGGTCGAGGCCGGCGCCGTGCTGGGGACCGAGCAGCCGGTCGGCCGCCTCCGGCGGAATCGACGGATCGAGGGACAGCGCCGAGGCGAGGATAGCTCCCAGGATGCCGACAGCGAGCGTCCCCCCGATCGTCCGGGCGAACATGGTGCTGGCAGTCGCGACCCCGCGCTGCCGCCACTCCACGCTGGTCTGCACCGCGATGAGCAGGGCCGTGTTGGCCAGGCCAAGCCCCACGCCGAAGAGGGCGCTCGCAGCTTGGGGCACCCGGAGGCTCGCGCCGGGCCGCAGGAACATCGCGAGGGCCACCGCCGCGAGGGCGGAGATGAGCAGGCCCGTCCGGACCAGCGGCCGGAACCCCAATCGCGGCAGGACCCGGCCGCTGATGGCGCTCGCGATCGGCCAGCCGATCACCATCGGCGTGATCGCGGCGCCTGCCTGCGTCGGCGATCCGCCCAGGACGCCCTGCACATAGAGCGGGACGTAGGTGACCATCGAGATCATTCCAGCTCCGACCAGCGCTCCCGCCGCGGTGGCGACCCCCATGACCCGTTGGCGGAACAGGTCCAGTGGAAGCACCGGCTCGGGCGTCCTGCGCTCGACGAAGACGAAGAGGAACAGGGACGCCGCGGCGAGCGGCAACCCGATCACGCTCGAGCGCCCGCCGTGCGCGCCGAAGAGCAGGGCGGTGAGCCCCAACATGAGGAGACCGGCCCCGAGGAAGTCGAGCGAATGCCGCCGGTGCTCGACCTCTTCGTGCAACGACACCGCGAGCAAGGCAGCCGAGGCGATCCCCGCCGGGACGTTGATGAAGAACACCCACCTCCAGGAGAGGTACTTGACGATGATCCCGCCCAGGAGCGGACCGACCAGGCCGGCGACGCCCCAGACGGCGCCGAACACGCCTTGCATCCGCGAGCGCTCCTCCAGGTTGTAGATGTCGCCCACGATGGTGAGCGTGGTCGGCTGCATCGCGCCGGCTCCCAGGCCTTGCAGCGCGCGGAACGCAATCAGCGCGCCGATTCCGCGGGCGAGCCCGCTGGCCATCGACCCCACCAGGAAGACGCCGATGCCCGCGAGAAGCACGGGCTTCCTCCCGTACAGATCGGCGAGCTTGCCGTACATGGGCACCGTCACCGTCGAGGTGAGCAGGTAGGCGGTGAAGACCCACGAGTAGTAGTGGATCCCTCCCAGGTCGCCGACCACGGTGGGCATCGCGGTGGAGACGACGGTCATCTCCATCGCCGCCATCGAGAGGCTGAGGAGAAGGGAGACGACGGTCAGGGGACGGTTCGTCTTCATCGAACCGGAGGGATGCCCGTGCGGCGAAAGAGAAGCAAGCTGTCCGGCGAGCGGAGCCTTGCAGAGTTGCCGGCTCCACACCCGATCGCAACCTTGTCGATCGGGGGGCCTGGATGTCGCGAGAGTGGAGAGCCGCGATCATGTCTCTCCTCTCGCTGACGCTGGCGGCCGGTTGCGGCGAAGGAGAAACCGCCTCCCAGGCGGCCGCCCCGCCGGCCGCCGGCCCGACCTGCTGCACGGCCAGGCCCGCCACGGGCATCTGCGGCAATCCGGCCGTCCCGCATCGCGTGGTGAGCCAGTGCGGAGAGATCAAGTCGTCCGGCTGCTTCACGCTCGCGGCCGACCTGGTGTCGAGCCGCGGGGGACCGGCCTGCCTGACCCTTCACGACGCGGCGAACGTCGAGCTCGACTGCGCCGGGCACGCCATTTCTCCCTCGCCGGCCCTGGCCGTCAGGAAGCTCTCCAGATTCCGGATCCACGATTGCAAGATCACCGGCACGCAGCTCTTCGTGGTGGACATCGCCGGCTCGAGCGAGGGGCTCATCGACCACAACGACGTCCGCGGCGGGATCCATGCCGCGGACTCGAGCCGCCTGACCTTGTCCTCGAACGACGTCGGCGGCATGTACTTCCAGGAGTACGGCACCGACACGACCATCCAGGACAACACCTTCGCCCTGCCGCCGAACCCCACCTCCGCCATCGCCAGCCCCATCTATCTCCGGTACGGCTCTTCCACGCGGGTGTTGCGCAACAAGGTGGACGGCAGCTGGGACGGCCAGCACCAGGCCGGCGCGGACGACGGGATCGTCCTGGAGGACGAGCACGGCGATCTGATCGACGGCAACACCTTCTCGAACATCTACGACTGCGGCGTGGAGACGCTGGGGCTCATCTCCGATTCCGTCATCACCAACAACGTGATCGAGAACGCGGGCATCTGCGGAATCGGCGGTTGGTATTGGAACAGCTGGCGCGGCAACAGGGTCGCCGGGAACAGCGTCGACACCAGCCTGCAACTCTTCCTGTTCAATCGATATGGGGGCCTGCGGCCGGCCGGATTCGATCCGGAGAAGAAGATGCCCGCGGACATCGCCGTCGAGTTCCGCGACAACACGTTCGAGCAGAACGTCTTCACCAATCCGACCAGCACGCTTCCTTCGAGCAGCATCCCTCTCTACGCGAGCATGCTCTACACGCCGAGCACCGTGTTCCTCAAGCCCGTGCCACGGACGCGGGAGCCCGGACCAGATGAATTCGCCCTGCAGGACAACGTGTTCACGGGCAATCGCTTCGGGACGGCGACCCAGGCGCCCGATTTCGGTGACCAGCCGGTCCAAGGCGCGGTCATCGACGGCGGCGGAAACGTGTGCGGCGCCTTGCCCCACGATTCGTACCCGGTGGTCTGCAGCGCGGGACCCTGAAGCGCGGCGCGGTTGGCAGGTCACTTCCTGGGCACGTACAGATCGGTGATCGTGCCCTCGTACGCCTCCGCGGAGAAGCCGACCGTCTCCGAGAGCGTGGGGTGCGGGTGGATGGTCTTGCCGATGTCCACCGCGTCCGCGCCCATCTCGATGGCCAGCGCAACCTCGGAGATGAGATCGCCGGCGTTGGTGCCGACGATCCCTCCGCCGATGATGCGGTGGGTCTCCTCGTCGAAGAGGAGCTTGGTCATGCCCTCGTCGCGACCGAGCGACAGCGAGCGGCCCGACGCGGCCCAGGGGAACGTGCCCTTGCGGTACTTGATTCCTTGGGCCTTCGCCTCCTCCTCGGTGACGCCGACCCAGGCGACCTCCGGGTCGGTGAAGGCGACGGAAGGAATCGCGCGGGCGTCGAACCAGGACTTGAGGCCCGCCGCCGCCTCGGCAGCCACGTGCCCTTCGTGGACCGCCTTGTGGGCGAGCATCGGCGGCCGGGCGACGTCGCCGATGGCGAAGACGTGCGGCACGTTCGTGCGGAGCTGGTCGTCCACCGGGATGAAGCCGCGGTCGTCGACCGTCACGCCCGCCTTCTCGGCGGCGAGCTTCTTCCCGTTCGGCGTGCGGCCGACTGCGACCAGCACGCGGTCGAAGGTCTGCGGTTCCTTGGGGGCGCTCTTTCCCTCGAACCAGAGGTGGATCCCGTCCTTCGCGGCCTCGGCGCGGGTCACCTTGGTGTCGACCAGGATCGCCTCGTAGCGCTTCGACATGCGCCTCAGCAGCGGGCGCACCAGGTCCGGGTCCGTCCCCGTCATGAGCTGCGGGAGGAGCTCGACCACGGTGATCCGCGACCCGAGCGAGGCGTAGACCTGGGCCATCTCCATTCCGATGATCCCGCCGCCGACGACCAGAAGGCGCCCGGGGATGCCTTGCAGCTCGAGCGCGCCGGTGGAGTCGACGATGCGCGGATCGGGCGGCAGGAAGGGCAGCCCGGCCGCCTGCGAACCCGCCGCGATGATGCACTGATCGAAGCGCACGATCTGCTTCTTGCCCTCGCCGGCGGCCACCTCGACGTGGTGCGGATCGAGGAACTGGGCCACTCCCTGCACCACCGCCACCTTCCGCTGCTTGGCAAGGGTAGTCAGGCCCCCCGTGAGCTTCTTGACCACCGACTCCTTCCAGCCTCGCAGCTTGTCGACGTCGACGGCGGGCTTGCCGTTCCCGAAGGCGATTCCGAAGCGGGCGACCTCTTCGACCTCGTCGATCACGCGCGCGACGTGAAGCAACGCCTTGGACGGGATGCAGCCGACGTTCAGGCACACTCCGCCCAGCCTCGAATACCGCTCGACCAGCGCGGTCTTGAGGCCGAGGTCCGCCGCGCGGAACGCGGCGCTGTAGCCGCCCGGGCCGGAGCCGATCACGAGCATCGCCGCCTCGACGTCGGCCTGCCCGCGGTACGCGCTGCCGGGCGCGGGAGCAGGTGCCGCCGGCGGCGGAGCCGCGGCCCCAGGGGCGGGGCTGACTTTGGCCGCCGGAGCCGGTGCTTTCGGCTCGGCCTTCGCCGCTGGACGCGGGCCCGTGCCCGCTTCGGCCGATTCCAGCACCAGGATCACGCGGCCTTCGCTGACCCGGTCTCCCACCTTGATCTTGACCTCTTTGACCGTGCCGGCCGCCGGCGAGGGAACGTCCATCGTCGCCTTGTCCGACTCGAGGGAAATCAGCGGATCCTCGGGCTTCACCGCATCGCCAGGCTTCACGAACACCTGGATGACGGGGACGTCCTTGAAATCGCCGATGTCGGGGACTTTCACTTCCTGGGTTGCCATCGCGTCGGAGCCTCGCTCAGAGCATCGCGCGCCGCATGTCGGCTAGGAGCGTGCCGAGGTAGGCGGCGAACCGCGCCGCCGTGGCGCCGTCGATCACGCGGTGGTCGTACGACAATGACAAAGGGAGCATCAGTCGGGGCGCGAACTGCTTGCCGTCCCAGACCGGCTTGTGCGCCGCCTTCGAGACCCCGAGGACGGCCACCTCGGGAGCGTTGACGATCGGCGTGAACGCGGTGCCGCCGATGCCGCCCAGGCTGGAGATGGAGATGGAGCCGCCCTGCATTTCGGCCGGCGTCAGCTTGCCGTCGCGGGCTTTCGCCGCCAGCGCGGCGGTTTCCCGCGCGATCTCCAGCACGCCCCTCTTGTCGCAGTCGCGGACGACGGGAACGACCAGCCCGTTCGGAGTGTCGGCGGCGAAGCCGACGTGGAAGTACTGCTTGAGGACCAGGTTCTCGCCATCGAGGGACGCGTTGAACTCGGGGAACTTCCTCAGCGCGGCGACGCACGCCTTCATCAGGAAGGCCAGCAGGGTCAGCTTGACGCCGGCCTTTTCGTTCTCCTTGTTGACCTCGACCCGCAGCGCCTCGAGCTCGGTGATGTCCGCCTCGTCGAACTGCGTGACGTGCGGGATCATCACCCAGTTGCGGGCGAGGTTCGCTCCGGAGATCTTCTTGATGCGCGAGAGCGGCTTCACCTCCACCGGCCCGAACTTGGTGAAGTCCACCTTGGGCCAGGGTGGAAGGTTGAGCGCGAAGGCGCCCGCCGGCGCTCCCGCGGCGGGCGCGGACATCGCCTGCTTCACGTAGGCCTGCACGTCCGCCTGCAGGATGCGGCCCTTCGGACCGGAGCCGGGGACGCGGGTGAGATCGACGCCCAGCTCGCGCGCGAACTTGCGCACCGAAGGCGAGGCGTGCGCCTTCTTGAACGCCTCGCTTTCGATCTGCGGCTGCGCAGCCGGAGCGGGAGCTGCTGGAGCAGCGGGGCCGGGAGGAGCAGGGGTGGCCGGAGCTGCGGCGGGGGCCTGCTCGGCAGCGGGAGGCGGGGCAGCCTTCGCGGGCGGCCGAGGAGACGGAGCAGCCGCCGCTGCCGCCGACGCTCCGTTCCCGCCCGTTGGCGCCGCCGCCGGCGCCTTGGCTCCCTTGCCGTCGCCGGGGGCTTCGGCGTCAAGCACGAGGATCACCTTTCCCTCGCTGACCCTGTCGCCCACCTTCACCTTGAGGTCCTTGACCGTGCCCGCCGCGGGAGAGGGCACGTCCATCGTCGCCTTGTCGGACTCGAGCGCGATCAGCGGGTCCTCCGGCTTCACCGCGTCGCCCGGCTTGACGAAGACCTGGATGATCGGCACGTCCTTGAAATCGCCGATGTCGGGGACCTTGATCTCCATCGTGCTCATCGCGGTCTCCGCCTTCAGACGGTCCACGGCGCCGGACGGTCGGTGTCCACGCCGTACTTCTGGATGGCCTCGGCCACCTTGGCGGCCGGAATCGCGCCCTCGTCCGCCAGGGCCTTGAGCGCGGCGACCGCGACCTGGAAGCGGTCGACCTCGAAGAACCGGCGCAGCTTTTCGCGGGTGTCGGAGCGCCCGAAGCCGTCGGTGCCGAGGACGACGTACCGCCGCGGCACGTACGCGCGGATCTGCTCGGCGAACGTGCGGATGTAGTCGGTCGCGGCCACCACCGGTCCCTCGGTCTCCTGCAAGAGCTGCGCGACGTACGGCCGCTTCGGCGCCTCGGTGGGGTGGAGCATGTTCCAGCGGGCCGTGGCGTGTCCTTCCCGCGCCAGCTCCGTGAAGCTCGGGCATCCCCAGAGATCGGACTCCACGCCGAAATCGTTCCGGAGCAGGTCTGCCGCCGCGATCACCTCCTGGAAGATGGCCCCGGAGCCGAGCAGCTGCACGCGCAGCGCCTTCTTGCCGCCCCGTTCGCCCCGGCGGAACAGGTACATCCCCCGCACGATCCCTTCCGCCGCCCCCTTGGGCATGGCGGGATGCGGGTAGTTCTCGTTGAGCACGGTGACGTAATAGTAGACGTCCTGCTGCTCCTGGTGCATGCGGCGCAGCCCGTCCTGCACGATCACCGCCACTTCGTAGCCGAAGGTGGGGTCGTAGGAAATGCAATTGGGCACGGTCGAAGAGAGGACGTGCGAGTGGCCGTCCTCGTGCTGCAGGCCCTCGCCGTTGAGCGTCGTCCGTCCCGAGGTGCCCCCGATCAGGAATCCCCGCGAGCGCATGTCGCCGGCGGCCCAGCAGAAGTCGCCGATGCGCTGGAACCCGAACATCGAATAGAAGATGAAGAACGGGATCATCTGCTTCCCGTGCGTCGAGTACGAGGTGGCCGCCGCGATCCAGTCGCACATGGAGCCCGCCTCGGAGATGCCTTCCTCGAGGAACTGCCCCCGCTGGTCCTCCTTGTAGAACATGAGCTGCTCGGCATCCTGCGGCGTGTACTTCTGCCCGGTGTGGCTCCAGATTCCGATCTGCCGGAACATGCCCTCCATGCCGAACGTGCGCGCCTCGTCGGGGACGATCGGCACCACGAACTTCCCGATGTTCTTGTCGCGCGCGAGCATCTGGAGGATCTGCACCAGCACCACCGTGGTGGATGGCTCGCGATCCTCGGTGCTCTGCAGGAAGCGATCGAACGCGGTCAGGTCCGGGACCTGGAGAGGATCGGCCTGCGTCCGCCGCGACGGCAGGTAGCCGCCGAGCGACTGGCGGCGGGTGCGCATGTACTCCAGCTCCTTCGATCCCTCCGCGAACTTGAGGTACGGGAGCTCCTCCAGCTTGTCGTCGGGGACGGGCAGGTTGAACCGGTCGCGGATCTTGCGGATCACGTCGGCGGACAGCTTCTTGACCTGGTGGGCGATGTTCATCCCCCCCTCGCCTTCCTCGCCCATCAGGTAGCCCTTGATGGTCTTCGCCAGGATGACGGTGGGTTGCCCCTTGTGGTTCACCGCGGAATGGTAGGCGGCGTAGACCTTGAACGGGTCGTGGCCTCCGCGGTTCAGGTTCCAGACGTCCTCGTCGGAGTAGTCGGCGACCATCTCCTTCAGCTCGGGCGTGTTGAAGAAGTGCTCGCGCACGTAGGCGCCGTCGCGGCTCTTGTAAGTCTGGTACTCGCCGTCGACCGCCTCCATCATCCGCCGCTTGAGGATCCCGCTCTTGTCGCGGGCCAGCAGCGGGTCCCAGTGGCGGCCCCAGATCACCTTGATGACGTTCCAGCCGGCGCCGCGGAAGAGCCCCTCCAGCTCCTGGATGATCTTCCCGTTGCCGCGCACCGGACCGTCCAGGCGCTGCAGGTTGCAGTTCACCACGAAGATGAGGTTGTCGAGCTGCTCGCGGCCGGCCAGGCCGATGGCGCCCACAGACTCGGGCTCGTCCATCTCGCCGTCGCCGAGGAAGGCCCAGACCTTGCGCCCTTCCGTGTCCAGGATCTCGCGGTCCTTCAGATAGCGCATGAAGCGCGCCTGGTAGATGGCCATCAGGGGTCCCAGGCCCATCGACACGGTGGGGAACTGCCAGAACTTCGGCATCAACCACGGGTGCGGGTAGGACGAGATGCCCTTGCCGTCGACTTCCTGCCGGAAGTGGTCGAGCTGCTCCTCGGTGAACCGGCCGAGGAGGAACGCCCGGGCGTAGATCCCCGGGGACGAGTGCCCCTGGATGAACACCAGGTCGCCGCCGCTCTTCCAGGTTTGCCCGTGCCAGAAGTGGTTGAAGCCGACCTCGTACAGGGTGGCCGCGGAGGCGAAGCTGGAGAGGTGCCCGCCGACGTTGGTGTGCTTGTTGGCGCGGACCACCGTCGCCATCGCGTTCCAACGGGTGTAGGCGTGGATCCGCTGCTCGATCGCCATGTCGCCGGGGAACTTGACCTGCTTCTCGGCCGGGATGGTGTTGACGTAGTCGGTCGTGGCGGAGAAGGGCAGGGGAGCGCCCGATCGGTGCGCCTCGTCGATCATCCTCCGCAGGATGAAGTGGGCCCGATCGGTCCCCTCGAAGGAAAGTACGCTGCCGAGCGCGTCGAGCCACTCGCGCGTTTCCTGGGGATCCTGGTCGGGCTGACCGTTGAACGGCATGAGTCGAACCTCCGAGCCTGCTTTGTAACCGATCGGAGGAGCCTTGACCCGCCATTCTTGGGGGGCGTGTCGGGTCAGCCCACCGGGGTGGGCTCCTTGTAGATCCACGCTCCGAGAATCGCGCCGATGACCATCGGAACCAGCTCGAGCGCGATCCATTTCCAGTAGAAAGTCTTCGAGTAGAACGGGAACGGCATCTGGGCGATCTGCGGAAGCGCTTCGATCGCGAACCAGGCGACGAGCCCAGCCCAGATCGCCGTCTTGACGCCAGGTCCGAAGCGCGCGCGTGCCGCGACATAGAGCAGCATCGCGACCAGACCTTTGCCCAGGTCGAACGCGGCGAAATAGACATACGCGGTCGGGTCGTGCCGGACTGCTTTACCGGCGCCCGTCACCGCGGCCATGTGTTCGGGCCCGAGAACCGCGCCGTGGATGAATCCGTCGAGAAAGAAAAAGAAGATCCCCGCGACGATCGCGCTTGCGATGACGCGTCCCCAATTGATTTGTCCCATGCGCCCGATATTAGCCGACATCCACGCATTTTTGATCACGCCGGGCGTGGACGCGCTGCAAGTACAATGTGGCTCGTGGAGGGAGCGTGATCGCCTGGTTGGCGCGGATGATTCTCGTCTCCGCGGGCACGTGGATCGCGCGAGCCTGCGCGCGGGATTTCGTGCGCGACTACATCCGGCGGCTGGTGCGGGATCGGTTGCTCACCGGCCTGGTGACGACCGTCTCGCAACTGGCATTGCTCGCCGCCACCGCCTTCAGCATGCACCGGCTGGGGAATCCATTCGCCGGACGGCTTTTCGCATCGGCCCTGGTCTGGATCCTCATCGCGTACAACGTGACTCGCTTCCTCGGGGAGACCCTTCCGGAGATCGCCGAGGCGCGCCGGCACCTCGCCGGGCCGCTGGGGCACGTCATCCGGGACGTTCTCGGGATCTCGATCGCCAAGGAGCTGGTCGAGATGGAGCTGTTCGTCCTGGCCGTCTGCCTCGTGCTGGGTCTGTCCGTCCGATTCGGCCTCAGCAGCACCTTCCAGTTGCTCGCGCCCTGGCAGCAGCTGCTGGCGATGATTCGAAGGTGACTACTTCGGGTTGTCCACGACCGGCGCCACGTAGTCTGCGGCCGTGAGCGCGATCTCGATCCTACGGTTCTGGCTTCGGTTCGCTGCCGAGTCATTGGGCAGGACCGGCCGGTACTCCGAGAACCCCGCCGCGCCGAGCATCGCCGGCGATACGCCCTTTTCCTGGAGGTACCGCACGACGTTGACGGCGCGCGCGGTCGAGAGGGCCCAGTTGTCCGCGAAGCCGGACTTGGAGCCGATCGGCACGTCGTCCGTGTAGCCGGCCACGACCACGTTCTTGTCCTTGAGATCCTTGAAGGCGGCTGCCACCGCATCCAGGGCCGCCTTGCCCTGCTTGTTCAGGGAGGCCGAGGCGGAGGAGAAGAGGATCCTGTCCTTGAGCTTCACCGTCATCTTCCCGCGCAGCTCGGACAGCTCCACCTGGCCGGTGGCGATCTGGCTCTGCAGCGAGCTCGCGAGTTGCTGGTACTGCGCGCTCTTCGCTTCGAGCGCCCCCTTCTCCTCGGCAAGCTTCTTGGAGGTGGCCGAGAGCTCCCCAAGCTGCTGCTGCAAGGTCGCGGTCTGCTGCTGCAGATCGGCGATCTGCTTTTCCAGCGCAGCCCTCTTCTGGCTCTCCTCCTCGTATTTCTGCTTGTTCTGCTGCGCATCACGCTGCTGGGCCGCAAACTCGTCCTTCGAGACCCCGCATCCCGCCGCGACGACCACGCAGAGCGTCGGAAGCAATTTCTTGATCATGGCATCCTCCGGCGACAGGTGACGAACTCTTTCTACAGCAAAACCGTGCCCGAGCGCATTGAGCTTTGGTCTTGTCGGGTCCAAGATGACAGATGATGCGCGGTTCCTCTGCCCGCCGCGTGGCATCGACGGCGATCCTCGTCGGCGTGGCCTACTACGTGGGCGCGGAGGCCGGCCTCGTCTTCCGCTTTCCACCGGCGACCCCGTCGGTGATCTGGCCGCCGAATTCGATCCTGACGGCGACCCTGCTGATGGCGGCGCCGCGGCGCTGGTGGATCTACCTGCTCGCGGCATTGCCGGCGCACATGGCCGCGGAACTGCCGGCGGGCTGGCCCACCTTGCTCGTGCTCGGGCTGTTCGTCACCAATTGCAGCGAAGCGCTCCTCGCGGCTGTCTGCGTACGCCGCTTCAGCGATGCGCCGGCACGGCTCGACACGCTGCGCCGCGTGGTGGTGTTCATTCTCGGGGCCGTTCTGTTCGCGCCCTTCGTCTCCACGTTCGCCGATGCCGCGCTCGTCACCGCGACTCGCGGCGAGCCCTACTGGCTCGTCTGGCGGACCCGCCTCTTTTCGAACGTCCTGACCGAGCTCACCGTGGCTCCGGCGATCCTGACGGTGGCATCGCTCCGCCCTGGCTGGTTCAGCCGCGCGTCCACTTGCCGGCGCGTCGAGGCAGGCTCCCTGGCGGTCTCGCTCCTCGGCGTCGCCTTCGTCGTCTTTGCACGGCGGGGGGCCATCGCGGAATGGTCGCGCACTCCGCTGGCGCTGCTGTTGCCATTCCTGCTCTGGGCCGGGGTGCGCTTCGGCCCTCCCGGAGCCAGCTTGTCCCTCCTCGCCACCACGCTGGTCGCGATCTGGGCCGGCACCCAGGGGCGGGGCCCGTTCATGGCGGTTCCCGCCGCCGAGAGCGTGCTCGGCCTGCAGATCTTCTTGGCGGTCATCGCCATTCCGCTCGTCTGCCTGGCTGCGCTCATCGTGGAACGCCGGCGGGCCGAGCAGGCCCTGGGAGAGCGGCTGCGATTCGAAAATCTCCTGGCGAGGCTCTCGGCGGCGTTCGTCCATCTGCCCAGCCACCAGATCGACGCGGCGATCACGGCGTGGCTCGGGAACCTCGGCGAGTTCTTGCGGCACCAGCGGCTCATGCTGCTCCGCCTCGCGGCGGACCAGCGCCGCCTGACGGTTTCGCACTCGTGGGCGGCATCGGAGCTCGAAGCCGTCCGGCCGATGACCACCGGCGTCGACTCTCCCTCGGCTGTCGACAGGCTGCTCCGCGAAGAGCCTCTGGTGGCCGGTTCGAACATCACCATTCCGCTGGTCGCCAGCGGAAGGGTCCTCGGCGGGCTGTCGTTCGATTCGTCCATGCCCGATCCTGCGTGGCCGCAAGAGCTGTTGCAGCAGTTGCGAATGGTCGGAGAAGTCTTCGCCAACGCGCTGGCGCGCAAGGAAACGGAGGACGCCCTGCGCGCCAGCGAGCTGATGAAATCCGCCATCCTCGCGTCCTTGAGCAGCGGCGTCGCGGTCCTCGATCGCGAAGGCCGGGTCATCGCCGTCAACGAGAGCTGGACCCGGTTCGGCAGCGAACGCCAGGCGGGATACGCCGGGGTCGAGGTGGGTGCCAGGTACCTCGAGGTCTGTCGCCAGATCGCGCGCGAATGCGTGCCTAATCCGTCGGAGGTGCTCGCCGGAATCGAAGAGGTCCTCGAAGGACCGAGGCAAGGATTTGCCTTCGAATACTCCTGCTCAGCTCCGAACGGAGACCGCTGGTTCGCGCTGTCGGTGGTGCCGTTGAACCGGCCCGAAGGCGGAGCGGTGGTTTCGCATACCGACGTCACCGAACGGAAGCGCGCCGAGGTGCAAGCCGAGCGGAGCCGTCAGGAGCTGGCGCACTTCACGCGCGTTTCCACGATCGGGGAATTGACCGCCTCGCTGGCGCACGAGCTGCGGCAGCCGCTGACCGGGATCCTGACCAATGCGCAGGCGGCCACCCGGTTCCTGGACTCCGACTCGCCCGATCTCGGCGAATTGCGCAACGCGCTCTTCGACATCATCGCCGACGATCGCCGCGCGGCGGAGGCGATCGAGCGCTTGCGCGACATGTTGAGGAAGGGCGAGCTTCGCCGGACGCGGCTGGACCTGAACGAAGTGATCCGGTCCGTGACCAGGCTCCTCGGCAGCGATGCCGTGATCCGCAACGTCGTGCTCGCGCTGGAGCTCCCCGCGACTCCGGTGGTCGTCAGCGGCGACCGCGTCCAGTTGGAGCAGGTGGTCCTGAACCTTCTCTTGAACGCCATGGAAGCGATGGCAGAAAAGCCGGACGGAGATCGGACCATCGTGGTGCGCAGCGAAGCAAGCGTGAACAAGGCCGTCCAGGTCACCGTGCAGGACGCCGGGACTGGTTTGCGCAGGGGGATTCAGGAGCGCGTCTTCGAGCCGTTCTTCACCACCAAGCCCGCCGGCATGGGCATGGGGCTCTCGATCGCCAAGTCGATCGTCGAGGCGCACGGCGGGACCATCTGGGCGACGAACAATTCAGCCCGCGGCGCCACGTTTCACTTCTCCTTGCCGGAGCCGGTCGGCTCACCCGTCGATCACCGGTAGTACTGCAGCCCGAGAGCTGGGCCAGCACGCCGCGAGAATCTAGCGGCGGCCTATCCCGTGTGGGCACGGACAGGCGGGGGAGTCGTGTCGGCCGTGACTCCCAACCGCGCGGCCATCCGGACCAGGTCCGGAAGCGACCGCGCCTCCATCTTCGTCACCACCCGGGCGCGGTGCACCTTGATCGTCTTCTCGGAGATGCCCAGCTCCCAGGCGGCTTCCTTGTTGATCAGCCCGGAAACGATGAGGGCAAACACTTGCCGCTCGCGCGGGGTGAGCTTCCCATATTTCTCTCGCAGATCCCGGAGACGCTCGAGCCGCATGTTCTGCTCGCGGCTCCGCTCGGCCGCCCGGGAAAGAGCGTCGAAGAGATCGTCGTCCCGCACGGGCTTCTCGAGGAAATCGACGGCTCCGTCCTTCATCGCCCGGACGGTCGCGGGAACGTCGCCGTGGGCGCTGAGAAAGACGATCGCCGGCGGCACGGGCGCGTTGCCCAGCTGCTCCGCGAGGGCGATCCCGTCGATCCCGGGCATGCGCAGATCGGTCAGGACCACGGTTGGCGTGCCGCTCACCGGCCACGGTTGCGCGAGCAGGGCCTGCGCGGAGGGGTACGTGCACGCCCGGTAGCCTGCCGACTTGATCAGCCGGAGCAGGGCGTTGCGCACCCGCTCGTCGTCGTCGACCACGTAGACCATGACGTCTTCGTTCATGACTCCCCCCTTCAAGTCGCCTCGGCTGCCGGCATCGCCGGCAGGTCGACTTCGAAGACCGATCCGCGTTCGGTCCTGTTGCGCGCGAAGATTCGCCCTCCATGCGCCTCGACGATGGTGCGGCAGATCGCGAGCCCCATCCCCATCCCGTTCGGCTTGTGGGAGAAGAACGGCTCGAAAATCCGTTCGAGATCGCTGCGGGGGATTCCCTTGCCGGTGTCGAGCACCGCCAGCTGCACGACGCCGTCTCGCGCGGAAGCGCGAACGACGACCTCGCGCGGCCCGTCCCTTCCGGTGACGGCGTCGAAGGCGTTGACGAGCAGGTTCATCACCACCTGCTCGAGCTGTACGCGATCGCCGTTCACCGGCGGCAAGCCAGGCCGGACCTCGAGGCCGATGCTGACGTCGCGGGCCACCGCGTCCTCGTGAAGAAGCCGCAGCACATGCTCGATCAGCGGGCCGACGGCGAGAGGCTGGCGCTCGGTCTCGTGGCGCCGGAACATCTGGCGCAGCCGCCCCAGGACGTCTCCTGCCCGGCGGCAGTCCTGGCCGAGGTCGTGCAAAGCGCCGCGCGCTGCGCCGAGCGCCGGCCGCTTCCGGTCGAGGAACCGGTGGGCTGCCTGCGCATTGGTGTAGATGGCGGTCAGCGGCTGGTTCAGCTCGTGCGCCAGCGAGGCGGCCAGCTCGCCCAGCATGCTGACCCGCCCGGTGTGGGCGAGCTGGTCGCGGAGCCGGCGCGTCTCGGCCTCCGCGTGCAGGCGACCCTCTTGCTCCCGGGTGAGCGGCGACTCGCTGGACAATCGATCCAGGCTCGCAGCCAACAGGTCCGCGAGCCGCTCGGTCGCTGCGATGACGTCCCCCGGCCATGAGCGCGGGGTTCCCGCGACCATCGCGAGCACGCCATCGAGCTTCCGGGCGCTCCGGAGAGGGACGAAGATCCCGGCCGCCAACCGATCCGGCAAGCCCGCGCCGCGCAGCGCCGCAAACCGCTTGCGGTTGTCGCAAACCAGCGTGTGCTCGAGATGAACCCGGCCGAGGAGCGATTCCACCGCACCAGTGGGGACCGATCGCGTGCGGCCGTTTGTCCGGCTGCGCTCCCAGCCGTGGTGCTGGACGAAGCGGCCCGATTCGCGCGTCGCGATCAGCGCTCGATCGGCCGCGAGGGCCGCGCCCCACTCGGCAAGCGCGCCGTCGATCGCGCTTCCGAGGCGGTGGTGAGGGGAGCGGATCAGCGCAGCGGAAATGCGTTCGAGTAAATCAGCGAGGTCTGGTGCCTCGCTCCGCCGTTCGGCGTGGGACCTGCTTTCCCCAGCCCCCTCCATGCTCGCCTTCCTGATCAGATGATGGACATCTGACCCAAGGCCTATGGTGATCAGATAGTGGCTATTTCCGTCAATATCCTTCAATTTTGAACCATTTTGGACGTCACTGGAATGGCACACTCTCGGCCCCCCGCAACGGTCCGGACCTCAGCGGCGGCCAGCTCGTACGCGCCTGCCATGGGACGACGGACGAGTGCGCGCGGCCGCGTCGATGGCTCGAACCAGAACGTCGGCCTCGATCGGCTTGGCGAGCACCGTCTCCATCGCGAGATCTTCCTCGAGCTCGTCGATTCCGTGGGCGGTCACGAAGATCATGGGCGAGTCGCGCCCTTGCGCGTGGAGGGCATCGCGCAGCTCGAGCCCGCTCATTCCCGGCATCCGGACGTCGACGACCAGGCAGTGATCCCCCCGGGGCGGCGAGCGCTCCAGGAATGCCGGACCCGACTCGAACGTCTCCACCTGGTAACCGGCGGCTACCAGGAGCCGGGCGAGACCGCGGCGAACGGAGTGGTCGTCGTCGATCACGAACACGCGGCGGGCGCGCGCTGCCATCGGCGCGCAGGCAAGCATGATCCGACCTTCGAAGGGTATGGTTACTAAGTCCAATACGTAGAAAGACCACTGTTCAGGCATCGTCGTCGGAGACGGCGGACGGCCTGTGCGTGGCACGGCCCCGCGCCGGTCTGCTACCCTGCTGGGGAGCCGCCCCCTCGAGTCCCATGGTCCCCACGAATCATGCTGGAACGTCCGTCGTCGTCGTCGACGACGACCTCTCCGTCCGCCGGGCCCTTCAGCGATTGATCCGGTCGGCCGGGTTCTCCGTGGAGGCCTTCGCGTCTGGGCAGAAATTCCTCGACTCCGATCCCGGCGGCGCGAGCCGCTGCGTGGTCCTCGACATCCACCTGGGAGGAATGAGCGGGCTGGAGGTGCAGGAGCGGCTCGCCGCCCGGGGAGTGAGGATGCCGGTCATCGTCATCACGGCGCACGACGACGCGCGGATGCGCGCGCGCGTCGAAAGCCTGGGCGCCGTTTACCTGCGAAAGCCCTTCGACGACGGAGTGCTCCTGGACGCGATCCGCAAGGCGGTTACTTCTTGATCTGCCCGCGGATCTCGCCTGGTGGGTGCGCGACGGTGTGGATGTTCGCGTAGGCGACGCCAGCATCAATCGCGTCCAGGATGGCTTCGAAATCGCCGGCCGTGATGCCTTGCGCCGGGACGCCCACCACGTTGGCGGCGGTGGCCGTTCCAGTGACGGTTCCGCTGCTCGTGGGGCATGCCTGGGTCCCGGGCGGAGCCGCCGTAATGGGCGGGTTGTTCGCGCACAGCCAGATGACGATGGCGCCGGCCACGCCCTTCTGCCCGAAGTGGATGTGCGCTTGGGTGACGTTGGTGAGCCCGGCGAACGAGAGCTCCCATCGGAAGGATTGCCGATCCTGGGCGATCTTCGCGGTGAAGACGGCGTTCCCGGTGCTGTTGATCGCGGGGACCTCCTGATACCCGATCAGGTGTGCCTTGATCTCGTCCGCGGATGCGGCGAACGGCACCGTGACTACGATGACCAGCGGCAGGAACATCGCAAGAATGGAGGTCGATTGCTTCAGTGCAGCCATGATCATCCTCCTGCAGGACAGCGGGGTGGCGATGGGGCCGCCGCGCGGAGGGCGGCCCCAAGAGAGCGATCAGAGGGAGGTGCGGATCCAGCCGTAGCGCGTGTGCCGCGGCTCGACACCCAGCTGCAGGTACCGATCCTTGTACTTCGCCAGGTTGTCGTTCTGCGCCGTCAGGTTGAGCGTGTGATCGTACGGCGGCAGCTCCCACAGCCTCTTCTGCGCGTCGGTGATGCGGCTCGCGAAATCAGCCGGCAAGGGCCGGAACGCGTTCGCCGTTCCCGCCCGGGGGTTGAGCCCGTAGAGCTTGGCCGAAGTGCGTCCGAGGATGTCCCGCTTGGCGTCCTCGTCCAGCTCCGGATAGCCCCACCGGTCGCGGATCTGGTCGGGGATCTTGAAGCGCCAGAGCGCCTCGATCTGCCATTGCGGGCTGCCGTACCAGAGCGAGTCGGATCCGAAGACGATGTGCTTGGGCCCCTTGAACATGAGCAGCTGGCCGAGGATGTGCGCGGTGACGCTCGGGAAGGTCACTACCGATGAGGCGAAGGTGGTGCCGATCTCCGCGAACGAGTTCTTGAACGGCCCGGTCAGGATCGCGTACGGGGTCGTCCAGTCGATGTTCGGGACACCTCCCATCAGCGGCCGCGTGCCCGCCTCGCTTGCGCGGATCTCCGCCAGCGCCTGATCGTCGAAGAACGAGTCCTGGATGCAGGAGTGATAGGTGAGGAAGTTCAGGCCTGGCCAGTCCCGCAACGCCTGAGGCAGGTCGGATGGGAAGCCGTTTTCGGGTACCGCAGGCATGCCGCGAGCGAGCCCCTTGTGGACCGAGATGACGTTCCCACCGGGCCCCAGCTTTCCGGCTCGGATGTTCTTGGTGATCACCTCGTAGGTCGGGTACGCGACGTTCGGGTCGTCCTGCCGCCACTGGCGCATCGGCCCGGAGTCCACCTTGGCCGCGTGCGAGATGCAGTATCCTTTCCACGCGTCGGGGTGGTGGTTGTCGATCTGGTACTGGATGTAATCCAGGTTGCCCTTGCCGACGTAGAGAAGCCCGTGCGCCATCGCCCGCCGTGAGCCGGCGAGCTCGTTGATGAAGTCCCGGCCCGCGGCCGTCTGCGCGGCGGTGAGGATCTCACCCGTGCGCGCATCGTTTACGTCCAGGGCGGGCTGTCCGGGGTTGACGCCGCTGGGGCCTGCCACGAACGCGGTCACGTTGCTGATGAGCCCGACGCTGACCTGGCTGTCGAAGTAGATGCTGCGGATGTACTGGACGATGTGGAACATGTCGGGTGTGATCGGCATCCCGACCAGCGCCGGGTTCCACACGCCGTACGGGTTGCCATGCTCGTCCGGAACGTTGTTCGGGTTGAACGGGTTCTTGGGGAACCCCGGCGTGGTAGGTCCTTGGGCGATGGCGCGTAGCACCGTCGGTCCGAGCTGGCTGCCGCGCACGAAATGGAGCTGATCGTCCACGACGAACAGGTCCTTGGGTGGAGCGTTCGCCGCGCGCGCACCCGCCTCGAACATCTCCTCGTTGTCGACCTTGAAGAAGTTCCCGTGCACCTCGTTCATGGCGATCAAGGACGCCGACAGTCCACCGCCGGAAGCGAGGAAGTGGCGCCGGCTGATGCCGAGCTTCCTCGCGGCGGTGTCCGCCAACTCCTTGATCCGCGCTTCGACCCTCTTCTGGGTCTTGCTCTGCGGCGGCGGCATGTACTCGCCGTTCGAGACCACGCGCGTCGGGATCGGCGACGGGCAGTCGGCATCCTCTGCATCGTATGCGCGCGTGCACTTGGCGAGCTGCTCGTCGCTGAGCAGCGTGTGGTCCGGTTCCCAGGTACCGCCTGTCTCTTTCCATTGGATGGACATCGGTTCCCCTTTGCTGCGCAGCTCTTCTCCTCGGGCGCGACGCTGCAAGAGCGCCCGCATGGCGCGCTACGCCGTGGAACCTTTCGAAGTCAAAGGACGCCGCGTCAGCAACGGGATAATCGCGGGACGGCTGATCATTCGGCCGCCGGGGCCGCTTCCGACTCGCGCCCCGGGATGGGCCCGCTTCCGCTCCAAGCGAGACCGTAGAGTTTTCCGTCCGCACCCCGCGCGAAGACGTCGAGCTGGAACCTGCCCCAGGCGCAGGCGACCGATCCTGCCGTGAATGCGATCCTCTCCCGGTCCAATGCCGATCTGGGGAAGCCGAGGGATTCGAACCCGCTCCAATTCTTCCCGTCCCACCATCTGTGCAGCAGGTCTCCGCGCTGCCCCCGGGCGAATACGTCGAGTCGCTTCGACCCCCCGCCGCAGGCGACCACCGTCCCGGCCAGAGGGACCGGACAGGGCACGGCCGGATAGATCGGGTCGGGCTCTTGCGGCATCCCCAACGATGCGAACGGCGTCCAGGCCGATCCGTCCCACCACTTGACCACCAGATCGCCGCCGGCGCCGCGCGCGGCGACCGCGATCGCGCGGCCGCAGCTCGTGGCCGAGACGGAGCCCGCCAGCGGCTCCTCCGCTCGCCCCTCGCGCGCGACGCCGCCCAGCGACTCGAACTCGGAAAATTCCTTCCCGTCCCAACGCGACCAGAGGAGCGCGCCTAGAGAACCGATGGCGAACACGTCCATGCGGCCGGGGACGCAACTGCACGCGGACGGCGCGCTAGCGAGGCCCATCGGGACGCCGATGCCACCGATCCAGTTCGCCGGAGAGCCGATGCACTCGAAACCGTCCCATCGCTCGCCGTGCAACGTGCCGTGGACGAGCTCGCCCTCGGCGCCGCGCGCGAGCAGCTGAATGTCCTCGGGGCCGGTAGCGCAGGCAGCTACGGGCCAGTCGATCGGCAGCTCCGGGGACGCAGCGCCCGCGCTGCGCGCGAGCGGAATGCCCAGCGAACGGGGTCCGCTCCAGGCGACTCCATCGCGATGCAGGGCGAGAAGCTCGCCGCATTGGCCGCGGACGAACAGGGTCACGCGCCGCTCGCCCGTCGGGACCGCGGTGGGGGACGAGACTCCCGCTGCGATCTCCGTCCAGCGCGGGGGCTGCATCGACCGTTCCTTACCACCGATCCCCGACCCGAGCTCTCAGCCTACCGGTTCACTCCTCCAGAACAGAGATCCGCCGGGTCGAAGATCCAGAAGGCCCGATTTCGTGCCTTCCTCGCCGAGCTTCGCCATGGCGTCCATCAGCTCCTTGGGCGGAGGTCCGGATTTCTCGGAAGACTTGACCAGCGTCATGAATCGCATCGTCGGTTCTCCTTGGTGTTCGAGATTGAAGGTTGCTTCTACTTCGCGTCGGCTGGAATGCCAGCCGGAATGAACGAGCGCAGCCGGTCGTCGCGGCGCCGACGTAGCTGGGGAACAGGACGTGGCTGAGCAATGGGTCGCCGACGCGCACGTGCGTCGCGATTGCGCCGCCGAGAAAGCCGGTGAGCAGCACCGCTCCCACCACCGTAGTGCGCGGGATCAGATAGAGCGTGAGGCACGCCAGCTCGAGGATGCCGATCCCGACCGCCAGGTCATGAGGGTACCCCAGCCTCGCGAACGACTCGGCGACCGGAGCGATATTCAATAGCTTGATGACGCCATCGACAGCTTGGTTCACGTCTGTGACGAACGAGGATCCGCGAGATCGACACTGCTCAGGTCGAAGAGCGTCCCAGCCGATCGGCCTGCACGTTTGCGCAGCGTTCCTCGAGCGCGTCGATCAGTGCCGATCCGTGCGCTCGGCTGCGGGCGTCAGCGACGACGGCGGTGGATCCAGGTACTCGTAGCCGGCAACATCCATCGCGTCCTTGATCATCGCCATGATCCGCTTGTCGTGATACGCGCACATCAGCGCGCTCATCGCGATCGCGTTCGGCGGCGGGTCGGTGTGGATGTGAGGCAGCCAGACTTCGAACGTGCCGTCGCCGCGAAGCACCAAAGCGGCATCGAGCGGCGCGATTCGGATGGTCGTTTTCACGTCTCTTCCCCCTTGCGCGAGAAGATGGCACATGGGTCTGACACGAACCGATGCCTAGACCGACCACCGAAGACGTCCAGAAGGCCATCGACGACGTTCGCGAGGCGGCGCGCGCCGTCCTGTCGCTACCCACCTGGAGCGCCGAGCTGGTGCAGGCGCTGCACCGGCTGGTGATGCGCGCCGGAAGGGCGGCGGCCGCCGTCCTGATGACGCTTCCGCGGGATCAGCTGGCCCGGGTCAAGGTGAAGCGGAAGTCGAGGGCCCGCGCCCGCAAGAGAGGCCGCCGCTCCCGGAGGAGACGGTAGCGGAATCAGCGCAGCAACTGGAGGTGATCCTCCAGCTGGCGGACGATGCGCGCGAGCTCGCCGCGCAGAGGAGCGGCTTCCTTGCGCGACTCGAGGTCAGCGGCGGTCGAGAGCACCATCTCGGCCGAGAGACGCGCGGCGCGGTCGCCGCCGATGTCCCGCGCCAGCTGCTCCGAGAGCATCTGGCACCGGCGCTTCAGGTCGGCGTTCGCGTCGGCGACCCGCGCTTCGAAGACGTCGTTGAACACCTCGATCTCGGTGCGATGCCGGGCGATCGCCAGATCGCGCATCCGCAGCTCTGCTTCGAACTCGCGCAGCCTGGCGAGGAAGCGCTCGCGCTCGAACCGGGCCCGCGCATTTTCCAGGGCGATCCGGACCTTCTTGGCGACGAGCTGCAGGCTGGGAAACGGCTTCTGCAGGTAGTCGGCCGCCCCCAGGCGGAGCGCCTCCACGGCCGATTCAATCGAGGCGTAGCCGGTCATCATCAGGCAGGCGCAATAGGGCTGCAGCTTTCGGGTCAGGCGCAGCAGCTCGATGCCGTCCTTGCCGGGCAGGTTCTTGTCGACCAGGAGGCAGCCGAACTGCTCCGCCGCCAGGGCCTGCTCCGCTTCTTCCGCGGTAAGGACCGTGCGCACCGGAAGCTTCTCCGCGCCCAGCGCGGTCGTGAGCAGCTGCAGGATCGCGGACTCGTCGTCCACCACCAGCACGTTCGAGGGAAAACCGCCTGTCTCGATGCCTGCCATGTCCACTCCGTCGTTCAGGGCGCCGCCCGGTAGATCCGCACCGGCGACGTACCGGTCCCTGCTGCCAGATAGAGGAAGTCGGCGCCGGCGAAATTGAGCGCCTTGCCGTCGAAGATGCGGGTGAGGCCTCGTCCAAGTCCGTCGCCCCCCAGGCCATGGCACCCGCTGCCCCCGCTCGCCGCGCAGCCCTGGCGCCCCGTGAAGTCCGCGGTCGTCGCGGCAGCTGCGTTGCTGGTCCGGTACACGACGATCCCGCGGCTCGAGTTGTTGAACCCCACGAAGAGGTGCTGCGGCGTCGCCGCCAGCAGCGTCACGGCGGCGTTCGTGGCGTCGTTGAACTGCGTGAGCCGCGTGTCTCCCGAGGTGTTGGGAGCCACCAGAGACCAATCGCCAGGGTCGCATTGCGCGGTGTCGCCGGTGCGGGTCGGATCGCACGACCAGAGCTGCGGCCCCGTGGTCGTGTTGCGCGCGGCGAACAGGTGGCCCCCGAAAGTCACCATGGACGGGACCGCCCGATCGGCGGGCTCCAGATCGGACGCCTTGCTGCTGGCAAGCGAAGTCTTGTTCGTGTACGCCGCCGCGCTGGGTGTCGCGTCGGTCCAGTCAGGGCAGAGGAGAATCAGGATGAGGATCGAGCATTGCCCGGGCGTGGCGGAGGTCGTGCGAGTGAACCCGCTCGCGTTCGCCAGGTAGAGCGCATCGTTGGTAGGTGCGCCGAAGACGGCCATGCTGTCCAGCCGCCGCCCGCCGCCGACGCCCGGCATGTTCGTCGCCCCCATGTCGAGCAGGGACGGCGTCGTCGTGAGCGCTTCGAGCACGGGCGACGCTCCGCTTTCATCCTGGAATCCGAGGTAGAACCGGTCGTGGTAGACGGCCGCTGCCGTGAGGCTGCGGGTGCTGTAGGAGAGGTTGCTGGAGAGGTCGGCGTAGGTGAAGTCCGTGTAGCCACCGGCGGCCAAGGGAAATCCGGCATTCGTGAAGTAGACGTAGCGCGCATAGTCGGTGCCCGCATTGACGTGCGCGCCCGCCAGGCCGAGCCACTCGGTCCCCGCCACCACCCCATCGAAGAACAGACCCCGTCCGCTCTCGTCGTCGGGACCACACTGCGTGGTGTTCGCCGTGCATCCCTTGAAACCGATCGTATGCGCAGGAATGCCCTTGTACGCCGTGTTCGTGAACGCGCCTGCATTGTGCTCGAGCTGCCAGGGAACGGACTGGGCCCCGCTGCCGTCCGCGTTCATCCGCACCGCGCCGGTACCGGCCGCGGCGGGACCCAGCCAGAGCTGCCCGGAGTATTCCAACAAGAACGAGAACGCCGTTCCGTCCCCGAACGGATCGGCCGCCACCAAGGTCATCTCGCCCACCAGCGCGCTCCCCGACGTGGCGGAAGCGCTCCGCGCCGATCCGTCGTTCGCGTCGGTGCCCGTCGCCTGCGCGGAGAGTTGCAGCGTCCCCGCCCCGGTCGCGGTGAGGACCCAGGTGAAGGTCTGGCCGGAGTGGCCGGCGAGCGTTACCGGCGTTCCGGGGGACGGACCGGACGCCAGCGCGGCAGTTCCGGTGCTGCCTGTCGCCAGCGACGGCGAGCCCGGAGCAAGCGCGCTGACCGCGGCGTCTCCCGAGTTCGTCACCATCAGCGCGGCCGTGAACGAGTCGCCGAGCGGCACGTCGCTGGGGATGGTCAGCGTCGCCGAAATCGCGGAGGGCGTCTGCACGGTGACTGCCGCCGAGGTCGCGGTCGCGGACGTGACGGAATTGCCGCTCGTCGCGTCGACGCCGCTCGCCGCGCCGCCGAAAGTGACGCTGCCCGGCGCGCTTCCCGTGTACCCGAAGACGAACGCCTGGGTGCCGTGACCGGGCACGCTCGCCGAGGCGGGGCTCGGCCCTGTAGCGAGCGAAGCTCCCCCGGTGCCGGTGAGTGTGAGGGTCGAGGGCGAAACCGCATTCGCGGCAGAGTCGCCCGAGTTCGACGCGACCAGGCTGACGCTGAACGCCTGGCCTACGTTGACCGGCTGGGACGGCACCGAAAAGGAGGCGGAAAGCGCGGCGGGCGTCTGCACGACGAGGCTGGCAGCCGCAGGCGTCGAGGCGGAGACGGTCTGGCTGGCGTTGGCGTCGCTTCCTGCCGCGGTCGCGGAGAAGGTCGCCGTCCCGGTCGCCGCGCCGTTGTACGTCCAGGTGAACGTCTGCGCCGTTCCACCGGCGATCGCCGCGGTCGCCGGCACCGGTCCGGAGACTAGCGTCGCGCCGACGCCGCCCACCGTGAGCGTAGGCGAGACGGCCTGGGCGCTGGCCTCGCCCGAGTTCGTCACCACCAGCGAGACGGTGGCAGCCTGGCCAATATCGACCGTGGATGGGCTGACGCCGATCGAAGCGGACAGCGCCGCCGGGGCCTGCACCAGCAAGGAAGGGCTGGTCGCGGGAGCCGGATCGACGGCGGCCCCCGAATTGACGTCGGTGCCGGAAGCCCCGACGGTGAAATGCAGGCTCCCTTTCTGCACGGCCGAGAGCGCCCACGTGAAGGTGCGGGTGGAAAGACCGGGCACGGTCTGGCTGGCGGGAACGCTGGTCACTTGCGCGGCCCCCGTTCCCGAGGGCGCGGGCGTCCCTGGGACGACGGCGGCGCCAGCCTGCCCGGTGTTGGTGACGTCGACGAGCAGTAGGAACGCTTGTCCGACGTCCACCTGCGCCAAGGAGAGGCGAGCCGCCGCGGACAGCTGCGCCGGCGTCTGGACGAGCAGTGCAGGGCTGGTGACGGTAGCGAGCGAAACGGTGGCCGAGCTGTTCGCATCCGTCGCCGAGCCGCCGAGCGAGAAGCTCACGCTCGCGGCCGCCTGCGCAGACACGGTCCAGGTGAAGGTGACCATCGCTCCACCGGGAATGTCCGCCGGGGCCGGCGAGGAGGCGATCTGCGCGCCCGGCGCGCTAGGCACTGGAGCGGTCGGCGTGAACTGCAGCCCGGTGGCCTGGCCGGTATTCGTCACGTCCAGGAAGAGCTTCACGGTCTGTCCGACGCTCGCGGTCGATTGCGAGAGGCGCGCCACCGCGGAGAGCGCCGCGCGGGTCTGGACTACTGCGCTGGCCGAAGCTGGTGCAGCCGACACGGAGGCGCCCGTGTTGGCGTCGGTCCCGGAGGCGGAGGCGGAGAGCTGCAGCGTGCCGGACGCCGTGCCTTGGTACGTCCACGAGAAGCTGCGCGTCTGCCCTCCGGGGACGTCCTGCGCGGCTGGTGCGGCCGTCTGCGTCGCGATGCCGGTGCCGCCGGTGGCGGTCCCGGTCACCGCGGCCGCGGTGGCTTGCCCGCCGTTCGTCACGTCGAGCCGCAGCGTCAGGAGCTGTCCGGTGCTGGCCTGCGCGGGGGTGATCTGGGCGACGGAGGTGAGCGCCGGCGGAGTCTGCACGTTGATGGGACCCGCGCTCACCGCCGTGGACACCGTCGCCCCGCTGGGCTTGTCCGTGCCGCTCGCGCCGATCGAGATGCTCAGGGATCCGGCGCCGGTCGTGTGGAACGTCCACTGGAACGTGCGACTCGTCTGCGCCGGAGCGTCCTGCGCCGCGGGCGAGCTGACGACCGTCGCGGAACCGCTCCCGGAGAGCGACGCGGTGCAGGTGACGCCGAGCGCGTCGGCCTGTCCGACGTTCGAGACGTCCACCTTCAGGACCACGTCCTGGCCGACGCTGACCTGGGTGTGATCGACCGCGGCGACTGCCTCGAGGAACGCGGCGGTGGAGACCGCGACTGCGTTCGAGGTCGCCACGGGGGTCTGGATCGTCGCGCTGGTGTTCTGGTCCTTGCCCGTGGCCGACACCGAGAAATCCACCGTTCCGGCCGCGTTCACCGCAAAGCTCCAGAGGAAGCTGCGCGTCGTTCCGCCCGGCACGTCCTGCGCCGCGGGCGCCTGAAGCAGCTGCGTCCCCGGACCGCTGGCGATCGGCGCGCTCGGGAGCACCGCCGACGCGGTCGCCTGCCCGGAGTTCGTCACGTCGAGCCGGAGTTGGATCGGTTGTCCGGTGCTCGTCTGCGTTGGCGAGACACTGGCCGCCGCGGTCAGCTGCGGCGGTGTCTGCACCACGACCGGTCCTGCCGCCGGCGGGAAGACCTGGACCACCGCGCCGCTGTTCGCGTCGGCGCCGCTGGCGGAGAGGGCGAGCGACACGGCCCCCGCCGCGGTCGCCTGGACTGTCCAGGAGAACGTGGTCGATCCTCCACCGGGCAGATCGGCCGCGGGTGGAGCGCTCAGCACGGCCAGCGCGCCGGCGCCGCCCTGCTGCAAGACCGCGGTCACCGCCGTTGCCGTCGCCTCGCCGGTGTTGGACGCGAGCAGGTTGACGGCAAAGGACTGGCCGAGGCTGACCATGGCCGGCAGCTGGCCCGGTGACGCGGAGAGCTGCGCCGGGATCTGGACGGTCGCCGCCGGCCACGAAGCCGCCGGCACCGGGACGGGGAGCCCGTCGTTCTCGTCCGTGCCGGAGCCGTCCGCGACCGCCGGCGCGGCCTGCCCCGCCTGCGCCGCGAGGAAGGTCCAGGTGAAGGTCCGGCTGGTCATCGCGCCGGGCACGTCCTGCGGCGCAGGTGCCGACAGCAGCTGCAGTCCCGGTCCGGTCTGCGGCGAAGGAAACGAGACCGCCTGCGCCGTCGCCGTGCCGGTGTTCGTCACCACGAGCGTGAACGCGATCGATTGCCCCACGCTCACGATTGCCGGCGAGGGCGCGGCGGCGACCGCGTCGAGCGCGCTGCGCTGCTCGATGAGCACCTGCGCCGCGCCGGGCGAAGCGCTGACGGTGCGCTGGGACACCTCGTCCACGCCGGCCGCGCCGGCGGCGACCGTCACTGTCCCCGCCTGGGTGGCCAGCGCGGACCAGGCGAAGGTGCGCGACTCTCCGCCAGGGATGTCCTGGGGCGGTGGAGTACCCGCGGAGAGAGTTGCCACGCCCGTTCCGGACACTGCCGGGAGGGACGGCGAGACGTTGAGCGCCGCGGCGCCCCCGGTGTTCTGCACTTGGATCGCGACGGTGAAGGACTGGCCGGTGCTCACCTGGGAAGGCGCGGCCGCGGTCGCGACCAGGTTGCTCGGTGCGAGATCGGACGCGAGCCAGGCGTGTGCCAGCGTTCCGGAGAGCCCGTCCGGGTTGGTCACCACCAGGTCGTGCGCGCCGGCGTCGAGGCCTGCCGGAAGCACGGCGCGCAGCTCGTTCTCGCTGACCCGGACCACCTCGCGCAGCGGGACGACGCCCACGGTGACGGTGAAGCCGTCGTCGACGAAGATGCCTCCGTGCGCCGACAGCGACTGGGCGCCGCGCGCGTAGAATTGCTCCCCAAGGATCGTCACTTGCGCGTCGACGTTGCGCGGTCCGCCGGCCGGATCGATGCTCATCGGCCGCGGCGCGAGCGAGGGTGGCACGCCGCTGTGGCAGGCAGCAGCCGCCACCGCGCAGAGCAGCGTGGCTCGCAGCCTAGAGCAGCTCAAAGCGGGTCCCCAGGACGAGCGAAGTGGCGCTGATCGCGCCGGTGAGGGTCGAGAGCGAAGGGTCGCGGTGCCGGGACCAGCGCAGCTCGGCGAAAGGCACCGTGCTGGCGAATCGCCGTTCCACTCCGATGGAGGCGGCCGCGCCGACGACGATCGTGCTCTCCGAGACCTGTGGTTCGGCGCCGACTTTCACCCTGCTGGCGAGCGCCTCGAACGACGGGCCTGCACCTGCCCAAACGGTGGTGCGGAGCCCGATCGGGAAGCGGAAGGCGAGCTGCGCGGAGAGCGCGAAGAAGTCGACGCGCCCCTGCGCGGTCCCCAGCTGACCGGCGTCTTGCTGGGTCGAGGAGAAATACCAGGCCAGCTCGATGGAGAACGCGAGCTGCGGCCCGAATCGGTCGGTGCGCAGCGAGGCCTCGAGCGCCGCTAGCGGCGAGGTGAGCCTGGCGAAGTTGCTGAGCACGCCCGCCTTCGGGCTGAACGCGAGGGTGGCGAGCCGCGGCAAGAGCAGGACGCGCGTGCGCGCCGACGTCGCGGGCCAGCGCACGTCGACGACCGTGTCCTCCCGATCCCAGGAGCGGGGGGGCAGATAGGTGGCGAGGTACGCGCCGTCGGGTTGCCGCTCGACGCCGGTGATGCTTCCTTCCTGGGCAGTGGCGGCCGGGGCCGGGTCGGGCACCAGGTTCCCGAAGCGGTCGGTCTGCAGCACCCGGAGCTGCAGCCGCCCGCTTGGACCGATGCGCACAGCGGGCGAGCCCGGCTCGATGGAGGCGGAGGAGGGTTGACCCGGCAGGAGACGCAACGAGGTCGAGGCGTGCGGCTCCGCGCTCCCCCGCGGATGGGCGATCACCTCGAGCGACTGGCGCCCTCCGAAGGAATCCGGCGGACGCAAGCGCCATTCGCCGGGCCGCGCCTCGACAGGCGCGCCGAAGCCCTCCGGCGTCGAGATTTCCAAAGGGTCGAGCGAAACGTTGCCGGCGGCGTCGCGCGCCCGAGCGCGCAGCACGACGTCGACGCCCGCTCCAGCAACGATGCTTTCCCGGTCGGCCGACAGCTCGATCGCCGCGGGCGGGCCGGGCGCGAGCGCCAGCTGCGCCTGGACGACGAACGCCGGAGCGTCGGCAAGCGCGACCCGCAGTCTCACAGCCCCGGCGCTTCCGGGAGGGACCGTCCAGGTCGTCCATAGCTCGCCGGGCGCGCGCTCCCGGGGAGCCGACAGATCGCCGCGATCGGCCTGCATGGTCAGCTTCGCTCCCGAACGCGGCTTGCCTTCGTCGTCGGTCGCCAGAACGCAGACGGTCACCTTCTCGGCCCGATCGGCCTGCGCGCGCTCTCCGAGCAGCACCACGTGGAGCCGCGGCGCGTCCGGAACGGGAAGGGCGATGCGCCGCCCCCGGTGGCGCACCTCGTGCACACCAGGGGGGACGATCACCGGCACCAGCGCCTGCCCGTGTTCGTCGGCCTGGGCGGGACCGAAGGTGCGGCCGCCGATTTCCACCGAGATGCGCGCCTTGGCCCGGGTCTGCACCATCGCCACGCCGCTGCCCCAGAGCGGGAGCGAGGTCCAAGCGACCTTGCCGTCGACCACCGCGGCAAGGATCGCGACCTGGGGGAACGTCTCGCGGGGAGGCACGTACTCGGCGGTCCAGGATTCGGGCCCGTCGCGCCGGAGCTTCACCAGCCTGCCGACGTTTACCGACAGCCGCGGCTCGGCCTGCGAGGTGATGCGCACCACCGCGCGGGGAGAGGACTCTCCGAGGTCCAGCCGCGCAGGCTGGGTCTCGATGTGAAGCGCGGCGGCGGCGACGAGGAGCGCGAGCATCACAGCTCCTTCTCCGGTGGCTCCCAACGGATTCCGACGCGCCGGATGCGCGGATCGAGCGCATCGCACGGCACGGAGCTTTTCTGCTCGCGGCCCGCGGCATCCCGCATGGCCACCAGCGCCTCGGTCTTGTCGGGCGGCTTGCGCGGCACCGCCACGCTGAAGCGGCCCTCCCAGTCCAGCTCGGCCGGAACGCCGTCGACCAGTACTTCCGCGCCGGGCTGCGTCGTGCCGCTGACGCGTGCGCAGAGCTGCTCGTTCTCGGTTGGGATCGCCGCCGCCACCTTGAGCAGGAGCGGGACCGGGACCGGCGCGATCGGCTGCGGGGCGCTGGGCGCATCGCCCTGGTGGACGGCGGCGGTCTGCCCGTCGCGCACCTCGACCTCGTGCTGTGCCGCTCGCAAATTCACCGAACCGGTCTCGGTCGCCACCGCGATCGTCGAGCCGGTGCTGAGCACGCTGAACCGGGCGCCGCGCGTCTCCGCCACCGCGCCGCTGCTCTCGCTCTCGATCTTCAGTACCCGCTCGCCGTCGGGCTTGTAGTCGACTGCCAGGCGACCGCGCTCGAGGCGGAAGCGATGGACCGCCCGGGTCAGCTCCCGGATGGTGACTTGCGTCGACTCGGTCACTGCCAGGATCGACTTGTCTCCGATGCGCAGGTCGGTCCGGCCGCTCTTCCCGGTGCGGATCGATTCGTCCGCTTTCAGGTGCTCACCGGGGACCAGGCGCGACCACGGCCCCGGTCCGCGCGCTCTCTCGACCTGTCCCGCCACCGAGAGGACCAACGCCTCCTGCGGCGCGGGCGGCGCGAGAGCCGGCTCCGCGGCGCCGGCCGTTCCGGCCGCACCGGTTTCCACGGACGGCGCCGGCGGCTGGTACACCAGGTACCGGAAGAGGAAGAAGGCAGCGCAGAGCAGGAGGATGGCGGCGGCCGCCACCTCCATTGCGCTCCGCGCTCCGCTCTTCGGCCTGGTCATCGCGCGCTACCGGGGGCCCGCGGGAATCTCGACGGCGAACTCGGTGCGCGCCCAGGGCAGCCGCGCCGGATCGGCTTCTTCCACCAGCCGCACGGTGCCGCCCTGGTTGCGCATCATCGCCCGCGCGATGTGCAGCCCCAGGCCGGTCCCCTTGCCGGGGGTCTTGGTGGTGAATCGCGGCTGGAAGAGCCGCGCGCGGACCTCCGGACCGATTCCCCGGCCGTTGTCGCTGACGCGCACCTCGACGTGCTCCGCGCCGGGGAGCACCCGCAGCTCGACGCGCCCGGTGGCGCTGGCTTCTTCCGCGGCATCGACGGCGTTGACCAGCACGTTGGTCACCGCATGCAAGACCGCGTTGGGTGCGCCCCTGGCGAGCTGCCGGGCGGGAAGCGCGCTCCAGACGAATCGCTTCCCCAACCGCCGCAGGCGGAAGGCGAGCAGCTCGATCGCGCGCCGCACCACCTCGTCGACGACGAAAGGAGCGGCAGCGCCCTGGACGGGCGAGACCAGGCTCTCGTAGCTCTGCAAGAGCTCCTCCAGCCGCCAGACCTGCTTGAGGACGAGGTCCCATTCCTCGACTCCGGCCAGCGCTCCACCCAGCCGGCGCGCGACCAGCTCCAGGCCGCCCTTGATGCCGAGCAACGGATGCCGCAGCTCGTGGATCAGCCCCGGCGCGAGCAGGGTGGCTTCTTCGATGGACTCGGTGTCGCGCAGCGACTCGTTGTCTTCGCTCACTCCGCCCTCCGTTTTCATCTCAGGTGCGCGGCGGCTGCCGCCGTGGGCAGCAGCACGGTGAAGGTGGCCCCCCTGCCTTCCTCGCTCTCGACGCTCAGCTTGCCGTGATGGGCGAGCACCACCGTGTGGGCGATGGACAGGCCCAGCCCGGTGCCGGCGTGCCGATCCTTGGTGGTGAAGAACGGGTCGAAAATGCGCTCGCGGATCGGCGTGGGGATGCCCTTGCCGGTATCGCTCACGCTCAGCTTGAGCGCCTCTCCTTCGACGTCCACCAACCGTACGGTGAGCTTGCCGCCGTCGGGCATCGCCTGGATGGCGTTGCGGACCAGCTGCGAGACCGCCTGCTGGATCTGTTCCGGGTTGCCCTGCGCGTCGGGGACCGCTTCGCGGAAGTCGGTGCTCAGCTCGATGCGGCGTCCGGCCAGCTCTTCCTTGTAGGTCTGCAGGGCCGCCCGCACGGGCGCCGCCAGCGGGAAGCGCGTCCCCGCCTGCTCGCGCTCCTGGTCGGCGAAGCGGCGCAGGTCCGCGCCGAGCTGCGCCACGCGCGCGGACTGGTCCACCAGGATCCGGAGCAACCCCTCTTGCGGGCCGTCCGGCTCCAGGCGCTGGCGCAACATCGCCGCGGCGCCGGTCAGAGCAGTGAGCGGGTTGTTCAGCTCGTGCGCGATGCCGGCTGCCATGGACCCGAGGGCGGCCAGCCGGCGCGAGCGCAGGATCTGATCTTGCGCCTCCTTCAGCTCGGCAGTGCGGCGGTCCACCCGATCCTGCAGCTCGGCGTTCCAGCCGCGGATCTCGTCGTCGCGGCGGCGGACCTCGCGCGCCATGTGGTTGAACGCGGTGGCGAAGTTGCCCAGCTCGTCTTTCGTCTCGATCTGCGCGACGTGGTCGTAGCGCCCTTCGGTCAGCGCATTCGCGGCGATCGACAGGCGGCGGATCGGCTCGGCCAGCCCGCGAGAGAGGAAGGCGCCGAGCAGCGCAACCAGGGCCAGCGTGACGGCCGCCCAGAAGAGCGTGTAGATGCGCACCCGCGCCGCGGGACGCATCGCGCGCGCGGCGGGCTGCGCGACCACGACTCCCCAACCGAGATCGCCCACCTGGGCGAACGCGGCGAGCCAGCCGGCGCCGTCGCCGCGCCGGACCTGCCGCGATACGGCGCGCGCGCTCTTCCCGCCTGCCTTGACGAGATCCAGCTCCGCCGGGCTGAGCGGGGCGCCTGGCGCGCCGGCGATCACGCCACCGTCGCGATCGACGAGGTAGGCGATGCTGCCGTCCTGCGCCAGCTCGTGCATCTGGCGCTCGAGCTGGGCGAGGGAGAGCTGCGCGGCGACGATCAGGAGCGGTGCGCCGTCCGGACCGGGTGCGCCCGTTCGGACCGCCACCGCCAGGCGCGTCGCGCCCGACCTTCCCCGGTAGGGAGGCCCGATCGCGGTCCCCGCTGCCGCCGCGTACGCGAGCGGGACGTGCCGGGCGAAGAGATCGACGTCGTCCTGATCGAGCCGTGGCGCGCCGGTCTTGCCCTCCATCACCGGCGGCACGAGCGCATTGCCGTTCTCGTCGAGCAGCGCGATCGCCTCCACCGCGTCGAGCTGCCGGTAGGGGATGCGCAGTACCGTCGCCGCCTCCTGCGGGCTCAGCTGATCGAAGGAGATGGCGGACAGCGAGAGCCGGAGCGAGTCGAGCGTCTGCGCTACCCACCGCTCGGACGCGCGGGCCGCTGCGACGGCCGTGGCCTCGTGCGCGCGGCCAACGGTGGTCTCGAGCTCGGTCCGGTTGACTGAGAAGGAAAGCCAGCCGAGCACCAACAGCGGGACCAATCCGACCACGGCGAGCACCAGGAAAATCCGTGTTCGGAAGGGCACGGCGGCTCTCTCGTGGAAGTCTGCAAACGGGTACCACCACTGTAAGAAAGTGCAGGAAGGCGCCGCAACGGAGTGGATGTCGGCCGGGCGCGCACTTTCGACCGCAATGGATTACTTTTCGCCCTGCCCGCGGTCCGGGCTTTTCGGAGGGGACGATGGAAGGAAAGTCGCTCCGTATATTGAGTACCGTCGCGGTCCTCGGCTCGGCCATTCCCGCCCATGCCGAGGGCGGATTGCCAGAGGGTCCCGGCAAGAAGGTCGTCCAGGCCCATTGCGTGCAGTGCCACGATCTCACTCAGGTCACGCGGGCTGGGTACACCCGGCAGGACTGGCGAACCGACGTCTACATGATGATCAACGTCGGCGCCTCGCTGCCGAAGGACCAGATCGATCTGGTGACGGACTACCTCGCCCGGAGCTTCCCCGAGAAGCCGAAGCCAGAGGCGGTGGTGGTGCCCGGAAACGCGAACGCCACCATCCGCGAATGGCCGCTGCCGACCCCGGGCTCGCGCCCGCACGATCCGCTGGCGGCCGCCGACGGCTCGATCTGGTACACGGGGCAATTCGCCAGCGTGCTCGGCCGGCTGGATCCCAAGACGGGCGCCATCAAGGAATACCGGTTGCCTCCCAAGTCGGGCCCGCACGGCCTGGCCGCCGACAAGGAGGGCAACATCTGGTACACGGCCAACTTCAAGGGCGCGATCGGCAAGCTCGATCCGAGGACGGGCAAGGTCACCGAGTACCCGATGCCCGATCCGCTTGCGCGAGATCCACATACGCTCGTCTTCGATCGCAAGGGAACGCTGTGGTTCACCGTGCAAGGCGCCAACATGGTGGGAAGGCTCGAACCACGGACGGGAGCGATCAAGCTGGTTTCATCGCCCACCACCCGTTCGCGGCCGTACGGCATGGTGGTGAGCTCCACGGACGTGCCCTTCTTCGTCGAGTTCGGCAGCAACAAGATCGGTCGCATCGATCCGAGCACGATGGAGATCCACGAGTACCTCCTGCCTCACCCGGAGGCACGCCCGCGCCGCATCGCCATCACCAGCGACGACGTGCTCTGGTATTCGGACTTCGTCCGCGGCTACCTGGGGCGTCTCGATCCGAAGAGCGGCGAGGCGGCCGAGTGGCCCTCTCCGGGCGGGTCTCGCTCGCAACCTTACGGGATCTCCGCGATCCACGACGTCATCTGGTACAGCGAGTCGGGCACCAAGCCGAACACCATCGTTCGCTTCGATCCCAAGGCGAAGACGTTCCAGAGCTGGCCGATCCCGTCCGGAGGAGGCGTGGTGCGCAACACCGACGTCACTCCGGACGGCAATCTCGCGCTCGCGTGCAGCGGCGTGAACGAGGTGGGCCTGGTCACGATCAGGTGAAGCCGCCTCGATCCCGGAGGCCCGTCAGAGTCCGATCGCTGCGGCTTTGGTCGCGCGCGGGCTGGCGAAAATGCACTCAAGGAACGTCGCCGGCCGGCGGCGCAAGATGACGAGGCAGCAGCGCAAGTACGCCGCCGCCCCGAACTCCCGCACGATGATCGCCGCATGCCGGATCACGTGCCTGGTGGTGATGACACCCGAGATCATCGGCGGGCCTCCCTGCGATCCTCAGGGACCGGAAGAAGTGATCGGGTCCGCGAACGAGAACCTCTGGTCGACCTCGCGGGTGAGCGCGAACGAGCCAGGCGCCGCAGAGCTGGAAACGGACCCCGCCATCGAGTTGCCCGCCACCGTGCCGTCGAAGATGCCTTCTCCGGGCAATTCGAAGTGGACGCCCAGGCCGGTGAAGCGCACGTGCTCGAGGGCCAACGAGCTGTCGCCCACGCGGAGCCGGCCCGTCCAGTCCGCGCTCGTCTCGGCCAGCTCCACGGCGATGGGAACCTGCAGGCCGTTCCGAAGCATGTAGCCCTGCCACCGCTCCGAGGCGAGGCCACTGGCCTGCGCCCGGGGGCTGAAGCCGGCGCAGCCGGCCACGATCGCCATCAATCCGAACAGCATCCCTGTCTTCATTGGACGTCTCCTTTGGCGCTGCCGTGCGCCTCGGGCGTCCGGACCTGCGTCGGGCGCGAGCTATTCCGGCGGGAATAAATGCGGCGCTGCCCGGTCACGTGGCGGACGGCCGACCACCACACAGACCCGGGAGACGATCGATGCGTTCGCAAAGGAAGGCTTCCTGCAAGCTTCTTTCCGCTCTTCTGCTCCTCGTCGCTCCCACCGCTTCGTACGCGGTGAACGTGCCGATCCCGATCGAAGGCGCGACGCTCAACGTGAGCCTCCAGCTCCAGACGCAGGTCCTGGTGAACGAGGCAGGCTCGCCCGACGGCACCAGCCCGAGCTACGACCTCTTCGTCCGGCGCTCCCGGGTGCTGATCAACGGCGACATCAACCAGAGCTTCAGTTACCTGGTGCAGCTCGACAATCCGAACTTCGGCAAGTTCGGCAACTTCACCGGACGGGCCATCGTGCAGGATGCGTGGATCGGTTGGGCGCCGACCGGCATCAAGGGCGGCACCGTCGTCTACGTCGACGCCGGCATCCTGCTCATCCCGATCTCGCACCACCTGCTGGAGAGCACGACGAACTTCATCACCGCGGACGCGCAGGTCGACGCTTTCCGCTTCCCGGGCAGCAACTTTCCCGCATTCCGCGACACCGGCGTGCAGGTGCGCGGCTGGGCGTTCGACAAGAAGATCGGTTTCCGCGGCGGCGTCTACGAGGGCTACGCACCGGTCGACCAGGCCGCGGGCGCCTGCGCCAGCGGCGGCGCGGGCTGCATCACCCCCAAGCGGAATCCGGCCCTGGGAGGGTTCGTCAACTTCGACATCCTGGGAAGCGAGGAGGGTGGCTGGCTCTACGGCGCGTACAAGTGGGGAAGGGATCCCATCCTCAGCGTGGGACTGGCGGCGAACTATCAGTCGCTCGCCCTGAAGAATGCGTTCGGCAACCTCACCGATCAGAGGCTGCTCGCCCCCGACCTGTACCTGGACCTTCCGATGTCCGAGCAGGCCGAGCTGGTGAGCGAGGTGACGCTCTACTTCAACGGCAATGGCACGGGCAGCGCGAACACCGGCATCGGCGTCTCCGCAAGCCTGGGGTACCGGTTCGGCTTCATCGCACCTTACGTCGCCTATGACTACTTCCAATCCACCAGCTGCGACGCGGGGAGCCTGTCTGCCGCTCAGCTCACCACCTGCAATGGGACGGTGGACACTGCGGATAGCCGCAATTTCAAGGCAGGGGTGAGCTTCTTCATCAACAAGAACCAGAACCACGTCAACGTCGAGTTCTCGGACAACCACGGCCAGTCCGCATACGGACCCTCCAGCTTCACGGCGGCGACGGCGGGTTACGTGCCGACCTCCCTCGATCCGCTCACCCCGGGGGGCCCGCGAAGGGCGTTCACGAACAGCCTGGCCAATCCGGCGTTCAAGTCGCTGCTGGTGCATTGGAACGTGCTGTTCTAGTCGCCGTTCCTCATCTACGTGCTTGCGGGCGCGCTGGGGAGCGCGCTGGGGCAGGGGGGTGGCCCGTAGATTGCGACGCGGCGATCGCTCGGAGCGAGGGCGCGACCGTCGCGAGATCAGAGAGCGTGAGGGCGACGACGCCGATCCAGCAAGCCACTACGATGGCGGGATAGATCCAATACCTGATCGTCGAGCTCTTCATGGTGGACCTCTCGAGTGCCGTCGCGAGGCTGGACCTTCCCTACGACCGAGCCATTCCTCCGGGAATATCCCCGCGGCCGGCTGGTCTCTACGTGCGGGAGGAGGAAGTCATGCATTCACGTTCCAGACGCGGTGGACCGCAGCAGAAGCGCGCTCGCGTCGCACTCGTCGCGCGCGTCCTGGTCGCGTACGATCAGTTCCGGGACGCTGCGCGTCGCCAAGATACGCGGTCGCCCGGGCGCAGGTCCGTCGTGGCCGCGCGCAGCCGGTTCGAGGTGCTGAACCGGGCCCTCGCTCTGCTCGCGCTTCAGGCCGCGTGAGGCAGGGCTCTCGCTCCCGCATGGACGCTGCAAGCGAAAGCGTGACCTTGGCGGCTAGAGGCCCTACGGACCTGCGGTTCGGGCGACGATCCGGAAAGTCACCGTCACCTCGTCCGCGACCTTGACCAAGCCGCCCCCCGCGGCGACCGGCTCGATCCCGAAATCCGTCTGCTTGACGAGCATCTTTCCGGTTCCCGTCAGCGCGTCGCCGCGTACCTCGAGCTGGATCGGGACCGTCATCGGTTTCATGGTCCCGCGCAACGACAGCTCGCCGGCGATGGTCAGGTCGTACCGATCGGGCGCGAGACGCTTGCCGGTGACCTCCCGCGAGCGGAAACGGATGATGGGAAAGCGTCCCACGTCCAGCACCTTCGATCCGGACATCGTCTGTTGGACCTTGTGGACGTCCTGGGCCGGTTCGTCGCCGGTGATTTTCAGCGCCCTCGCATTCACCTCGATGTCCACCGAAGATCGAGACAGCTCCTCGAGGTCCGCGAGCACTTGACCCCGAAGCGTCGGGGCGACCACGTCGTGCTCATGGCCGGCGAAGCTGCCGATGCCGGTCTTCCCCACGTGGACCATCACGCTGCTGGCCGCCGAGTCGATCGTATAGGAGGTCGCCGCCGCCGCGGCGCACGGGATCCAGGCCACGATCAGCGCAGTCGCAAGCCGAGCGGCCATGCGCGGAGGGTAGACCGGACCTCCTCCGCCGGCAAATGGAGCCTGGAACGAACGGGCCTCTAGAACTTGTAACCGAATCCGAGGGAGAACGTGCTGGAAAGGGACAGGTTGCCTTCGGAATCGACGTCGCGCTGCCCGCTCGCCGCCGCCCACATCTTGAAGGCCTTCGTCAGCTTGTACTGGAGGCGGGCGCCCACGCCGCGGGTGGTCTGGCCGGCGCCCTCGACGTAGCGGCCCGCTTGCACCCACAGCCGGAAGGACAGGTCGCCCATCCGATGCACCACCTCGGGCCGGACGAAATACCTGAGCGGCGCGATCGGGACGCCGGACCCGCCGTTGATCTGCATGCGCCCGGTGCTGCCGAGGCTGAAGAAGCCGATCTGGGTCGGGTCCTGCCGGTAGCCGTAGTAGTTGCCCGAGACCGTCACATCGAACGCCGTGTCTGGCGGCGCTGGGGTGGACTCTTCGATCGTCATCAAAGCCCCGGCCAGGAGGGACCAGTCTTCCCCGAGATCGAACGTCGCATCGATGAGATCGGAGACGCTTCCCGAGCGCGGGTTTCCCGGGGTCGATTGAGTATTGTTCAAGCTCGCCTCGTCCGAGATGCTCGCCGCGCGGGACGAGGCGGACAGCCCGAGCGCGAGCAGGAGCAGTAAGTTGGACCCGAGACGCATCTGCACGAGCCTTCCCCCAACCGGACGCGGAGCGCATGACGAGCGGAAGTGTTTCTGCGAGCGTCGATTGGACAGACAATTCGCGCTGGACGCAATTGAAGTGCAGGTAGGTTTGCAGCCCCTCCGCTGTCGGTCTCGGTCGACGCACGCGAACGCGGTGGAGACGATGCTCTCGAGAGAGTTCTTGCGGCGCAGCCCCTCGGTGCGCTTGCTAAAGCTGCTGGTCCAGCTACGACGTGATGGCCGCGCTGCCGCTGATCGAGATCGGCTCGATCCTGAGACAGGGCGTCCCTCCGACTCGTGCGCACCGTGCGACAGCTCATCGCCGGAATGCGCACACGGCAGCTCCTTTAACGCCTGCGCCGGGCGGCGGGTCCTTCCTGGCAGATGCGGCCGGCACGATGGCCGCGTGGAGGGAGACAATGATCCGGAACCTTTTGTGTGGAATCGGAGCGGGACTGCTCCTGGTCGGGGCGGCTGCGCGCGCGGACGACAACGATGCAGCCGATCAGAAGGTCGCGGCCGAAAAGGCGAAGGTCCAGCAGGACACCGCGACCGTGCGGGCCGACAGGACAAAGGTCAGGGCGGACCACGAGCAGGTGGTCGATGACCGGCAACAGCTTGCGAAGGATCGCGCCGCGCACGACAAGGACGCCGTCGCGGCCGACAAGGCCAAGCTCGCCACCGACAGGGGCACCATGAAGTCGGATTTCCAGCAGGAGCGGGCCGACAAGAAGCAGCGGCGCGAGGATCGGCAGGAGCTGCGCAGGGACCGGCGCGAAGATCGCCGGGAAGACCGCAAGGACCGCCACTGAGCAGCTGAAGCCCGGGCCTTCCGACAGCGCGCGCGGGCGCTCCCCGCGCGCGCTGTCACATCCGAATCAGCGGCCGCGCTCCGCCAGCACCTGGGCTGCCCCGTCGGCGAGCAGGTCGCGATGCAGGCGCCGCGCGTCGCCGAAGAAGCCCTGGCCCACGCTTGCGTCGAGCAGATGCGTGGAGCGCGTGCAGTCCCAGCGCAAAGTGGGCGATCGCTTTCAGATCCTGGTACCGCGCCGGCCGCAGCTCGAACTCGCTCCGCGCGCCGGCGTGCAGGAGCGTGATCCGATCCGGGCCGACGATCAGCACCGGACCGGCATTGGCCAGGGCGCGTTCGCGGGCCTCCGCATAGGCGGCGCGGGCGGCCCGGTTCAGCTCGGCGAGCGGGTCGGATGGGGCGGGCCTCGAGGGCGCGCCCGCGCAGGCGCAGAGGGCGGCGAGCAGGGCGAGTCGCATCCCGCCATCTTACGTCTGCGCCGACTTCACCCGCTTGAGCGTCAAGGGCAGGTCGCGGATCCGCCGACCTGTCGCGTTGGCGACCGCGTTCGCGATCGCCGCGACCGTCGGCCCTTGGGAAGACTCGCCGGCGCCGACCGGGCGTTCTTCGGGGCGATTGATGAGCGTGACATCGACCGCTGGCACTTCGGTCATGCGCAGGATGGGGTAATCCGCCCATGAGCGCGTCAGCACCCGCGTGCTGTCGTAGGAAATCGCCTCGCGCAACGTCCAACTCGTCGATTGGATGACGCCGCCCTCGATCTGGTTGGCGAGGCCGTCCGGATTGATGATCAGCCCCGCGTCGGCAGCGGCGAAGGCGCGTGGGACCTTGATGGCGCCCGCCGCGCGATCGACCTCCACGTCGGCGACGACGGCGACGTAAGCCGCCAGGTTCTTGTACTTCGCGAAGCCGATCCCGCGGCCGCGCCGTCCGTCGCCGGCCTGCTTGGGACGCCAGCCGGCCTTGGCAGCCACCGCCTCGATCACCGCCTTGGCACGGGGATCGGAGAGGTGCCGGAGGCGGAACTCGACCGGATCCACACCGGCCGCCGCGGCCAGCTCGTCCATGAACGACTCGATGGCGAACACGTTGGCGTAGGCCCCGAGCGTCCGTAGCGCCGAGACGCGCACCGGCATCTCGGGCAGGAAGTGATTGACCACGCGCTGGTGCGGAAAGACGTAGAGAGGAATGGCGTTGCGATCGCCGCCGCCGGCCGGTTGGGGGATGTTGCGGGCGGCGCCCGGCCGTTGCGGGTCCTTCAGATACCAGGCGGCGAGCAGGTTCGTTCCGTCCGATTCGCCGGGGCGCGTGCTATGCGTGTGGCTCCAGAGCTCGTTGCGGAACTCGACCACGTTGCCTTGCGCGTCGAGGCTGCCGCGCAAATTGATCAACATCGCGGAGCCGTACGGCTCCCAGCGGAACTCGTCGTCGCGCATCCATTGCAGCTTGACCGGGCGGTTTCCCGCGGCGCGCGCGCAGAGCGCCGCATCGAGCGCCACGTCGTCGGCGCCGTTGTGCCCGTAGCAGCCGGAGCCCTCGCGGTGGGTGACGGTGACGTCGGCGGCGGGCATTTTCAGCGCCTTCGCCAGCTCGCCACGCAGGGGAAAGACGCCCTGGGTATGGCTCCAGACGTGCAGCTTGCCGTCCTGCCACTGCGCCACCGCGCAGGAGGGGCCGATGGCTGCGTGCGCCTGGAACGGGCGAGTGAAGGTCGCCTCCAGCGTCTTGACTGCCGGGGCCGCCGCATCGTCCTTCTCGCTCACCACCAGGTCCTGCGCGAACTGCTGCTTGAGATGGTCGAAGAGCTTGCGACCCGAAGGGGGCAGCGTAGGCGTCTCGTGCCACTTCGAGCTCTTGCGCAGCGCCATGGCCGCCGCGATCGCCTGCTCCTCGCGCTCGGCGGCGACGGCGAGAAAGCTGCCGTCGCGGGCGACGGCGACGACGCCCGGCATTGCCCGCGTGGCCCGCTCGTCCACGGAGACGAGCCGCGCCCGCGGCGAGGGAGGCCGGACGACCCGGCCGAACAGCATGCCGGGAAGGCGCATGTCGTGCACGTAGGCGACGCCGCCGGTGACTTTGGCGGGGATGTCGCGCCGGGGGACGCTCTTGCCGATGAAGCGGTGCTGGGAAGCAGGCTTGGGCTTCGCCTTGGCTGTGGCTTCGCGCCTGAGCATCGCGTCGGTGGTGAGCTCCCAGTAGGTCGCGCTGGCGCCGCCGGAAGCGAGGACGACGCCATCCTCGACGTGCAGAGTGAAGAGGGGCGCGCCGAGCTTCGCGGAGGCGGTCTCCAGCAAGATCCCGCGCGCCTCGGCGCAGGCGAAGCGCAGGGCCGTTCCCGATTCCTCGATCGAGCGGCTGCCCGAAGTGACGCCTTCGTCGGGCGTGCGCGACGTGTCGCCCGAAATCATCTCGACGCGGGCGAGGTCGACCTCCAGCTCATCGGCGACGATCTGGGCAAGCGCGGTCACGATGCCCTGGCCGATCTCCACCTTCCCGGTGAACGCGGTCACCGTGCCGTCCGTGTTGATCCGCAGCCAGCCGTCGAGCATCCGGTTCTTCTGCAAGCTTCCCGGCAGCGGCGGCGGCGTCTGGGCGAGCCCGCGAGCGAGCGGCGCGAGCGTGAAGCCGACCGTGAGCGCCGCCACTTGCTCGAGAAAGCGGCGCCTGGTGATGCCCTGTCCCTTGCCGGCGCTCATGTAGACATCTCCTTGGCGGCGCGCTGGATCGCGCGGACGATCCGGTTGTGCGTCCCGCAGCGGCAGAGATTGCCGGCGAGGGCCTGCCGGATCTCGGCCTCGGTCGGATGCGGCGTCTGGTCGAGCAATGCCTTGGCGGACATCAGCATGCCGGCGATGCAGTAACCGCATTGCGCGGCTTGCTCCTCGATGAAGGCCTTCTGGAGCGGGTGCGGATTGCTCGCCGATCCGAGGCCCTCGAGCGTGGTGATCTTCGTATTGGTGACGGCCAGGGCGGGCGTGACGCAGGAGCGCACGGGCTTTCCGTCGACCAGCACGGTGCAGGCCCCGCATTGCGCCATGCCGCATCCGAACTTGGCCGCGTTGAGCTCGAGATCGTTGCGCAGGATGTACAGCAAGGGCGTTTCGGGGGCCGCGGCAACGGGGCGGCGCCGCCCGTTGACGGTCAGGGTGATGGCCATCGTGTTCCCTCCCTTGGTGCGGACCTGGGTCGGATGGGGCAGGGCACAAGTTCCGGCGCACCTTAGCGCCGCGAAGAAAGCGGCGCGAGTGCTTGCTGGTCGCGCACGAAGAAGGATAGAAGGCCCGGAAAAGGGGGCCAGAATGAAAACCTTGCTGTTGATCGGAGCGGCGTGTGCCGTCGGATTCTCTTTCGCCGCCGCCGCCAAGGGCGCCAAGGGTTCCAAGCCGCAGGCGGTGACCATCAACGCGGCTGACCTGAAGTGGGGGGATGCGCCGCCCGTGTTCCCGAAGGGTGCCCAGGTTGCCGTGCTTCACGGCAACCCGTTCGGAAAGGAGATCTTCGCGCTACGCTTCAAGATGCCGGACGGATACAGGATTCGGCCGCACTGGCACACGCAGGCCGAGGAGCTGACCATCCTCAGCGGCATCTTCATCTTGCACATGGGCGACACGATGGACGCGCCGGCCCACAACCTGGAGGTGGGCGCGTACCACTTCCTGCCGGGCAAGATGCACCACGCTGCCGAGGCCAAGGGTGAAGTCGTGCTCGAGCTGCACGGGATGGGGCCCTTCGACATCCACTACTTGAACCCGGCTGACGATCCGACCAGGACCGCCTCGGCGAAATAGCGCCTCGTCAAACGCTCCAGAGCCGGTCGAGGAACCCGCGGAGCATCAGCCGCGCGCGGTGAGCGCGGCGGCGGACGACCTGCGGGGAGGTCTGCGTAACCGCGGCGGCGTCCTCGGCCGGAAGATCCACGAGATCGCAGAGCACGAAGGCGGTTCGAACGTCTTCGTCCATGCTCTTCAGCGCCTCGCGAAGGAAGCCGGCGACGTTCATCGTCTCTAGGAAAGCGATCTCGGGCCATTCGCCGCCGGGCGGCTCGAGGCCGCCGTCCGCGTCGAAGTGCGGCAGGAACACTTCCGGCGAGACCGACGGTCCGCGGAAGGTGTCCTGCCGTTGCCCCAGCGCCTTCGTCACCGCGATTGCGTACAGCCAGGTCCTGAAGCTCCTGTCGCACGGCCGCGAGGCGGCCTCGCGCCAGGCAGTGAGGAACGTCTCGCGCGTCACCTCCTCGGCATCGCCGGCCGTGGCGCAGATGTTCTCGGCGATCCGGTAGACCGCATCGCAGTGATCGGCCACCAGGGTGGCGAATGCCGTGCCACCATCTTGCCGCGGGCGCTCGGCGAGCGTTTCGTCGGTCATGACAGTCTTCTTTCGGCCGAGTCAGGCCGAAATTTCGCGTTGCCGTTCGACCGAGGACGACTGCATGCTGGTCGAGAGCAACGACGGAGCAACGGTCGCCAGCTGGGATACCGTGAACGCGGCCGCGATGATCCAGAGGGCGACGAGGACTGCGGGACTGGCCCAGAACTTGAGCGTCGTCACGATGACCCCCTTCGGGTTCCGACACCGGACTCCCCGAGTCCGGATCGGTGATCATCGCGGCCGCTGGGTCACCAGGCAACGGGAATCGAAGCCCATCTGACGCATCAGATCCCTAGCGGATCGCATGATCCTCAAGGGATCGCACCGCTGTGGCCCGCTTCTATCGGCCCACGAACTCCAGAAGGGCCTTGTTGAACGCCTCCGGATGGGACGCGTTCAAGCCGTGCGGTCCTCCCTTGATCAACGCCAACTGGCTCCCCTTGATCGCCTCGTGCGAGCGCTTCCCGCTCGCCTCGAACGGGACGATCGCGTCGGAGTCGCCGTGGATGATGAGCACAGGGATGGTGATTTTCTTCAGGTCGCCGCGGAAGTCGGTGCGGCTGAACGCGGCGATGCAGTCCAGCGTTCCCTTCGGCGAGGCAAACGCGGCGATGTCGCGCGCGTAGACCCGCTGCGCCTCGCTGACCTGCAGCTTGCCGCCTGCGCTGAAGAAGAGCCGGGCGAAGTCGTCGACGAACGCAATGCGGTCGCGCTTCACGCCGTTTTGAAATTGCGCGATGGCCGCCTCGTCGAGAGCGCCTTCCGGATTGTCTTGCGCCTTGTAGAGGTACGGCGGCACCGCACTCGCCAGCACGGCCTTCGAGACGCGGCCGGTCCCGTACTTGGCGATGTAGCGCGCGACTTCTCCACCGCCCATCGAGAAGCCGACCAGAGTCGCCCCCTTCACGTCCAGGTGCCGTACCAGCGTGTCGAGATCGCCGGCGAACGTGTCGTAGTCGTATCCGTTCCAGGGCTGGGACGATGACCCGAACCCGCGTCGATCGTAAGTGATCACCCTGTATCCGGCGCCGATCAGCGCAGGCACCTGGTATTCCCAAGACCGGCCGCTCAGCGGCCAGCCGTGAATCAGCACGACGGGCTTTCCCGAACCGTAGTCCTGATAGTGAATCTCGATCGGAGCGCCATTCTCCGTACCCACCTGCAGCCTGGACATCGCGGACCTCCCTTCGGTTGGTACTCGCGTGCGATGTCCTGATGCGCCGAGCCGTGGCGAAAATCAAGCCTTCTCTAGTCGTAATCCAGGTACAGATACGTTCGCAGCGGGGCCCAGTACTTCTTGGACCAATTGCCGCTGAGGGCCTCCCCTTCCCCCAGCGGGAAACCCGTCTGGTCGAAAACGAGGCGGGTTCCCGACTCCGTGGGGGTCAGCTCGAATCTGACGATCGAGTACACGCCTGCCGGCCAGGTCTGCAGGCGCCAGGCCTGCACGATCCGCTGGTTGGGGACCAGCTCGATGTTCCGCCCGGTGATCCTCCCGCCGAGCAGCTCGAAGGCTCCGCCTGCTTCGCGATGGATCCGCGCCGAGGCTCCACTGAGCTCGCTGAATTGCTTGTCGTCCAGGAGGGCTTCGTAGATGCGCTCGGCTCTTGCGGACGCAACCGGGCTGGCGTCGAACTCGACTTCCTGGTGGATGGACGTGCCGGCGCCCGGGGATGCGGCCGCGATGGCGGTCGCCGCCGCTCCGAGCGCGATGCCCGCCGCGAGGAATTGGTGTCGTTGCATTCGCGCGAAGATCTGCGGACTCAGGCTCTTTCTCGTCATGTGTAGCTTCTCCTTGGGTGCTCCCCCTGTCCCAAGGACGTTCGAGGCAGCCGGAACTCGACATCAAAGTGAAGGCACGGTTCTCGCTCGTCGACTCGGCAGCAGTGTAGCTGTCAGTCGCGCGCGAGCCAGCGGGCGACGTTCCGCGCGTAGGCCTTCACGTCTTCGAGGAGCCGTGGGTCGCGCGAGATGGACGTCCCCTCCGGGTCGTCGACGAAGGCCGGGGCTCCCATGGTCGTGTCCCAGTTGTAGTCGACGAAATGGTGGAAGCTGGATTCCACCACGGCCCGGCCCAGCGACGCTCCGCTCGCATCGCCCCGTCCTTCGAACGCGACGATGAGGTTGAATTCGCGGCCCGTCGCCAGGCTCTTGCCGGTCGCGATCACCCGGCCGGCCTCGTCGGCGGGCACGCCGATCGCGCCTTCGTGCGGGTGCGCGGGGAACACTTCGATCACGGACCCGTCACGGCGGCGGAGCAGCGGGTGGACGGGCTCGATCGCCCGCACCCGCTGGACGTCGCCGTTTTTCCCGGAGTGGTAGTTGGGCCAGGTGACGCCCTTGGTGTAGCGGTCGTCGGCCGTGCGGTTCGCTTCCGCGGGGTCGAGATTGACGGAATGGAAGTAGTTCGCCGAGCCGGGTCCAGGCAGTTTCGCCAGGCAGCTCCCGAGGTCCTGGTGATCGCGGGCGGTGAGAAGGCCTCCGCCTCGGGCCCGGAAGCGCACCAGGGCGTCGTGCTCGGCGGGGGTGAGGCCGTTTCCGGTATCGACCCCGAAGATCCAGACCTCGTCGAACCCCGAGCGATCGATCGTCGCCAGCACCGGATCGTCGTTCGAGGAGGCACGGTCGCGCGCCGTGACTTCGATGCGGCGCCCGGCGTCGGAGACGCCCGCGAGCTCCCGCGCGAGCAGGGAGAAACGGCCGACGTGCCAATCGTTCTCGGCGAACGGGATCGTCGTCTGCAGCAGGATCCGGATCGGTCTCATCCCGTCGAGTGCTCTAAACCCCATGGCCCGGGCTTGCAACTCGTTCGCCGAGTTGCCAGCCGGGCGTCTTGCGACCATCCTCTACCAATGCCTCTGGCCCGGAACGGACGTCACCTCGTCCACTACCGCACGTGGGGGGGACCCGGCAGCCCACCGGTGCTGATGATCATGGGCCTGGGTCTCTCCTGCGGCGCCTGGGGCGGGCTGCCGGAGCGACTCGCACTCCGGATGCGCGTCCTCGCTTTCGATCACCGAGGCACCGGGTCATCGGGGCCGGCGACCGGAGCATGCTCGATGGCGCAATTCGCCGACGATGCGCTGGCGGTGCTCGATGCGGAGCGCGTGCCGGCGGCGTGCGTCTTCGGCATCTCCATGGGCGGCATGGTGGCGCAAGAGCTGGCCTTGCGCTCCCCCGAACGCGTGAGAGCGCTTGCGCTCGGCGCGACCTTCGCCAGCTTCCGAGGCAGCGACAAGCCGTCGCTCGAGGCGGTCCTCGATCTGCTCCTGCTGAATTGCGGCGCGCGTTTCGCCACCGCCGAGCGGGTAGGGCGCCTGCTCGTGTCGCCTCCTTTTCGCGAACGCGCGGTTGCCTGGCTCCGCGGCGATGTGGGTCAGGCGGACACCTTGTGGTCGGCGCTGGCGCAATTGGCGGCCGTGGTTCGCCACGGGCCGGCGGAACGCCTGGCGGCGGTGCGCGTGCCGACGCTCGTGCTGTCGGGAGACGCAGACCGCGTCATTCCGGTCGAGAATTCGTATCGGCTCGCCGGATTGATTCCGGGGGCGCGCCTGCACCTGCTTCCAGGGGTGGGACACGCGTTCCCCCTCGAGCGCGAGGAAGAGACCGCGGCGCTGCTCCTGCAGCACTTCGGCACCGCGGCCGCTGCCGCCGCGTGTGGGTGACGCGGATCCGTCACAGCAAAGCGATCGAAAAGATGCGCAAATGCGACGAGCCTGCCACGGCGCGTCGGGTACCTTCCTGCGAACTCCGAGGAGGTGCGCATGGCGCGATACGAGATCCGCCCGCTCTGCTCCGACGACTACCCGACCGTGATGAAGCTCGAGGACGAGGTCTTCGGCGCCGCCGGCGAGGCGGTGCTGGGTCCATACTACGTCAAGCTGTGCTGCGAGTTCTTCGGCCGGAGTTGCCTGCTCGCTTTGGTGAGCGGCGAGCCGGCGGGATACGTGCTCTCGTTCGTGCGAGAGCGGGAGGCTTACTGCACCACTCTCGCCGTCGCACCCCGCTTTCAAGGATCGCGCGTCGCCATCCGGTTGGTGGGCGGCCTCGTCGCCGCGCTCGAGCCGCTGGTCGACTCGTGCTGGTTCACGGTGAAGAGGGACAACGCCTCGGCCCGCGCGCTGCACGCGGCGCTCGGCGCCAAGGACGTCGAAGTGCGCAGGGACTTCTACTGGCCGGGCGACGAGCGGATCGTCTCCCGCGTCGATCGCGCCGGCCTGGAGGCCGCGCGCAGCAGGCTGGAGAAGCTGGGCCTCCTGGGCCGCGAGTCGCTGGCGGGTGCCGCGTGAGGCATGCGGCGCTCGTGCTGGCGCGCATCGCGAGACGCGCGGCGCGGACCGGGGTGTGTGCCTTCGAGGGCGCCGGCCGGATCCGGCGCCTGCGCCGGCAGGGCACCCTGGACGCGCCGGTGCAGGCCCGGCTGCTCCAGCGGATCGCACAGGAAGTGCTCGAGGTGCACGGCGTGTGCGTCGAGGTCCTGGGGCCGGTTCCCCGCGAGCCGGCGCTCCTGGTCGCGAATCACGTGAGCTGGCTCGATCCGCTGGTGATCATGGCGCACGCGCCGTGCCTGCCGGTGGCGAAGAGCGAGGTCGCCCGCTGGCCGGTGGTCGGCTCGATCGCGGTGGCGAGCGGAGTGCAGTTCGTCGAGCGCGGCAGCGCGTTGAGCGGCGCGCGCCTGGTGCGCGCCGCCGCCCGCGCTCTCTCCGCGGGCGCGTCGGTGCTGAACTTCCCCGAGGGAACCACCAGCCAAGGCGGCTCCATCCTTCCCTTCAGGCCGGGGGCGTTCCGGGCCGCGCGCGCCGCATCCGTGCCGGTGGTGCCGATCGTCATTTCCTATCGCTTCGACGAGCTGGCTTGGACCGGCGACGCTGCCTTCCTGCCCCACTACCTCGCGCTGCTCGCGCGCGAGAGCTGCCCGGTGCGGCTGCAGTTCGGCGAGCCGCTGCTTGCGTCGGCGTCGGTGAGCGAGCTGGAGCTGTCGCGCAGGGCACAGCTCGCCGTCGCGGCGGGCCTGCGGGAGGTGCGCCGTGGCGCAGCAGTCGGCGCTTGAGTACATCCGGGGCGGCCAGACGCCCTTCTTCCGGCTTCCCCAGGTCGACCCGACGCGCGGCGAGGCGGCCGGCCACGACGCGGTATTCCTCGGCGTGACGTTCGACGCGGGCACCACCTATCAGCCTGGCGCGCGCTTCGCGCCCTACCACCTGCGCCGGCTCTCCGCGCTGGTGCAGTCGTGGCACCCCGTGCACGGCATCGACGTGTTCGATCGGGTGAAGGCGGCGGACGGCGGCAACGTGGCGTTTCCCCCGTTCGATCCCCCGGCGATGCGCGAAGCGGTGCAGCGCGACGTCGCGATCGTCCTCGAGGGAGGCGCGGCGCCGTTCGTGGTGGGCGGCGACCACTCCGTCGCCTTGCCCGTGCTCCGCGCGCTGCACGCGAAGCACGGTCCCGTCGCGGTGGTCCACGTGGACGCCCATCTCGACACCAGCAGCCCGGAGGTCTGGGGCGCCGCCTACCACCACGGGACCCCCTTCCGGCACGCGTTGGAGGAGGGCCTCGTCGAGCGCGGCGCCTTGGTCCAGATCGGGCTGCGGGGGCCGTGGGACCGATCTGGAGACCGCGATCTCTCCGTAGCGCACGAGGCTCGCTGCTACACCGCGGAGGACGTCGCGCGGCTGGGCATGCGCACCGTGTCGCTCGACGTGCGCGACAGGTTGCACGGAAAGCCGGTGTACGTCTCCTTCGACATCGACGCCGTCGATCCGGCGTTCGCGCCGAGGACCGGCACGCCGGTACCCGGCGGCTTGACCTCGATGGAAGCCCTGCAGCTCTTGCGCGGGCTGGCCGGCGTGCAGCTCGTCGCCATGGATCTCGTCGAGGTCTGCCCGCCGCTGGACCATGCCGATCTCACCTCGCTGCTCGGCGCGCACTTGCTGTTCGAGGGGCTCGCGCTTCTGGGAATGAGGCGATTTGGCTGAGTGGGAGCGCGCCGAGCGGGACGCCGTCGCGCTCTTCAGGGCGCTCCTGCGCATCGACACCTCGAATCCTCCCGGAGGCGAGACCGCCGCCGCGGAGGCCTGCGCCCGGGCATTGGCGCAGGACGGCGTCGACTCGCAACTCCTGGCCCGGACGCCCGGGCGCGACAACGTGGTGGCGCGTCTGCGCGGCGACGGCTCGCGCCCGCCGCTCCTCTTGAACGCGCACCTGGACGTGGTGCCCGCGGAGCCGAACGGCTGGAGGACTCCCCCGTTCGAAGCCGAGATGATCGACGGCTGGATCCACGGCCGCGGCGCGCTGGACATGAAGAACATGGCGGCGCTCTCGATCACCGTCCTGCGGCAGCTGCGGCGAGACAGAGTGCGCCTTGCGCGCGACGTGATCTTCTGCGGATCGGCCGACGAGGAGGCGGGGTCCGAGCACGGTGCGCTGTGGCTCGTGGAGCGGCACCCGGAAGCAGTCCGCGCCGCCTTCGGCCTGGGCGAGCTCGGAGGCTTCTCGCTGCACGTGGGTAGCCGCGTCTTCTATCCGGTGATGGTGGCGCAGAAAGGCGTCTGTTGGTTCCGCATGCGCGCCCGGGGCGAGCCGGGCCACGGGTCGGTTCCCCGCTCGGACTCCGCGGTTGTCCGTCTCGCGCGGGCGGTCGCCAGGCTCGGAGCCGAACGGCTTCCGCCGCACGCGACGACCGCATACCGCAAGATGGTCCAGGCCCTGGCGGCCGGCAGCCGCGGGGCGAGCAATCTCGCGCTCCGGGCGATGGCGGACAAGGCCGTCGGGCTGCGCATGCTCTCGCGGCTCGCCGACGGTGAGATCGCACGAAGCCTCGCCGCGCTGCGCTCGAACACCGCCTCCCCCACCGTCCTGCGCGCCGGATCCAGCACGAACGTCCACCCGAGCATCGCCGAATGCGTGGTCGACGGCAGGCACCTTCCCGGCCAGACGCGGGAGGACCTGCTGCGCGAGGTGCGGGCGATCGTCGGCAGCGACATCGAGCTCGAGGTGTTCTACGAACGAGAGCCGATCGAGATGCCTGCCGAAACGCCGCTCTTCGAGCAGATCGTCGGCTCAGTCGCGGCGCTCGAGCCGGAAGCGCGCGTCGTCCCGGTGCTCATCCCCGGGTTCACCGACGCCTATGCGTTCTCGCGGCTGGGGTGCACTTTCTACGGGTTCGTCCCGCTGAAGCTGCCGGCGGGGACTCCGTTCGCGGAGCTCTTCCACGGACGCGACGAGCGCGTCCCGCTGGAGGGTTTCCTCTGGGGACTGCGGGTGCTCTACCGCATCGTGCGGGATTTCTGCACCTGAGCACTGCTGGTGCGCGCCTGAAGGGAGTTGGCCCGGCAGATTCCCGCGTAGAGCTCCGCGCTGGGCCGCGCGCTCCGCTTCTGCGTCTCGCGGTCGAGCGCGTGCAAGCCGAAGCGCGGCGACCATCCCTCGGCCCATTCGAAGTTGTCGACCAGCGACCAGTGGAAATAGCCGCGGACGTCGGCGCCCAGCTGGACGGCCTCGTGTACGGCCGCGACGTGATCGAGCAGGAACGAAGCTCGAAGCGCATCCTCGGCGTCGCGGATTCCGTTCTCCGTCACGTACAGCGGGACCCCGAGCCGCGAAAATCGGACGAGCTGCCTGGTCAAGCCCGCCGGGGAGATCTCACCCCAGTCGCACTGACCGGTCCGGATGGTGGGTTCCTGCACATGCTTGCCGAAGAGACGCAGCGGGCTGCGCACGTCGAAGCGGACGGCGTACCGTCCGTAGTAGTTCACGCCCAGGAAGTCCATCGAGCCGCGCAGCCCTGGAACGCGCCTCCGTCGCCCGGCCAGCGGCAGCGGCAGGATTCCGGTCCGGAGCGAGCGGATCGAGGCGCCAAGGAAGGCCCAGTCCTGCGCCCAGGCCACCGCCCGGTCGGGGAGTGACGGTCGCGCAGGCTCGAGTCGAGGTGCGCTGAGCGCGATTCCCACCTGCGCGCCGGGCGCGACGCGCTTCAGCGTCCGGTACGCGGCGGCGTGCGCCTCCAGCATCACCGCGAGCGCGCGCCGTGCCATCCCGCTCGATCCCAGGCCAGGTGGCCAGTACGTCAAGGCGTATCCTGCCCCTGCCACGGCGGCAGGCTCGTTGACCGTGACCCAAAGCGGCACGCGATCGCCCAGCCTTCGCGCGCACTCCCCCGCATATCGAGCGAAGAGATCGACGGCGTCCCACGAGGTCCAGGACCCGCGGCGCGCCAACCAGCGCGGCAGGGTGACGTGCTGCAGCGTGACCATCGCGCGCACGCCGAGCCTGCGCATCTGGTCGAGCAGGCGCGCGTACCGCGCGAACGCGGTGTCGTCCCACCGGCCCGGCTCGGGCTCCAGGCGGCTCCATTCCAGGCTCAAGCGGTGCGCGTTCTGCCCTGCCGCCGCGGCGGCGGCGAGGTCCTCTTCGGCCCTGCCTTCCCACCAGCCGCAGGCGGCGCCCGAGCGCGATCCGTCGCCGATGGCGCCGGGCCGTCCCTCCCAGTCGGCCCAGTCGTTGTTCTCGTTCCCGCCTTCGACCTGGTGCGCGGAGGTCGAAGTGCCCCAGAGGAACCCGTCAGGAAAGGTGAGTCGCCCAGGTTGCGCCATTCTCGACGGGGGAGCCACGGACCGGGCACGCACGCTAACCGAAGCGCCGCGCCCTGTCGCGTGCCCTGCCTCGCCGCCTGGCGCCCCGATCGCTCAGAACGGGAGGTGGGGGAGCGGCCGGGTGCGCTCCTTGCGGACTGCGTCCAGCGCTCGGGGATCGAGACCGAGGGCCTTCAGGATCGTCGGCGCCACCTGCGTGGTGTCCACCGGATCGGAGACCTTGCGGGGTCGCAAGTCCGGCCAGGAAAGCAGCAGCCCGACGTGCGTGTCGTCCGGCGTGCCGCCGCCGTGCTCGGCGATCTTCTTCGAGCTGCCCGAATAGATCACGCCGGCGTCCGGCTGGATGAACACGTTGGGCGCGCGGGCGGCGGCGATGGGATCCGACGAGGCGGGATCGCCGAAGATCGCGGCGAGCGCCGCGAGCACGTGCGAGACTTGCATCAACCCCGCCTTCGCCTGGAACCACGGCGACATCCAGCCCGAGATCGCCAACACCTGGCTCGGTTTCGTCGGCCCCGGCGTCCGGGATCGCGGTGAAACCTCCCAGCCGTGGACCGATCACACCGACGTGCGTCCGACGATGCTGGCGCTCCTCGGCCTGAAAGACTCCTACGAGCCCGACGGCCGGGTGATCACGGAGGCCCTGAAGGGCGAGGCGCGTCCCCATGGCCTCGACGCGCACCGCGAGACCGTCGAGCGGCTCGGAGCGGCATTCAAGCAGATGAATGCTCCGTTCGGAGCGTTCGGGATGGCGGCGCTGCGGGCTTCCACTCGCGCGCTCACCTCCGACGACGCCACGTATGCCGCGGTGGAGGAGCAGATCGGGTCGCTGACGGCGGAGCGCGACGCGGCCGCGGCCGAGATCCGCACCGCGCTTCATGCGGCGGCCGCGGCCGGAGAAGCGATCGACGAGCGGCAGGCGAAGGCGTGGATCTCCGAGGCGCAAAGCTTGATCGACCGCGCTGGTGCGCTCGCGCGTTGATGCCTGGGGGGCGGCGCCGGCGGCGCGCTCCTTGCCGGCCGATCCGGTCTGCTAGGATACGCGCAGCCGACGCCGGGTGAGGCTGCCGGCGTGGGGCAGGATGGCGACTTCGCGGGACCCGATCGCAGAGATCGTCGCGGCCTGTCATGCGCTGCGGGCCGAGGAGCATCGGGTCCTTCACCAGGACGACGGCGCGAGGGACCTGACCGCCGAGGGGCTGCGGCGCAAGCTCGACGCGCTCTCCTCGGGGCCGTTCTCGTTCCTGCGCGGGACCTTCCACGTGATGGCCGCGGATCTCGTCCAGGGACGAGTGGCGGGCGCCGCTCCTTCGGCGCCCGAAGGGCTCGTCGTCGGCGACTTGCATCTGGAGAATTTTGGCACCCACCGAGGGGCGAGCGGCGAGCTCTGCTTCGACGTGAACGACTTCGACGGGGTCGGTTGGGGTCCGCTCGACCTGGACTTGAAGCGCCTGTGCACGAGCGCGATGCTGCTTCCCGGGATCGAGCACGGACCGCGCCTGGCCGCTGCCACGCTGATCGCGCACGCCTGGGCGGATGGAGTGGAGCGGTTGGGCGGCCGCTTCCCGATCGCGGTCTGGGGCCTGGACAAGGCCGAGGGTTGGCTTCAGCAGCTGCTGCGCGAGAAAGGACGCAGGACGCGCGCCGACCTCGTCGCCAAGGTCGCCCCGGGAAAGGGACGCCGCCGATTCGGGGAGGATGGCGATCCGCCCAAGTTCGCCCACCCTGCCAAGCCGTGGCCCGGCCTGGTCGAGGCCGCGCTGAGCGACTACTACGACCACCTGAAGCAGCTCAAGGCCGACCTGCCTGGGAAGGATTGGGAGCTGCTCGACGTAGCCTACCGTTTCAAGGGCACCGGGTCCCTGGGAAGGCTTCGCTTCACGGCGCTGCTCGGCAAGGGCGACGAGCGGATGATCCTGGAGCTCAAGGAAGCCGAGCGGAGCGCGATCGATCTCGCCCGGAATCGGAACGTTCCGATCGCCCAACGGGCGCGCGTGCAGACGGCGGCCATCCGCAGGATGCAGGGCGATCCCTGGCCGCGGGTGGCGGGCGCGCACCTGGGCAAGGTGCCGGTCCTCGTCCGCGAGATCGAGCCGGAGGAGGAGAAGCTCGCCTGCGGGCGCTTCGCGACCGCCGCGGACGACGGAGGGCACGAACAGCTCTCCGCCTATGCCCGGCAATGCGGCGAGGTGCTGGCGCGCCTCCACTGCCGCGTGAATGCGCCCGGCATGCTCGACGCAGTCTGGAATCCGCGGCAGGCGGCGGACGCCGCGGTCGCCTTTGCCGAGAAATACGCTGCGCTGGTCGAGGCGGACTGGAGTGCTTTCGTGAAGGCCCGCGCCCGCGTGTCCCAGGAGCTCGGCTTGTGAGCGGGCCTACAACGATCCCATGACGTCCGCGCTGTGAAAGGCGTAGCGCCGCCCTATCGGCGGCGACTAGCCGACCTTGCGCAGGCCCAGGAACGCGTCTTTCAACCCGCCGCCCGAAGGCCGCAGCCGGAACCGCGGGATGCACGTGCGCGGGCGGGGCAGGGCGTCCACGTCGATGCGAAGCACGGATGCGGGCCGCAGCGGAAGCTCGCTCTTGCGCAACCCGAGAGCGGCGAACAGCTCGCGCAGCTGGCGCTTGTGGCCGACGAGGACGATTCCATCTCCGTCGCCGCTGCAGGCGGCGAGCGCCCGCAGGAGCTTGCTGGTCGGCCCCCGCGGCGACAGCTCCTCGAGCTCGAGAATGTCCTCGTGGTCGAGGGCGTGGGCCAGGATCTCCGCCGTCTTCTTCGCGTGCTGATTCGCGCTGGTGCAGATGAGATCGATCGGTTCCTCGAGCTCGGCGAAGGCGCGCGCGGCGGAACGGATCCGGCGCCGCCAGCGTGCGTTCGATGCCTGGGCGCCCGCCGCGTGCCGGATCAGGTAGAGCCTGATCAATGCCGCCTCCGTCGCCGCTCGAGGACGCTTGCGCACGGAAAATCGGTACGCCTTCCAATGTGACAGATCCGTCACGATTCCGCAGCTTTTCGGCCGTAGAATCAGGAGCGCCTCAATCCGGTATGCTTCCTGAGCCATGGCGAAGTCGCACCTCCTGGCCGAATGGCTGAGTGCGGTCGAGCAGTACGAAACGGCTCTGCCGCAGAAGGAGGCTGTCCACCAGATGCGGGTGGCCGCGCGGCGTCTTCGGGCCGCCCTGCGGCTACTCGAGCTGCGCCAGCTCGATCCCGCGGTGAAGAGGCTCCAGGACGCGCTGGGCAATGTGCGCGACCTGCAGCTGCAGGTCGATTGGCTCGAAGGGCGCGACCAGCGCCTCCATCGCGCGCGCCAGGCGCAACTGCGAAAGGCGGAGCACGCGTTGGAGAGTCAGCTCGGCAGCTGGCGCTCGCGGACCTTGCCGGCGCTGCTGGAAGCGTCCGCGGACGACTCCTCCCCGTCCGCGCGAACGGCGGCCAAGCTGCTGCGCAAGCGGCTGGATCGGCTGGAAGAGCGGTTGGAGCAGGCCCGGTCGCGCCTGACCCCGAAGGCCCTCCACCGGGCCCGCATTTCGGTGAAGGGGGTGCGCTACCTCCTCGAAGTCGCGAAGGACTCGCTGCCGAAGAAGGCCGCGGCCCTCGAGTCGGATCTCAAGGCGTTGCAGGCTTCCCTGGGCGAGCTGCACGACGTGGACGTCCGCATCGGACTGGTCAAGAGAAACAGGACGCTCTTGCGCGACCAGAAGGAGGCCCGCGCGCAGCTTTCGACGATCATCGCCGCGCAGCTCGTGCAATGGCGCAAGGAAAAGGTGGCGAAGCGGGTACGGAAGACGCTCTGACCTAGTCGAGGCGGCGGCTGGCGGCGAGGATCTCCTCCGAGAGCTTCGGATCGGCGCCGGCGACCGCACGGGACAGCACCAGGGCGCCGACCATCTCGCTCCACTGTTGCACGGCCCGCGCCCGCGCCGCGGCCGGGTCTTCGCCGGGCTTCGCCCTCGGCAGACTTGCCGCCAGGATCTCGATCGCGCCCTCGACGCCCTCTGCAAAGCTGGCCTGCACTTCCTTGCTTCGGCGAGCCCCGTCGGCTGCCAGCGCGGCCATGACGCATCCCGAGCCCGGAGCGTCGCGGTGTTCGACCGAGAGATATCCTTCGAGATAGCGCCGCCATGCTCTTGCCTTCTGGGCCGGCGTCTTCTGACCCAGCGCGTCGGCGAGCTCGGCGTTCGAGCGCGCGATCACCGTCGAGCAGGCCTCCGCGGCAAGCGCCTCTTTCGAGCGGAAATGGTTGTAGAAGCCGCCGTGCGTGAAGCCGGCGGCCTTCATCAGATCCGCCACGGCCACGGCCGCGAATCCTTGCTCGCGAAAAAGCCGGGCAGCCGCTTCGAGGATCCGTCGCCGGTTGTCGGTCGCCTGGTCCTTGGTGAGCCGCATGGTTCGGCACCTCCCGAATCCAAAAATGTCACCCATCATCATTATAACAGGCGGGGGTCTTTCAGCCCCGACCAGGAGCTCAGTCATGGGCAAGCACGAGGGGAAAGTCGCCGTGATCACCGGAGGCACCTCCGGCATCGGTCTCGCAACTGCGCAGCGGCTCGTCAGCGAGGGTGCCTACGTCTTCATCACCGGCCGCCGGCAGGGCGAGCTTGAGGCGACGGTCAAGCAGCTCGGCCGGAACGTCACGGGAGTCCAAGGCGACGTGGCAAAGCTCGCCGATCTGGACCGGCTGTACGCCACGGTGAAGGAGAAGAAGGGATTCATCGACATCCTCTTCGCCAACGCGGGTATCGCGAGAGGGGCTGCACTCGGCTCCATCACCGAGCAGGACTACGACCAGATCTTCGACGTCAACGTGAAGGGCACGCTCTTCACGGTGCAGAAGGCGCTTCCGCTACTTCGCGAAGGCGCCTCCATCATCCTCAACGCGTCGATCGTGGGGTCCAAGGGGTTCGCGACGAGGAGCGTCTACAGCGCAACCAAGGCAGCGGTGCGTTCGTTTGCCCGTACCTGGGCGTCCGATCTCAAAGGTCGAAAGATCCGGGTGAACGCTTTGAGCCCAGGGGCGGTCGACACCACCGGGCTCCAAGGCCTTCAGCAGGCGAGTAGCGAGCAGCTGGGCTCGTACTTCGCAGGAGTCGTTCCGCTGGGACGCATCGGCCAGCCGGACGACATCGCGAAGGCCGTGTCGTTCCTCGCATCGGACGACAGCAGCTACATCACTGGAACCGAGCTCTTCGTGGACGGCGGCATCGCCCAGGTCTAGGTCACTTCTGCGCGGTGGCGGGGTGCTCGAGCGCCTGGGTCACCGCGGCCATGGTCTCGTCCGGCGCCTCCTCCATGAGCCAGTGCCCGGAGTTCGGGATGACGACCACCGTAGGGTTGGCCGAGACGAGCTTGACCTGCTCGCCCAGCGCAGCGCCGTTCGCCTTCTCTCCGCCGATCGACGCTACGGGCATGGGGAGTCGGGTCTTGCCGAGCTCGGCGAAGTCCGCGGCCGTCTTCAGGAACGACTTGAAGTAGGCGAACCCGGCGGCCATCCGTCCCGGCTGCGCGTAGGCCTTGGCATAGGCGCGGCGGTCCTCCTCGGGGATCGAGCGCTTCGGATCGGCGGCGAAGTCGTTCCAGAAGTGCTCGAAGTAGGTCCGCTCCCGCCCCTTCACCAACTGCTCCGGGGTGTGGCCGTAGAAGCGAAAGTGCCAGACGGGAGCGTCGTAGACGTCTCTCCATGCGCCGATGCCGGGGAGGAAGGCGTCCATCAAGGTGAGCTGATCGACCTCGTTCGGGTACATCGCCGCGTAGGCGTAGGCCACCATCAAGCCGATGTCGTGGCCGACCACGCGAACGCGCTCGTAGCCCAGCTTGCGGACCGCCTCGTGGATCCGCTGCGCCGAGGTCTTCATGTCGATGCCGGTCGCCGGGATCGAGGAATCGCCGATGCCCGGGAGATCGATCGCGACCACCCTGAACTTCGGCGCGAGCTTGATCGCCAGCGGTTTCCACATCTGCGCGGTTTCGGCGTAGCCGTGCAGGAGCAAGACCGTGGGACCCTGGCCGCCCACGGTGGCGCTCAGCGTGCACCCTTCGACCGGCACCATCCTCTGCGTGAAACCGGGCCCGTAGTCGGCGGCCGACACTGCGGACGCGAGAAAAGCGACGAGGATCGGCAGCCGATGCATGACGTGCTCCTTATCAGTGTCGCCGATGCTCCGCAAACGAGCCGAAATCGATTTTGACCCCTACGGTGACGCGTCTCGACACTTTGACACCTTCAGGGAAACCTGCTCAACCAGCGAGCGCTGTCCGGGGTCATGCGCTAGTAATGTTCCCGCCCGGGAGGGACGACATGGCGAAGACGATCGCCTTCCAGTTGAACGGCAGGTCCGCGCGGGTGCGCGTCGAGGACCCGCAGATGCCGCTGCTGTATGCGCTGCGCGACGATCTCGGCCTTCGCGGGCCGCGGTTCGGCTGCGGCCTGGGTCAGTGCGGAGCCTGCACGGTGAACATCGACGGCGAGGCGGTGCGCTCGTGCGTGACCCCCGTCTCGACCGTCGCGCACAAGCGCGTCCTCACCCTGGAGGGACTGGGGACGCCCGAGAAGCCGCATCCCCTGCAGCAGGCCTTCATCGAAGAGCAGGCCGTGCAATGCGGCTACTGCATCAACGGAATGATCATGCAGGCGAAGGCGATGCTCGACCGAAACCCGCACCCGACCGAGGAGCAGATCAAGCAGGAACTGGCCCAGAACCTCTGCCGCTGCGGCACTCACCTCCGGATCGTCCGCGCCATCCGGCGCGCGGCCGGCACCGCCACTTGAGCGAGGAGCGTGCCATGAAGAACTTCTCCCGCCGCCGATTCCTCGAAGGTTCCGGCTCGCTCGTGGTGACCTTCTCGCTCGGCTCCCTTGCCACGCGCGCAGCTGGCGCGGCCGCGCCCGCCAAGGCTGCCTCGACTTCGCCCGCTCCAAAGACCGTCGCGCTCGACGAGGTCGACGGCTTCATCGCCATCGGCGCCGACGGCAGGGTCACGGTCTATTCGGGCAAGGTCGACCTCGGGACCGGCCTGCGTACCGCGATGACCCAGATCGCCGCCGAAGAGCTGTCCGTTCCGCTCCCAACCGTCGAGGTGATTCAGGGGGACACGCTGCTCACGCCCGATCAGGGCGTTACGTTCGGGAGCCTCTCCATCCAGAACGGCGGCATGCAGATCCGCCAGGCGGCCGCCACCGCACGCGAGGCGCTCCTCGCCCAGGGAGCCGAAAAGCTCGGCGTGCCGCGCACGGAAGTCTCCGCGAAAGACGGCCGGGTCGTCGCCAAGCAGTCATCGATCGGGTACGCGGACCTGGTCGGAGGGAAGAAGCTCGCGCTCAAGCTCGACCCCAAGGCGCCGCTCAAGGACCCCGCGACCTACACCATCGTGGGCCGATCCGTGCCCAGGCTCGACATCCCCGAGAAGGTCACGGGCCGATTCCTGTACATGCAGGACTTCAAGCTGCCGGGCATGCTCCACGCGCGCGTCGTGCGACCGGCCGCCATCAAGGCGTCGCTCGTCTCGGTCGACGACGCAGCGGCAAAGAAGGTCGCGGGCTACGTCGCCACCGTCCGGAAGGGAGATTTCCTCGCGGTGGTGGCGAGGACGGAGTGGGGCGCGATCCAGGCGGCGGGTGCGCTGAAGGCGAGCTGGTCGGACTGGCAGGGTTTGCCCGAGCAGTCCAAGCTCTGGGAGTACGTCCGCTCCACCAAGATCATCCGCGACGACGTGCTGCAGAAGGCGGGCGACTCCGCCGAGGCGCTCAAGACCGGCAAGGCCGTCTCGGCGACCTACGACTTCGCCATCCACACGCACGGCTCGATCGGGCCGTCTTGCGCGGTTGCCCAGGTGAAGGGCGGCAAGGTGACCTGCTGGACCGCCTCGCAGCAGACGCACCTGCTCGTCAAGCAGCTCGCGCTGATGCTCTCGATGCCCGAGCAGGACATCCGCTGCATCTACGTCGAGGGCTCGGGCTGCTACGGGCGGAACGGACACGAGGACGCCGCCGCCGACGCGGTGATGATCGCGAAGGAGATCGGCAAACCCGTGCGAGTGCAATGGAGCCGCGCGGACGAGCACGGCTGGGATCCGAAAGGTCCGCCGACGCTGCTCGATTTCCGCGCAGCGCTGGATCCCAGCGGGATGCCCGTGGCCTGGGAATCCGAGATCTTCATCCCCGACCGGCCGGCCAAGATCGCCGTCCCGCTGGTGGCGGCCCAGCTCGCTGGACTGCCGGCGGATGCCGCGCATCCGGGCAACATCCACCAGTCGCTGGCGATCCCGTACGCGGTTCCCAACATCAAGGCGACCGCGCACACGCTCGCGGAGACGCCGTTCCGTCCCTCGTGGATCCGCACTCCGGGGCGCATGCAGAACACGTTCGGAAACGAATCCTTCATCGACGAATGCGCCGCGGCCGCTGGCGCCGACCCGATCGAATACCGGCGCAAGCTCCTGATGAGCGATCGGCGCGGCCTCGAGCTGCTCGACCGGCTCGTCGAGCTGTCTGCCTGGAAGCCGCGGCCCCGAGGCGCAGCGCGGAGCGGCGGCGACGTCGCGGCCGGACGCGGCGTCTCCTACGTCCATTACGAGCTGGTGCGAACCTACGTGGGCGCAGTCGCCGACGTGGAGGTGGATCGGAAGACGGGCGCCGTCCGCGTGAAGCGATTCTTCGTCGCCCACGACTGCGGGCAGATCATCAACCCGGACGGGCTCCAGAACCAGATCGAAGGCAACGTCGAGCAGACGGTGAGCCGGACCTTGATCGAGCAGCTCACGTTCGACCGGAGCAAGGTCACCAGCGTCGATTGGGCGACCTATCCCATCCTGACCTTCCCCGACCTGCCGGAGGTGAAGATCGCCTTGATCGACCGTCCGGCGGAGAAGCCGTGGGGCGCGGGCGAGCCCACCGCCGCGGTCGTGCCGTCGGCGATCGCCAACGCGATCTTCGATGCGACCGGCGCGCGGCTGCGCTCGGTGCCGTTCACGTCGGAGAAGGTGCTCGCCGCGGTGAAAGCGGCGTGAGGCCCACGACGCGGCCCAAGTCGAGCCACGCCGCCATCGCCGAGAGCTGCTCCCGGAGCGCCGGCATCACGTCGGCGCGGCGAACCCCGCCTTCGAAGTGGAGGCCGCGCAGGAGCAGCGCGCGGGCCGCGCGGTCGGTCTTCAAGTCCACGCGCGCGACCAACCGATCGCCGAGGAGGAAGGGCAGCACGTAGTACCCGTGCACCCGCAGGTGCGCCGGCGTGTAGAGCGAGATGCGGTAGTGGAAGCCGAAGAGCCGCTCGATGCGCGCCCGGTCCCAGACGAGCGAGTCGAATGGGGAGAGCAGCGCCGCGCCGCCGACGGCTCCAGGAACGCGAGCCCCGCGCGAAAGATACGCCGGCTGCTTCCACCCCTCGACCTTGACCTCGCGGAGCGTTCCCTCCTCCACCAGCTCGGCGATGCGCGCGCGTGTTTCCGCGTGAGAGAGACGGAAGTAGAAACCCAGGTCTTGCGCAGTCGCGACGCCGAGCGCGGCCGCGGCTTTCGTGACGAGCCCGCGCTGCTGAGCGGCCGCATCGAGCCTGGAGTGTGCTCGCAGCTTCTCGGGGATCACCCGATCGACGACGTCGTATACGCGTACGAAATTGCGGCGCGCCGCGGTCGTCAGGCGTCCGCTCCAGAAGAGATATTCGAGCGCCTGCTTGTGCTCGCTCCATCCCCACCGTGACCCGGTCGATCGCGGCTTGTCTGCGAGCTGGCCCGCGGTGAGGGGGCCGCGCTCTCGGACCTCTTGCTCGATGCGCGCGATGAGCTTGGGCTTTTCGCGGGAGAGGCGCGCAAGGCTCCGGTAGATCCCCAGGCCCTTCGCGGCGCGCTCCATCCTCCAGCGGAACAGCGGATAGTCGTTGATCGGCAGGAGGGAGCACTTGTGCCCCCAGTACTCGAAGAGCGCGCGCCGAGGGCCGCCGTACGTGAGCCCGTCCAGGAGGTCGCGCCGATACGGCCCCAGGCGCGCGAAGAGCGGCAGGTAGTGCGAGCGAACCAGGACGTTGACCGAGTCGATCTGCACCGCGCCCAGGCGCTCCACCGTGGCGGCGATGGCACGCGCGCCGGCCGCCTTGGCGGGCGGCGGGGTGCCGAGGCCCTGGGCGGCGAGCGCGATGCGCCGCGCCTCTTGGAGTGAAAGGCTGTCTCCGCGCACGCGAGAGTCTATCGTAGCGAGCCGCCGGGACACGAGGCTACTCCTCGAAGTCGCAGTCCAGTGCCCGGCCGTGCGCCACGATGGCGTCCTTGGTGATCATGAACGCGCGCGTTCGATGCGCGTCGCCCCTGAAGAGGAGATGGATCTCGTCGGCGATGAAGGGCAGCTCCGGATGGAGACGCCGCAGCCGCCTCTCTTGAAGATAGCGAGCGACCCGCCTGGGCAGGACCGCCACCCCGAGGCCCGCGAGCGCGAGGCTCTTGACCAGCTCCAGATCTCCGCAGGGCAAGAGCCGGGGCGGGAGCGCATCCATCGCCGCGAGCCCGTCGATGATCTGCTGGCTCTGGACGATACGCCCCGCGAAGACGAGCGGCCCGCGGCGCAGCCGCTCCTTCGCGGCCTCGAGATCGCCAGCTTCCGGCGCCCCGTCGGCGAGCACGAAGAGGTCGACCGCGTCGCGGAACAGCTTCATCTGGACCAGGTCCGGATGGGGCTCGGGATTCACCACGAGCCCGAAATGGACGCTGCGATCCACCGTGGCCTCGAGCACCGCCCGCGACGGGGCATTGGACAGGCTGAGCTGGATGCGCGGGTTGCCCTCCAGGAACCTGGTCATCCACTGCGGCAGGAAATAGGCCCCGAGCGACTCGTGGCAACCGATCACGAAGCTGCCGACCTCTTCCGACTCCAGCCCCTTGATCCGGTGCTCGACCTCCTCGAGCTGGGCGAGCGATTCGTTGGCGAAGCGCAAGAGCTCCTCGCCCGTGCTGGTGAGCGACACGCCCGTTCGTAGCCGGACCAGCAGCTTGGTCCCGAAGCTCTCTTCGAGCTGCTTGATGACCGCCGTCAGGCCGGGCTGGCTGACCTGAAGGACCCGCGCGGCGGCCGAGAGGCTTCCGCAGCGCGCGACGGCTTGGAAATAGCGGAGATGCTCCAACATGCCCCGCTGGCATGGTACCACCCGGTCACAAGATCAGCCGCCGGAGCTCTTCGAGAGGTGCATCGGCCACGAGCACCATGCCGCTTCCATTCACCAGGGATGCGACGATCCCTTGTCCTTGCTGCGATGTGGAGTAGGAGCCCGCTCCCCGCAGCGCCTCGCCCACTTCCGGCTGCTGCCGGATCAGCTCGGGCGGCACTGCATACTGGACCACCACGATCCCTCGCCAGCGATAGGCCAGACCCACTGCCGGGGCGCCGGCGAGCGTCGTCTTCCAGGTGCTGAAGAGCTCGGCGTCGGGCCGGTCGAGAGCGCGGACCGCAAACCGGAGTCCTTCGCTGACGGCCTGGAGATCCGGCTTGCGCGGAAAGTTGCGCGCCATCGCGCCGCGGCAGTCGGCGGCCGCATCGCGGAGCAGGGGGATCTCGGCAATTGGCCTGCCCGCCTGCCCTTGGCGGGCGATCAGCGCACCTGCGCGACCGACGCCGATCGAGACCAACGCAGCGCCGCCGACGACGGCGAACGCGACCAGCGCAGCAGCCGCTGCGGGCGTTGCCCACACGCGCCAGGGAAGCGACGACGGGCGAGGGCTGGGCAGGCCGATCTGCTCGATGCGCCGGCGCAGCCCGGCCGAAGCTGAGCGAGCGGGCTCCTCGGCGAGCGCCGCGGAGATGCCTCGCTGCAGCGTCAGCTCGCGCTGGCAGCGTGCGCAGCCGCGAACGTGTTCCTGGACGACACGGGCCTCGCCCGCGGACAGCTCGCCGTCGGCAAAGGCCGCAACCAGCTGCACGAGCAGCGCATGGTCGAGGGCAGCCTCAGTCATCGCACGTCCCTCTCTGCTGCCTTCCTTGCCTCTCCATCGGGGTCCTCGATTGCGACGATGTCACGTCCCTCCGGATCATTCCCTGGCAACGCTCGCTCACGTCGCCACTTCACGCTTCGCTCTCTCCTCGCCGGTGACTGCGAGCAACCCTGCCAGGAGGCGCCGGCCACGGCTGATGCGGCTCATGACCGTGCCTATTGGCGCCGATGTGATCTGTGCGATCTCCCGGTACTTCAAGCCATGAACGTCATGAAGCTCGATTGCCTCGGCGAACTCCTCGGGGATCGACCGCAGCGCCTCGCGCAACTTGCCGGCCTCCAGCCGCGCCAACAGCTCGTCGAGGGGTGAAGGTGCATCGCTGGCGATCATCTCTTCGTGAGCCGCTTCCAGCTCGGTGATGAAGACCAGGCCCTGCCGCCGCGCGCGGGTCCGGCGCCGCTCGTTGGCCACGGTTCGCAGGATCTGGCAAAGCCAGGGAAAGGTTGCACCTGTGTCGCGGAGCTGGTCGAAAGCAGCCCAGGCACGGACGTACGTTTCCTGCACGTAGTCCTCCGCTTCGTGTCCATCTGCCCAGCGGGATGCCAGCGCTACCAGTCGATCGAGGTGAGGCAACGTCGATGCCTGGAAACGCGCGCGTTTCGGCTCTGCCTTCACGTGTCCTCCGGGAACACCAGGTTCGATGAGCGAACCCGCCGGCCGGACAATCAGGAATGCGGATGAGACCCATCAGCGATTCCTTGATGCCGCCGGTACGGCGCTACGGGATGTTCCTGGCTTCCGTCCGAGCGCGTGATCTCGGCCACGTCTTCCGCGTTGATTTCCCTGGAGGGCGCAAGGACCTGCCCCGTCGGGGTCGATCGGAACGGGAATAGTTCCGATGGCTCGCTTCATCCTCGAGGTGAGGAGGTACTGCGCAATGACGTCTCTGCTCAGATTGTCCGCCGTGCTCGTGCTTGCCGCTTGCGCTTCCGCTCAGCCGGCGCCGCAGGTGTCGCTTCCGGAGAATCTACGCGTGCCGGAGGGCCAGTCCCTGCTGGTGCGCGCCGCGGCCCGGGGCGCCCAGATCTACACGTGCAAGGCGAAGGAAGCCGACCCGGCGGCCTTCGAGTGGGTGCTCAAGGCTCCCGAGGCAGAGTTGTTCGATCAGAAGGGCGCGAAGATCGGCCGGCACTATGCCGGCCCCACTTGGGAGACTGCCGACGGTAGTCGTGTCGTGGGCGAGGTGATGCAGCGCTCGCCGGTGCAGGGCGCGATACCGTGGTTGCTCTTGCGCGCGAAGTCGAACGAAGGCGCCGGCGTCTTTGCGAGCGCCAAGTACATCCAGCGCGTGGATACGATCGGGGGCGTGGCGCCGTCCGCGGGCTGCGACGCAACCCATGCGGGCGCGGAAGCGCGCGTCGACTATTCGGCGAACTACGATTTCTACGGGGCGAAGCTCTAGGCCCCTGACGGCTACTTCGCGACGGAGAAGCCCGAGTCCGCTACCGCCTTCTCCAGGTCGGCGTGCTTCGTCTTGCTGTCATCGTACTTGACGGTGACGTGGCCTTTCTCGCGGTCCGCGGAGGCCGACTGGACGCCGGGCACCGCCTTCAACTTGGCCTCCGTCTTCCCCGGGCACTTGTCGCACTTCCAGCCGCTCACCTTGATCGTCTCGGTCTGCGTGGCGGCCAGCGCAGCAGTACTGAAGCCCAGAGCGATCGCGAAAACGATTGCCTTGTTCATGGCCCCTCCTTCACGGGGGACGGCGACGCAGCTTTGCTGCCGGCGGCCGCTCTGTCAACACCCTCCGGATTTCCGACCAGCGCAGACCAAGGGCCGTTTCGAGCGCTTGCGCCCCATGCTCTAGGGCTTGCAACGAAGCGCCCGAGTGGTGCCTCGCCACGGAAACAGGGAGGATTTCATGCGCGGACTGGCGCCGTTCATTCGCCGAAGATCGCATGGCACGTTCAAGATGATGTCTCTGGCGGCCGCCGTTCTCTTGCTCGGCCAGGCGAGACCGCCCGCCGCGGGCAAGGCCGGGTCGACCGCGCCGGCGATCGCGTACAACCTCGATCTCCCGGGCGGCCAGACCGCCAAGGTCTTCAGCAACGGAGTGGCCGCGGTCTTCAGCAAGGACCGCAGGAAGGTCGAGTTTCGCGCCTATCCGGTCACCCCACGATACGACGAGGCGGCCGGGCAAACCGGGTTGCCCGAGAAGGCCCAACTCATCGCCGACCTCGCCGCCGGCGCCAAGGCGCTCTACGCGGACGGGCGGGTCCTCGTCGTATTCGCCAGCGGCGTCACCGGCACCAGCGACGTAGTGTCAGGTCGTGGCGCTCCCTTCACCAACGACTCAGCGACGAACGCCAACCTTGCTGGTCTGGGCGTCGACCGCAGCGAGCGCCTCTTCCGGAAGTTCAGCCGCGACAGTCTTGCGGCCATGCACGCGAATGCCCAGGCCGCCCTGGGCAGGCCGGTGGTCGACTTCTCCAACGCGTACCGCCTGCATCTGACCGGAGCCTCGGTCCGCCAGGCTGTGACAGCTCTCCTCCAGTCGCCAGCCGTGGTGTACGCGTCTCCTGACTTCCGGGTCACCAGCAGCCAGGCGGTCTCGATTCCGATCCCGGCCGGGATCGCGCAGCCGCTCGCGGTCGGCGGGGGGCAGCAGCCGCCCTCCAGCGCCAGCCTGCCGTCGAACTTTGCGCTCACCTCGAGCGCCCAGAGCCTGCTGAACGCGCCCGGCACGGACGCGGCCGCCGCCTTCGACGAGATCGACCGCCAATTCCACCAGCTGCCAGGGCAGGGCGAGATCATCACCAACGTTTCGCTCGGCGACCTGGACGACGCGAGCGTCGTGAACAATTTCGCCGACCCCTGCGGCTTCTTTGCCACGATCTTCGGCCCGACCACCGTCGTCATCGGCGGCCAGCGTTTCTTGAACTGGCCGTCGATGCCCCTGATCCCCGCCTACACGTCGAACCAGGGCGGTGACCTCAGCGGCACCGATGAGGTCTGTGGGATCGATCCGTTCCTCGGCGAGATCGGTCTCGACTTCTCGATGATGGCCCCGCTCCCCCACGGACAGCAGCGCGGCGGCGAGGTCGGCTCGGGCCTCACGGACCTGCTCGGGATCGCCCCGGGCGCCAGCTACCGGCTGGTCGTTCCGGGGGTTCCTGCGGGGGGCCCCGTCACCATCAGCGACATCGACGGGTCCTTCCTGGGCGCAGGGATGCAGTCGCCGCCGCCCAACGTCATCACCGCCAGTCTCGGTTTCGCCGTCGATCAGTTCGGTTTCTCGGGCCGTTACCTGGAGGATGATCCGCTGACCGAGGCGATCATCGCCAGCCTGGTCCAGCAGAACATCGTCGTGACGGTGTCGTCAGGCGACGGGCTCCGGACGTTCACCAACGCGGCCGTCGCCCCTTCGGGCGGCAGCGCTCCGACCCTGGCCATCGGACCAGGCGGCACCCCGAGCGATCTGAATGACGTCGCCTTCTCGGGAGCGCCCTCGCGCGACTTCGACAGCGGCTCGATCGACGTCGGCGGGACGACGCTCGACGACATCAACTCGGCCCCACCACAGGATCCGGCCAACGCGAGCCTGGCAGCGCAGCACGCCTTTCCCGAAACGCGCTGGAACGGCTTCACCAATTTCAGCAGTGGATTTGGCTCGCGGGTGAACGTGTCCGCGCCGGCCGACAACGTGCTCGGCTTCTCCCATCCGTTTGGCGGCGCGGCAGATTCGGTCGAGGTCGACCTCACCGGCGGGACGTCGGCCTCCGCGCCGCAGACGGCGGCGGCTGCCGCGGTCGTCCTGCAAGTGGCCAGGCTCACCGGGCACCCGTTCCCCAGCCCGGTCCACGTGCGGAAGTTTCTCGCTCAGACCGGGACCCCGGTCCCCATGGTGCCCCAATCCGACGTGAGCAACAGCGTCGGCCCGCAGATCAACGTGCGCCGCGCCGTGGAGAAGTTGCTGCAGCAAGCCGGGCTCGCCGTCAGCCCATCGGTCGCCCGCGTGGCCATCGAGCAGCGGCGCAATTTCAGTCTCTTCGATGCCGCCTTCCTGAGCGCGACCGACCCGACGAACATCGACTTGCTGGGCACGGTCTCTGGGGCCGACGGCAAGAACACCGGCCGCAACGCGAAGGCCTGGATCACGATCGCCCCGGACTGGGAAGGATTGCCTCCGGACGCGCAGTTCTCTCTTTCGGTGGGCGGCACGACGATCGCGTCGACCCCGTGGGCGCGGCTCCTGCCCGAGCAGATCCTCGGCGCGGCCGGGTTGCCGCTGGCGTCCACCTCGTCCAGAACCGTCAACCTCACTTACCAGGCCAGCCAGGGCGGCGTGCGACTCGCCCAGGCGAGCTTCGCGCTGACCTTTGGACCGGCCGATGCGACCACCCGCGCGCTGCACGCGCCGATCGTCCCCGCGGTGGTGAGCGGGCCGACCATCCCGGTCACCTACGACTTGAGGGGCGTCCGCAACGTTTCCAATCCGACCCTGCAGGTCTCGGAGCCCGGCCGGATCAACCCCGCAACTGGATTCATCTACCGTCCTCTCTACAGCGCGCCACTGGTTGGGCTCACCGGCACCGCGCAGGTCCCGGTGAGCGCGCTGCAGGGCGGTGGGATCTATGGGATCACCATTTTGTTCGGGAAAGTGAACGGGTCACCGCTGAACAGCGACTTTGCCTACACACGCGTCGCGCCGGCCGGCTCTGCGCGCCCGGAGGCTCCGCTGCTCGCCCAGAACGGGTCGAAGCCCGCCCACTTCCTCGAGGTCCCCTACGGCGGGTCGTTCCAGCTGTCCTGGGACGTCTCGGGAACGCCGGGTGCCCAAGGGGCGACGCTCGAGGTCAGCGCCCCCGGCCCGGGCGCTTTCAGCAACGAGAACCCCTTCAACAATCCCAACGGGACGCAGCGGGACCAGAACGGCGCCGACAGCGGGTCGCTCGCTTTCGTCGCCTTGCCGGGCCTCAAAGGCACGGCCACGCTCAATGCGAAAGCGCTGGGGCTCGCGCCGACGATGACTCACGTCGTACGAGTCCTGCCGACTCGCGCTGGTGCGGCCGCGGGTGAAGCCAGCGAGGTGAGCACCATCACGATGGACGGCGTGCTGGCCGCGGATGGCGGCTTCGCGAACAACGGCTTCGGCATCGATCAGCACGGCAACCGCGGGTTCCTCACGTCCGGCCAGCAGCTGGCGAACGGCACGATCACGACGTCGCTCGAGACGTTCGATCAGTCCACCAACGCAATCTCGAAGACGGTGGGCTCCCAGAACAACGCCTTGTTCTTCACGAATGGATGGGGCATCTGGGGCGGCGGCGTGGGATTGTTCGGGCTCTTCGACCTCACCACCTTCGCCAGTCCCTTCAATCTGCTGAACGTGGCCAACGGCACGATCGGGGCCGCTTGGACGCCGCCATCCCCGAACACGCTCCAGATCGGCGAAGGCGCGGCCAACCAGGTGAATGACCATGCGGTGTTCCTGGCCTTCGATTTCACCGCGTCGGGCAACAGCACCGCCTGGCGGCTCCTGACCTCCGACATCACCGCGAACACCTTCGGGCCCCTGGTCGACCTCTCCCCGACCGTCGCCTCGATGGGATTCCCGGTGTTCTCCGGCATCGGACAGAACACGGCCCTGAATCAGGTGTCCACCCCTGTCGCCGACTTCGACAACTTCTGCGGACCGCCCACCATCGTGACGGCCGGCCTCGGCACCGGCACGCTGTCATCGTTCGCGGGCGTGACCAGCGGCTTCCCCTACGGCCTGGCCGTCGATTCGATCACCAACCTGGCGGTCGTGCCGACCGTCTGCGACGGCATCGCCGGGATCTACGACCTTGGGAAGAAGACGGGCTTCGCCGTCAACCCGCAGGGGTCTACCAACATCTATCCGGCGATCGACGAGTCGCGCGGGTTGATCGTGATGGACCAGGTAGTCCCGGGCGACTTCGGGCTCAACAACAACGCGACGAGCAGCGCGGTGGTGATGGATGAGCATGGCAATGTCCTCTCCATCCATGAGCAGTTCTTCCTCTTCAACACCTTCCTCACCATCGGGGCCAACAACCTGCAGCTGAATCCGGCGACGCGCTCGGCTTACACCTTGGGGCCGGGCCAACAGCAACTGGCGCCGTTCACCTACTGACGGGAACCGGCAGAACCTGAACGGGATCCCGAAATATCACTCCAAGTTGCACGTTGGCATTTCCTGCTAGTCTGAGCGACTGGGGTGAGACTCATGAGGGCGCTGAAGCGCGTCGCATGGTGGAGTGCAGGCGCGATTTCGCTCGCATTGGTGGCGTTGCTCATCGCCTACTGGACGTCGAGCAACGCTTGCTACGATCGGAAGACCGCCCCTCAGGGCGCCCTGATGAAGGCCATCGTCTACTGCGACTTTGGCTCACCCGATGTTCTCAAGGTCGAGAACATCGAGAAGCCGACTCCAGAGGAAGACCAGGTCCTGGTCAGGGTTCGCGCGGCCTCCGTCAATCCACTCGACTGGCATTACGTCAGAGGCAAGCCGTACTTCGCGCGCCTGATGGGGATGGGTCTGCGCAGACCCAAGGTCACGCGACTGGGCGTCGACTTTGCCGGCACGGTCGAAGCGGTCGGAAAAAACGTGAAGCGGTTCAAACCAGGTGACGACGTGTTCGGCGGCAGGACCGGGGCCTTCGCCGAGTATGTGACCGTTCGCGAGGAACGGGCGGTGGCGCTGAAACCGGCCAACGTCACGTTCGAGCAGGCGGCTTCCGTGTCTGTTGCGGCACTCACGGCATTGCAGGGCCTCCGCGACAAGGGACAGATTCGGCCGGGGCAGAAGGTCTTGATCAACGGCGCATCGGGAGGCGTGGGCACGTTCGCCGTGCAGATCGCCAAGTCGTTCGGAGCTGAGGTCACCGGCGTCTGCAGCACGAGAAATGTGGACATGGTCCGCTCAATCGGCGCAGATCATGTCATTGATTACACCAAAGAGGATTTCACCAAGAGCGAGCAGCGTTACGACTTGATTATCGACAACGTCGGGAATCGTTCGTTGTCAGAATGCAGGGGCATCCTGACTCCCAAAGGGAGATACGTCATGGTCGGTGGGCCGTCCAGCGGCTGGATCGACCCTCTGCCTCGCGCACTTGGCGCGCTCGTGATGTCGCGATTCGTGAGCCAGGACATGGTCATGTTCATCGCGCAACTGAATCAACGAGACCTGACCATCCTGGGCGACCTCATGCAGGCCGGAAAGGTGAAACCGGTCATCGACAGGCAGTACAAGCTGAGCGAGGTCCCGAAAGCGATCGGTTATCTCGAAGAAGGCCACGCTCGAGGGAAAGTGATAGTCGCTGTCGAATAGCGACGAGACCCGATCAGAGGTGGAACGCCTGGAGGGTCACGGACCTGAAGCCTTCGGCGGGGCACAGTCTACCGCGGACGGTGGCGCTCCATCTCGCCTGGTGCGAAGGCCACTGGCGCGGGCGTGGGCCACCGACGGCGAGTCATGACCGCATGCTCCGTCGGCGTCTGGCGCGGCGCGTGAGGTCATGCGACTCGCCGCGGAGGGGAAGAGCAGCGGGCCATTGCCGAGTATCTCTGGCGTGTCCGTCTACCGCACCGTATTGGGCGTACCCGCGTCGAACCTGGCCTTCGCCGGCAGCGTGGAAGTGGTCCCGGTGGTCGGGTCCACCCACGGCCACGGGTTCGCTCCGAAGAAGGAAGGCTTGCCAGTCAGATAGAAGGACTTCGGGATCGTGCGTGCGCCGTTGGCCCAGACCACGCCGTTGGTGACGTTGTCCCAGTTGCCGTCCCGGTAGATGTGGGCCGCTGAGTAGCCGTTGTCCCAGTTTCCGCTGAGGCCGCCATAGAAGTTGCCGAGCACGTAGATAGGGGTTCCATTCTGGGAGGACGGGTTCGTCTCGTACACGGTGCCTCCCTTGAGCACGTTCCCGATGTAGGCGTGGTAGTGCGTCCAGCCGTCCATGCCCACGGCGCGGAGATTGCCGCTCATGCCGCCGGACGAGTTCTGACCGTTGCAGTAGTTGCGCAGATGGGTGTGCCAGCCCGAGTTGCCGTGCGTCGTGTCGGCGCCGATATTGGGCGTCCAGTTGCCCTCTATGAGATCGTGGTGGGTGAAGCTGCCGTGGCAATCGTCGATTGCGTTCTCCTGCCACCCCGGGCTGTTCCAGAGGACCGCCCCGTCCACGTAGTTGTATGCGATGACGTTGCCGCCTCCTGTCGAGACGAGAGCAAGGGGCTTGTTGTTGTTGATTGAAATGTTGTTCTCGACGAGGGAGGCCGAGGAGCCGATGCCGACCACGATGCCATAGGCCTGCCCGCCGGGATTGATGTCCGCCGATCCGTGTGCGTAGGAATCGCGGATGACGCATCGATAGCCGCGCCCGATACTGATGTTGTAGCCGTACTTGCCTGGGTGCGCGGGGTCGGGCGGGTTCGACCACCGATCGCCGTCCGCGTCGATATTCTTCGCCCAGGAGTAGGCCATGTAGCTGAAGGCGACGGTGCCTCCTGGGAAGCCCCACTGGTTGTTGCCCCCGGCAACGGCGATGTTCTCGATGCCGCACCAGCGATTCCCCACCGGGATCGAACCGGTGTTGAGCGGCACGGTGCGCCAGACCTGCGGGCTCGTCGAGAGCGGGAAGTCGATGTTCAACGGGTCCTTGATCGTGAGGACGTTGCCGTTGATGGCGGTGATCTCGGTTTCCTGCATCGTAGAACGCCATAGTGGAAAGATGGTCTGCGCAGCCGCATTGGCGGAGGCGAGATCGATGACGTTGCCGATGGGGGACGCTCCCGTGCTGGGACCACTCCAGGTGTAGCCAGGCTGACGTTTGAAATACTGAGCATCGTAGAACCAGATGTATCCTCCGTTGAAGAGGGCGGGGCCGACGGCCGTGGCTGCGCCGTCGACATGGTCGATGGTAATCACGTCGCCGACCACGTAAGCGCTCGCGTTCGCGACCTGGATGGTCCTCGAACCCCTCGAGGCGTCGGCCGTGACGTTTTGCACGGCGAAATCGGCATCGGAGCTACCGGTCCGATGTCCGAACAGGACCACGGTGCCATAGTTGTTGATGGTGCCGTTCGCCGCGATGCGCGTCGTGTCCGCGCCTTCGCCGCGGATGGTGACGTTGTCCACCTTCACGTAGAGACCGATGCCGTTCCCGAAGAAAGATTGCTGGTTGACGTAGTAGGTACCCGCCTTCAGAAGCACGATCTTCCGGCTCGTGGGAGTGGCCGCCGCGCCAGCCGAGGCGATGGCCGCCTGCATGGCCGAGGTGAACGCGGCGGCGTTGGCCGTGCCGGCGAGAGCCGGGTTGACGGAGTACCCGCCGTAGGGATTCCCTGCCGGGAGCCAGACGGTCGCCGGCCGCACCGGATCGTTGTCGGCCGGAATGCCGCCAGGGATGCCTGGGTCCCAGACCGTCTGGTACATGGCGGGCAGGATGGATTGGTCGACCGGGCTGGGCATGGAGACGGTAATTCCAAGGCTGGCTGACGCCGTGCGCGATGCCGAGTCCGTCACCTGCACCGTGAAGCTGGAGGTCCCTGCAGTCGTCGGCGTCCCGGAGATCGCGCCGGTGGACGACGCCAGCGACAGGCCGGCCGGGAGCGATCCGGCCGTGAGAGCCCATGTGTAAGGAGGGCTCCCTCCGGCCGCGGCCAGGGCGGCGGAGTAGGGGCTTCCCACCGTGCCGTCAGGGAGCGAGGACGTGGTCACGCTCAGCACCGAAGGGTTGGTCACCGTGACCGTCGCGGTGTCCTTCTTCGAGGTGTCCGCCACGCTTGTTGCGATCACGTGATAGGTCCCTGCGGCACCAGGCGCGGTGTAGTGACCCGACGCGTCCACCGTCCCGCCGCCCGCCTCCTGCACGGACCACGTCACCGCAGTGGACTGTCCGGGGGTCGTCCCGGTGACGGTCGCCGTGAACACGAGCGTCCCGCCGGTCACCACCGAAGCGGTCTTGGGCGAGACCGAGACCGAGATCACGGGAGTCGGCGTCACCGTGACCGTCGCGGTGTCCTTCTTCGAGGTATCCGCCACGCTTGTTGCGATCACGTGATAGGTCCCCGCAGCGCCGGGCGCGGTGTAATGACCCGACGCGTCCACCGTTCCGCCGCCAGCCTCCTGCACGGACCACGTTACGGCGGTGGATTGCCCGGCGGTCGTCCCGGTGACGGTCGACGTGAACACGAGCGTCCCGCCGGACACTACCGAAGCTGTCCGAGGCGAGATCGAGACAGCCACCACCGGAGTCGAGGTCACCGTGACCGTCGCGGCGTCGCCCTTGGAGGTGTCGGCCACGCTGGTCGCCAGCACGTGGAACGTTCCGGTGGTTGCGGGCGCAACGTAGTGGCCCAGGTAGTCGACGTTGCCGCCTCCGGTCTCCCGCACGGACCAGTTCACTGTCGTGGACTGCCCCGCGCTGGCGCCGGTGAGGGAGGCCGTAAACTGCAGCGACCCGCCGGGCGTCACGGAGGCTGTATGCGGAGTCACAGCGACGGACATTCCCCCTACGCTGACCGGCGGCGCGCTCCCTCCGCAGGCCGTGCCCAAGACCGAGGCGAGGATCCCGAACATCGCGATCGTTCGCAGGCGCATTCTTCCCTCCCGAGCCAGGGCCAGAGGTGGGCCCGGAAACCACAGAAAAATTCCCGCCGACATGGAAAAACAGGTGTGCTCCCGCACAGTTAGCTATCAGCTGGCCGGGCGGATTTCATCCACACAGGCGCGGCGGATCTGCGCGACTCACCTAGCCGCAGCGGGAAGCTCGCGGAAGGACAGGCCGGGACGCTGTGAGGCAGCGTCCCATCCATACGGTGCCTTGACTTCGGTGCGCCCCTCTTTCCCCAGCGGCGCCCCGCCTTCAGGGCAGCAGGTCGTCGACCGAGCACCCAGCATAGGTGACCGCTTCGGTAAGTGGCCTTGACGCCAGCCGGATTGCCGGGGACTTTGCCAGTGCTAGACGCGCTCTTCCTGGGTCAGCTGCTTTCGCCGTCCGTCGTGCACGAGCAACAAAAAAGGGAGGATGTACGATGACACGCGTGGGATACAAGCGAACGAGGATCGCTCGAATCGGGACCGGGATCGGATTTGTCTGCGGGGTACTCGGTGTCCTGGGGAGCCTGACGAATCACGCTTGGAAATTGGGCCCGGTAGGATGGTTCGACGGCGGCATCCTGCTCGCGGTCATCGCCATCTTCGTACAATTGGACGGGGCGTTTGCGTCCCAGAAGGAGTCGGGGAAGCCGGCTTGATTTGACCAGGAGCAGCTGTCAGCGCGGGTCATCGAGCAGCCGACTTGAAATGCACGGCCAACGGGGCGAAGCTCGTGTCCACACCGCCGTTGCGGATGATCCAGTTCCAGTTTTCCTGGCTCAGATCGGTGTTGTAGAAATGGGCTTTCCCATCCGCGTTCTCCATCGTGTCGAAATCCGTCTCGCCCGCGTAGGTGACGAGATCGAAAATCGCTCCCGGAGGTGAGCCCGCGTTCAAGCCGGTGGAGGGGCCTTGTCCAAGCGTGAGAACGGCGATGGTCAGCCCGAGCGAGACGGGCGTGATCGACGGCGTATTGATCAGGTCGGCGCCGCCGATATCGACGTCGGCGACCACTCCGACGGTGCCGTCGAGCGGCGAAGGATCCGCACCGGTAATGTCGTACATCGCCACTGACGTTCCAAGGACCTGGCCCGTAAAATTGATCGTCAACTTGAGGTCGGGGTCCGGTTTCGCGTTGGCCGCGTACCAGACTTGCGGTTCCGTGTTGTCGGGCTCTTCCAGAGCGTACGTGTTGCTCCCGGTGTCCGTGATCGACGTGATGTTGTGACCCAACTGTTCGCTCGTCGCCAGAACGATCAAGTTTCCTGTGCTGGGGAATTGCAGGTCCCAGGCCGCCGGAGGCGTCTCGTTGGTGAAGTGCGAAATGCGGACGATGCGGATCCCGGCGGGCGGCGCAGTCCCAGCCCGAGCGGCTTTCAAGGCGACCGAGAGAGCGTTGTAGGTGTCGTTCGCGGCAGTCATGGTCGCCGTCATGCCCGGATTGATCGCGGCCTGCCTCGTCTGCACGGCGTACTGCGAGGCGTGGGGGAGTCCTTGTTGGTGCCACCCGATGTCGGCATCGAGCAGCGTGAAGCTCGCCCCTGCTGCAAAAGTCGTCGTCCAGTTGTCGGTCCCGCCGCCGAGATCGCAGAAGTATGTCCAGATGAGGTTCCCGCCGTTTGCATCGTTGTTGGTCGCCGGCGTGAAGCTGCCGCTGGTCAGGTTCGGGGAGACGGTCGTGCTTCTGGCGCTACCTCCGTTGACCGGCGAGACGGTGTCGATGTTGTAGAACTCCGAGATCGTGTACTGGAACGGATGCACGTCCGCGTTGAAGCTCACGGTGATCGTCGTGACTCCCGCCCTTGCATTTGGCAGGACATAGATGGACGAAACGAGGTTCGATCCGTCGGTCGTGGTCACGGCCGGTGAGGAAGGCCACGTATTGCCATTGTCGTCGCTGATCGATACCGACTGCGGCGAAGCCCAGCTGTACGAGATCCCCAGGATCAGACAGTTGCCAGCTCCGACCCCGTTGGGAAGCGTGAACTTGAAGTCATTGCCGGAGATCCCCACGCCCACCGGGTTGGTGGACGACGAGACGTGCTGGACGAGCGTCGGCACAGGGGTCGACGGGACCGCAGCCGTAGCGGCGGAAACCGGCGTCGAGTATCCGCTCAGGTTGCCCGTCGCATCCATCGCGCGCACCCGGTAGCTGTAGGACGTGCCCGCCAGCAGCCCCGTATCGCTGTAGCTCGTCCCCATGAGTGCGGCGATCGGCGCGAAGTCCGCGCACCCGTCACCCTGGCAACGCTCCAACGAGTATCCGGTCACGCCGACGTCGTCCGAGGAGGCAGTCCAGGAGAGGCCGATCTGGCTGTCGCTCGCGGAGCTCGCCACCAGGCCGGCGGGAGTCGTGGGCGGCTGGCTGTCGGGAGGCGTCGTGGCGCTGGCGACGTTCGAATAGTCGCTCCGATTCCCAGCGGTGTCCTGCGCCCGGGCGCGATAGCTATAGGCGGTGTCGGGGGAGCACGACGTGTCTGCGAAGGTGGTTCCCGTCGGCGCGGCGATCTGCGCGAAGCTCGTGCACCCAGCGCCCTGGCATCGCTCCACCAGATAACCCGCGATGCCCGGGCCACCCGTCGAAGCCGTCCAGGCGAGGTCGATCTCGTGACTGCTGGCGGCGGTCGCGGTGAGGTCCTGCGGCGCGGTCAGAGGCTGCGCCGCAGGCGCGCTCCGGAACGCCGCCATCTGCATCACCCACACACCGGAGGCCGGGGCAGCTCCGCGGTAGGTGCCCGCCGGGCCAGCGATCCGATCCTCGGCAATGTCTCCGTCCGGGCTCGTGACGACCCTGCTGGTGAAGCCGGCGCCAGGGCCGCTGGTGAACCCCGTGGTCATGTTGGCCGCGAACAACAGCTCGTTGGGACCGGTGGTCGTGAGCGGACCGCTGTCGGTGGGGTTGGTGCTCCCCGACGCTGCAGCGGTCGCGTCGAGAGGTGCGGCCGTATCGAGCCCGGCGTACTCGAGGATGCGAACGTCGGCCCACACGGCAGGTACGTCGAACGTGACGGTGACCGAGTTCGCCCCCGCCGCTGCGGCAGCGATGCTTCTTGCGTAGTAGAGCGACTGCGTCAGGGTATCCGGGTAGGTCGTCGGACCGACCGCGAGCGCATAGGCGTTCCCTCGCGCGTCCGTCACCGACGTCACGGCGGCGGTGGTGTCGTTCCATCCGACCGCGACGATGTTCAAGTTTCCCGCCGTCTGCGCGGCGAGGAACTTCACCGTCACCGACGCGGAATCGACCTGCGGGGTCGCGTACGCCACCTGCACGAAATCGACCGTCGTCGCGAGGTTTGGACTCGCCTTCGGAGGGCTGCCCGAATGACCTCCGCAGGCGGCCGAGGACGCGACAGCGAGCGCGGTCAGCGCTGAAAGAAAGGACCACGCGCTCGGCGGACAACGGGCAGGCGACATCGTCAGAGCAGGCATGCCGGGCCTCCGGGGGGAACTACTCGCATCCGGACGGGTGCTTCCGCAAGAGGTATTTCAAGGACCTGCGTTCCGGTAGACGCTGGGGATGACGGGCGTCAGCCGGTCGCACTGCTCGTCGATCGCTTCAGAGTGCCCGACGAAGAGAAGCCGTCAGGAGCGAGGTGGGGCAAGAGGCTCTGCGGGGCGCGTGCCCATGGGAGACCGGCGCCGTTCAAGCACCGCTCGAATTTCAGGAATCAGGAATACAGGCGGATCCGTTGCAGACGCCGTATCGGCACGCTGCGTCCGACGTGCAAAGCGGCGTGCAGAAGTAGGGCGTCAGAGGCGTTGCGCGAGTCGTCACCCCGATCTCGACTGAGACGTAGATCAGCGTGGTAGTTCCAGGGGGACAGCCCATCGGCTCCGCGCCGCCCTGATCCGGAGCAAGCATCTCGCAGAACCGGCCAGTGGGGACCGATGCGCACGACAGCGCACCGCAGTTGCCGTCAGACTGGCACGGCTTATTGAGTTCGCTTGGCAGGGGCATCATTTCCCCGCCACAGGCAACGCATGTGACTGCTATCGCCAGTGTGCGAATGTGGTTAGCTTAACCACTTCACCTGCGTAGTCCATTTAGCTACCTTGAGCTATCGGCCTTGCCTCAGTTGAGCCTGCGCCGGCGGTCCAGCGCGCGTGGGGGAGACGAATTGGCACGCTGGGTTACGTATGGTGTCCCCGAATCCAGGGGCATGCAGGGCCACCGCGCCGAAGGGAGCTGGTGGCCGCATTGGCGCGGGTGGATCCAGGACGGTCGGGGCGAGAGCTGGTCGATGCGCCGAAGAGGCGCCGGGCGCGCTTTGCTGACCGTGACGGAGACCCCGCTGAAGGCGGCGTTTCCCGAAAGGACATCGATGGATTGCTCATCGGTGAGATCGTTCAGGCTCGCGCCCGCGTGGGCCGCCGCGACGGCCAGCGCCGCTCCCTCGCGCCCATGACCCCAGCCGTGGGGCAGGCTCACCACGCCCCGCGCCATGTCGCTGGTGAGGCCCACCGGGGCACGTCCACGCTTCCCACCCGCGACGCGACTCGCGCCCGCTCTCCGGCGGCAAGGCCGCGCGCGGCTGCGTCCTCGGGGTGCATGAGCAGGACGCAGTCGGGCGGGCCCTTCACCAGCCGCTGGCTATTGTGCATCCACGAATTGTTACTGCGCAGCGCGCGCCGCCCGACCAGTACCAGGCCGTTTGCCGCCGGCCGCGCCAGCCGTTCCTCGAGGCGACGGAGATCGCGCAGGAAGACGGCCGGTGCGAGCTGCAAACGCTTGTCGGGCGTGAAGAGGCGGCCGGGAAGCTGCGGCCGCAACGGGCCCAGATCGATTCCGTGGGGACTGGCCTGCAGCTTGCGCAGGGAGAGACTGTAGGGTCCGAAGCGGAGCAACAGATCGAGGAGCCGCCGCGCGCCCAGCACGCGCGCAGCGCGCAGCGTCGTCCCCAGCATGCGGCCCTTTCGGCCGCCGCCATGGCGGCGCACGCTCAGGGCCAGATCGAGGAGCACGTCGAAGTCGCCGCGCACGCCCGCGGGCGGCGGCATGAGGGGGACCGCGTAGCGAGCCGCGTTGCGCACCGCCAAGGCATAGAAGGCGAGATCGTAGTGATCGCGCTCCAGGCCGAAGCTGGTGGGGAGGATCAGGTTGGCGTAGCGCGTGGTCTCGTTCCGGTACAGATCGATCGAGACCATGTAGTCGAGACCGGCGAGGGCGCGGTCGAGGCGGGCGCCGTTCGGCGCGGAGAGGACGGGGTTGCCGGCGAAGGTGACGAGCGCCCGGATGCGGCCCTCGCCTTCGGTGTCGATCTCCTCGGCCAAGGTGGCTACTGGCAGCTCTCCACCGAACTCCGGCAGGCCGCGTACGCGGCTGCGCCAGACGCCGAAGTGACCGCGATCGCCGGTCCTCGTTGCCAGACCGACCAGGTCGGCTGCCGGCGTCGTGAACATGAAGCCGCCCTCGCGGTCGAGGTTCCCGGTGACGGCGTTGAGCGCGACGATCAGCCAGGCGCACAGGCCTCCGAATTGCTGCGTGCAAGTGCCCACGCGGCCGTACGCGACGGCGTTGGGCGCGGCAGCGAACGCGCGCGCCAGATCGCGGATCGCACCGGCCTCGATGCCGGTGTGCTCCGCGACGCGCTCAGGCGGGAACCGCGCCGCCGTCTCTCGCAGGACCTCCAGGCCGTCGGTGAACGGTGCGAGGTGGCGCAGGTCGGCGCGCCGATCTTCGAACACCACGTGCAGCAAGGCGAGCAAGAGAAGCGCGTCGGTGCCGGGGCGGATGGCGAAGTACTGGTCCGCCGCGGCAGCGGTCTCCGAGCGCCGTGGATCGATGACCACCAGCTTTCCGCCGCGCCTGCGCAGCTCCTTCAGTCGCCGCGAGATGCCGCCCGCCGTCATCAGGCTGCCGTTCGAGGCCAACGGGTTGGCGCCGAGCATGAGGAAGAAGTCTGTCCGGTCGACGTCGGGCACCGGCAGCATGAGCTGGTGGCCGAACATCTCCAACGCCGCGAGCATGTGAGGCAACTGATCGACGGAGGTCGCCGAGAAGCGCGAACGGGTCCCCAGCGCGCGGTTGAAGAATGGCGTGGCGAGCAGCGCCGAGTACGAGTGCACGGTGGGATTGCCCAGATAGACGCCCACCGCGCTGCGGCCGTGCTTGCGCTGGACGGCGGCGAGCCGCTCGCCAGCCTCCTCCAGCGCCGCCTTCCACGGGACGGTCTCCCACCGGGAGCCCTCCCTCCGCTGGGGCTCGAGGACGCGGTCGGGATCGCCCTGCACGTCACCTATTGCGGCAGCCTTGGGGCAGATGTGCCCGCGGCTGAAGGGGTCGCTCTCGTCTCCGCGAATGCTCCTGATCGAACTGCCCTCGAGCTCGACCTCGATGCCGCACACCGCCTCGCACAGCATGCAGGTGTGGAGCCCCAACATGGTTCGGATAGTACACCTACGTGCTACGAACCCCAATGCAGAGTGTTCGGGGCGCTGGTGCGAAGATCGGGCGGCTCTGAAGGAGGCGCACCAGGCCTGCTCACCTCCAGGAAGTCCTCAAGGCGAGAGCCCAGCCGACGACGAGAAGAGCAATGCCGGATGCGCTGACGAGCTTGATGAAGCGGACGCAGTTTTCCCGGGTGTGCGGGACTCGAAATACGCGGAGCCAGTACCACGTCGCATCGTTGCCTTTCTCCCGCTCATACATTGCCTCGGACCATCCACCCCAGATCGCCATGGCCCAACAGAACAACGCGCCGCCCGACAGGGCCACGAGAACGAACAAGCCTGCGCGTGAAGGCATGGGATGCACGGTCGAGCCTTTACATCTCTATACCAATTGTCACACCAATCTGGCCCATGATTGGCGTTGGGAGTTGCGTATGGTGTCACCGTCACAGAATCTGGCAAGGTGAAAGGGTGCCAACTTGGCCTGAGCTCGTCGGATTGGGATCACCTCCTGTCATCCTGCGCGGCTGGGGTTGCAGACCCCGGCCGCGGTCTGGCAGGGTTGGAAGCTGGACCGGGGAGGCGGGAGCAAGGCGACGGAACCGGCCTTATCTGTCCTTTCCCTAATGGAATCATCCCGGAAACACTGGCCTAAACCAAGAGCTTTGAGGGTGAAACCGGCGGCCGCGAGGGAGTGTCGCCGGCAAGGAGGAAAGCGGAATGAAGCGCTTCTATCGCGGCGCGCGGTTCGCGTGCGCCTCTGTTGCGCTGTTGCTGGCCGCCTGCGGCGGAGGTGGAGGCGGTGGATCACCGGATCTGTCGACTGCGCCGGGCATCACCGTCAGCCCGACCAGCCTGTCGTTTTCCGCTGTCCACAACGGCGCACTCCCGCCGACGCAGGTCGTCCAGATCACGATATCGGCACCGAACGCAGCCTTCGTCGGCGTGGCGGTTCCGGCTTCGACCCCGCCGACCTGGCTCGACTATCAGAACCAAGCGCGCCTGACGGGCTCGGGCAACAACTGGACCTACACCGCAGCCATCATCTCCACTGCCCTCGCGGTCGGCACCTACACGACCACGATCCAGATCGGAATCGCGGATATCAAACAGAACGTCATCGCGTACCGCAACGTTCAGATCAGCTATACGATAACCGCGTCGCCGATCGCGGCGAGCCCGAACTCGCTGAACTTCAGCTACGTGGTCGGGGCCGCCGCGCCGGCGGCGCAGACGACCACTCTGATGGGCGACGTCGGCTCCTGGACAGCTTCCGCGGATCAACCCTGGATCAACCCTGGATCAGCGTGCCGAGCAGCGGCACGGGAGTAGGCAGCGTGAGCATCGGCGTCATCACAACGGGACTGACCCCGAACACCTACAACGGCACCGCCACCTTCACCTCCGGGAGCAACACGGCTCCGGTCAGTGTCTCGCTCACCGTTTCGCCGCCGGGTATCCAGACGAGCCAGGCGAGCCTGTCCTTCTCGGGCGTCAACGGGGCGACGATCGCTTCGCAGCCGCTGACGATCACGATGAACAACGGTGTGGCGCTCTCCTGGACCGCAAGCACTCCCCCGGCCGACACTTGGCTCGTACTCGACCGCACGAGCGGCACTCAGGCCGATTCTCTCGGCGTGAGCGTCAATCCCGCGAACGGTCCGCTCGCGAGCGGCGTCTACAATTCGTCGATCTCCCTGCAGGGTTCCTCCGGGGGTTCGAGCTTCAACAAGACGGTGAACGTGACCCTGACGCTGACCAAGGCCACGCTCACCCCGAATCCTGCGAGCGTAACCCTTGGCGGCAGCAACGGGCGCGATTTCGGCGGCGTTCCGGTGCAGCTGAGCCTGAACACCGGTGCTAATTCGTTCTCCTTCGGTGCGACCGTTCCGGCCTTCGTGCAACCCGTGTCCTCTGGAAGTGTCTCGGGCATTCCCGTGTCCGTGACACTCACTCCCAACGCGACCGGGCAGACCGGAGGCACGCATACCGGCACGGCGACGTTCACAGCCCAGGTAAATGGCGACGTGGTAACGGCCAACCTCGGGGTAACCTTCAACCTGGAGTCGCACAAGCTGCTCGTCGACGGCAACGGCGTTGCGTTCGCGAAGACGCCCTCGCTTTCGAAACTGACCCGGACACTGAAGGTACGCGACAACCTCGGTCTCGCGACCAGCTGGACGGCGACCAAGACTCAATCGTGGTTGACGATCACCACGAGCGGCACCGCGGGGGACAACTCGATCAGCGTCACCACCTTGAACGTCGCCGCCGACCCGATACGGCCCTACGCCTATGCGGCGGTCGGCTCTGACATCCAAGTGTACAACGTCTTCACTGGCTCCCTGGTCACGACCATCAGCGGGGTAGCGGCGGGCGGCGGCACTGTCGGATCTGTGATCGCCAGTCACGACGGCTCGAAGCTCTACGCAATCGACACGACCAACTCCAAGATCGTACCGCTCGACCTCGACGCGCAGCCCGCCGGAGCGCCTTTCTCGGTCACCCTGATCAATCCGATTAGGGTCATCGACTACACCCGCACGAACGGCGTGGAGGTGATTCTCTCCGGTAGCGGCGGCCAGATTTTCAATGCGCAGACGGGCGCTGCGTTTCCCTCGACCTTCGCCGGAAACACAGTCGTCACGGGAAGCCGGGGCGGCACGCGCCTGTGTACGGTCGATGTGGGTCTCAGCCTCTACAGCATCTCTTGCCCGACGCTGGATTTCACCAGCCTGAACGGCGGGCAGTTGCTGGTGGGCAACACCTTCACGGTGTCCGGTGTCAGCGGCAACGGCACGGATGTCGCTCTCAAGGAAGACGGAACGACCCTCTACGTGGCCTCGGGCGGAGTCACGGAGCTGAGCGCGTACCTGACCTCGGGGCAGAACCCAACTTACGTGGGCGCCGGGAACAGTCCCGCGCCCACGGGGCTACATCCGAACAACGCCGAGATCGCAGCGGACGGACGCATTTTCGCCAGCGCGCCCGACCAGGTCTTCGACCCGGCCGATGTGTGGATCTTCGATGCGAACGGAACGCCCCTGACTACGCGCAAGATCGCGGGGGGCGGAGTGGATCAGATCTTCGACCGCCAGCAGAGGATCTCTGGGGACGGTCTCAGGATGATTACGATCACCGGCGACCAGTTTTCCAATCCAATCAGCGGCGTGAAGCTGAACTTCGCGACTGTCGGGCCTTAGACGACGCTAGCTGGCCCGCTATGTACGCAGTGGACGGAAGCGAGCCGCGTTGACGGCGAGAGAGAGCGCGGTAGGTTGGCGGGATCACATTCGCCCGTCACGGTCGCTCTATGGCGTTGACGCCCCGCCAGCAGCGATTCGTCGAAGAGTACCTCGTGGACGGCGTAGGCTTTCTCGCGCAGGGCACGGATCTCTCCGCGAAGGAATCTGCTTCAATCTGCTTCAGGGTTTCTAAGTTGCCGATAGGAGCAACTTAAAGTGGCGGGGTGTACGGGACTCGAATCCCAGTGGACGGCCTCAATTGGACGTGACTCTTGCGAGCTCTTCCAAACTCTTGTCACGTTCAAAGTAGTTGGCCGAATGTCTCTTGCCGACTGTTGCGCACTCTAGCTGTCGCGTGTAACGGCGTGTAACGAAGGCGGGACGGCCTTTCTATTCAGGAGCTTGCGCGCTAGTCGGCTGGACAGATCACCCATGCCGCTCTCGGCTGGCAAGGCACCGGGATGTGGCTGACTTCCCGTCACTCGGCGCAGCGGGCAACCTGGTCGCGTTCTGGTCGACGGCGTCGCGCACGTTCGAACAACGAATCATCCTCCATGTCGTCTCAGACGGCTACTTCGGCTTCGCCCTTTCCAGCGTCAGGGTGACTCTGCCGATGCGCACCGGCGATTGCACTTCGGGGCGCGACGGTTTGCCATCGATGAGGATGCCAATCGGCACGAAGGTCACCGGTACGCGATCTTCGTTCGCCTTGAGCGCGGCCTGCAGGGCGCGGTTGATCGGATAGACGAAGCGCGCGGGCTTGAACGCGCCGTGCGCTTCGCTGCGGACACCTGCCCCGAAGAGCGACAACGATCCGACGTAGTACGGGCTCTTGGGATCGGGTTGGGCGCCCTCCGGAAGACCGACATAGACCTCCCACACGACGCCTGGCTGCTTTTCGGCAACAACGTCATCCAACTCGAGGAGGACGGCATCGTTCGCGCTCTCCACGAGCGGGGCAAGCCGCGGGCGGAGATCCTTGATCTCGATGGGGAACGAAACCACCTCCGGCTTTAGCTCCACCGGCGGAATCGGGACACGAATGAGAACCTCCTTCTCGAATGTCTGCGCGGCGGCGACGAGCTTCGGGCAATACTCGTTCACCTGGGGTGGTTCGCCTTCATAGACGTAGTTGAGCTGCTGCGCCGCGCGAAGGATCTGGCAGGCGGTCATCTTCACTGGATTGCCGTTCTCCTTGAAGAACGTGTGCTGGTGGCTCGTCCAATTGGTGTCGAGAACGGGATCCGTACGACCGCTTCCCTGGGCCAGCCAGAGATCCCACAGGCGATCCACGTTCGAATGATGGAGGTAGAAGATCGGGTCCTGGGCTGCGGTGGGAACCGACGACATCCATCCCCCTGTTTGCACGTGCACGCTGCCATGTGGACCCTGGATGATGCTGTTGGCGGTCATGAAATTCACCACGCTGAAAGCTGGGCCGATGGCAATCGCGCCTGGGTTGAGCGATCCCGTGCCGTTGTTCATCGCCGGATTGCGGTTGACTGTGTACAGCTCGCTCGTTTGGTCGCGGAAGGGCGCGGGAAGGTGCAACTCGCTTCCCGGAGCCCAGTTCCAGTAGGGGAGCGCCCAGCAATGGTGACCGCTCAGCTTCTGTACGATCCGCTCGAACCAGTACAGGTACATCCGGTGCCAGGACCAGAAGAACTCAGTGTTGTGCTCGCATGTGTTCCATGCGGTCAGTGGGGGCATGGTGAAGGTCCCGTGGATGGCAGCTTGATAGGCCCAGCTCAGCGGGTTGCTGGCGGGCAGGGCCTTCATGGCTTTGATGGCCTTGCGGTACGACACGAGAATGGGATCGCTGGCATCCATCCCTCCGACGTCGCGGCGCACGAGAGGTGGCGCCGCGAAGGCGCCATTGACGAGCGATTGTCCGAGGAACGTGACCGTGGCGGCCGCACCGGCGGTCGCGACGAACTGGCGACGGGTCAGACGTTTCTTCATCGCGGCACCTCCCTGGCTTTCTGCTGGAACTGCTTGAGCCGCTCGGCCCACTCCCGTTCGGCGCGACCCGGCCCGCGCGCCGCAGGCCTGATCTCCACCGGCGTGGCGCCGTCGGGCTGGCGGCGCCAGCCCAATGTGCGCAGCCACTGAAGCTGTTCCGGCGAGAGCACGGCAGGCATCTTCTTCCGCTCCGCCTGCTCCAGCGCCTTTGCACCCGTCACGAGCACGAAGCGAGGAGGCAGCTTGTCCGCGGGGAGCTTCGCGGGAGGCTCGTACTTGCGCTTCTTGCCGCCGTCGTCGATGACCAGCGTGCTCTTCGCCGGGATCTCGAGCAGGTCTCCGTAGACCAGCTTCGAGCCGGCGGCGAGCGGCTCGACGGCCCGCGCGCCGCTGTGGCGCACCCGCACTCCCTCCGCCTGCTTCACCGAAGCGCCGTCGGCCCAAAGCAGGACGGTTCCCGAGCGGTCGAAGGGAGCTCCCGGACCGCCACAGCATTCGATGCGGCTGCACCGCGAATCGCACGCCGGCGGCTGCACGCTGCAGAGGGCCTCGCCGCCCTTGAAGCAGCCCTGCGGGTCGAACCGCACTACCGGGCACTCGGGACAGAAGTCGACGAAGAACTGGTCGCGCAGGTGGACGATCTGGCCGAGGTCGAACACCGATACCGAGTCGCTGGCGCAGGTCATCACGAACCCTGACGGCAGCGTCACGTGAGAGCGGAGGTCGTTGCACATCTCCTGATAGGTGCAGGGCGTTCCGTTGCACACGCGGAGCCGCGGGTCAGGCCCGAGCCCCTGGGGAGCGATGCCGGCGAGGAAGAATTGCGGAGTCTCGATCAACACGCCGCAGACGCTGCGCAGCTTGCTCCGCAGGTCGGTTCCGGACAGGGTCGACACCTGCGTGCTGAGCGGGCCCACCATTCCTGCCAGGGCGTCCGGCTCGCTCTGCGTCAGCCCGGGAGGCGGAGTGGTGCTGACAGTGCCGTCCGACACCAGCCAGTCCCGCTCTACGGTGAGCAGATCGTCCACGGTGAGCGGCGAGCCTCCATCTGGCGCGAACGATGACGCCGCCACCGCCACTCGCTCGATCCAGTCGGGCCCGCCGCCGGGAACATGGTTGGCGCAGGGGCCATGCTCCTTCTCCCACGCGAGGAGCGCGCCGAAATTGGTACTGCGGAAGCCGGGACTGCTGGTGGAGAAGTACTGGCCCAAGGAACGCTCCAGCGGCTCGGCAGGATACGTCGACGGCGAGGGGAATCGGCTGGGTGCCGGCCAGTCCAGCGCCTTCTGCGTGGAGCGGAGCAAGCTGAAGGCCGAATACCGATAGATGCCGTCGGTCATCGCGTTGAAATAGAGATCCGGGTGCGCGCCCGCGTCCCAAGAGGGGTCGCTGGCCGGCGGCACGCGCGGGTCGGGGATGACCCAGGGATCATAGAGGCGCGGCTCGCGGTACGGGCCACCGTCGCCCGTCTCCGTGTCGGGCGGCCGCCGGTTGAAGGTCGTCTCGCCCAGGATGCTGACGAGCAGTTGCCGCAACGACCACTTGGTCGGGATGAACGAGTACTCGGTGAGGCTCCAGAGCGCGCCGCGCTGCTCGGGGTTCCGGGGGAAGTAGTTGGCGATGGTGAGCGGATAGCCCATCGTCTCCTGCCAGACCGTGTTCACGATCCGGGCGGCGGCCAGATAGGCGAAGGCGTCGGGGCCCTCCACGTGGGTCGGATCGCAGTTCAGGGTGGGGCAGGCGGTGCACGTGCTGGCGCCGGGAAGCGCGGCGATCCAATCGCGCACCTTCTGGATGTCGGTGCCGGAGAGCGCCGGGGCGTTGAGCGGCATCCGCTGGAGCACGGCGCCGGTGAGCTTGTCGATCAACTCGCTGTGCAAGGGATCACCGGGAGCGACGCGCAGGGCCGAGACCTCGATGGCCTGAGTACTGATCAAGTTTGTGTACCAATGGCCTCCCGGGGGCGGGGGATTGAACCAGAGGCCTAGGGTCGCGCCGTGACAGTGTCCGCATTGGCCGACGGCGTTGGCCGTCAGCGTATCGCGCACGAAGATGCCGTTGGTGACCGATTCCGGGTCCAGCGGAGTGCCGCCGACGCAGGACGTCTGGCAGGCGGTACACGCGGGCTGCACCGCGGCTGGCACGGTGCGCCGAAGTCCGTGCGCTGCCAGCGCGTCGTAGCCCTGCTTGAAGAGGTTGGCAATCGTGGTGACGGTGGCGCCCAGAGGGAGCGGCCCGGTGAAGTAAGGGTTCCCGCCGCTGTTCGTACCCATGTCCGCGCGGAAGCTGCCACACCCGGAGATGCCCCAGGGAGCCACCGCTCCAGCGCTGAACTGCTGGTCGGTGCGGAACATCTCGTGGATGTGAATCGGATTGCCGCCCGTGGAGGCGCCGTAGAGCGCCTGTTCGAACGACCCGAGAATCGGATACCAGCGGGTCCACCCCGAGTTGGGACCAGTCGTGGAGAAGTCGCTGTTGTGACAGGCGAGGCAGGTGTTCTGGCGGTTGAGGTAGACCTCCTCGAAGCGCAGGCCCAACTCGTCGCGCGCTTGCTGCTCCAGCGTGAACTGCGGCCGGTGCTGGAGGGCGAAGAGGTGCGCCCGGTAGATGGGCGCCAGGTTGTCGAGCGCCACGGCCGAACGGACCACGTCGCTCATGTTGAAGGCTCCGCCGGGCGCGGCGGTCGCGGGCGTTGCGGTGAGGATGTGCTGGACCAGGGCGGGGTCCGCCGCCGCACGCAGCGGGGCGGCGTAGCAGTCCGCCAGGCTCTGGTCGCCTTCGCGATCGACCTTGAGCGTGTTGATCAGCGTTTCCGTCCAGTGTTCGATGAATTCGGGTTCCTGCGTCAGTGCGCGCAGCACGGTGGGGCGGTCGGTGACCGCCACCATGTCGGCGATCATCTTCGCCTCGGTCCGGCCTTTCACCTTGCGGCCGAGGACGATAGGCACCACCTGGCGCGCCCAGGAGAGATCTCCGGCATCGTCGCTTGGGACGGTGGGAAAGCAGGAGGACGGCCAGTAGGTGCAGGCCGCGCCCGTGATCAGCGCTGCCGCGACGCAATGCACTCCCCGGCGGCGAGTGGCGCGCTGGGCGTCCATCACGGCACCCCCAGCAGGATCTGGCGTAGGTTGATCGACGCTTGCAGGTGCGTGGCCGCGAAGAGCGACGGCGTCAGGTCGCCCACGGGAAGATTTCCGTCCGCGAACGGATCGATGCCGGCCGCCAGCAGGGCCGCCGCCTGGACGTCCTGCGGCTTGTAATTGAACCCGGCGTCCGCGACGCCCTGGCCGGTGTTTCCGGTACCGTCGGAGATGGAGCCCACCACGCCGGCAGTCTGGATGGGGCCGCCGATGAGCACGCTGGCGTATCCGTCCGGCCAGTGGTCGCGGCCGTTGGAAGCGGGCAGGGGAGTGCCCCCGTTGCTGCGGAAGGGTGTGCGCCCGAACTCGGTTCGGATGACCACCAGCGTGTCGTTCAGGTTGATCTTCAGCGGATCGGGAGGGTCGGCCGGAGCGCGAATGATTCCGGCCAGCGCGGACAGTGTCTCCCAGATGTTGGACGAGGTGCGCTGCGCCTGGCCCGGCGGGCCGCCGCTGTTGTGGACGTCGTACGCGAATCCCAGGTTGTTGAGGCCGCCGTCGACCACGCACACGTAGTTCGCTTGCTGCGCCGCCGTGGGGTTGTTGAGGAGGAACGCGGCCGCCTGCAGGGCGGTACCGGCGAAGTGCGAGCCGTTTGCTAACGTGGGCGGCGTGTCAGTGGAGCAAAACTGCGCCGCTCCCGGGGTCAGGGGCGCCGATCCGAGCAGGCCGGAGAGCGACGGCGCCGAGAACAGGCTGGAGACACTGGAATCGTAGTCGGAAAAGGCCGCGCTGCGGGCGCGGTCGTTTGATCCCGCCGGCACCATGCGGCTCGCGTACTGGGCGCGGTATTGTGAGAGCAGCGGGTCGGCGCCGGCCCCCACCACGCGGTTCAAGTTGGCGACGAAGCTCGGCGTGCTGGAGCCGATGGGGATGACCACCGGCTTCGCGTTCCCTCCGTGGTCGCCCACCGCGTCGAGCATGTTGAACAGCGGGCTGCCGATGGCCGCGTCGGGCGCCATGCAGTACGAGAACGGCAGCGGATGGGCGTTGGTCGCGTCGAGGGCGCGCGCCCGCCTCTGCATGGGCGCTCCCAGGCCGCATGCGCCCGGCCGGCCCAGCCGCCGGCCGGAGAGCGCGTAGGGAATGGCGGCCTCGTGCGGAGCGAGGTCGTGCTGCATCACGATCACCCGCAGGCGGGACGCGATGTCGGTCCGCCAGAGCGGCTTGGCGAACGGGCCGAGGTGCACCGCCTTTCCGCTGGAGTCGTTGGCGAGGAACTGGCTGACGAGGCCGGCCGGAGTGCCGGGGCAGGCGGCGTTCCAGCTCAGCGAAGAGACGTCGGCGTCGAAGCCGCGGCTGGTGTTGCCGGTGCCCGGACGGAAGTAGAAGGTCTCCCAGGGAGCCATTCCGCCCCAGAGGTAGATCTCGAGAATGCTGCGGACCGGCCCCGAGGCGGCTGGCCAGACTCCGCCTGGCTGATCTCCCCAGGCCGCCAGCGCCGCTCGGGAAAAAAGTCCGGCGCCAAGCCCGGCAATACCGATGCCGGCCCTCTTGAGCAATGTACGCCGCTTCATCGTGCCAGCCTTCCGGCCCTAGCGGCCAGTTTCGAGCCACGCTTGTGAAAGCGGTCCGTCTGCGGACTCGGCCCAGAGCAGCGAACGTGCCAAGCCAGATGAGGCGTCGGGCAGATTGTGGAGACCAATTCAAGAACGCACGACGATGTAGCGCTACCGTAGCGCCTCAGAGGCGGAACCCGGGTCGAATGGGCAGAGGCGTTACCCTATCCGGGACAGGTACCGGTTGCGCTGGCGGAAGGCTCGGTCGGACGGGCCCCTCGCGCTGCGACGGGTAGGTGAGGCCGCGCCACTTTCGGCAGGCGAAGAAGTCGCCGCGGAGGTGCAGCAAGGCGCAGCGTCACCAGAACGCCCTCGCTCACTGGTTGCCTCTACGGCGCCTTGGCATGGCGCATGCTGGTCGCAGGCTCCGCAGGGTTGAACTACCACGATGGGCGAGTCGCGTATTGATTTCCTCCAGCGACTGGGAATGATCAACTCGGGGGAGGGGCCATGGTGCCCCAGTTCGATGCGATCGTGATCGGCACCGGCTTCGGTGGTGCCGTAGCGGCCTGCCGGCTCGTTCAAGCCGGCTTCCACATCTGCGTACTCGAGCGCGGGCGGCGGTACGAGAAGGACGATTTCCCGAGGCTGACTGCGCCGGGCGCGGGCGAAGTCCCGGATCTGTCCCGTCTATTCTGGACCGCGGGGCATGGCCTCTGGGAGCTGCGCGACCTGAACGGCATCGACATCGGTCAGGCGGCGGGGTACGGCGGCGGATCGCTAATCTACGCCAATGTCCATCTGCGCGCACCCGAGCACATCTTCCAATCCGGATGGCCGGTGGGGTATTCGCGGCGCGCGCTCGACGGTTACTACGATCTGGCTGCCTACATGCTTCAGCTCGCGCCGATCGATGACCACCAGTTTCCTGAAGACCCTCCGAAGACCGCCGTGATGCAGGAGGTGGCGACAGCGCTCGGCCGGCAAGGCGAGTTCTTCCACCCACCGCTCGCAGTCCATTTTGATGGCCCAAAAAATCCGCAGAGGCCGAACGGGGAGGGGCCGCGCCGCCGCACGCAGGAGGGCTGCCAGGCTTGTGGAAACTGCGACATCGGCTGTGAGTTTCGCGCCAAGAACACGCTCGACTTCAACTATCTGGCGATTGCTGAAGACGCGTGGGACGCGGAGGCGAACAAGCCGTACGCCGACATCCGCACGCTGGCGGAGGTCGTCGGGATCCGGCCGATCGATCCGAATCATCCGGAGAACGGGTATACGGTCGCTTACGAAGATCGTCTTTGCGGCGCAAAGCGGGTGGAGGTCACAGCGAAGTGGGTCTTTCTCTGCGCGGGTGCGGTGAACTCGACGGAGCTGCTTCTCAAGTGCAGGGCGAGCGGCGCCTTCCCCAACCTCAGCGACGCGCTCGGACACGACTACTTCGCAAACGCCGATGCGCTCGGCCTTGCCTACGACGGAAAGCGAACCATCAAGCCCTACTACGGGCCTACCATCACCACCTCGCTGCTCTACCGGCGCGATCGGGACCCGACGGGCGCTCCTCCCGAGTGGTTCCTCCTCCAGGATGGCGGCTACCCGCCCTCGCTGAAAGAGGCCTTCGGGATTTTTCGCGCTCCGATCTGGCTCGGGCGCAATCGCTATCTCGAAGGTGGGCAGGGACGGCGGGATTTCGAACTGGCCCGCCGCCTCAACAAGTTGCTCGAGGATCCGGACAGGATCAGGCGGGCGCGTGACCTGCTCTCCTACGCCAACATCGGCGCACGGGCGATGCCGCGGAGCACCAACCGCGGCTGGGTCCGTGCGCTCAGCGTGGGGCACGCCAGGAGCCAGGCGGGTCCCAATCGGCACGTCTTGCAATTCGTTTCGCATACCGACGGCGGTCTCGGGAGAGAGAACGAGATGTCAATTCCCGCCAGCGTCGGCGATCTGCTGACAGGCCTCGAAGCGTACATCCCGGGCCAGCTGAAGAAGATTTTCAAAGACTTCCGGAGCGAGCTGGGCGCGGTCCTCGCGGAGGAAATCGACCGGGACGCGCAGAAGATCGCCGCCGCGGTCGTCGAGGATCTCGAGCCGAACGGCCCTTTCCGATGGTTGGTGCACCCGTTCCTGGCGCGCTTGATGCGGTCCCAGAAGCTGCGTCGCTCGGCCACGGAGCAAACGAAGCGGGTGCTGAAGGACAGGCTCCGGCTCGGCACGCTCAGCGGCGCCGATCTTCTCATCGCCTTCCTGATCTTTCTCTTCGGTTTCGAGGATCCCGGAGAGAATACCGCGGTCTTCCTAGTCATGGGGCGGGACGACAAGCCCGGCCGGCTCGCGTTCGAGCGAGGCATGCTCTTCGCGCACTTCAAGGACCCGCCAGGCCATCCAGTGTACAGCGCCGAGGAGCGGCTGATGCGCGACTACGTCAATCAGCTGGACCGTGTGCCGCCGGACGGCCGGCAGCCCTCGGGAGCAGGCGCGCAGCTGCGCGTGAACCCGGCGTGGAGCTTCCTGAATCGCCCGATCACGGTCCACAGCCAGGGCGGATGCTGCATGGCAAACACCCGCGCGCTCGGCGTCACCGATGCGGTCAGCCAGGTCCATGGCTACGAGGGGCTCTACGTGATGGATGCGTCGATCTTTCCGCGCTCGGTCGGGGTCAATCCTGCGGCGACGATCGCGGCGGTCGCCGAGCGCAACATCGAGCATCACATCCGCAGGCACCAGGGAATCGAATGGCACGCGCCGGAATGGGAAGCGGCGCGGACGTGGGCCGGACAGAGGCGCAACATCCTCGATCCGGTCGGGGCAATCGAAGCCGGGCTTCCGCCGCGCGGCGTGCGGGAGCCAATTGCTGAGCCGATCAGCTTCGAGTTCAAGGAAGCGATGCAAGGCTTTCATGTTGAAGCCGTTCGAGGGCTGACCTTCGAACGCGCCGAAGAGCTTGGTCGCTTCGAGAACACCAGCATCCGCGCGGACATCCATGCCCGGATCCGCGACCTCTCGAAGATGCTCGACGACCCGAAACATGAAATCTCCTTGCGTGGCAGGATCCGGGTCAACTGGCCGAGGCCGTCGGGCGGTCCGGCCGCAGCGCCGCCGCGTTCGCAAGACTATGACGCCGCCGGGTGGTTGCGGCTCCTCACCCTCGGGCGGCCGCCCGGCACTGCGCGAGAGCGCTTCATGCACTACCACCTCGCCTTCGGGACGAACGACGAGTACGACCTGCGGGGCTTCAAGAGGCTGCTCGGGCGCGACGGAACGGACGCCTGGCAGGACACAACGACGCTTTTCATCACCATCCGCAAGCGACACGATGCGAGTTTCCGGCAACGAATCGGCATCATGCGCGTCGGCATCGACGATTTCTTCACCAAACAGCTGCCCTCGTTCACGGTCAGCGGGACGAAAGACAAAGAGCGCATCGGATGGGCTTTCAGCGCGTTCGCCTCGTTCTTCTTCAGCAACCTCGAGAAGGTGTACCTGCCCGAGATCGATCGCCTCAGGCGGTTCCCATGATCGCGCGTGCGACATCATCCTCCACCGGGCTCGAGACGATCCTGCTCGGGACCACCGATGGGATCGAGCTTCAGATCAGGCACGCAACGCCCGCGCCCGAGAACCCGAAGGGCCACGTCGTGCTGATCCACGGCGCGAGCGCGGCGTACACGACGTTTCTCGTCCCCGGCCACAACAGCCTGTTCATGCGACTCCAAGGCGAAGGCTTCGACGTCTGGTTCATCGATTGGCGGGGGAGTCACCTGGTCTCGCCGCAGTACCTCGACGAGCACCGTGCGGACCGCTACGCCAACAAGTTCAGGATCGATTGCGTCGCGGAAATCGACTTCCCCGCGGCGCTGAAGAAAATCCGCGAGCGCGTGAATGGAGCGCCCCTGCGGATCGTCGCGCACTGCCTCGGGTCAGGCGCCTTGGCGCAGTCGTTCGCCGGCGGCCATCTCAAGGATTTGCAACTGACGCACGTCGTGTTCTCGACGCTGGGCCTCTTCTACGAGGTCACGTTCGACAACGCGATGAAAGCGAAGGACTTCGTGCTCGAGCAGATCCGCAATACTCCGTGCTACTTCGTCGCGCCGGACCAGCAGAGTTGGCCCCATGACCTCGAGGAGGACTACAGGCTCTGGGAGCGCATGCTGACGCCGAACTGCGATCCGCTCCGCAACAGTGAGCTCTGTCATCGGCTGTGCTTCATGTATGGAATCCCGTACTTCCACGAACAGCTGAGCGCCGAGGTGCACGACCCCGCGGCGCTGCGTGAGCAGTTCGGCCCGATTCCGATCGAGATGTACATCCAGGCGGGCCAGAATGTCCGCCGCCGCTGGGCCGCACCCTACGGCGAGTCCGGGGACTGCGGCAGGTACATCTCAGATGACGCTCGATCGTTCTTCGGCGGCGCACACGTCACCTTGATCACCGGCACGCGGAACACGCTTTGGCATCGGGACTCGATCGATCGCATGTATGAGTGGCTACGCCGGGGAGGGATTCTGCGCGGCCCCGAGACGCCTCCGGGCAAAGGACCCGGAGGATCCGTAGAGAAGGTCGTCTTCCGGGGCTTCGGGCACCAGGATCTCCTCTGGGGCAAGAAAGCCCCCCAGATCGTGTTTCCCGAGATCGTGCGTGCCCTCGAGAAGTAACCCGATTGACTGTTACGGCGCGAGCGACCGGGCTGTTGCGATCTCTTCTTCGATCAGGAGCTCGTCATGGCGCATCGAGAGGCTTCGCGCCGCCTGGATGCCACTCTTCCACGAGCGCGCAGCGCCGCGCCTGCGATTCGTCGCCGACAGCAGGACGCCACGCCAGAGGTGATACCTGGCATTACCGATGGGAAAGACGTTGCGGTACCTGCGCAGGCCGTCGACCGAAAGGCGGGCGAGATCCAATCGCACATCCGGCGCGCGCAGGATGACCTCTGCGATCGCCGAGCGGCCCTCGAGAGTTGCGTGCCCCGTCGGGCGGCGCGCACGGATCAGCATCGCCAATGCCCTTTGCGCATCTTCATGCGCGCGCTCGATTTCCCCCAGCCTCATCCGCGCGAGCGCTGCGCAACCTAGCGTCAGGATCAGGTTGTTCTGATCGTTGTCTTCATGCGTGCCGAGGGCGGCCTCGAGGTACCGGAGCGCTTCCGCCGGCTGGTTTCTTCGCAGCTCGGCAAGACCCGCGCCGCAGAGCCCCCACACCTCCTGCTGGGCGTTGCCGATCTTCTGCGCCCTTGCCAGCAAGAGATGGACCGCTTCTGCCGACTGCTCGGTTTCGCCGAGGTAATGGTGCATCCAGAACCGCACGACCTGCGCGTTCGCCCAGTTCACGTGGTCGCCGATCCGCTCGCAGATCGATTGGCATTCGTCTGCGCTCGAGCGAACGTCGTGCCAGTGTCCGACGCTCACGGAATAGAGGCTGTTGAGCATGTGGGCGTAGCCCAGCGCCGACGGATCGTCGATTTCCTGGGCAACCTGGATTGCGCGCCGGAGATAACGCTCCGCCGCCGCATTGAAGCCGGCAAACCCGAAACAGCCGCCGATCTCCGAGTATGCGCCTGCAAGCTCCGGTGAAGGGCCGGCGCGCTCGGCGTGCTCCACGGCATCGATCAGGCGGACGACGACCGGCAGCGCCTCGTTCTGGAAGTAATGGACGACCGCAATGTGGCGGTGTGCGCGCGCCAGCTCGAGGTAGAGATCCCTCCTTGCCTTCGATCGGCGGGCGGCGGAGTGTCGCAGCAGGCGCGCCCTCAGCGCTTGGACGATGAGCTGCGCGAGGGCCCGGGGCACGGCGATGAACAACGGCACGCGCACCGTTCCGCCGGCGGCAGCGATCGCCTTCTGCGCCTCCGCGGCACGCGCGGCAAGATTGCCCACGCCGGTGTAGGCATCGCTCAGCTGACGCCGCCAGCGGACGAAACGGATGGCGTTGCTCTCGCCGCCGTCGGAGCCGGCGAGCTTCAAGCATTGCTCGAAGAAGCCGATCGCTTCGCGATAAGCTCCGACAGATAGCGCGTACACTCCCGCTTTGTCCAGATGATCGACCGCCTCGGCGGTACGGCCTGCAGCCAGATAGTGATGCGCGAGCACGCCGCTTGTAGCGGCGAAGTCGGGACGCCCGTGACGCACGCTGACGATCGCTTCGGCGGCGGCGAGGTGCAGGGCCCCGCGGAGTTCAGGCGTGATCCTCTCGTAGGCAATCTCACGCAGCTTGTCGTGAGCGAAGCGCAAGGCACCCTCTCGCACCTGCTCCACGACCTGTCGCGAGAGCAGCTCGGCCATGGAGGAGTCATCCACTCCTCCGGCGGCGTCGAGGATCTCGAGGTCGAATTCCCTACCGAAGACCGCCGCCAGCTCCGCCCGCCGCTGGCTTTGGGGGGTGAGCCCGCTGAGCCGTCTCGCGATGACCTCGCGCAGCGTCGCGGGAAATGGAAGCGCCTGGAGCGCGTCGGCCGACGCTTCGGCGCCGCCCCCGATCGCTAGAGAATGCCCGCCCAGGCGGCGGATTGTCCCTTCGGCGACGGCGGTGCGAAGGTACTCGGCGACGAAAAAGGGGTTGCCCTCCGACTGGCGAGCGAGGAACTGGACGAATGCGTCGGGCGGATCGTCGACCGCGAGCATGTCACCCACCAGCGAACCGAGCGAGCGTTTATCCAGGCGGCCGATTCGCACGACGTGGACGTGAGGTTGGCCTAGCATGTCGGACAGCGAGAGGCCCGCCTCGTCGGTGCGATAGGTCGCGAGCACCAAGACCGGAGCTCGGGTGACCACGTCCGCGGCCAGCAGACCGAGCAGGCGCCTGGTGAGTTCGTCCGCCCACTGCAAATCGTCGAGAACGAGGACCAGGGGCTGGTCGCGAGCGAACGCGCAGATGGTCTCTGCGACACAGGCCAGGAGACGGTCGCGGCCGGCCGAGCCGCTGAGCGCAGGGGGGTCCGGATGCGCCGGGACCCCGGGCAGTTGCGCCATCGCGGGCTCGATTGCGGCGAGGACCTTCGCGCGATCGCGGAGCAGGCGATCGGTCGCGGCGCTACCCTCCGAGGCGCAGCGATCGACGACGGCGAGCAGCGACTGGCGGAAGGGATGAAGCGGGATCCCGCCTCCCGCCGGACCCAGGGCGCCGGCGGGCAGGCAGCTCCCATTGAGCACCTGCGCGCAGCTGTTCGCCGCCCGCCGGGAGACCTCGAGAGCCAGGTAGGTCTTGCCGATCCCGCTCTCGCCGGCGATCAGAGCGACCGCGCCCTGTCCACGGCGCAAACGCTCGACGAGCTTCATGAGCTGACCCAGCGGCACGTCGCGACCCACCAGGCTCGGGCGATAGACGTACGCGCGCCGCTTCTCGCGATGCTCCTCTTCACGCGCTGCGCCTAGATCTTCGAGAGCCTCACCCACGTCGTCAGCGTGGCCTGGTCGGTCGCGAGGCTGCTTCTCGAGCAGCGACAGCACGAGCCGGTCGAGCGCCGCCGGGACGCCGTTGACGAGCGAAGACGGTGGAACGGCGCGCGCGCGCAGGTGCTGCCAGGCCACGTCGACGGCCGAGTTGCCGATGAAGGGCGGTCGCCCTGCGACCATCTCGTAGAGGATGCAGCCAAGCGCGTACAGATCGTCGCGCGCCTCGAGCAGATCCCCCGTGACGTGATGTGGCGCCATGTAGTCCGGTGTTCCGCCCGGCGCGGGAAGGTCAGGTACCTCGCGCCCGGACGAGCCGACGCGCCGTGAGACTCCGAAGTCGACGAGGACTGGCCGGCCGTCGGGCCGAAGGAAAACGTTTTGCGGCTTCAAATCCGCGTGGACCACGCCCTCACCGTGGAGGAAGGCCAATGGTTCGCAAACGTGGCGGACCAGAGTCAGCGCTTCGGTCAGCCGGCCCGCACCCGCCTGCCGCCGCTCCGCGTGCGGCCCCCAGACGCGCCGGTGATAGCTAGCCAGCGTCTCGCCCTCGAGCAACTCCATCGCGTACCACGGAAGCCCGCGGTCGATACCCTGAGCGACAATGCGCACGACGCCCGGATGGCGAAGCTCGGCCAGCGTATGGACCTCGCGACGGATGCTCCTCAGACAGGACTCATTGCGCAGGCGCACGGTCTTGACGGCGGCGGGGGTCTGCGTCCCTTCGTGATGCGCGCGGTAGACGACGCCCATTCCTCCGTGGGCGATCACCCCTTCAATCAGGAATGGTCCGATACGAGGAGGAATCCTGGTCAGCCTTTGGGGCCTGGCGACCATGTCGACGCCATTCTACGCCTTTGAAACAAGTGCGGCGTGCCGGTGCCCAGTCCCCAGGATCACGTGGCGATGGGAATGGAATACTGAACCGCTGCGGCGCCGTCGCCAGGCGGGCAAAACCGTAACCGTGAGTATCTACGTCGAGGACTACACTAAGCCAGGGTCCCAGGACGCGGGAGCTGTCGGGCAAGTCGGATGCTGCCACCAGTAGCGCGCTAACGTACCTGAATGAGGGCCTGCGACGCCGAGGACAGCGCGAGTGACGACCACTGTACTCTCGGTCGCGACAACATCGCTACACAAAAAGGCGTGTATTTGAGCTAAGTCCTCGAGAGCCGACGAGCACCAGGCGAGTCCGCCGTGCCGCATGATGATTGGACGAGCACTGATGTCTTCGACGGAGAGGAGCCGCGCGCCGTCGCTGGTGACGCGCTCTAGGCTCCAGCCAATCCCCGCCGGTGAGGGTCGCCAGGCAGGGCAGGCTTCGATGGGTGACGAGCTGCCTCCTGGAGGGTAGTCTCCGCGCAGGTCATTGTCCGAAGCGACGCTCCGGAACGGGGACCACGTCGATGGCGCCGGGCGCCGTATACACCCCGACGACGTCGAGGCTGTCTAGGCTCTGCACTACGACGAATCCCTCGAAGAAGGCCGGCAGCGGCGGGGCGGTCGAAGGAAGGCGCGAACGCAAATCGGAGCAATCCGTCGCCAGCGCACCGTCGGGACCTAATTCGTCCTCGCCGAGGCGCATGATCGGTCCTGGCTTCTGGTGACCCGGAGGCTCGGTGAGGACGAGTTTCTTCGATAACTTGATCGGCTTTCCCGGGTCCGGATTGTGAATGTTGATCGTGGTCGCGTACACCTGTGGAACGAGGACTTGGGACCTGGCACTGGCGTCCCTGTACGGGCCGCAGACCACCTTCGCCGCGTACTGAAACCGGAAGCGTTCCTGGGCACCAACGGTAAGTGTACACAGAAGCGATGGACCAAATGCGATCAACGTCCAACGATTGCAGATTGTCATGTTGCCCCCCTTTCGCTCGACCTGCTTGCTCCGTTTCGCGACGCGCCACAGGCCGACTTGATTCTTCCCGCCGGGCTCGCGTTGCGGCGCCTTCGTCGGTCGTGCTGGCTCCCGACCACTCAGGGACCGGGAGTCCGCAGGCAGAAGCCCACCACGCCTCTTGTGGAGCGCCCGACGTAGGCGCTGCTCCAGATCGTGCGGTCGGCCATCCACACCTCGACGACGTAGCCGCACTTCGGCAGGCCGGTGGTGGTCACCAACCAGTTCCCGGCCTCGCCGCCAGTCGGAACACCGCCCGGAAGGTTTGTGTAAACCCGCGGCGGTGCCTGGCCGGCCGCTTGGATCGCGGCTGCCGTCGGTGTAGCGAGCGGCGGCGACACCATATACACTTGCGGCGCGTTGGTGGGCAGGAGGTCCACGCTGATGCTGCCGCAGAATGGCTCGAGCGCCTCGTACGTGCCGAAGACCGGATCGCCGACGAAGAAGTCGCCGCACTTTCCAGAGCCGGCGGTGATCTCGATGGTCGGAAGGGCTGGCGCGGCGTTGTTGAGGGTGACGTAGACCCATTGCGTGAGCGGGAAGATCTGATTGGTCGCCGTGTTCCAGACCTCCATGTAGATCCGATAACCGCCGCTCCGGCCAGCCGTCTGCCATGGGTAGAGGAGATCGTCGACAACCTTCTTGCTCGGGAAGTCCTCCTGGTACTGGTACCAGAAGTGGCCGTTGGCGGGCATTGGAGTCATCAGCACCGGCGCGTCGGGAAGCCACGGCTGGAGTGGATTGCGCGTGTAAAGCGTGAAGCTCGTCTGCAGTTCCTCCCAGAGCGCAGCGCTGTCGGCCAGCACCGCCACGCGGTAGCGGAGGTTGACGGACGCGCCGAAGGCCGAGTTGGCGATCGACCCGCGGATTTTCACCAGGTCGCCGAATGGGCTGTCGTGCGTAGCGTAGCCGCTGATGATCGACGTGCCGTTGGCGCGTCCGGTCGCCGCGCCGATCTGCGTCATTGGCACCATGCCCCCGACCGACTCGATGCTCGGAGGGAAGTCGCCGGGGTTCACTTTCTCGCCAGGGCGGATCTGCACGTCGACGTCGAGGTGGTTGCCCCAAGTCGGCGGAACGTTCGGGTCGGTCGCCGGCGTCGCCCACGACAGCGTGGCGCGGATCTTGGCGACGTTGATACCCTGCTCGCAGACATGGCGGTGATCGGCGGGATCCCAGTGCAGCGAGGCGGCGTACTGGATGCCCCCTGGCGGGAGGGTGGCGATGTCGTGCACCTGCACAGCCGTTGTGCCAATGAAACTCCAGCCCGTACCGCCGCCCCAATCGACCCAGAAGGAAACGTACTCAGCGCTGCCCGGGTAGCAGAGACCGCCGGAGTAGCCGGCCGGCTGCTTCACCGTCAAGGTCGCCACAACCTCGCTGAGGTCGATGTTGTAGCCGACGCAATCGAGCTGCTCGAAACTCGTGTCGCCGTCGAGCGCCACCAGCTCACTGATCGCCTTGGAGAGATCGATTCCGAGTTTGCTCAGATAGCCCGACGAGGCGACCAGCGCCTCACTCGCGATCGGCTTGTTGACTATGGCAGCAACCTCGGGGAACAGGTAGCGGTGTGCTGGCACCTTGCCTTTGTACAGCGCGTGCAGCTGAACGGCCCCGAGCGTCGGCTTCTTGTCTGCTTGCAACTCCTGGCCTGCGTCGACGATCGACGCCAGCTTCTCGACGGCGCCGGCCGGCAGCTTCAGCTCGGCGGCCACCTTATCGAGCAGAAAGAACTTGGCCGGCTCGATCTGGATGGTCGCCTCTTTCACGTTGCCCCAGATCGGCGAGAAGTCGGGCGTGTTGGTCGGCGGCAGATCGTTCCAGGCGAGAATGGCGCGCACTCGGGGCAGCTCGGCGAGGATGCAGATGCTCTGCTCGGGGTCGATCTCGAGGGTGACGTCATACTCGATCGGCTCGGTGATGCTCGAATCGTGCGCGAAGAAGCTGCTGGCGCCCTGATCGATCCAGGTCACGCCGCCGTCGAAGGAGAGGTAGAAGCGCACATACTCGGGCGATCCGATCTGGCACACACCACCCAGGTAGCCGAGGTCCTGCTTGATGGCGATCACCGCCTCGAGGCGGCGCGCGTGCGGCTGGTAGCCGACGCAGGTGAGCTCTTCGTAAGTGGTGTTCTGGGTCAGCGGAAGGACGGGCTTGAGCTCGCTGCCTTTGAGGTTTCCGAAGTAATTGGGATTGGCGAGCTTGAGCGCGTTGAAGTGCTTGCGCTCGTGCTGCATCTTCTTCGGCGTTTTCGCGGCCATGATTCCTCTACGCGGAGCCTTGAGCAAACACCGCGCCATCGCTGCGCGCCGCCCTCCTAGCGGAGGCGGGTGGCGCGTGTCGCAACCAAGGTGGTGGCGCCATGGTGGCGCCAACGGGCGCCACGTCTCGAGACCCCGTTACGCCGGGCCTCCGAGCGGCCCAGCGTCCTGTCGTTGGCCAAAACTCGATCCCGCGTCTCCGTGACCGAAGGATGGCTCGGCCGATGAACGCCGATCTGGTCTTCTCAGACTGCGAGCGGGCGATGCAGCTGCGGCGAGCGGCTGCAGGCAAGACGACTGGTACGGTCGGCCGCGCCTCTCGGTGAGCGCCGATCGCCCTCGCTTCCCCTAAAGACGGTGAGGACTGACGCCTGGGACTATGCCGCGCGGCGGACGTAGCGGTGGTGAAAGGCCGCCGAGGAGGGGCAGAGCGACGATGCGGCCATGGTCGGGTGGCTCGATCGCGCGCGGCTCGGGCGCGTCCTTGTCGAGAGCGAGGTGCGTGCGCGAGGCGTGGTAGTAGCGGAAGTAGCTGCGCAGACGCTCTCGCAGGTATCGCTCGTTGAGGATGATTACGTGGTCGAGGATCTCGCGGCGGATGGTGCCAATCACGCGCTCGACGAAGGCGTTCTGCCAAGGCGAGCGCGGCGCGGCGAGAACCTCGGCGATGCCGATCCCTTTCACCCGTCGCCGGAACTTGTCGCCCTAGATGCCATCGCGATCGCGGAGGAGGTAGTGGGGCGCCGAGTCATCGGGGAACGCCTCGACGATCTGCTGCGCAGTCCATGCGGCGGTCGGTGAGTCGGTTACGTTGAAGTGCACGACCTTGCGGCGATGTTGCAGCAGGACCACGAACACGTAGAGCAGACGGAAGGTCGCCGTCGGGACCACGAAGAAGTCGACGGAGACGAGGTCTAAGACGTGGTTCTGGAGGAATGTTCGCCAGGTTTGCGAGGGCGGCTTCGGGCGCCGCGGCATGAGCCGGGCAACGGTGCGTTGCGAAACGTCGAAGCCGAGCTTGAGCAGCTCACCATGGATACGCGGCGCGCCCCATAGGGGATTCGCGAGCGCCATGGTCCGGACGAGCTTTGCAACCTCCGAGCCGACAGACGGTCGACCCGTTCGCCCGCTTCGGGACTTCCAGGTCCAGAACGCGCGAAAGCCTTGCCGATGCCAGCGAATCACGGTCTCGGGGCGAACGACATGGAGCGCGTCGCGCCACCCTGCCCAGCGCCGAGAGAGCCACACCCAGAAGGCGCGATCGAGGCCTCCGAACCGCGGCCGTTTCGAGCGGTGGCGGAGCAGGGCGAGTTGCTGCCGGAGCGCCAGGTTCTCCAGCGCGAGATCGGTATGGGTCCTGAACACTGCACGCGCGGCGCCTAAGACAGCGAGTACGAGGGACATTGCGGCCAACGGTCGCTCGGCGCCATCCCCTCGTCCACTGTCACGATCGAGTTTTGGCAAACGACAAGTGGCCGAGGATCTGTGAAGCGATTCTGTTGCTCGACCACCCGGCTTGGAGCCCGCCCGCCAAACCCGTACACCAGCCCGCGCCCCCCTCTGCGACCGCGCCAATCGTCGATTTGGACCGGATGCGGGAGTGGCGGGGTGTACGGGACTCGAACCCGTGGCCTCCGGCGTGACAGGCCGGCGTTATAACCAGCTTAACTAACACCCCACAGAATGGGCGGGACAGGCATCGAACCTGCGACCCTCGGTGTGTAAGACCGATGCTCTACCGCTGAGCTACCCGCCCGAGCGGTCTCGAGCGGGGGCCGTATGTACCGGCCAGGCGGGGGGAAGTCAAGCGGGGCGCCCCGATCGCGGTCCGGCCGGGCGGGCGAGCGCCGCGCGCGTGCAGGCGCGGTAGTTTTCCGAGGATGCAGTGCCTGGTGACCATCGCTCCGAGCGGGAGCCTCGAGGAGGCGCGGGAGCTCGCCGGACGGTTCGGGCTCGAGGCGCAGCCGCGCGCCGAGCGACCCGTCCCGGAGCTGGTCGAAGCGTCCGCAGGCGCCCCCGTGCTCATCCTCAGCAAGGCGCGGGCCGAGCTGGTTCACCGCGGCCGCGCCTTCCGGGCGTCGGTGGGGATGGGGTTCCTGCGCCTGGTGCGGGCGCGGCGGGGCGAGACGGATCCGCTGGTCCGCGCGGCGCAGCTATATCCCGGCGATGAGGTGCTCGACGCTACGCTCGGCCTCGCCTCCGACGCGCTGATCGCGGCCCACTCCACGCAGAAGCGCGTCGTCGCGCTGGAAGCGAGCCCCGTGCTCGCCGCCTTCGTCACCGCGGGGCTCCGCCGGCTTCCCACCAAGGGACGACCAGCAGCCAGCCTCATCGAGGTCCGTTGCGCCGACCACCGCGAGGCACTGCGCGAAATACCCGATCGCAGCGTGGACGTCGTGCTGTTCGATCCCATGTTCCGGAGCGCAGCCGAATCGGGGGCCCTGTTCGACCTCGTCCGCGCGTTCGCCGAGCACGCGCCGCTCGCGGGCGAGACGCTGCGCGAGGCGCGCCGGGTCGCTCGCAGGGGCGTCCTGGTCAAGGACGCTCCTCCGGGGCTCGAGCTGGCGCGCCTCGGCCTGACGCCGCTCCCGTCCCGCCGCTCGCCGCGCATCGTGTTCGGCTGGGCCGCCGCGCAGTAGACTCGCCCGCCGTGCGCGCCATGGTGCTGCAAGCGCCGCGGACCCCGCTGCGTCTCGAAGACCGCCCGCCGCCGCAGCCGGCGGCCGGCGAAGTCCTCCTCAGGGTCCGCGCCTGCGCCGTGTGCCGGACCGACCTCCACATCCTGGACGGCGAGCTGGCTCATCCCAAGCTGCCGCTCATCCTCGGCCACCAGATCGTCGCCACGGTGGAGCAGGGTGGCTCTCGATTCCCACGAGGCGCGCGCGTCGGCGTCCCCTGGCTCGGCTGGACGGACGGCACCTGCCGCTTCTGCCGCACCGGCCGCGAGAATCTCTGCGACGCAGCCCGCTTCACCGGTTACGACCTCGACGGCGGCTACGCCGAGTATGCCGTCGCCGACGAGCGCTACTGCTTCCCGCTGCCGGACTCCTATGACGACCTCCGCGCCGCGCCGCTGCTCTGCGCCGGCCTGATCGGCTACCGCACGCTGCGCCTCGCGGGCGACGCCCAGCGCATCGGCTTCTACGGGTTCGGTTCCGCCGCCCACCTGATCGCGCAGGTCGCCGTGCATCAGGGCCGCCGCGTCTTCGCCTTCACGCGCCCCGGCGACGAAGACGGCCAGCGCTTCGCCCGCGACCTGGGCGCCGCCTGGGCCGGCGGCTCGGACGAGAAGCCGCCCGAGGAGCTGGACGCCGCGCTGATCTTCGCCCCAGTCGGCGCGCTCGTCCCAGCCGCGCTGAGAGCCACAGCCAAAGGCGCCACGGTCGTCGCCGGCGGCATCCACATGTCCGACATTCCCTCCTTCCCGTACGAGCTGCTCTGGGGCGAGCGCAGCGTGCGCTCCGTCGCGAATCTCACCCGGCGAGACGGGGAGGAATTCCTCGCGCTCGCCGCCGCCAGGCAACTGCGCGTCGAGACCCACCGATTCCCCCTGGAGCAAGCCAACATCGCCTTGGAATCCCTGCGCAAAGGCAAGTTCCGGGGCGCGGCCGTGCTGGTGCCCTAGATCGGCGCTGGAACCCGCGCGTTCCGCTGAGGCATGCGCCTGAGAGACCTGCGCCTGCCGCGAGACCCGCGATGGCTGCAGATCGCGTTCCTCGCCTCGTTCCTGACCGTGGGCCTCTCCGCGCGCGACTTCTCCCTCTGGCACGCGCCGCTCGTCTTCGCCACCGCGCTCGCCACGCAGATCGCCTTCATCCGCCTCCTGAAACTCCCCGAGGCCGGCTTGCTCTCGCCCGTCATCACCTCCTTCGGCCTGACGCTGCTCCTGCGCACCGATCTCCTCTGGGTGCCTCCGCTCGCCGCGTTCCTGGCCGTCGCCAGTAAGTTCACCGTCCGCATCCGCGGCCGGCACTTCGTCAATCCCGCCAACTTCGGCCTCTGCGCCTGCATGCTGCTCACCCCGCACGCCTGGTGCTCGCCGGCGCAGTGGGGAGAAGGGCCGCTCCTGCTCCTCTGGGTGCTCGCCCTGGGCTGCATGGTCGCGCACCGCGCGTTCCGCAGCGACGTCAGCCTCGCCTTCCTCGGCTCCTGGATCCTCTTGCGCGCCGCTCGCGTCCTCTACCTGGGCCAGCGCGCGCCGGTGCTGCTGCACCAGCTCGAGTCGGGCAGCCTGGTGCTCTTCACCTTCTTCATGATCTCCGACCCGAAGACCACGCCCCGCGGCCGCGCGGCGCGCCTGGCCTTCGCCGGCGTCGTCGCCGCGCTCGCCTTTGCCCTGCAGCACGTCGCGTACGCGCGCAACCCGATCATCTGGGCGCTCTTCCTCTGCGCCCCGCTCGTCCCCCTTCTCGACTGGTGTGAGGAGATCCTCGCGTCCAGAAAGGAGCAGCCATGCGTCGCGCACTACTCCTGGCCTTCGCCCTGACCGCCGCCGCCCCGCGGGCCCACGCCTTCTGCGGGTTCTTCGTGGGCAAGGCGGACGCGCAGCTCTTCAACAAGTCCTCGCAGGTCGCGCTGGTCCGCGACGGCGACAGGACCGTGCTCACCATGAGCAACGACTACCAGGGTCCGCTGTCCGAGTTCGCGCTCGTCGTCCCGGTTCCGAGCGTGCTCACCCGCGACCAGATCCACATCGGCGATCGCAAGCTGCTCGAGCGGCTCGACGCATACTCCTCGCCTCGCCTGGTCGAGTACACCGACCCGGACCCGTGCGTGGTCCGACGTGCGGTTGGCGGGATCTGGCCGTCGTCGATTCCGATGATGGCCCGCTCCGATGCCGTGAAGGAGCACGCCAAGGCCATGGGCGTCACCATCGAGGCGGCCTATACCGTGGGCGAGTACGACATCCTCCTCCTCTCCGCCAAGCAGTCCGAAGGTCTGGAGGCCTGGCTGCGCGAGAGCGGCTACCACATCCCGCCGCATGCCTCCCGCGCGCTGGCCCCGTACGTCAAGCAGGACATGAAGTTCTTCGTGGCCAAGGTCAATCTGAAAGAGCAGAAGAAGGCCGGATTCCAGGAGCTGCGGCCCATCCAGATCGCCTACGAGTCGCCGCGGTTCATGCTGCCCATCCGCCTCGGCATGGCCAACGCCAAGGGAGGAGCCGGCTCCGCCGGCGACGGGCCGGAGCCGAAGGCGGAGGCAGACGGTGGCCCCCAGGACCTGATCGTCTACGCCCTGACCCGCAACGGCCGGGTCGAGTCGTCCAACTACCAGACGGTGAAGATCCCCTCCGACGCCGAGGTGCCCGAGTTCGTGCAGAAGGACTTCGGCGAGTTCTACAAGGCGGCCTTCACCCACGCCTGGAAGAAGCACGGCCAGCGCGCGATCGTGACCGAGTACGTCTGGAACATGGGCTGGTGCGATCCGTGCGCCGCGCCGCCGCTCGAGACGGCCGAGCTGCGCGAGCTGGGCGTCTTCTGGCTCGAAACGCCGGCGATGCGCGTCCGCGGTCCCGCCGGCATGCCCGTCACGCTGACCAGGCTGCACGTCCGCTACGATGCCGAGCACTTCCCCGAGGATCTCATGTTCCAGGAGACCGGCGACCAGCAGAACTTCCAGGGCCGCTACGTGATGAACCACCCGTTCAAGGGCGAGATGACGTGCGACGCGCGCGAGCAGTACCTGACCTCGGTGCGCGACCGGCGCCAGCGCGAGGCGAGCACGCTGGCCTCGCTCACCGGCTGGAGCTTGGAAAATATCCGCCAGCGCATGGGCCCGGACGCCCCCATCCACCCCGATCCGTGGTGGAAGTCGCTCTGGAAGTAAACCATCGCGGCGCTGCGGCGTGACAGCGGCTCGTGGTCTCTGGTACGTCTCCCGCGCACACTCGCAAGGGAGACGTCGATGACGCGTATCGCGATTCTGATCCTGGCCACGTCGCTCGCAGCGGGAGCCCAGCAGAAGAAAGCGCCGCCTCGTCCCAAGCCCGACCCGGCGCTCGTCCAGGCGTTCGGCTCCGCGGTCGGTACGTGGAAATGCACCGGCAACACCACGCTGCCTCAGGAGATGGGCGGCGGACAGCTGAAGACGCGCGGCACGATGACGATCCGCCGCGAGGTCGGCGGATTCGCCTACTCCGGCGACTACAAGATGGCAAAGAACAAGGCATTCCCCGGCATGCGCGCGCGCATCATGTGGACCTACGACCCGGCCGCGAAGAAGTTCTACGAGCTGAGCGCCGACGACACCGGCGGCGCGGCGCGCGGCGAGTCCGACGGCTACAAGGACGGCAAGATGGTCTGGTCCGAAGAAGGGACGATGATGGGGAAGGCCACCAAGAGCACGACCACCATCACGAGCACGGGCAAGAAGGTGATCGACATCCAGTTCGAGGCGGGCGACATGAAGGGGACCGATCGCTGCAAGAAGAGCTGACGCCCCGAGTTCTGGGGACACCATACGACGAGTCACGTAAGGTGTCCCCGGAACTCCCGACTTGACGCCGCGGGCCGCAAGTCTCGATCCCCGCTCACGTCTACGCGGCGGAGTGGGGCGTGTTCCCCGGCGCCTCGATCGGCGGCTGCACCTTGGGCGTCTCGCCGTCCCCCGGTTTCTTGAAGAAGGCGTCCGGGTCGGAGAGCACCAGGGCCTGCCGCAGCACCTCGTCGACGTGCTCCACCGGGATGATCTTCAGCTCCCGCCGGATCTTCATCGGGATCTCGCGCACGTCCTTGGCGTTGTCCTTCGGGATCAGGATGATCTTGGTGCCGCCGCGGTGCGCGGCGAGCGCCTTCTCCTTGAGCCCACCGATGGGCAGCACGCGCCCCCGCAAGGTGATCTCGCCGGTCATGGCGATGTCCTTGCGCACCGGCACCTTGGCGAGCGCGCTCACCATCGCCGTCGCCATGGTGACGCCCGCCGACGGCCCGTCCTTGGGCACCGCCCCTTCGGCGACGTGCACGTGGATGTCGACGTGCTCGATGAACTTCTTGTCCAACCCGAAGCGCTCGGCGCGGCTGCGTACGTAGCTCATCGCGGCCTGGGCGCTCTCCTGCATCACGTCGCCCAACTTGCCGGTGAGGATCAGCTTGCCCTTGCCCGGCATCACCGTGACCTCGGTCTGCAGCAGCTCGCCGCCCACCTCGGTCCAGGCCAGCCCGGTGACCAGCCCGATCTCGTCGCGCTCCTCGGTCTGGCCGTAGCGGAAGCGGGGCGGGCCCAGCAGCTTGTGCACGCGCTTGGCCGTCACCCGCTGCTTCTCGTCGCGGTTGCCGCTGCGCAGCACGTCCTTGGCCACCTTGCGGCAGAGCGTGGCGATCTCGCGCTCCAGCCCGCGCACGCCGCTCTCCTTGGTGTAGCGGTGGATCAGCTCCATCAGCGCCTTGCGGCTGAACTCGACCGGCACCTCGTCGAGCCCGTTGGTCTCCTTCTGCTTGGGGACCAGGTACCGGATCGCGATGGAGAGCTTCTCCAGGTCGGTGTAGCCGGCGATGCGGATGATCTCCAGGCGGTCCTGCAGCGGCGCGGGGATGCCGTGCAGGGTGTTCGCCGTGCAGATGAACATCACCTTGGACAGGTCGTAGTCGAGGTCCAGGTAGTGGTCGCCGAAGGCGTGGTTCTGCTCCGGGTCCAGCACCTCGAGCAGCGCCGCGGAGGGGTCGCCGCGGAAGTCGGTGGACATCTTGTCCACTTCGTCGAGCAGGAACACCGGGTTGCCCGAGCCCGCCTTCTTCAGCGACTGGATGATCTTGCCCGGCAGCGCGCCGATGTACGTGCGGCGATGGCCGCGGATCTCCGCCTCGTCGCGCACCCCGCCCAGCGAGATGCGCACGAACTTGCGATTCATGGCCTTGGCGATCGACTTGCCCAGCGAGGTCTTGCCCACTCCGGGCGGGCCCACGAAGCAGAGGATGGGGCCCTTCATCTTCTCCACCATCGCCTGCACGGCCAGGTACTCGAGGATGCGCTCCTTGGGCTTCTTCAGCCCGTAGTGGTCGTCGTTGAGGATCTTCTCGGCCTCGTTGATGTCGAGCTTGTCCTTCGTGTACTCGTACCAGGGCAGCGAGAGGATCCAGTCGATGTAGTTGCGCACCACCGTCGCCTCGGCGCTCATCGGCGACATCATCTTCA